>LUMW01000530.1_pt1 | contig 16546 bp, 14 predicted proteins | sample 729761 | NCBI WGS metagenome assembly LUMW01 (sample SAMN03860302, study PRJNA289734) | marine metagenome | biome: seawater column; feature: ocean; material: water; isolation source: Red Sea water column Station 192 - depth 500m | place: Saudi Arabia: Red Sea | collected 2011-10-15 | depth 500 m
CTGGTGGCACAGGCCCACGAGCACCGCTGGCTTCCGCTCACGGTTGCCGAGGTGGTGCGCATGGGCCGGTTCGACGGCTCGCCGCTCCCCCGCCGCCTCCGCCCAGCCGACCGGGCAGCCATCGCGGAGGCGGTGGAGCGCCTCGAGGTCGGGAACCTGCTCGACCGACAGGTGGGCGAGCTCTCCGGTGGCCAGCGGCAGCGTGCCCTGGTGGCCCAGGCCGTGGCCCGCCAGGCCCCCCTCCTGCTGCTGGACGAGCCGATCACCGGCCTCGACCTGGCCAGCCAGGAACGCATCCTCGGGGTGGTCGACGCCGAGACCGCTGCCGGGCACACGGTCGTCGTCACGACGCACAACCTGGACGAAGCCCGGCACTGTGGCCGGGTCCTCGTCCTCGACCGCCGTCTCGTCGCCGAGGGCGCCCCCGACGAGGTACTCACGCCGGCCGTGCTGCGCGAGGCCTACGGCGACCGGGTGCTGGGCGACCACGCCGGCCACGACCACGCACACGACCTCCTCGTCGTCGACGACCACGGCCACGGCACCCACGCCTGAGCCGGGGAGAACTACCCCTCTCCCCTCCTCGCCGCCTCGGCCTCGGCCACGCAGGCCTTGACGCCGTCCCAGATGGCCGCCATGGCGTCACGGGAGTGCTCGGCGTCGACGGGGCCGAGGAAGCCGGTGCGCATCGTGAGCAGCCTCCGCTTCCAGGGTTGCATGAATGGGCGGCTGCGTCCCCGCGGCCACAGGTCCTCGGTACCGGCGGCCCCCGCCACCGCCACCGGCAGGCCCGTGTCGATCGCCAGCCGTCCCACCCCCGGGTGCGGGCGACCCACGCGGCCTTCATCCCATTCGTCGGGCGGCACGAGGCGGCCCTCCGGCATGATCGCCACCGGCGTGCCTTCGGCCAGCACCTCCTTGGCGAGGTCGATGGCGGACATGCCCTCGACGGGAATGCACCGCAGGTCCCGGAGCAGGCGGCCGAGGCCGGGCCGGGCGAAGTAGTCGGCGGCCACGAGGCAGCGGATCGGCTGGCCCCACTGGGCGAATGCCGCGGCGGCGAACAGCAGGTCGGCGAAGCTGCGGTGGTTGGCGGCGTGGATCACCGGCCCGGACTGCGTGGTCGCCGGCGGGCCGACGTCGAGGCGGGCCGCGAGGCGCAGCACGCGCCCCACCTGGCGCATGCGCCGCAGTGCCCGTTCGTCGCTGGTCACGGGGTCCGAGGCTACGTCCCGGACCCCCAGAGCAGCGGGTTCCGGTCGGTCGCCGCCGGGCCTCCCGGCATGGCGCCGGGCAGGTACAGGGCCAGGTCCAGGCGCTGCTCGTCCCGCTCGGGCTCCAGCACCGTTGCCCCGTCGGCCACGTAGATCACGGTCATGGCCGGCCGGTCGTCCGCCGACGGGTTCGGCCCGGCCGAGTGGAGGGTCCAGCCGGCGTGGAAGGTGGCGTCCCCGGCAGCCATCGCCCCGTGCGTCGAGGTGGTGAGCGCCTCCTCGTCGACGAGGCGTGCGAAGTGGTCCTCCGACTCGTCCGAGATGGCCGGGCCGCGCAGGTCGCCGCGTCGGTGGCTGCCGTCGGCGAACACCATCGAGCCGACCTCCGGTGGAATGTCCACGAGTGCCATCCACATCGTGATGGCCGCCCCGGCGTCGACCGGCCAGTAGTAGGCGTCCTGGTGCCAGGGGGTCGGTCCGCCGCCCGCCCGCTTGACGAGCGCCTGGTCGTGGTACAGCCGCACCCCGTCGACGCCCAGCAGTTCGGCGGCCACCCGGGCGAAGCGGGGTGCGAACACGAACTCCCGGATGGCCTCGTCCTGCCAGCAGAGCCCGATGGCCTGGTGGAATGCCCGGTCGTAGGCGCGCTGCCGCTGCGGCGGGATGTCCCGGTTCCATGCCAGCCGGTCCGCGGCGTCGCAGATGGACGGCGCGAAGGCCGCCACCTCGTCCGGCGTGGCGAGGCCGCGCACGCAGGAGTGCCCGAGTTCCCGGAAGGACCGGATCTCCTCCGGAGAGGCCTCCCGTTCGGCCGCCAGTTCCACGCCGGTGACGCTACTCGCGGCGCTACCGGCGCTGGCGATCGACGATCCGGCGAAACGTGAGGTTGACCCGTTCCCCCACCGGCCGGGCGGTGCGGGCCAGGCAGTGCTCCCAGAGGGCCTGGGTGGGTCCACGCATGACCAGCAGGTCACCGTGCTCGAGGTCGGTCGTCACCGGGTCGTGGCGCCCATCCTTCCGTCGGAGTCGGAAGCGCCGGGTGGCACCCAGCGAGAGCGAGGCGATCACCGGCTCGGGCCCCAGTTCCGGCTCGTCGTCGGCGTGCCAGCCCACGGCGTCCCGGCCGTCCCGGTACCGGTTCACGAGCACCGAGTCGAAGGGGTCGCCGGCGGCCTCGGCACACCGGTCGCGCAGGCCGGCGAGGCGCGGTGTCCACGGCAGCGGATCGAGTCGACGACCCGAGTAGGTGTAGGTGCGCCCCGGGTCGCCGTACCACGCCTCCAGCCGCGGGATCGGGTGCCGTTGTCCCGCCACGACGATCTCGCCCTGCACCCACGGCGTCTCTCCCAGCAGGCCGGCGAGGTGCGCATCGGCATCGCTGAGGAACCCGCGGTGCAGGTCCACGGAGAGCCCCGGGGCGTCGGGAATCGCCTCGTGGAACAGCGCCCGGTCAGTCACGGGACCAGGGCGGTGTCCGACAGCCGAGGAAGGCGTCCTCCCTCGGAAGCCCCTCGTTGCGCACCCAGACGCAGACTGGTCCGACGGTGTGCGGCAGGGACAATGAGAAGCCTTGGTCGGTGCCGGTCCGCAGCGTCTCGGACGAGTGGCCGTCGACCGAGACGCTGACCTCGAGCCCCCCCTCCGGCAGGTCCGGGTCGTAGGCCCAGCCGCTCAACCTCCGCGGTCCCGACCGGGGGAACTCGAACCCCCCGATCGGCGAGTCGCCCGCCACGCGTACCGCCGAACGCATCGCTGCTTCGTCATCCGATCGGCACTCGGGCAGCGGAGGGAACACCCACCCGCGGTTGCCGTAGTGCTCGAGAATCGCCTCGAGGATTCCGAGGGTCTGCCACTTGCGGTCGTGGAGGAGCACGACCATGCCGTACTCCTCCCAACGCTGGACATGGGCGAGTGCCTCCTCCCTGGAGGGACTCCGCCACTCCTGCGGATCGGCCTGCCAGTCCACGAGTGCGAGGCCGAGGTCGTCCAGCACCCCCGTGATCCCCGGATCCTGCTCGCCGTAGGGGACGCGTGCGCACGACGGTTCGAAGCCGGTGCGCTCACGGACGGCCGCCCCGCCCCGGATGAACTCGTCGCGCACCTCCGTCCACCACAGGGTGGAGAGGGTCGGGTGGCTCCAGGTGTGGTTGCCGATGGCGTGCCCCCGGTCGAGCAGATCCTGCACCTCCTCATCCCCCCAGAAGAGGTCGAGGGTCTGCCCGGTCGGAAAGAAGGTCGCCTGCGCTCCGTGGCGCTCGAGGATCCGGAGCACGATCGGGGTGATCAGGGGGTTCGGCCCGTCGTCGAAGGTGAGGTACATGGCCGGTGCCGAGGAGGGCGAACCTGCGACCTCGCCCCCGGGTGCGACCACGGCCAGGGTCGCCGCAGCCAGCACGGCGAGGAGGCGCCGCACCAAGGGACCTCAGGTGGTGCCGTAGATGCGGTCCCCGGCGTCGCCCAGGCCGGGGACGATGTAGCCGACCTCGTTGAGGTGGTCGTCCAGCGCCGCCGTCCAGATCCCGACGTCGGGATGCGCCTCCCGGAGCTGCGCCACGCCCTCGGGGGCGGCCAGCAGGCAGAGGAAGCGCACGTCGGCGGGTCCGTCCGCCTTGACCCGGTCGAGCGCGGCCACGGCCGAGTTGCCGGTGGCCAGCATGGGATCGACCACGATCACCGTCCGCCCGGCGATTGGCGGGAGCTTGCAGTAGTACTCGACGGCCTCGAGTGTGTCGTGGTCCCGGTAGAGGCCGACGTGACCCACCCGGGCGGAGGGGATGACCCGCTGGACGCCGTCGAGCAGGCCGTTGCCGGCCCGGAGGATCGAGATGACGGCCGGCTCCTCGACCAGAACCGGGGCGTCCATCTCGGTGAGCGGCGTGGTGATGCGCTCGTCGCGGGTGGGCAGGTCGCGGGTGACCTCGTAGGTGAGGAGGAAGCTGATCTCGGTGAGGAGTTGTCGAAACCGCTCGCTCGGGGTCTCCACGCGTCGCATCTCGGTCAACTTGTGGACCACCAGGGGGTGCTCGACGAGGTGGAGTCCCGGAGCAGGTTGCCTCGCCATGGAGCCACCCTAGGCTCCGGCGCGTACCGCCCCGGGACCCGGTCCCGGCCCCGTCCCGACCCGGACCAAAATCCGTAATCTGAGGAAACATCCTTTACACGGGGTGAAATCCTGTTTACACTGCCCGCCATGCCCCTCCCCGGCCCGTCGATCACCCCTGCCCCGGACTGGACGTCCGAGGACGCCTGGGTCGGCACGCGCCGCCCGATCCTCGAGGCGCACGCCCTCCCGGCCGAGGCCTACGTCGACGACGCCTTCTTCGCCCTCGAGCAGGACCGGGTGTTCGGCACCTCCTGGGTCTGCGTCGGCATCGCCGACGAACTCGACCCGGTCGGCAAGGTGCTCGTCCGCGACCTGGGTGGCCGCTCGGTCCTGATCACCCGAAACGGCAATGGCGAACTCCGCGGCTTCGCCAACACCTGCCGCCACCGGGGCACCCAACTGGTGGAGGCCGACTGCACCCTCGGCCGCACCATCCGCTGCCCGTACCACCGCTGGGGCTACGACCGCGACGGCGTGCTGGTGGCCACCCCGCAGTTCGCCGACGCCGGGATCGACCGCTTCGACCCCGCCGACTACGGCCTCCACACCGTGCGTGTCGAACAGTGGGGCTGCCTCCTGTTCGCCACCCTCGACGAGTCCGCCCCCTCCGTCGCCGAGTGGTTCGGCGACCTCGGCCAACGCCTCGCCGGCTACCGGCTCGCCGACTGGCGCAGCCACCAAACCCAGGTGCTCGAGATCGCCGCCAACTGGAAGCTCATCAGCGAGAACTTCCAGGAGTACTACCACCTGCGCTGGGTGCACCCGGAACTCGCCAAGGTCTCCCGGGTCGAGGACCACTACCGCTACCAGGGCGACGGCATGTACTGCGGCCAGACCACCACCCCGATCTCCAGCGACGAACGGGGCGACTGGAACGCCCTGCGCCCTGCCGAGGGCCTCGACTCCTCCGACATCACCAGTGGCCGCTTCATCGCACTGTTCCCCAACGTGATCCTGAGCGTGCTACCGAACCACGCCGTCGTCATGCGCCTCGAGCCCCTCGCCCCCGGCCTCACCCGCGAGACCTGCACCTGGCTGCTCCCGCCCGGCTCCGAGGACGTGCCCGACGAGGACTTCGCCGTCACCCGCGACTTCTGGCACGCCATCAACGGCGAGGACATCGACATCGTCGAACGCGGCCAGCTCGGCCTCCAGGGCGGCGGCTACACCCCCGGCCGCCTCTCCCCCCGCTTCGAAGAGCCCCTCCACCGCTTCCACAACATGCTGGCCGACCGCATGACCGGCACCCATCGGATCCCGGCCGGCGACCTCGCCGACGACCTCCCCCTCCACGGCACCGGCATCAACCCGCTCCCCTGGCGTGGGGCCCCCGGCCACCCCCTGCCCACCCCCTGAATCTCTTCCACCGACCACCCACTGACCGCCAGCAACTCGAGAAAAGGACCCTGATGGCGAAGCACGGATACACCTACTCCGCGGGCAAGCTGCTCAAGCACGGCCTGTCCAGCGGGGCCTGGCCGCGCATGTGGCGCCGCCCCGAGGCACGCTCGTCCTACGACGTCGTGATCATCGGCGGCGGCCTCCACGGCCTGGCCACGGCCTACTACCTGGCCAAGGAGCACGGCATCACCAACGTCGCCGTGCTCGACAAGGGCTACCTCGGCGGCGGCGGCTCCGGCCGCAACACCGCCATCGTCCGGTCGAACTACCTCACCCCTGAGGGCGTGGCGTTCTACGACCGCTCGCTGGACCTGTACAACACCATGGCGCAGGACCTGAACCTGAACGTCATGTTCTCCCGGCGCGGCCACCTCACCCTGGCCCACACCGACTCCGCCCTGCGCACCATGCACTGGCGGGCCGAGGTCAACAAGCTCCAGGGCATCGACTCGAGCGTCATCGACGAACACGAGGTGAAGAAGCAGGCCCCCAGCCTCGACATCTCCAAGGACTCCCGCTACCCGATCCTGGGTGCCCTCTACCACCCGCCCGGCGGCATCGTCCGACACGACGCCGTGGTGTGGGGCTACGCCCGGGCCGCCGACCACCTCGGCGTCCACCTCCTCCAGGAGACCGAGGTACTCGACATCCTCTGCGAGGGCGGCGAGGGTCCCGAGGGCAAGGGTGCCGGCGGCCGGGTCACCGGCGTGCGCACCAACCGGGGCGACATCAGCGCCCCGGCGGTGGTCAACTGCACCGCCGGCTGGGCCTCGCTCCTCTCCAACATGGCCGGCGTCACGCTGCCCATCACCACCCACCCGCTGCAGGCGGCGGTCACCGAGCCCTGCAAGGTGTTCCTCCCCACGGTGGTGGTGTCCGGGTCGCTGCACGTCTACGTCAGCCAGACCGACCGAGGCGAGCTCGTGTTCGGCGCCTCGGTCGACCCCGTCGGCACCTACCGGGTCAACGGCACCCTCGAGTTCACCGAGGAGCTGGCCGGGCACGTGCTGGAACTCATGCCGGGCATCTCCAAGATGCGGCTCCTGCGCCAATGGTCGGGCCTCTGCGACATGACGCCCGACTACTCGCCCGTGATGGGAACCACCCAGGTCGACGGCTACTTCGTCGACGTCGGGTGGGGCACCTACGGATTCAAGGCCGGCCCGGTGGCCGGCGAAACCATGGCGGAGACGATCGCCACCGGCCGCGACGCGGACCTGATCGCTCCCTTCCACATCAGCCGTTTCACCGAGGGAGACCTCGTCGGTGAAAAGGGCGCTGCGGCGGTGGGTCACTGATGATTGTCGTACCTTGTCCGAACTGCGGCCCGAGGAACTCCTCGGATCTGCGTCCCTGCGGCGAGATCACCCCTCGCCCCGATCCCGCGACCGCCTCCCTCTCGGAGTGGCGCACCTACCTGTACCTGCGGGAGAACCCCGCCGGCTGGGTCACCGAGACCTGGTACTGCCGGAGCGGCTGCCGCCGGTACTTCACCATCGAGCGGAACACCGCCACCAACGAGATCCGTGATTCGGAGGTGTCATGAGCAACCTGCGACTCCCTGAACGGCCGGGCGAGGTGATCGACCGGGGCACGCCCCTGTCCTTCACCTGGAACGGCAAGTCGTTCACCGGGCACCGGGGCGACACCATCGCCTCGGCCCTCGCCGCCAACGGCGTCGAGGTCTTCGCCCGATCCATGAAGTACAAGCGCAAGCGCGGCATCATGACCGCCGACCACTGGGACCCGAACCTGTTCGTGCAGGTCGGCGACGAGCCCAACGTGCGGGCCGGCAGTCGCCGCCTCGAGGCGGGCATGCAGGTCAGCGCCCAGAACGTGTGGCCGAACCTCAACTTCGACATCGGCACCGCCAACCAGGTGGTCGGCCGGTTCCTGTCGTCGGGCTTCTACTACAAGACGTTCATGCGTCCGAAGTGGTTCTGGCACAACGTGTACCAGAGGGTGCTGCGCAAGTTCGCTCCCGGTGGCCGCATCCACTGGGAGACGAGCACCCACGGTGCGTACGACAAGCGCTACGCCCACCCCGACGTCCTCGTCGCCGGTGGTGGCCCTGCCGGCATGGCCGCGGCCGTCTCGGCCGCCGAGGCCGGCGCCAAGGTCATGCTCGTCGAGCACGAGCCCGAGCTGGGCGGCCACCTCCGCTGGGGTGACGCCGACGACCTGGCAGCCCTCGCCGAGTTGCGGTCCGCCGTCGACGCCCACCCCAACATCGAGGTGCTGCTGGATTCGACCGTGACCGGTCGCTACGACCACAACTGGGTGGCCGTGATGCAGCGCTCCCACGACATCGCCCCCGAACGCCTGGTCAAGGCCCGGGCCGGTTCGCTCGTGGCGGCCCCCGGGCTCATCGAGCGGCCCTACGTGTTCTCCGGCAACGACACCCCCGGTGTCATGCTCTCGGGTGCCGCCAGACGGCTCATCAACCTGTGGGCCGTCAAGCCCGGCAGCAAGGCGGTGGTCCTCTCGGCCAACCCGGAGGGTGACGCCGTGATCGCCGATCTCGAGGCCGCCGGCGTCGAGATCGTGGCTGCGCTGGATGCCCGTGCCGGCGACGACATCGCCGAGGTCAAGGGCTCCGGACGCGTGAGCAAGGTCGTCCTCGGGGACGGTCGCACCGTGGACGCCGACCTGGTGGTGACCGCCACCGGTTGGACGGCGCCCACGTCGTTGCTCAACATGGCCGGCGACCGGCCCGTCTACGACCCCTCGGCGGCCCGCTACTTCCCGAACCAGGTTCCGGACAACGTGCTGGCCACCGGTGGCATCACCGGCAACGGCACCACCGCCGAGTTGGCGGCCCATGGCACGGCCACCGGCACGCTGGCGGCCAACCGGGCCCTGCGCCTGCGCCACGCCCGCCGCGCCGCGGCCTCCCGGGCCCGCAGCCCCGAAGGTCCCCGCCCCGAGGTGCTGGAGGACACGCGGACCCCGCTGGCCCGCGTGCCGCACCCGGAGTGCTACCTCTCGGACGACGCCAACGCCAAGAAGGGCATGGTCGACTACTCGGAGGACGTCGCCGCCAAGGACCTGGTCCAGGCCGCCGGCGAGGGCTTCGACTCGATCGAGCTCATGAAGCGGTACACGACGGTCACGATGGGCCCCGCCCAGGGCAAGCTCGAGACCGTCAACGCCGCCGCCGTCCTGGCCAAGGCCCGCCAGATGGAGATGGTCGACATCGGCACCACCGTGTGGCGGCCGCCGTACGCCCCCATCTCGCTGGGCGCGCTGGCCGGTCGGATCTTCGAGCCGGTCCGCCGTTCGGCCCTCCAGGACTGGCACGAGGCCCACGGCGCCGCGCCGCTGCTGGCCGGCCAGTGGGTGCGTCCCGACCACTACGGCGACCCCATGGGCGAAGCCCTGAACGTGCGCGAGAACGTCGGCATCATCGACGTCACGCCGCTCGGCAAGCTCGACCTTCGTGGCCCTGACGTCACCAAGCTCCTCGAGTTGGTGTACGTCAACAAGTGGCAGAAGCTCGACATCGGCCGGGTCCGCTACGGCACGATGGTCGCCGAGGACGGCGTCGTCTCCGACGACGGCGTCACGGGCCGTCTGGGCGAGGACCACTACCTGATGACCACCACGTCGTCCGGTGCCGGTGCCGTCTGGGAGATGCTGGAGGACTACCTCCAGACCTACCGCCCGGAGTGGGACGTGCACGTCACGGCCGTCACCGGCGGGCTCACCAGCATCAACGTCGCCGGTCCGAAGTCCCGTGAACTGCTGCTGCGGCTGGTCGACGGGGTCGACCTCAGCCCCGAGGCGTTCCCGTACGGCGCATCGGCTTCACCGGCGAGCTCTCCTACGAGGTCCACGTGCCCTCCGGCCACGCCCTCCATGTCTGGGAGGCGCTGCTCGCCAACGGCGAGGATCTCGGCATCAAGCCGTTCGGCGTGGAGTCGCAGCGGATCCTTCGTCTGGAGAAGGGCCACTACATCGTCGGCCAGGACACCGACGGCCTCACCAAGGCGCCGTCGGCGGGCCTCGGCGGCCTGGTGAAGCTGGACAAGCCGGACACGCTCGGCCTGCCCGAGTTGAAGGCGGCCTACGAGCGCACCGACCTGCCGGTACTGGTGGCGATCCAGCCCGACGACCCGCAACTGGTGCCCACCGAGGCTGACCAGATCGTGGACGGCGACAGCAACCGGATCCTCGGCCGGATCACCTCCAGCCGGATGTCCCCGACACTGGGCCGTTCCGTGTGCCTCGGGCAGGTCGACCCCTCGCTCGCCGCCGCCGGCACCAGCGTCACCATCCTGCTCGTGGACGGCCGTCGGACCACCGGCACCGTCCAGGAGCACCATGCCCACGTCGATCCCGAGGGGGTGCGACAGAATGTCTGACTTCAAGAGCCCGATCACCGCTGGGACGGTCACGGCCGCCGACGGCTCCGTGGCGGTGGCCGACGAGACGGCGACCGCCAAGATCGTCGTCCGTGCAGCCGCCGGCACGGCCGCTGCCGCCGACCTGGGGGTCGGCTTCGGCGAGAGCCGCCTGCGTGCCGACGGCACGCTGGTCTGTGGCACCCGACCCGACGAGTGGACGCTGTTCGCCGGCCTCGAGCGAGCCAGCGAGTTGGCGGCGTCGATCGACACGACCGGCTTCGTGAGCGTCCTCGACATCACGCACGGCCGAGCGATGATCCGGGTCTCGGGTCCGAAGGCCGCCAAGGTGCTGGAGAAGGTCTGCAACGTGGACCTCTCCGACGACATGACCCCGGATGGGGCCGTCTTCTCCGCCTCGGTCGCCAAGGTCACCTGTGACCTCCTGCGTGCGGACCGGGGCGGCGAGCCGTCGTACCTGATCTCGTGCGAGCGCTCGTTCGGCGACTACCTGTACGCCGCGCTGGCGGACGCCTGCACCGAATTCGGCGCCACCCTCCCGGCTGGCCTCGGCATCCACTAGCCAGCGCTCCAGACCCACCCGGCCGACCCCTAGGGTCCACCGGGTGCGACCATCCGACCTGACGGCCCTCGAACAGCGCCGACTGCTCGAGGGCCGTCGGCTGTCTGCCCGGGAACTGCTCGACGACTGCCGGCGGCGCGCCGACGAGGTCGAACCGGTCGTCAACGCCATCGTCGACCCGGACTGGGAACGGGCCGCAGCCATGGCCGATGCACTCGATGCCGATCGGCAACTGCTCGCCGGCGCACCCCTCCGGGGCCTGGTCATCGCCCACAAGGACCTGCTCGACACCGCCGGCCGGCGCACCACCCAGGGCAGCCGCGCCCTCGCCGACAACGTGCCGGCAGCAGACCACCCCCTCGTCACCCTGCTGGGCGCCGCCGGAACGGTCTGCATCGGCAAGACCAACACGCCCGAATTCGGAGCCGGCTCGCACACCTTCAACGCCGTCCACGGCCTGACCCGCAATCCCTGGGATCCGACCCGGAGCGCCGGCGGCTCCAGTGGCGGTGCTGCCGCGGCACTGGCCTGCGGGTCGGTCTCGGTCGCCGACGGTTCCGACCTCGGCGGCTCGCTGCGCAACCCAGCCTCGTTCTGTGGAGTGGTCGGGTTCCGCCCCACCAGCGGCACCATCCCATCTGGCCCGCAGCCGGACCAGCGCCTCGTGATGGCCACCGAGGGTCCCATGGGGCGCACGGTCGACGACGTCGCCCTCCTCCATGGGGTCATGACCGGTGGCGACCACGCCGTCGACCCAGTGGTGCCGCCACGGGTCCACGTCTCCCCCGACCTGGGCGACCTGCCGGTCGACCCCGAGGTGCGCCGGGTCGTCCACACCGCAGCCGAGCGGCTGGCCGGTGCCGGCTGGGTGCTCGAGGAGTCCGCCCCACCACTCGCCGGCGCCGACCGCTGCTTCGAGGCCCTTCGGGCCGTCCGATATTCACTCAAGTTGGCGGCCCTGCTCGGCGACGAGCGGATCAAGGCCACCGTCCGCCAGGAGGTCCGCGAGGGCCTCGCACTGGCCCCCGGGGACGTCGACGACGCCCTTGCCGACGAGGCACGGCTCAGAGCCGCCTGGGACGACTTCCTCGGACCCGACGACGTGCTCCTCACCCCCACCAGCCAGGTGCCACCCTTCCCGGTGGGCCTCGAGTGGGTGACCGAGGTCGATGGCGTCCTGATGCACCGCTACACCGACTGGATGCGCAGTTGTTCCCGGCTGACGGTTCCCGGGTGTCCGTCCATCTCGATCCCGGCCGGGCGGACGGCGTCCGGGCTCCCCGTCGGTGTCCTGCTCTCCGGTCCGCGCCACGCCGACCGGTGGCTCCTCGGCGTCGCCCGGGCCGCCGAGGAGGTCCTGGGCACCTTCAGTCCGCCACCGGTGGCGTCGCTCGCCGCCACCGACCCCGGCTCGCTCCCGCCCGGCCCGCTCGGGTGAGCCGAACGGCACACCACCATGCATTGTCGGAACACCCGGTCGGACCTAGATTGCGCGCGACCGAGTCGTGCGGCACACGACCCACCACCTGCGACACGCGGGTCGACTGAACCGGGAGGTTTGGCCGATGGCAGGAGACCCCCAACCGCTCCGGGTCTGGCACACCACGGTGCCGCCCGAGTGGACCGACTACAACCGGCACATGTCCGAAGGCTGGTACGCCATCGCCTTCTGCGACGCAACGGATGCCGTGCTGCTCCAGTTCGGCTTCGACGCCGGCTACCGGGCCGAGCACGGCACCTTCTACACCCTCGAGACGCGCATCCGGTACCTCCAGGAGGTCGCCGAGGGGGCCACCATCCACACGGCCTCCTGGGTCCTGGGTGCCGACGCCAAGCGCATCCACCTCCTCCACGAACTCTCGGTGGGCGACGACCCCGCTGTGGTCGCCACCCAGGAGGCGATGCTGCTCCACGTCGCCCACGGCGACGACGGCGTTCCGGCCGCCGCCCCGATGCTCGAGCCCGTGCTGGGCGCGGCGACCGCACAGGCCGAGGCCCACGCCGGCCTCCCGCTCCCCGACCACGTCGGTCAGGGCAGCCGGGTCCTGCGTTGAGCCGGGCAGCCTCGACCGCACCCCGGACGCCCACCGCCGTCGCCGGGGTCTGGGCGCTCTTCGCCGCGTTCGCGTTCCTGCAACTCGGCAACGGACTCCAGCGGATCCTGCTGCCGATCCGGGGGGAGGCCGAGGGCATCGGCGCCGGCGCCATGGGCATGGTCATGGCCTTCCACTTCGGCGGCTACCTCCTCGGCGCCAAGGTCATCACCCGGGCGCTCCGCCGGGTGGGCCACATCCGGGTGTTCGCCGCCCTGGCCTCCACCGCCTCGACCGCGGTCCTGGTCAACGCCGTGCTGGTGACCGCCTGGAGCTGGTCGCTGGTCTACCTCGTCGGCGGCATGTGCAACGCCGGCGTCTTCGTGGTGCTCGAGAGTTGGCTCAACGACCGCGCCTCCAATGAGACCCGGGGAAGGATTCTCGGGCTCTACATGATGGTCATGATGGGCGGCACGGCCGGCGGCCAGTGGCTCGTCAACGTCGGCGCCCCGGAGGGGTTCGAGCTCTTCGTGCTCTCCTCCGTCCTGATCTCGCTGGCCGTCATCCCGGTGACGCTCTCCGCCTCCTCCACGCCGCCCATGACCTCAGCCGACTCGATGCCGGTCCGGGAGATCTACCGGACCATCCCGTCGGCGGTCGTCGGGCTGTTCTTCTGCTCGTTCGTCCAGTCGGCGGCCACCAGCATGGGGGCCGTCTACGGCACCGAGTCGGGCATGAGCACGGCCAAGGTGGCGACCTTCACCTCGGTGGCGGTGATCGGGGCCGTCGTCCTCCAGATGCCGCTAGGCACACTCTCCGACCGGTATCCGCGCCGGGCGGTCATCGCCTCCGTCGCCACGGTCTCCTGCCTCCTGGCCGCACTCGGCATGTTCGTGCCGGCCTCGGGCAACCTGATCCTGCTCCTCAACTTCTCGTTCGGCGCCTTCGTCTTCCCCCTCTACGGGCAGTTCGTGGCCCTGGCCAACGACTGGATCCCGCCCGAGAAGCGCCTGGCGGCTGCCTCGGGAATCGTCATGGTGAGTGGCGTCGGCGCCGTCCTCTCCCCGCTCGTGATGGCGTTCGCCATGGAGGCGTTCGGTCCGTCCGGCTACTACGGCTCGCTCTCCGCCGTCCTGGCGGCGCTGGTCGTCTACCTGCTGATCAGGATCCGGGTCCGCGAGGCCATCCCGGTCGAGCGCCAGTCCACCTTCCAGCCGGTCCTCGCCCGCTCCGGCGAGATCGCCCACTCGGTGGGCCGGTGGGTGCGCCACCCCCTCCACGAGTGGTTGGCCCACCACGGGCGTCGGCACCTCCAGGCACCGGAGGACCAGTTCGACGGGGGCGAAGGGGACGACCCGACCGTCTAGGGGCTACCTTCCACGCTTCTCCCCACGAGACAGGAGCCTCCATGCCCTTCGCCGACGTCAACGGCCAGACCCTCCACTACGTGGACTCCGGCGGCGACGGGCCCGCCGTCGTCCTGTCGCACGGATTCTCCATGGGCTTCGAGATGTGGGACCCGCAGGTGGGCCCCCTCGTCGACGCCGGCTGGCGGGTCGTCACCTACGACGAACGCGGCTGGGGGCAGACGGTCAATACCGAGCCCTTCACCTACTGGGACCTGGCGGACGACGTGCTCAGCCTCATGGAGCATCTGGGCATCGAGGCGGCGGTGCTGGGCGGCATGTCGCAGGGGGGCTTCCTGTCGTTGCGCGCCACCCTCACCGCCCCCGAACGGGTGCGTGCCCTGTTCATCGTCGACTCCGAGGCGGAGGCGCTCGGCGACGAGGACCGCGCCCAGTTCCAGGGCCTCTTCGACGCCGCCCTGCTGATGGGCATGGCCGGCGAGATGGGCGACCTTTTCCAGTCGGTGCTCTTCGCCCCCGGCTTCGAGGGGGCGGCGGTCTGGCGGGCCAAGTGGAACGCCCGGCCGCTGGCCACCTGGGCGGCCGCCAAGGAGTGCCTCTTCGAGCGGGACTCGGTCGCCGACCGCATCGGGGAGATCACCTGCCCCGCCCTCGTCGTCCACGGCGACGTCGATGCCGCCATCCCCATCGAGCGGGGCCGGGCGCTGGCCGACGGGCTGGGCGGTCCCACCACCTTCGTCGAAGTCTCGGGCGCCGGCCACTCGGCCAACCTGGAGGACCCCGAGACCGTGAACGCCGCCTTGCTGGCCTTCCTCGCCGACCTGGCCTAGGCGGCTTCTTCACCCGGGCACCGCGACCCTCAGCGAGGCTCGCCTCCCCGATCCCTGGCCCTGGCCGCCAGTTGGGTCGGGTCGAAGCCGGCGAGGCGCTTGTAGGCCGTCGCCTCCCGCTCCAGGTCCCCGGCCGGCACGCACGTGTGGCGGTCCGTGCACCTGCCGTCGCAGCGTTCGTGCACCCACTGCATGACCCGTTCCGGGCCCGCCTGACGGTTCGCCAGGACCAGCTCGCTGGTGGCCGGTCGCCGCCCCGCCTCATAGGCCAGCAGCGCCTCCTCCGGGTCGGACCCGGCGGCCAGTGCGTCGGCGAGGGCCTCGCCGTCGAGGATCGCCTGGCTGGCACCGTTGCTGCCGTTGGGTCGCATCGGGTGGGCGGCGTCGCCGAGGAGGGTGACGCGCCCGCGACTCCAGTGCTCCAGCGGCTCCCGGTCGACCATGGGGAACTCCCAGGCGACGTCGTTGCCGGCGATGAGGCGTCCGACGTGGAGCCATCCGAAGTCCCAGTCGGCGTACCAGGGGGCGATCGACGCCGGATCCACCGGCGCATTCCAGTCGGCGGTCGACGGATCGACGACCGCGGGACGCTCCGCGACCCAGTTGGTCAGGACCATCCCGTCGGCGTCGGGTGGGGCGATCGGATACACCACGACCTTCTGCCGGTCGCTGCCGGCCATGAACATCGTGCGCCCGTCGAGGAACGGTGCTGCCGCCGCCGCGCCCCGCCAGAGTGTCAGGCCCGAGGCGACCGGTGGGCCCTCGCCGGGGGCGAGTTGGGCCCGTACCGTCGAGTGCAGCCCGTCCGCCCCGACCAGGACCTCGCCCTCGACCTCCTCGACCGCCGTGCCGCCGCGGGTCGCGGCGAAGCGTGCGCGTACGGCGCGCCGGTCCTGGGTGAAGCCGTCGAGGTGACGACCCGTGCGCAGGCGATCAGGTCCCAGGCGCTCCCGGACGACATCCATCAGCAGCACCTGGAGGCGGCCGCGGTGGATCGAGTACTGCGGCCAGGGGTTGCCGGCCTCGAGGCCCCTCGGCTCGCTCCAGATCAGGACGCCGTCCTCGGACAGGAAGCGCAACTCCGACGTGCGGACGGCGAGGGCGTCCAGCCGATCGCCGAGTCCGAGGTCGTGGAGGATCCGCACCGAGTGTGGGAGCAGGTTGATGCCCACCAGCACGTCAAACTTGCCCAGCCGCAAGTCGCGGATGATCTCCACCCGCTCCACGGTGTCGATGTCCGAGTGCAGATAGCGCACCTTGATGCCGTGCTCGTTCAGGTACTCGGTCAGATCCTCGGCCATGCGCTTGGTGAGCGTGGTGACCAGCACCCGCTGCTCCTTGGCGATGGCTTCCTTGGCCTCGCCCAGCAGGTCATCCACCTGGGTAATGGCTGGACGGATTTCGATCTGCGGATCCACCAGACCGGTGGGACGCACCACCTGCTCCACCACCTGGCCAGCGTATTTTTCCTCGTAAGGGCCGGGCGTGGCGGAGACAAACACCATCTGGGGGGCCAGCCGCTCCCATTCCTCGAACTTGAGGGGCCGGTTATCCATGGCCGAGGGCAGCCGGAAGCCGAAGCTCACCAGGGTTTCCTTGCGCGAACGGTCGCCCTTGTACATGGCACCCAGCTGGGGAATGGTCACGTGGGACTCATCGGCGATCAGCAGGG
>LUMW01000639.1_pt1 | contig 16512 bp, 17 predicted proteins | sample 729761 | NCBI WGS metagenome assembly LUMW01 (sample SAMN03860302, study PRJNA289734) | marine metagenome | biome: seawater column; feature: ocean; material: water; isolation source: Red Sea water column Station 192 - depth 500m | place: Saudi Arabia: Red Sea | collected 2011-10-15 | depth 500 m
TTATACATTGAAATAAAAGGTGCTGAGATTCATCGTCAATACAAGCTGGATCCAGCAAAAAATCTTTTGGCTATCCTTGAAAGATATGATTTTCGTGAAGCATCAGATCCTGTTTGGATTCAGTCTTTTGATGCAGAAGTATTAAAAACTTTAAAACATAAGCACAAAACCAGGATCAAACTGTCACAGTTAATTGGAGAAAACCGTTGGCGACTCTCTTCCACTGATTTTGATTATTTAAAAACAGAGGTTGGACTAAATGAGGTGGCAGGATATGCTGACGGAATTGGTCCCTGGATGAATCATGTAGTGACCGGAAAAAACATATCAGGGGATTTGAAATTAACTGGACTAGTCACAATGGCGCATCTCCTCAATCTCAAGGTTCACCCATACACCTTGCGGAAAGATCGGTTACCTGATTATGCCGAAACGTTTGAAGATCTACTGCATATTTTTTTTAATCAGGTACAAGTAGATGGAGTCATAACTGATTTTCCAGATCAAGCCATGAAATATCTAGAAAAAACTACCAACCACTAAAACTTTCCACTCAGTGAATTTTATCTACTAAAGAATAATGCTCAGTAAAATATAGCGGTAAGTCTGGAGATGAGCCTAAGAAACTACAACATAAATAAATTAACTGGTAAATCCTTCGATATCCTAATCATTGGTGGAGGAATTAACGGTGCGGTTGCGGCGGCTTCACTTTCAGCACGAGGCCTACAAGTGGCATTGGTAGATAAAGGTGATTTTGCCGGATGCACCAGTCAAAATTCTTCAAACCTTATCTGGGGTGGTATCAAGTACATGGAATCCTACGAGTTTTCTCTTGTGAGAAAGCTTTGCAAATCCCGTAATCATCTTCTTCGTTCTTATCCTTCCGCAATCAAGCAAATCTGTTTTTACACTAATCTGGAAAAAGGGTTTCGTTATTCCTCCAGAATGCTTTATTGGGGAGCATTGCTTTACTGGGGGATAGGAAATTTCTTCACAAGCAAGCCGCGTTTGTTCACTCCACAACAGATTAATCAAGACGAGCCGGTGATCAACACAGCTAACAGCATTGGCGGGGTTGAGTATTCTGACGCATTTCTCTACGACAATGACGCGCGTTTTGTCTTCAGTTTTATTCGCACTGCTCTTGATAACAACTGTACAGCAGCCAATTACGTGGAATCCCTAGGAAGTAAGCAGATTACAAATGGTGAGTGGTTGACAAAACTTCGTAACAACAGGAACAAAGAAAAATTTGAAATCCGGAGCAAAGTAATTATCAATGCCTGTGGACCTTATGTTGATCAGCAAAATCTGCTTTCTGTACAAACAACTGTCCACCGCCATATCTTTTCTAAAGGTATTCATTTGATTGTTCCTAAAATTACTGGAAACGAAAGGGTGCTTACTTTTTTTGCTGATGACGGACGTATGTTTTTCGCAATTCCAATGGGTGCGAGGACAATGATTGGAACAACCGATACACGTGTTTCCAGTCCGGAAACAGCGGTCACTGCAGATGATCGGGAATTTGTTCTGGATAATATAAACAAACGTCTGGATTTACCCAAACCTTTGACTGAAGATGATATTATTTCTGAACGTTGCGGAGTGCGTCCTCTTGTTGTTGGGACGGGTGAGAATAATAATAGCAATGATGACTGGACCAAACTCTCTCGCAAACACCAGATTGATGTCAATCATCAGAAAAAGCACATCAGCATTTTTGGTGGAAAACTCACGGACTGTATTAATGTTGGTGATAATATCTGCGAAACTGTCAGGCAATTGGGATTTTCACTTCCGGAACTAAACCAAACATGGTACGGAGAACCGGATAAGACAACTTGTGAAAAATACTATAAAAAAGTGAATGAAATGAATCTTGATGAGTTAACTTCTTCCGGAGCTTCGGAAAAACTGTCCACACGTCTTTGGCGACGCTATGGCAAGCGGGCTTTCGGGCTTTTGGAAAATATTCAAAATGAACCAAAAATGGCAGAACCTTTAATAGATGGTACAGATTACATTAAATGTGAATTGACCGAAGCTGCAGACCGGGAAATGATTATTACTCTGGAAGATTTTTTAAGACGACGGTCCAAGCTGGCTTTGGTAGTGAAACATGAAGACTTAAAAAAATCAGATGGTCTCAGGGAGGCATGTAAAATATTATTTGCTGAAGATGCTGCTGATCGATGGGAGGAATATTTTGGTGAATAGTTCTGAAAAGGGAAAAATGTTCCAGGCAAATATTTGTATTTCAAAGAAAACAAAGTTAATGACGTGCCTTACTTTGTAAATTCCAGAATAAAAAAGTTGAAAAAGATAAAAAATAAGCCTCCTTTTAGCAGCCAGTTTTTCATTACTACCTAAAAAATCCACATTTGCCAAAGCATTGATTACTTATTGTTATTAAAGGGAAAAATCTAATCTGAATTTAGTAAAGATAAACACCTTCCAAAATTTTAATACACATCATTAATTCCTGTCTATTTTGCTGGAATTGTCATGACACAAGAATCAAATAAAAATTAGTAATTTTAAAGGCAAATAAGTAAAAAAATTCATGATTTTTGCATGACTTCTTGTTGTTTAGTTAAGCGGTTAAAAAATTGCCTATTTAATTTCTTTGATTTTGGCAGTAAAATAATTTTCTGTAAATGGATTTAACAGAGAAAACTCCGCATTTTGCATTTATTTGCATGTTAATTAAGGAGATACTATGGATAGTAATACAAAAATAGCGAAATCCTATGTTAGCCATGAAGAAGTTCAGTCAGCTATGGAGCAGTACCTCGCTCGTGGAGGTAAAATTAGCAAAGTTGAAGACCCATGCCAGGAAATATTGCTCAAGCGGGTTATGGGTGATGAAAATCTGAATTGTATTGATCCCCATGCCGCAAATCCATCCAGCAACGGACTGGGAGATGTTGGGAACATTCTTCAACAAAAGATGCAATCTGAACTCAAGGAAATATGATTTCCTAAAGTTGGCAGGCGCACGCCTGTCGACTTTGCTTTTGCATTTGACGCTGTTTCTCTGTGTTTTTCCTGCAAAGGCGGAATCAGCACAGCGAAATGGATTTTCCATCATTGATCCGCTGGTACCTCTGGAGGAAATCCTCAGTGGCGGTCCGCCGCGTGACGGGATACCTTCTATAGATTCACCAAAATTTGTATCAGCATCAGAAGCAGATTGGCTTTTGCCAAACAGTCAAATCCTAGGCTTGGAAGTCGAGTCTGATTTCCGAGCTTATCCGCTTGCGATTCTAAACTGGCACGAAATCGTGAATGATACTGTAGGTGATGTTCCCGTCTCCATCACATATTGTCCGCTCTGCGGCACAGGGATGGCCTTTCGGCGGGATTTCAACGGTAAACAAACAACATTCGGTGTCTCAGGTTTGCTCTACAACAGCGATCTGCTGCTCTATGACCGTGAGAGTGCGTCCCTTTGGTCTCAAATAATGGGGCAGGCAATCAGCGGACCGCGTAAAGGTGAACGACTTGTTGCTGTGCCGGTTGAGCATACAACCTGGGAAGAATGGAAAAATAAGAATCCAAACACAAAAGTTCTCTCACTTGATACCGGTTACCGCAGAGATTATAGTCGTTCGCCTTATGGAGACTATGATGTAAACGGAGACATTTATTTCCCATTATCATTTCGCAGCAGTCAATATCATCCAAAAGAGCGGGTGATCCGCATAGAAATAGATGGTCAGTTCAAAGCCTATCCTTTTACGGAATTATCCAGAATAAATTCTCCTCTTTAAGATACTGTGGCAGGTAAAAAGCTGTTTCTCGAATTTAAGCTCGAGTCCCGCAATGGAATCGTACGTAATTCAAACGGCAAAGTGCTGCCGAGCCTCAACGCCTTCTGGTTTGCGTGGTACGCTTTTCATCCCCAAACTCTAATATTCCGCGCCGGTGATTAGGCATTGCCTTGTCCGGAGATGTTCCGTAAAATGCATTCGAGTTGTTAACTAATCCTGTTGCTGAAAAATTGCTATGAATCCTGTTGTTTTGAAATCTGTTAAACAAGCTGTATTTGATGCCTACGGAACGCTATTTGATGTTCATTCTGCTGCTTCCCGTCATCAAGCGAGGCTGGGTGAAAAAGCTCCGGAAGTCTCTGCTTTATGGCGCACAAAACAGCTGGAATACACCTGGCTGCGCAGCCTGATGCAGCGCTATGTGGATTTCTGGCAGGTGACTCAAGACGCTCTTGATTATGCCTTGGATTCACACCAGATTGAAGACAGCAGTTTACGGAAAGACCTGCTGAACGCCTATCATGAATTAGCCTGCTATCCGGAAGTTCCGGAATCTCTGCGTGAATTAAAGCAGCGAGGTATAGGTACTGCAATTCTCTCCAATGGATCTCCGGAAATGCTTGAAGCAGGAGTAGGCAATAGTCATTTGCAAGGAAATTTGGATGCGATTATTTCAGTGGACGTGATTGGTATTTTCAAACCATCGCCGCAGGTTTATCAATTGGCCACCAATCATCTTGCATGTAATCCGGAAGAAATCCTGTTCTTTTCCTCAAATGCCTGGGATGTTTCCGGAGCGGCTACTTATGGTTTTCAGGCTGTGTGGGTCAATCGTTTTGCGCAAGCTCCGGAACGTCTGCCCGGTACACCGGTTTTGGAAATCAAAACTCTTGATGCTGTCCTCGAATACTTGCCTTTTTGAAGAAGTAAAATTTTTTACTTTATTACCCACGATTAAACAAACTATTTGACTGACAAAAATACATCTTGACATTTTCGGCTGCTTAAATTAATTATAAACAAATTCAAAAGATAAAATTATTATTTTCTGGTTTTGAGTTAAACTTTAGAATTGAATTCATTGAATGCTGATAAAGCTGAAAAAACCGGAAGGCACAAACTGTGTATTATGAAAGTAAAACTATCAGTTTCATTACCACATTTTTTTCAAGCAAATCAAAAATAATTAAGGATTGCTAATAAGTTTTTCAGATATCAGACCAGGAATAGTCGGAATTGTCACTTCACTAGCAGCTTCGGTCTGTTGTGTTATTCCAATGTTGCTGGCAATAATGGGTTTAGTCACAGGAAGTTTTATGCTGTTTACGATGCAGTTCCGTATGATTTTGTATCCTATCGGAGGACTGGGTCTTATTGCGGCATATTGGATGTTTTTTCGACTTAGAAAGGACTGTGCCGCGAAAGATTGTCCAATGAAGTACAAACGTTTAAATATCGCAGCACTTGTTTCTTCTACTTTACTGATGGCTATTGTGACTTATGTGGATTTTTTTCTTGTTTCAATGTAATGGATGAAAAATGCGAAATACTGTATTAATGCTTGGAGTAATTGTGCTTTTGTTTACGACTCCGGTTTTGTCTCAAGAGCCAACTCCTCATTATAAAAAAGCAATACTGGCGCTAACCGGACTGACCTGAGGCGGTTGAGTGGCGATTGTAAAATCGACCCTTTCAGGTCTGAAAGGCGTAATCTCTTCAAATATTACTTTAAAAGAATCAGTCGTTGTCTATGATGAAGACTACATAAGTCCGGATCAAATAGTTCAAGCAATCAGAGACGAGGCTTTTGGTGCTGAATTAATTGATGTGCGGACCGCCAAACATGATACTATCCCCAAGTCGTGCTGGTTTTTTGGTCTGTTTTGCTGAACGCAGAATTTGACAGTCCGGCAAATAATACAAACTCCACACTAAGCTAACTTCCTGTTCATTCGGTTCAGTCAAATGCTCCGGTGAAGCAATCCTGTCTGTTTCTGAAAACTGATAAGAATTTCCCCCCAACACTATATATAACCGCCTGTGACTGGTTAAAGCCCAAAAGTATAGTTGTTACTGTACTACAAAAAGACTTTTTGTTCGTGTAGATGGATTGATGCTTTTCCCTCCTAGAAAAAAAGGATAGCTTGGAACTTGCCGATTTCACCTTCAACATGGAAGTTGCTAATCTTATTGTTACGATGGAAAATATAATTGTTCCCGGGTGATATGATACACCTTAGCATGGTTAATTTATAAATTAATACATTGTCTTGTAAGAATTAGATAGGTTGTCCGACGCTAGACAGAGAACCCATTCATTCCATGGAGATTGTTGTTTATTTAACATCAATAAGGAATGATAAAGAAGGGTGTGCTGTTATTCACATCTATCAGTGAATACGAGCAGGTGGTGAGGAACATTGCTACTATTACCCACATAAAAATATGGTGAATTTTTCCTTGGTAAAAAGGGAACATGAAACGACTTTGTATTGCTCTGGTTCTTGGTCTCATTAGCAATGAGAACGTGGAAGGAGGAACTAAGGATATTCTGGATGTAAGTATGGACTCCTTTTCTTTTGAAAAGCTTAAACTGGAAGTTACGAAGAGTTTGTAATGGGACTTCAGGTGATGATTACTGAATGGATCAGCCGACTTGCTGACTTGCTGCCTGTGGGTTATGCCTTTGGAGCGGGAATGGTTTCATCGGTTAACCCTTGTGGCTTTGCCATGCTGCCGGCCTACCTTTCACTTTACATGGGCGCCGAGGACAGTGAGTTCTATCGGTGGTCCAGAATTCGCCGTGCGTGGAAAGCTTTATGGGTTGCCCTGATCGTCGCTTCCGGGTTCACTGTATTGTTTGCTGTCATGGGCGGTCTGCTTTCTGCCGGAGGGACAATGCTGGTTGTGGCCATGCCCTGGATTGCCCTGTGGATTGGCATCGGGCTGGTCGGCTTGGGACTATGGATGTTGTGGGGACATCATCTCTCGGCAGCATGGGCTCAAAAGTTGGCCAATCGTATTGGAGATCCCAGAGAGGTGAGTGTACGTGGGTTTTTCATGTTTGGCATGGCTTTCGGAGCAGCATCCCTGAGCTGCACCCTGCCGGTTTTTCTGGTTGTCACCGGCAGCGCTATGGTGGCAGGAACTTTCTTTTCCGGCATCACACAGTTTCTCAGCTATGCCATGGGAATGGGTGCAGTTTTGCTGGTTTTAACCATGGGGATCGCCTTATTCAAAGAAGGCTTCATTGTTGGAAATCTACGCAAATTCATGCCTCACATCCAGAAAGTTTCTGCGTTTTTTTTGATACTGGCCGGGAGCTATATCATGTACTACTGGATGAGCAGCGGAATGCTGCTGAGTTAAAAAACGGCTCCGATTTAATAATGACTAAAAACTCTATTCCTCAACCAGTCGGAATTGAAAACCTCACTTCAATTCTCTCCTGCCCGCATTGTGGAAGTACCTCAGAGGAAATTGTTCCTCCGGATATGTGAATCCGTATGCACCGTTGCAAGTTCTGCAACAAGGATATTTTGGCCAAACCAGGTGACTGCTGTGTGTTTTGTTCCTATGGTACGATAAAATGTTCCGGGGAACAGAACAGCTCTTCAATTTGAATAGTTCACTCTTCTGAAACCTGGTTGCTTCTCCGGTCTCAAATACTCTATATTTCGAAAATATCCCCCCACTGTTCTGTGAGAGTACAAAGACCATAATTCTACTGTTATCCATATCCCATATTTAATACTGCTGCTTGAATTGTCCTCATCATTGTTGCCGGTATAAACTCTTTGATAATCTTGTTGTTGGCCGCATTTGTTTTTGGAACCTTCTCACTGACCCTCTCTTCCGTTTGTGTTGTGCTGATAAACGATAATGTTCATGGAGGAAATTTTGTGGTGATCTCAAGCGGTTTACTGCTGGTTTATTCAGTAGGCGCGGTTCTGGGACCCTTTGTTGTTTCAGTCTGCGCCTAAACCTCTGGAACTGGACCCAAGAGCTGGTACAAAGCAAGAACAATAATCATCTCAAACGTTTACAGGCAATGTAGGCAAACTAGTAGCAGGGTTTTACTATTTGAATAATAACAATGGTATTGCCGGGGCCAATCTGGAGATGTTTGCAGGAACCCAGGCCGAAGCCATTTGGAGCGGCATTTACTAACGGCTTTACAACTGTTGTAACCGTATCGATCAAAAACTGTTTGTGAACGACATTCAACAGCTCATCTAATCACGCTTTTCCTGGACAGGCGTAAATAAAGAGGGTATACTGCTTTTCCTTTTAGTCCAGTGCATGACTGCCCCGACCAAAAATCCAAACACTCCAAAGCCTGTAACCAACGGCACTACCGTGCCATCAAACGCCCTGCCTATCACTATTCCGGCGGGAATTGAAATCAGCATCGACAAGAAACCGATCACAGATGCACCCACCCCTGCAATGTGTCCCAGTGGCTGCATAGCCAGTGCGTTGAGATTGCCGAACACCAGGCCAAGGCAAAAGAAGGCCGGAATCAGGAAAACCATAAATCCCCACAATGGAGGTTTTGGCAGGATGGTTTGCAACAGGACTGTAAAGCCGAGCGAAAGGACGGTCAATACACAGATGCTCCAGAACGCAAGAGAGTACATGCCGAAGGTCAATACAAGGCGGGAGTTTAGCAGAGATGCGGTGCCGATTGAAAGGGCCACAATGGCAAAATATGCCGGAAACAATTCGACTTGGCCGTAGACTCCAACGAAGACCTGCTGGGCTGTACTCAGGTAAGCTAACAATGGAACACGCTTTTCCGCAGGCAGTGTTTCCCGAAGCCTGAGGGCGAACCATAAAAGGGCTGTAGATGCACTAAGCAGAAACATCACAAAGATCGCCCGCCAGCCGGACAGCCACAAGATTCCTTGGCCAATAGCCGGGGCGATGGTTGGTACTAGTATGAAAACGGCCATCACGAAAGACAGCACACGGGCCATCGACCGTCCTTCGAACTTATCTCGTATAATGGCGTTCATTACGATACGTGGGGCTGCGATACCGAATCCCTGTAAAAACCGTCCGTTAAGCAGCATCGTCAAGGACTCAGAAAATATGCAGATCAGGCTGCCAAAGAGGTAGATCACGAGGCCAATGAAGATTGGCAGCTTGCGTCCCAGGCTGTCGGAAAGCGGGCCATACACAATCTGGCCGAGGGCAAAGCCCATAAACATAACCATGACCACAAGCTGGACGTCATTAGCATCGGTGACTCCGAGGTCTTGTCCGATTTTAGGAAATGCCGGCAGCATGGCATCAATCGACAATGCCACAAGTGATTGCAACAGTGCCGCAAGCAGTACAAATTCGGTAAGTCCTGTTTTTTCTTCAAGATGTTTCTTTGCAAATGTGCTAGCAGCATTAGTTTTGTTCAAAATCATTCTCCATGCTGTATCAATTCTGGGGTTCCTTCCATACCAGAGGATGCTGAATCAATTATGTGTTTGGACAGTAAATAATTAATGGAATGCTGATTTGAGTTAGTAATATAACTTAACTATGAAATTATATAAAGTTTACCATGTGATTCTTGCCGTAAACTGGCTGGCTGCACCCGCGAATCACTCAATGTAATCGGAATCGGTCGCAATGACCGGGTTGCGATTGTCCTGCCAAACGGACCTGAAATAGCAACGGCCTTTGTGGCGATCTCCACAGTTACAACCACGGCACCCCTCAATCCGGCATACAAGCAGGATGAATTCGAGTTTTATCTGGAAGATCTCCGGGCGAAAGCCCTGGTGGTTCAGGCAGGCAGCACCTCTCCTGTCGTCGAGGCCGCGAGGAAATTGGGCATTATAATCATTGAACTGATCACGGGAACTGACCGAGCAGCCGGAGATTTTGATCTCATAAGCAATTCCGGAAACAGAGCTGAGCATTCTGGTCCCAGCGAAGCCGACGACATTGCCCTGATTTTACATACGTTCGGAACCACGGTACGCCCCAAGATCGTGCCGCTGAGCCACAAGAACGTAACCGCATCTGACGACAACATTGCCAAATTACTTATGCTAACCCCTGAAGATCGGTGCCTTAACGTCATGCCGCTCTTCCACATTAACGGCCTGATCGACACAGTGCTGTCATCGTTGGGTGCCGGAGCCTCTATCCACTGCACTCCCGGATTCAATGCGCTCAGGTTTTTCAACTGGATGAATGAAGCAAAACCCACCTGGTACACTGCAGTACCCTCAAAGCACCAGGCCGTTCTTTCCCGGGCGGACAAAAACCGAGACGTGATTGATTCAGTGCCGCTGCGCTTCATCCGGTCTTCGTCGTCGTCTCAGCCGTCCCAGGTATTCGCGGAGCTCTAAGCCACCTTCGGTGCTCCCGTCATCGAAGTCTACGGCATGACCGAGGCATCGTATCAAATGTCCTCCAATCCCCTGCCCCCTGCGGAGCGCAAGGCGGGCACGGTCGGCATTGCGGCGGGTCCGGAAGTGGCCATCATTGACGAGACCGGGAAATTGCTGCAAAAGGGGGAAATCGGGGAAATCGTCATACGTGGTGACAAAGTGACCAGCGGCTACGAAAACAACCCCAAAGCAAATGCGGAAAACTTCACCAACGACTGGTTTCGGACTGGAGACCAAGGTGTCATGGACGCGCAGGGCTATCTCTCCATCACTGGACGGCTGAAGACAATCCTCAATCGCGGCGGCGAAAAGATTTCTCTTCGTGAGGTGGATGAAGGGTCCGTAGTTTGATTACAGATGATTATCGGGTTACACTCTACTAAGGGATGCCGTGGGGTGAGTTGTATGATTTGCGCAGCGATCCGGACGAAACCAACAACCGCTGGGACGACACCGGATTTACCGGCATCAAAGTTGAACTCATTACGCCTCTGGTACACGAAATGATTGACACGATGGAGCGCAGTCCACGAGCAACCTACCTCGCCTGAGCTTTCAAAGCTTAAATGTGTTGTTAACTTGATGAAGCGGATTTTCCATTCACCCAGACTATTTTCGACCCTACTGGAAAATAGACATGACTTTTTTCTATGATACTAGAAATTAATCGCATGATAATCAAACATACAATAGAATCATGGGCTTAAGTTTCCTCTGCAGGGATCATTCGGCTTTCAAATCATTTATTATCGGTGGAAGAGAAAGCAGGTATTCTGCAATTGAGTCCAAATCTTCCTGCCGTAAATGCTGATAACCATGCTCAATGACTTCCAGCATTAAGCCCTGTGTATCATCTCCGTCAGGCTTGATTCCTGTTTCTAAAAAATAGCTGATATCAACCTTACTCCAGTCACCGATTCCGGTATTTATGTCCGGAGTAATATTTGGCGCCAGTTCACCTTCCGGACCTTCTTTTGATCCTGAAAAGTGCATATCCGTTTTGAGCGCCCCCAGAAGATTTCTTGGTGTGTGACATTCCCCGCAATGTGCCAGCGCCTGAGTAATATAATTCCCCCGGTTCCAGCTTTCAGATTTTTCAGGTTTTGATATGAAAGGCTGAGGCGACCAAACTACATTTTTCCAGACAATCATGGCGGCCTGCCTGCCGAAAGGCAGAATCAGGTCGTGAGGAAGATTTTTTTGACGAACAGCAGGAATTGAAGAAAGGTAGGCTTTGAGAGCCAGCAAATCTTCGTGAGTGATCCATTGGAAAGAAGTGTAAGGGAATACCGGAAAATAATGATTTCCTTCGGGACTCAGGCCTTTAGTCATGGCATGGATGAAATCATCATCGCTCCATTTTCCAATTCCGGTTTCCGGATCAGGCGTGATGTTGGTGCCGTAAAATGTGCCGAAAGGTGTTTTGATCGGCTTGCCTCCGGCAAGAAACGCACCGTCATTTTTTGTGTCCGTATGGCAGCTGCATCCACCGGAAGCATGGAAAATGTACTTGCCCGTGTCAATAAGGCTCTGCCCTGCGGCCTGATTAACAATGATCAAGAACAGGCAAAGCCAGAATCCTAAACGACATAAAGCAGGAATTAACTTATTTTTTACCGGAAGAGCTTGTGGCTGCCACCACACGATTTACTCCATGCTTTTCTTATATTTTTCAATTGATTCTTTGAGATTGTCAAATTCATCGCAACCAAAAAAACAAACATCATCCAGCACTTCCAAATGCTCTTCGGCTTTTTTGAGATTTTTTGTACGCAAATAAAGCTCACCTATGTATTCATTGGCTCCAAGATGACGTGGGTTCAGTTTCAGGGCCTTGTTGTAATACTTGAATGCCTCTTCCAATTTATCCAGTTTTCGGTGACAGAATCCCAGCAAATTATACACATCCGCATCATCCGGAGACGTTTTTGCTGCCTTCAACAGGTATTTGATAGCAAGCTGGTAATTGCTGTTTGAGACTTCCAGGTAGCCTCTTTGATAATCTGCATTCACCGGTTTTGGCGGGTCATCGTCATAATCGGAAGAAGACGGATCCGCAACGGCCAAGCCAAGACTGAAAAGGAATATTAGAAGTAATGAAAAAATAGACAAAGACAATTTCATGTGACCTCCTTTTATTACAGCGTCCAGCTAACAAAAATATGTCATCCCAGTAGCAGTTTGAGCGGAGTCGAAACATGCATCACGTAAGACTGTTCCCTTCGACTATGCTCAGGGAACACTTTTATTACATCTATTGTAGTTGGTTGAGCGGAGTCGAAACATCCATCACGTATGAATGTTCCCTTCGACTACGCTCATGGAACGCAATATTACATTATTGCTAAGATGTTGTATTAGTCTCTCTCCCGGAAATGTTTGTGGCAGCCACCACAAGTTTTAGCTGTTGTCCGGACTTGTTTGGCAAATGCTTCCATGTCTCCACTTTCCGCTACTTCAGCCAGTTTGGCGCTTTCACGCTCAAAGGCCTTTGCCGCGGATTCAAATTTTGACCAGTTTCCCCAGATTTCCTGTTTAGCCTTGGTTCTTCCTTCACCGGAACCTTTTGGAAACATTGACAGAGTCATTTTGCTGTTTTGCATCATGGAGCGTGCGTGATCTGCCACATGAGCTTGCATCGGAAGGCTGTTCTTCAAAATGCTAACAATTGCTCCCATGTGCCCGGCCGTTGATTTCATCACGTTTTGACGATACTTGATAATTCCATGCGAGTCTGCAAATGATGACTCACCATAAAAAATAACCAACAACATTATTGATGCTGCTGTGATTATTATAGTATTTCTCATATTAGATTCCTCCTTATCTAAAGTTTTTCCTGCAAGTGCATTAATTTGCTGCTGTCTCCCAATGCTCAGTGTAAACATATAATTGAAAAGACTGCAAGTTTATAAATCATTTCTGTTCTAACAACATGTTTTCCTCAACAATCAAACCGTTTCTGCTGCTGACATGTTTCATTGAATCAGCAATAACAGATTTTCCGGTTTCTGACTGGTAAGATTCGGTAAAAGCATCTTCAGAATCAAACCAGAGTTCGGATACACCGTCATATAAAGAATCTTCGTTTTTTACCAGGTTGAAACAAATTTTCTTCAATCCCGGCAGCTGAGTCGCCAGTTTTGCATGCTCGTTCATCCACCAGATTTTGAAGTCATCTTTTGAAAGTTCTTCTTTGCGCTTTAGCAGAATCATTACTTTAAACATTTTGTATCCTTTGTGTTTTCAGCTAGTTGTCAGTTTATACTTTTTGTTGATGCTGGCAGCAACAGTTGATTGGTTGTTCGGTTATTTCCCAATTCTAGCCAGTGGACGACCACCATCTGCGACTGCCAACGCTACAACAATCTCATCCTCCCGAGGCGCATCGGGGAGGCTGATTTCGGTGGCATCCATGTGATCAAAACTCCAAATGCTGTTTTTGTTTGTTAAAGGCATTACCAGCACTGATCCAGGACCGCCGGTTTTTTTTGTGGAAGGAATTATATCGTCTCCCTTTTCAACTGCCTCTCTCACAGGTTTTCCAAAGCGGGGGTGCAAAATTGCTGCAGCATGTTCAATTTCTCCATCCAGTCCCACAATCGCTCCTTTGCCGTAGCTGATTATATCAGCAGGCTTTATCTGCAACGCTGCCACGCCTTTTCGTGCAAGCAGCCCGCCGATTTCTGCCCCTAAATCATAAAGAAGTTCCAGGTCCTCAACATATTGTCCTGCATACGGATTTTTTATTACCGCGGCGACAGTGGCTTTTCTGGCAGGAGGATCAATCATTTGGCCCATCTCATTATGAATTTCTTCAACCTGAATCACAATTCTGCGAATTTGAGGTTTCATATTACTCTTGTTGATTTTATTTTGTTAAAAATTGTTGCAGATGCTTCGACCATGATCGGGCACTTTAGAGGAATCTTGTCAGGTTTTCAAGTGCATTTGCATCGTGTGAATCTAATTTTCCATTTGCAGGAGTTTAATTGGTCGGCTAGAGTGAAACGTCCTTCATACATAATATGTAGCAGAATCTACTATTTTTTCTATTCATATCAAATATGTCATTTTATGGAAATTAAAGCAGGAAATTATCCGGTAGCGGTAATTGGTGCCGGAACAATGGGCAGAGGAATTGCTCAGGTTGCTGCTACAGCGGGACATCCTGTAATGCTATATGATGTTTCCAAAAAACATACACAGGCTGCAATAGAATTTATCGAGCAGCGTCTTCATAGCTCTGTAAAAATAGGAAAAATTACTGAACAGGCAAAAACACAGATTCTGAATAATATCAGCCCTGTTCATGACCTTGAAGAAATGTCTCAGGCAAAACTTGTAATTGAGGCGATTATCGAGAATCTGGCAATAAAACAGGATTTGTTCTGTCGGCTGGAGTCAACATTAGAGGCGGAGGCAATTTTAGCTACAAACACTTCGTCCATAGATTTGAAAAAAATTTGTGATACTCTAAAACGTCCGGAACATTTTGCGGGTATGCACTTTTTTAATCCGGCTCCACTGATGGCTCTTGTGGAAATAATACGCGCGGACAAAACCGATCCAGGGATTGCCGATTTAGTTTTCTCTCTGGCAGAAAAATGGGGAAAAAGTCCGGTACATGTCCGCAGCAGTCCGGGATTTATTGTGAATCGGGCGGCACGGCCTTTTTATGGTGAGGCACTTGTAATTCTCAGGGAAGGGGGGACGGATGCTTCCACATGTGACGCGATTATGCGCGATTGCGGCGGTTTCAGAATGGGACCGTTTGAGCTGATGGATTTAATCGGGCTTGATGTGAATTATGAAGTAACATGTCAAATATGGGAAAGCTTTGACCGTCATCCACGCTTTGATCCGTCTGTACTTCAAAAAGAGTTGATTGATGCCGGACAACTTGGCAGAAAATCTGGAAAAGGGTTTTTTGACTACAAGTCGGACTCTGAAATACCGGTTCCACAAAACGCTGAAGAATGTTCTCCACCGGAATCAATTACAATTGAAGGTGCCGAAAAACTTCCGGAATCCCTGTTAAAACTACTACAGGGAGGAACAATAGACATTAAAACCACTGACGGCAATGGAGCAATACGCTTGCCACAGGGCGGGGTTGTGGTGCTTTCAAACGGAAAAAGCTCTTTGGATCGTGCAGCAGAAATCGGGAGCTCTGTTATATCGCTGGATTTATGCCTTGATTTTGGGCAGTCGCCACGAATTGTACTTGCGCCGGACTCAAAGTGTCCGGACAATACTCTGATGCAGGCAGTTGGGCTTTTTCAGACATGCGGCAAACAGGTTACTGTGATTAAGGACATTCCCGGCATGGTGCTTACGCGAATTGTTGCAATGCTGGTAAATGAGTCATCAATGCTGGTGCAGGAAAATGTGGCAGATGCTGCAGGTGTTAATCTGGCTATGAGAAAAGGGGTGAATTATCCTCTTGGTCCGCTGGAGTGGGCTGAGCTTTGGGGGTATAATGCTGTGGTGGAAACTTTGAAAAATTTGCGTCAGATATATGGAGATCGTTATCAGGTTTCGGACTGGCTTCGTGAAAAGGTAAAGCTAAGTTGAAGCTTCTTTATTGCATTTACCTTTTTATAATTCAGGTCGAAGTGAAACAAAGGCCATAAATGCAGTGGTGCTGTTGTAAAACCTTTCCTCACCTTGCTGGTTTCGACTCCGCTCAACCAGCAGATTTATGCTCCCTGAGAGGAGTCGAAGGGAGAGGGGCGGTGGGTGAGTGGAAGGCACTGAATCGATGTCTTAGTAAGCATTAAATGCTGGTTGAAATTAGAAATATCATTTTTTTGAACATTTAACTTCTAACAAATCAAAATGGCAGAAGCATTTTTATGTGACGGCATCCGCACTCCGGTGGGGCGTTACGGCGGAGCATTGTCCGGTGTGCGCACAGATGACTTGGCGGCCATCCCACTCAAAACATTGATGGAACGAAATCCCGGAGTGGATTGGGAAACTGTTGATGATGTGATTTTAGGCTGCGCGAATCAGGCCGGAGAGGATAACCGTAACGTAGCTCGCATGGCAACTTTACTTTCAGGATTGCCGATCTCTGTTCCTGGAGCAACAGTCAATCGTCTTTGCGGTTCCGGACTTGACGCGGTGGGAATTGCCTCAAGAGCAATCAAATCAGGAGATCAGCAGCTGTTGATCGCTGGTGGTGTTGAGAGCATGAGCCGCGCACCGTTTGTGATGGGGAAAGCCACTGCACCCTTTTCGCGTTCTGCGGAGATTTTTGACACAACCATCGGCTGGCGTTTTGTAAATAAGGTTCTGCAGAAGCAATACGGAATTGACTCAATGCCTGA
>LUMW01000202.1_pt1 | contig 16427 bp, 8 predicted proteins | sample 729761 | NCBI WGS metagenome assembly LUMW01 (sample SAMN03860302, study PRJNA289734) | marine metagenome | biome: seawater column; feature: ocean; material: water; isolation source: Red Sea water column Station 192 - depth 500m | place: Saudi Arabia: Red Sea | collected 2011-10-15 | depth 500 m
CTTTCGGGTTTCCTGATGCAGTTTTGCGGAATGCCTTGAAAAACGATATGGCCGCCTCTGTCTCCTCCTTCCGGCCCGAGGTCAATCAACCAGTCTGCTGTTTTAATTACTTCTAAATTATGCTCAATCACCAGCACAGAGTGTCCTTGATCCACCAAACTGTGCAAGACCTTCAGCAATCTTGCAACATCATCCACATGTAAACCTGTTGTTGGTTCATCCAGAATATAAAGTGTTGGGCCTCTGGACCTTCGAGCTAATTCGGTTGACAGCTTCAACCGCTGTGCTTCACCTCCGGAAAGTGTGTTACCAGCCTGTCCCAATTTCATATAGCCCAACCCAACATCTTCCATAGTTTTGAGAATGCGTTTGATGCGAGGTTGTGAGTTAAAAACCTCAACCGCTTTGCTTATTTCCATTTCAAGCACATCCGCAATCGTGTTTCCCTTATATCTTATTGCCAGTGTTTCCCTGTTGTATCGCTTGCCTTTGCACTGGTCGCACTTAACCCAGACATCCGACAAAAAGTGCATTTCAATCAGATGAAAACCCTGCCCATCGCATGTAGGACATCGTCCTTCTCTGGCATTAAAAGAGAAACGCAGTTTTGAAAAACCCCTTTCCTTGGCTTCCGGCATTGAAGAAAATAAGTTCCGGATTGGTTCCATAACTTTAGAATAAGTGGCAGGATTTGAGCGGGGGGTGCGGCCAATTGGATCCTGGTTGATCACCATCACAGATTCAAGCTGCTCAATTCCGGAGATGCTTTGATGTTTTCCGGGCTTAACCTGTTTTCCGTTTAATTCTTTTTCCAGTGTACGCTGCAAAACATCCACGACCAGCGACGATTTCCCTGAACCTGAAACACCTGTAACAACAGTAAAAATTCCCAGCGGGAAGCTGACATCGAGTTGTTTTAAATTATTTGCTGCTGCACCGCATACAGAAAGTGCATAATCCGGTTTAGGCGGTCGGCATCGTTCCGGAATCGAAATTGATTTTGTGCCGTTTAAATATTGCCCGGTTAGTGTATTTTGTTTTGCGGCAATCACTGACGGACTCCCAAATGCTGAAATCCTGCCTCCGTAATGCCCTGCTCCCGGACCTATATCAATTAGATGATCAGCCTGCCTGATCGTGTCCAGATCATGTTCAACCATGATCACACTGTTTCCGCGATCACGTAGCTGTTTGAGAGTCTGGATCAACCTGTCTGTGTCACGAGGATGCAAACCGATGGTTGGTTCATCAAGGACGTACATCACTCCAACAAGTCCGGAGCCTATTTGTGAGGCAAGCCGGATACGCTGTGCTTCTCCCCCTGAAAGTGTGGAAGCTTTTTGATCAAGCGTCAAATAATCCAACCCTACATTTTCCATAAATTTAAGACGCGAGATAATTTCACCAAGTGCTTGCTCTGCAACAGTACGCTGATTGTCAGAGAATATCCAATTTCCAATTTGCCGACGGGCCTCAGTTATGGAAAGCCGACAAAACTGACTGATGTTGCTGCCATTAATTGTAACAGCCCTGTATTCAGGTTTTAAGCGTCCACCATCACAATCAAAACATTGTGCTTCATTTACATCTGATAACACACCCAACCCATCACAAGTCGGACAGGCACCTACATGTGAATTGAAAGAGAACATGCGAGGTGTCAGTTCTTCCAGCTGAAAAAAGTCGCTTTCCACATTTGCCGGTGTTTCAGATAAAATTTTCGTTTCCCCATTACGATCAGTCAGGCTAATTTTCAGCAAGCCATGACCCCTGTGAAAAGCGTTCTCAATAGCTTCTGCCAACCTTTTTTGATCTTCCATTCGTACCTGCAATCGATCAACTACCAAATCAACTGAGGTATTGCGAGTTAGTTGCAGTTCCTTCGAATAATCCCGGCTGCCAAAATTCTCGTCCCATTCATCTAGTCGGATCAGCTTTTCATTGATATAAAGACGCACGAATCCTTCCTGCATTAATGAGCTGATCACGTTCGGTAAGTGCTTTGGGTGATCAAGCAGCAGTATCTTACTTGAGCCAGGCAAAAATAATGGTGCAAGTAATTCAACACGTTCACCAGCAAAATGCTCAGTACAATATGCAGCAGCACGGCTTGGGCTGTACCCGATCAGTGGTTCTCCGGTTTTTGGACAATGTGCTATTCCGATACGCGCATAAAGCAGACGCAGATAATCATATATTTCAGTTGTTGTGGCCACAGTAGATCGGGGATTACGGCCTGTTGCTTTCTGATTGATGGCAATTGCTGGAGAAAGTCCGTCAATCGTGTCCACCGGTGCTTTGTCCATACGACCTAAAAAGCGTCGGGCGTACGTTGAAAGCGACTCCAGATAGCGTGCCTGACCCTCGGCAAAAATTGTATCAAACGCAAGACTGGTTTTACCTGAACCGGACACACCAGTAATCACAGTCATTTTGTTGTTAGGTATTTGTACATTGATGTGCCTCAAATTATTTTTTGAGGCTCCCTTAATTACAATGTCTCTTTGAGTTATTAAATTTTTTATTTTTTTCGTATCCAGTTCTTTGAATTCTAACGTCTTTGATTCATTTAATCTCAGAAATGAAACCGATTGATCCTCAACAACATGTTCTGATTCTACGTCTAACTGGTTTTGCATCTTGGTGTTTTTCTCCAAAACTGTTTTCAAAAACCTGCCTGTCAAAGTCAGCTTATCCGCAAAATGCTCCGGAGTACCTTCACATACCAGTTCACCCCCATACTGTCCTCCGCCTGGACCAAGCTCAATTAAATGGTCTGCAACCTTGAGAACGTCCAGGTTATGCTCGATCACTAAAACCGTGTTGCCCTGATCAACCAGGTGATTGAGACATGACAACAACAAGCGAATGTCCTGAAAATGCAGGCCGGTCGTAGGCTCATCAAGGATATAAAGTGTATTTCCGGTTGCTTTTTTCCTTAATTCGGAAGAAATTTTCACACGCTGCGCTTCACCTCCGGAAAGCGTTGTGGAGGGTTGTCCAAGTTTTATATATCCAAGACCAACATCAAGCAGCGTCTGCAGAATTGAGTGAATTTTTGGCACTGCTGAAAAGAAACTTTCCGCCTCCTTTACCGTCATTTCAAGCACATCCTGAATAGTACGGTTTTTATAGAATATTTGCAGTGTTTCAGAATTAAACCGTTTGCCTCGGCAGCTGTCACAAGGTATTTGCACATCACTCAGAAACTGCATTTCAATCGTTTTCAATCCTGCCCCCTGACAATCTTCACATCGTCCTCCTTTGACATTGAAGGAAAAACGTCCCTTTTTGTATCCCCTGGCTTTTGCTTCCGGAGTCATGGAAAACAATTCTCGAATCGGATCAAGTACTTTTGTGTAAGTTGCTGGATTGCTGCGTGGTGTACGTCCAATTGGAGTCTGGTCAATTTTTATCACACGGTCCACATTTTCAATTCCGGAAATTTTTTTGTGGTCACCGGGATTTTCCTTGCTGTCCGGGTTGAAGTGACAGATCAATGCCTTTTTGAGAATACCGTCGATCAATGAAGATTTTCCAGAACCTGAAACTCCTGCCACAGCAACAAACTGTCCAAGCGGAATGTCACAGTTAATATTTTGCAGATTATTGTAATTTGCGCCGAAAATGGTTATTTTTTCTCCGGACGAAGGGCGGCGGCTGTTTGGAATGTTTATTTTCTCCTGTCCGGAAAGGAACTGTCCGGTAATAGATTCAGGAGTTTCTATAATATTTTTTAAGGTCCCCTGTGCAGTGATATATCCGCCATCACTTCCAGCAGTGGGACCAATGTCCACCAAATGATCTGCGGATTTGATCGTTTCCTCATCATGTTCAACCACCAGAACTGTATTTCCGCGGTCACGTAATTTTTTCAGAGTGCGAAGCAGGTTAATGTTGTCGCTCTGGTGCAGACCGATAGACGGTTCATCGAGCACATACAGCACTCCCTGCAATCCCGCACCAAGTTGTGACGCAAGACGGATACGCTGACCTTCTCCACCGGACAATGTCGCCGCTGATCGATCAAGTGCAAGGTATCCTACTCCTACATCATTAAGGAAATTCAAACGATCCATTATTTCACGGAAAATGTCCCGCCCTATTTTTTGTTCTGTAGCGGAAAGTTTTATCTGCTCAAAAAAGCTGATTGATTCTTCAATCGATTCACTGCTGAGATTGTTGATGTTTTTACTATGAAACTTCACTGCCAAAGCCATCTTGTTAAGACGCTTGCCCTTACAGTCCGGACAGATTGCAGTGTGCTGAAACTTTTCAAGAGGACCCTTGACGAAACGATTTACAAATCTCAATATTGGTACAAATCCGGCCCATTGTCCCTGATCAAGTTTCTTCAGCAGTTGCCTGGGAAAACGAAAAACATTGGATACACCCAGCTTCATTTTCGTATTCCCATGTAAAACAAGCTGTCTCTGTTCTACAGATAAGTCCTTCCAAAGTGACTTGTCGCTTATCCCAAATGTAGCAAGCATTTTTCTGACATGCCTCTGATCCACCCTTGTATACAGCAAGTTGCCTTTTTCCGTAAAACATTGAATTGCGCCCTCCGCAATTGATAGATTTGGATTACAAAGTTTTTCTTCAGTAAAGGTGCTTATGTGGCCAATTCCATTACACGTGGAACACGCTCCCTGAGGCGCGTTGAAAGAAAACAGACGCGGTTCCATCTCAGGCAAAGCAATCTGACAACCTGGGCAAGCCATCAACTGACTGAATAAATGATCTTCCTCCTGCGGTATTTCAGTGTCATTCTCTGTGCTTCTTTTGCGGTAATGCAGAATTGCCAGACCGTTTCCGAGCAAAAGCGCTTTTTCCACGCTTTCCGTGAACCTGCTTTTTTCTTCGGCAGTAATTTTCAGACGATCCACCACCAGCTCAATTGTATGCTTCTCGTAGCGCGCAAGCCTGATTTCTTCATCAAGTCTGCGGACTTCTCCGTCTATTCTGGCTCGAACGTAGCCCTGAGAAGCCCAGTCCTCAAGTTCCTTGCGGTATTCACCTTTGCGCTCCTGCACCATCGGAGCAAGGATAAGACAATGTTCATTCAATCCGTCCAGGTATGCGTAATCTGTAATTTGTTCTGGATTTTGTGATGTGATACGTGTCCCACACTGCGGACAGTGCGGCTTTCCTAAACGCGCGAAAAGGAGACGGTAATGGTCATAAACCTCAGTGACAGTTCCTACAGTTGAACGAGAACTGCGGTTTACTGTTTTTTGATCAACTGAGATTGTGGGGCTTAAACCTTCGACATGTTCTACTTTGGGTTTGTCTGACTGGCCAAGAAACTGACGTGCGTAAGCAGAAAGTGATTCAACAAAACGGCGCTGGCCTTCCTTGAATATTGTATCAAACGCCAGCGATGATTTTCCTGATCCGCTGACTCCGGTAAAAACAGTAAGAGTGTTACGGGGGATATTTAGACTGACGTTTTTCAGATTATGCTCAGATGCACCGATGACTACAATTTGATCGGATTTTGCCTTGGACATACAGATGATCTGTGTACTTAAGGATGGAATGTTGGTGTTAAAAAATATATGGTTTCCCAATTGTTAAGTATGGCAGGAATGATTTTGAGCAACAAGACGGAATTGATTCTGTTAGTGTCATATTGATCAGCTAAAGACAACTTTTAAGTAGCACCAAATTTATGATTGACCGTGCTTTCTCAAAGTTGTACAACTAATCCGGTTGAATTTATTATTTGACGTAATCCCTCTGTTTTATTACAGGAAAAATATATGACAACTTTACCAAATCAGGCGCGGGTAATCATCATAGGCGGCGGCGTTATTGGCTGCAGTGTGGCGTACCATTTGACAAAACTTGGATGGTCAGACATTGTTTTACTGGAACGCAAGGAACTGACATGTGGAACAACCTGGCACGCCGCAGGATTAGTTGGTCAGCTGAGAGCAACAAAAAATTTGACCATGCTTGCCCAATATACCAGTGAACTATATGCAACATTGGAAAATGAAACAGGCCAGGCAACAGGATTCAAACAAAATGGCTCGATCAGTGTGGCACCGGACAAAGAGCGATTTGAGGAACTGAAGCGCGGCGCTTCCATGGCCAAATGCTTTGGTCTTGAAGTTGAGGTGATTACACCTCAAGAGGCAAGTGAAATGCACCCCTTCTTAAATATTGAGGATCTGGAAGGAGCAGTTTTTCTGCCTAAAGACGGGCAGACAAACCCCATTGATGTCACACAGGCGCTGGCAAAAGGCGCAAAAATGGGTGGAGCAAAATTATTTGAAAATGTCAGTGTTACAGGAATTCAGATAAAAGACGGTCGTGCAATGGGGGTCAGAACTGAACAGGGAGACATATCATCTGAAATAGTGGTTAACTGTGCCGGACTTTGGGGACGGCAAGTTGGACTGATGGCAGGAGTAAAAGTTCCGCTGCATGCCGCAGAGCATTTCTATATAGTAACAGATGAAATCGGGCTGCCCCCCGATCTGCCTGTACTGCGTGATCCTAATGGATGGATATACGCCAAGGAAGACGCGGGAAAGATGCTGGTGGGAAGTTTTGAGCCGAAATCCAAACCGCGTTCTTTGCAGTCAATTCCGGAAGATTTTTCATTTGGACAATTCCCTGAAGACTGGGAACATTTTGAGCCTGCGATGCTCAACGCCATACACCGCATTCCTAAACTTGAGGATGCCGGGATCCAGACTTTCTTTAACGGACCGGAAAGTTTTACCCCGGACAATCGTTATATTTTGGGTGAGGCTCCGGAACTAAAATACTTCTTTGTGGCAGCAGGTTTTAATTCCATTGGAATTCAATCTGCAGGAGGTGCAGGCAAAGCCCTTTCGGAATGGATTGCAAACGGTCATCCAACTATAGATTTATCTGATGTGGATATACGTCGCTTCCATCCCTTTCAGGTAAACACCAAGTATTTAGAGGAGCGTACAAGTGAAGCTTTGGGATTGCTCTATGCCATGCACTGGCCTTTCCGACAGCCTGAAACAAGCCGGGGAGTACGCAAATCCGTCTTGCATGACCGTTTGGAAAAGGCCGGAGCCTGCTTTGGTGAAATGTCCGGCTGGGAACGTGCAAACTGGTTTGCTGAAGCTGGAACGAAGCCGGAATATGAATACAGCTTCGGGCGTCAAAACTGGTTTGAATGTTCGGCTACAGAGCACAGAGCCGCACGGGAAAAAGTCGCCCTATTTGACATGTCCTCTTTTGGGAAATTCATGGTTCAGGGTCCGGACACGGAACAAGTCTTAAACAGGATTTGTGCTAACGATGTCTCTGTCCCAACAGGAAAAGCGGTTTATACCACATGGCTGAATGAAAGAGGCGGGATAGAAACAGACCTGACTGTAACACGTCTGGGTGAGGACTCATATCTGGTTATCACAGCAGGCGCAAGTCAAACACGGGATCTGGCATGGCTGCATAAAAACATTCCAGACAATGCAAACACGACTGTGACTGATGTCACTTCCGGATACACCGTCCTGAGTTTGATGGGTCCCGAATCCAGAAATCTACTGACAAAATTAACTCCGGAGGATTTATCAAATGAGGCATTTCCATTCGGCACAGCAAAGGAAATTGAAATAGGCTATGCTCATGCATTAGCTTTGAGGATGACTTATGTTGGAGAATTAGGGTGGGAATTATATCTGCCCACAGAATTTGCTCAGGACATCTACGATAAAGTCATGGAGGTCGGTGATGAACATGGTCTGAAACAGGCGGGAATGCATGCCCTTAATTCACTGCGTCTGGAAAAAGCATATCGGCACTGGGGGCATGACATCGCAGATGAAGACACCCCTCTGGAAGCAGGTCTTGGATTCGCCGTCAAGTTTGACAAACCTGGGGGATTCATTGGGCGGGATGCTTTATTGAAACAAAAAGAAAATCCGGTTTTAAAAAAACGTCTCGTACAGTTTGCATTGGAGGATCCACAACCGCTGCTTTATCACAATGAACCTGTTTGGTATGAGGGAAAAATTGTGGGTGACCTCACTTCAGGGATGTATGGTCACACAATTGGAACATGCCTCGGAATGGGCTATATAAACAGGGAAGAAGGCGTTACCGCAGATTTTCTGGAATCCGCCAATTTTGAAATTGAGGTGGCAGGTGAAAGGTACCCTGTCCGCTCCTCCTTAAAAGCGTTTTATGATCCAAAAAGTGAACGGGTAAGGATGTAATGTCCATAAATTTTTTGAAGTAGGTGTTACAATCATTTATGTAAATGAACATAAAAGCGTAAATCACTTTTTTTGATATAATACGCTAGTTTTCTCTAATCGATTGAAATCAACTGTACTCCTTGTCAAAGTAAGAATTTTCATTAACCATTGCCGACTGTAAATGTCCCGATTTCAATCAGCTGTCCATAAATTCAGCAGTAAATCAACAACTTATACTATAGCAGTATCTACCAATTGCGCTCCACGGGAAGCCATGAAATAGAGTCCCATGTAATGGGTGATTTCCTGGGGATGGCTTGCGCTGGAAGGAAGTCCTATTTCTTCCGCGACACTTCTGGGCAGGCTATAGGTGGAACATCCCTTGTCATAGACTACAACTTCTTTTAAGTTTGGAATCATCCCGTGATTACGAACCGAAAGCAGCGTCAAAACAAAATCCATCACGCAAATGTCTGTGCAGATACCTACTACAAGAATATTCTCTACATGGTTATCCCTCGCCCAGTCTATGACTGAATTTGAGCTGTCCTGTTGATATGCGCCGATAAAACCGTTAATACAGTCTTTTCTAACCAGAGTGACGCTCGACTCTTCTTCAAGCCATTTTAACTCCGGAACTAAATCTTCTTCGCCTGTTCCACGTTCACAGTGTGGAGGATAAGGCGGCTCGGGTTTGCCTGGTTCATGTGTATCAAGGAATGCCAGTATGGGCATTCCTTGTTTTATGAAGCCGCGTGCAAGACGATCTGTTTCTGAAACCATAGTTGCAACCTGTTCGTTGTGGGTTTGAGGAGCAAGATTACCTGCCCCTACAGTAGCAAAGCCGTTAACCTCGTCCACAATGATCAAACCAAATCCCTCACCATTTGTTCTCAAATCAAGTTCACTCTTTGATAGCGGCATTACTTCCTCAATATCCTTGAGAATTTTATCTTGAGACATATTTCATACCAATCTGCTGATAGTTTATCTTGAAAAAGTTATTTCTGTTTAAATGGTGGAATGCTAATTCATGAGGCATCAGCAAATCAAGTTAAATGTTTTATTTCAGTTTTTGCATTTGAACATTTCAACTATTTGGACTCAATAATGTTTGAAGCAATTTATTCTATAAAAAATACTTACATAACTCTTAACAGCATGTTTATATATAGTAATTGAAGTTTTTTACATTATTAACTTGACGTGCCTGCATTGTCACATTATATCTGTTCTGTCTAAATCATTTATTTAACCTTAAAGGAGAATGTAATGAATAAAAAAGAGGAAGAAAAAGTTGATCAGCAAAGTGAATTGAATTTAAGCCGCCGAACTGTTTTAAGTACTGGTGCAGCACTTGCCGGAGCAGGAATTATCGGAAGTCAATTGATTGATCCAGCTGCTAAAACAGCTTATGCTGCAGGTAGCGACGAACCGATCAGGATTGGGTTTCAGGCTCACCGTACAGGTATTGGAGCACTTTACGGCAGGTGGTATGAACGTACTACAAATGCGGCTGCAAAATACATAAACAGTATTGGAGGTATTGCCGGAAGACCAATTGAAATTATTACAGAAGATGATGGTACAGACCCAAAGCGTGGAGCTGATGTTGTTGAAAAACTGGCAACAAAGCACAAAGTTGATTTTGTTTACGGTACACTTTTCTCGCATGTAGTGATGGGCTCCGCTCCTCGTGCAGGAGAACTCAAAATTCCTTATTTTGTTGTTAGTGAAGGTTATCATGTGGCAAGCGGCGCATTGAATCGCTATGTATTTCAGCCTTGTATAACAGATGTCCGCTCCCAGATAACCGCGGTTGCTAACTGGATTTTCAGCAATCTTGGTAAAAATGTGGCATTGATTTATCCGGACTATGCATTTGGATACGATCACAGAGATTATGCTTCTGCTGCAGCTGCAAAGAGCGGTGCAAAAATTACTGCAAAGATAGCTATTCCACCTACAGCAAGCTCATTTACGCGTTATTTCATCCAAATTCCAAAAAATACCGATGTTATATATCATGTCATGGTTGGACCAGGTGTATTAACTTTCGTCAGGGAAATGGGTGAACATTTCGGTTCAGTTGATGTGTTCGAACACTATGGTTCAAAACATCTAAAACTATTTGGATTTATTGATTCTCTGGAAGGAGTGAATATCAACAGTCCAGGACTTGAATTTCTGGATGGATCACATTTCTGGGAGGCCATGCCCCGTTATGCAGACGGTTACCCAACAGCTGCTGAGAAGTTTTACCGTGACACGGTTGGTATAGATGATTCTGGAGCAAGTAAATCTGACTCGAAAGACGTTGCTGCTTACTCCCACATGTTTGGTTGCTGGGAAACATTATTTGCCATCAAGGAAGCGGTTGAGCAAAGTGGATATAAAAGTAAAAAAGATTATCAGACACTTATTGAAACCTTTGAAGGTTTCTCAGGCTTTAACGAAGGCATTGCTCATCCTCAGGGCAGTAAGGTTTTCAGCGGAAAAACGCATCAATGCTATGGACAGCAGTTTGTTTCACAAGTCAAAAACGGCAAATTTAACGTTGTTCACAGAACATCAATAGCCGACGGCATGTACGAACCTGAAACTGACTACACTAAGAAGTCTCTCTGATCAAGCAAAACTTCCGGTGGAGTTTCCTCTCTACCGGAAGACCTTTCTAATTAATCCCTAATTGTGTCTTCCTGGATAGAAGAATTATGGCCAATGGTTTTTCTAGCACTGCTGGATGGAACCGTCACGGCTTTTGTACTGGCCCTGATTGCATTGGGGTTGTCACTGGTATTTGGCGTAATGCGAATTGTAAATGTCGCGCATGGTGAATTCTTCATGCTGGGAGCTGTGCTTTCGTGGTTTGCCTATCATTGGACTGGAGATGCTTTATGGGGTTTTATACTGGCTCTGCTGGTTGCCCCTGTAATTGTGGGCGTCATTGCAGTTTTATCTGAGCGATATATCCTGCGCAAAGTTCACTATAATCCGGAGAGTACCATTGTTGCTACCATAGGCATACTGTACGTGATTCAACAGCTGACATTGATGCTGTTCGGCCCTGAAGCTCGACCCGTAGAAGCACCGATTTATTTCAGAGTTGTTTTCCCTTGGTTTGGCTATTCCGGATATAAACTGTTAGTTGCAGCAATGTCGGGACTTTGCCTGTGTGGTGTATGGATTCTTATGAAACGCAGTAAACTGGGGCTTTACATGCGGGCTACGCAGCAGGACCATGAGATCGCAACAACTTTTGGAGTCCCTACTAAAAAAATTTATGCCTCTGTGTTTGCATTGGGGGGAGGCCTGGCGGCACTGGCAGGAGTGCTTGTTGTCCCAATTCGTCAGGCTGATCACCTGATGGGACTGGAACCGCTGCTGCTTTCATTTATTGTAGTCATTATCGGAGGTCTAGGAAGTCTTCGTGGAACAATCATTGCGGCTTTTTTGATCGGAATCAGCGACGGAATCATTTCGGTATTCTATGAACCTACACTGGCCAAGATGCTTGCCACACTATTTGTGGTTATGATTCTTATCATAAAACCTGGCGGACTGTTTGGGGAGAGTCCACAATGAGGCGCAAATCACTGAAGTATGCCTTGTTTATGCAGGGCGGAGTACTTTTGTTGCTGTTCCTGCTGCAGTTTTTCCTGCCTGCCTATCATCACAGCAGCTTTTCCAAAATCATGATTTTGGCTTCATACGCAATTGGTTACAATTTTTTACTTGGCTACACAGGATTGATGAGCCTGGGTCATGCCATGTTTTTTGCTTCAGGCATGTATTCAGCTGGATTAAGCATTTTCTACTTTGGATTCACCCCTCTTGAAGGAATGATTTTCGGGACACTGTTCACATTAACTGTGTCACTTATTTTCGGACTGTTCGCGCTCAGGACAAAAGCAGTTTCTTTCCTGATAGTGACCCTGATGTTCGGACAAACGTTTTACCTGGCTATCCTTTATTATAATGAATTTACCTATGGCCAGGATGGATTCTCACTGACAGACTACTTAGGCACACTTTCCATTCTCGGCAAAGAATATCTTTATAGCGATCCGGCCATACGCTACAATTTTGCCCTGATTTTATTGGCCTCATATCTGCTGATAACAACATTGATTGTACTTTCACCTCTGGGACGTATCCTGATCGCAATACGTGAAAACGAACCCCGCACACAGCTGCTGGGCTACAATGTATTTTCCTATAAATTATTTGCCCTCACATTTTCCGGAACATTAGCAGGCATTTCCGGAGCAATGCATGCACTGCTGTACTCTTACATTGGTACAACTTTCGCCGAAATTCATCATTCAATTTCTCCCCTGCTTTGGACGCTGCTAGGAGGCGCAGGAACAATAATAGGCCCTTTGCTTGGCACAGGAATTATGTTTTACCTGATTGATTTTATTAGCGGCATCACAAGCAACTACCTGCTGGTGGTTGGTGTTGTGCTTGTTCTGACAATCATCTGGTTTCCATTGGGAATAATGGGAACCATCAGACAAAAGTGGCTGAAATGGCTTCCGTAGAATTACTCAGCACCCACGGGTTAAGCAGACAATACGGAGGCTTGACCGCAGTTGACAATGTTGATTTCAATTTTTGCCAGGATCGCATCCAGGCCATTATCGGGCCAAACGGTGCAGGAAAAACTACGCTGGTGAATCTTATCTGCGGAAGAGTTCCGCCGTCCTCCGGGAGTATTATTTACAAGGGCAAAGATATCTCGAAGCTGTCCAGCGCAAAACGGGTTCAGTCCGGAATTGTTTATACCTTTCAGGTGACCAGCATTTTCAGCAATCTGAGCTGTTATGAGAATGTTGCACTGTCCGCGCAAAGGTCTTTAAAAACACAGCAGGGCAAATGGCTTATGGTCAGTGAGACTGTTATTGAAGAACAAGTCTTCGAGTCTCTCAGCAGAGTAGGTTTACAGGGCAAGGAATACCAGACTGCAGGAACTTTACCTTATGGACACCAGAAATTACTTGAAGTCGCCATGAGTCTGGCGGCGGACCCTGAACTGTTGATATTGGATGAACCAACCCAGGGCCTGGCACAGTCTGAAATCTATAATCTGATTGGTCTTGTGCGTACTATTTCAAAATCCGTAAATGTTCTTTTGATCGAACACAATATGGAAGTCGTTTTCAACCTTGCCGAGTACGTCACTGTCATGGATAACGGATCAATAATGACCGAAGGGACCCCCTCGGAAATTGAAAATAATCATGATGTCCAAGTTTTATATCTGGGAACCTGATGCTTACAATTGACCGGATATCAAGCAGTTATGCTCAGGTGAAAGTCCTCAGTGATATTTCACTGAAAGTTGAGGAAGGAGAAGTCCTTGGTCTGTTAGGCCGAAACGGTGCTGGGAAATCAACGCTGTTAAAAAGTATCATGGGATTAGTACAAATTGATTCAGGAACAATTATGCTTGATGATATTACCTTAAGTGATCAGCATGCCCATGAAATCCCAAAATGTGGAATAGGTTATATTCCGCAGGGTCGGCGTTTATTTCCGGAGTTGATGGTGGAAGAAAATCTGAAAATGGGATTGTTTGCCCGAAACAATTCCGAAGAAGTGCTGGACTGGGCGCTCTCTCTTTTCCCCGTGCTGAAATCACGGCTCAAGCAAAAATCCGGGACATTAAGCGGCGGAGAACAGCAGATGCTGGCCACTGCCAGAGCATTATGTCTTCAACCCAGATATATTTTGATGGACGAGCCCAGTGAGGGATTGATGCCGAAATTAATTGAAACAATATTTGATATTGTGGAAAAACTTAAATCAGATAAAGTCGGTGTGTTGCTGGTTGAACAGAAAATAGAAGGGACGCTGCGTATTTCTGACAGGATTGTTTTTCTGGAAAACGGAATCCTCAAAGAAGAATCAACTCCGCAGCAACTGTCTGAAAATCCGGAACCTCTAAGTATGTATGTGGGAGTGAAATCGCATACAAACTGAAAGAAGCTTTCCATTTATTGCATGACACCTATTCAAAGGAAAGCCTGCAAATTGCTCTTGCTGGCAGGGTTTGTCTTCATCATTGCTCCTGAATTTGCTTTTGCACATGCCGCTCAACGAGGGCATGTGTTGCTGCTCCCCACACAATTATACATCGCAGGTGGTGCCGTTGTGGTTGCCTTGACATTCATTTTCATGGTTATTGTTGCTGGGAAATCAGTTATTGGCAAAAACATAAACCTGAACCCTCCCGAGGTTCAGGACAAGCCTGTAATTTTGCTAAATGTTCTTTCATTAATTGCAATGATCATATTGGTCTGGATAGGATTTAAGGGCAGCAGGGATCCGTTGTCAAACCTGCTTCCGCTGACTATCTGGGTTGTTTGGTGGATAGGACTGACGATGGCAACAGTAATCTTCGGCAACATCTGGCACTATATCAGTCCCTGGCCTGCCATGGAGAAGCTTATTTCATATTTGCCTAGAATTCCTGATCATTTCAATTCCCGTCTTTTCAGCTCGTCAAAAATTGCATACTGGCCGGCAGTAATACTTTTCTTCTGTTTTGCATGGCTGGAATTGATCCACCCATCTCCAATGGATCCGGATACTATTGCAAATATTATTATGATGTACATGTTAATCACTGTTTTGGCAATGTGGATATTTGGTGGCAAACAATGGCTCAGAACCTGTGAGCCATTTACAGTTTTTTTCCGCATGGTGGCATGGCTTTCCCCAATTTATTTGAAAGCTACAAAAGAAAACAACAAAACGCGATTACGTAAAATCAAACTACGATGGCCATGTTCAGGGTTATTAAGATCAGAGCTTTTACCACTGAGCGGTGCGGCATTTGTGCTGCTGGTGCTTTCAACTGTTTCATTTGACGGCCTGTCCAAAACATTCTGGTGGCTGTCGCTGGTTGGAATTAATCCACTGGAATTTCCGGGCAAGACTGCGATGGTGCTGCCTAATACATTAGGTCTTATTGCCACATTTCTTGTATTTTCAGCTGCATATTACCTTACTCAAAAAATCGCTAACAGCTTAAATCCGGAAGCAAAACATGCCGGAAGATTTATTTATTCCCTGATCCCGATTGCTTTCGGTTATCATTTTGCTCATTATTTGCCTTCATTCCTGGTAGATATTCAATATTTCCTGATTGCTTTCTCTGATCCTTTGAATCAAGGCTGGAATCTGTTTGGCACTTCAGACTGGGTTGTGTCTTCGTCCTTCCTTACACATTTTGACTCAGTTGTTCTGATCTGGTTACTGCAGATTTCCGCAATTGTTTTGGCGCACGTTGCGGCCGTGATTGTGGCATATTTGCACGAGCTTCATGAATCCCCTGGCGGCAGACGTACCGTTTTGGTACAAGTGCCAGCGACCGTGCTGATGGTCGGCTACACAGTTTTTGGATTGTGGCTGCTTTCAACTCCTGTGGCAGTCTGATGCTTCCTCATCACATGAACTGTCAATGGCTTTCAGAAAAAGAGCATAATATCCTTGTTAGTAAATAATCACGATGTGCCAGAAAACTGTTGATGATCAAAGATGGTAATTGTTCACATTCTTTAATCAATCTGAGATATTATAAGCATTATAAACGACTCAAGAATAATACAATGACACTGCAAGCATGGCCCATACTATAGGTGTAGATGTAGGAGGTACTTTCACAGACCTCATATCATTTGACACAACCTCAGAAACAGTAAAAATTGCCAAAGTCCTGAGTACTCCGGAAAATCAGGCATTTGGAGTAATGCAAGCTCTTGCAAATACTGAAGTACCTATGGAAACTGTTGAAACCGTAATTCATGGCACAACAGTTACAACAAATGCCCTGCTGGAGCGTAAAATCAGCAGTGTTGGCTTGATAACAACCAAAGGGTTCCGTGACGTGCTGGAATTAGGACGCAGGACAAGACCAAAACCGTATGGAATGACCGGAGTATTTGAGTGCATAATTCCGAGAGAATTGAGACTGGAAGTCAGGGAGCGTGTTGACAGCGACGGAGAAATTGTTGAACCTCTTAATGAAAATGATGTTAATAAAGCATTGAAGAAGTTGCTGGAGCAAGGAGCAGAATCGCTTATCATCCACTTTCTGCATTCCTACAAAAATGATATCCATGAACGAATCACAGAGGAAATTGCAAAAGACATCTGGCCAAATTCATTCATCACCCGCGGCAGTGCATTGGTTTCAGAATTTCGAGAGTATGAACGAGGAACAACAGC
>LUMW01001052.1_pt1 | contig 16380 bp, 15 predicted proteins | sample 729761 | NCBI WGS metagenome assembly LUMW01 (sample SAMN03860302, study PRJNA289734) | marine metagenome | biome: seawater column; feature: ocean; material: water; isolation source: Red Sea water column Station 192 - depth 500m | place: Saudi Arabia: Red Sea | collected 2011-10-15 | depth 500 m
GGATAAGTCTGATATTCGCGAACTCCGACGCTGGCATCGAAATGCCGCATTGCGTGCCAAGGCGGCGGGCTTCGATGTGGTGTATGTCTATGCTACGCACGGGTATTTACTGTCCCATTTTCTATCAGCTGAAACCAACACGCGCAGTGACGAATACGGCGGCTCGATGGAGAACAGAACGCGTCTGCTGCGAGAATTAATTGAAGACACCAAAGACGCTGTGGGGGACCAGTGTGCCGTCGCGGTACGCTATTCGGTTGGTGGTGACGACGATGAGGATCCGTCGCTTACCAACGAGCGCCGCGACCGGTTGGAAATGCTGGCGGAGTTGCCAGACCTTTGGGACATCAATATCAATAACTACTACCAGGAAATGGGTGTCTCGCGATTCATCAAGGAAGGCTCCCTGGAAGAGCACATGTCCTTCGTCAAATCCGTTACCACTAAACCCGTGGTCACCGTCGGACGTTTTACCTCACCTGACATGATGGCCTCGCAGGTCAAACGCGGGGTTGTGGATTTTATCGGGGCCGCACGCCCTTCTATTGCAGATCCATTTCTACCGAGGAAAATCGAAGAAGGACGACCAGAAGAAATTCGTGAATGCATTGGCTGCAATATCTGTTACACAGGCGATGGCCTGGGCGTACCGATCCGCTGCACTCAGAATCCAACCATGGGCGAGGAGTGGCGCCGCGGCTGGCATCCGGAATTTATCGCGGGAAAGGGCTCTGAATCGAGTGTACTGGTGGTTGGCGCTGGACCTGCTGGGCTGGAGGCGACCCGGGCGCTAGGCCAGCGCGGATACCGGGTGACCTTAGCGGAGGCGACCCGCGAACTCGGTGGACGAGTGACTCGTGAATCCAGGTTACCGGGTCTCAGTGAATGGCAGCGGGTGCGAGACTACCGGCTACAGCAGATCGATGTCATGCCCAACGTGGAGATATTCCGGGAAAGCGAGCTCAACATCGATGAGGTGCTGGCCGTAGAAGCCGATCATCTTGTTTTCGCGACCGGTGCAGCCTGGCGGGCCGATGGCTTCGGGCGCAGTCATCTGCACCCGCTCACGGCCCTGAGCCCCGGCGCCCGGGTATTAACGCCTGACGATATCATGGCAGGCCACCTGCCCGATGGGCCGACGGTCATTTTCGATGATGACAGTTTTTATATGGGTGGCGTTATTGCTGAGCAGGTGCGCCGCGCGAACGTGCCGGTGTCGGTAGTTACGCCCGAAAACGTTGTCTCTGCCTGGTGTGAGTACACCTCGGAGCAGTATCAGGTACAAAAACATCTGCTGGAGTTAGGCATCGAGATCAAAACAGCCCATAGCCTGCTCGCCTACGATGGGCGGGAGGTGACGATTTCCTGCACCCACACTGGACGACAACAACCCATCAAAGCCGACGCGCTCATCATGGTGACCGCACGCCGCCCCAGAGACGGGCTGTACCAGGATTTGAATCGCCGTATGGAAGGTGGTCTGCAAACCCCTTTCCGTTCAGTGCGGCGAATCGGCGACTGCGAGGCACCGGCCATTATTGCTGCTGCTGTCCACTCAGGTCATCGATATGCGCAAGAACTCGATACCAATCCCGATCCGGATGTGCCTCTCAGGCTTGAATGACAGAACCCTGAATCACTAAGTTGCAAGGATATTTTTGGCAAAACTGCGGCAGCACAAGTGGTTTGAGTCCACACTGTCGGCAACAACCTATTGCCTTACCCTTATAGCACCGCCGGAAGAGCGACGAGTAACCAGCCACCCACGGCTGTGAGAATAACGACAAGCCATGGGGGCACCTTCCAAAATACTAGCAAGGTATAGGCACCGATCGCGAGTCCAAAATCAGAAGGCGATAAGATCGCGCTGGTCCAGACCGGATCGTACAGTGCCGCGAGTAAAAGCCCAACGACAGCAGCGTTGATACCGAGAAGGGCGGTTTGCAAGGAAGCGCGCCAACGACGAGCAGAAAAGAAGGAACAAAGATCGCCGCCAGACAAATGAGGCCACCGGTCAATCCGTTCGGCACGGGTTCAAGTACGGCACCGAGATAGGCTGCAAACGTGAACAACGGTCCAGGAACCGCTTGTGCCGCACCGTACCCAGCGAGGAATGCGTCGTTTGAAACCCAACCGGGTGGTACAACTTCGGACTGCAGCAGCGGCAAGACAACGTGACCACCACCAAAAACCAGCGAACCGGACGAATAAAAACTCTCAACTAGTGCAAGTGTATGCGATGGGTAAGCCGATGCAAGAACCGGTAGCCCGATCAACCCAACGAAGAACAACAACAATGATGCGACCGCAAGGCGACGATTCACATTGATACCGATTGGCACATGTTCCGTAGGAGTCTTAGCGCGAAGGAAAAGCAGTCCGGCCAACCCGCCAGCAACAATCACACCGATCTGAGCGAGTGGTGTCGACACGGTGAGTACGGCGCACGCTGCAAGCACAGCCAGGGTAGCCCGCTTTGCATCTGGACACAGATTGCGGGCCATACCCCATACCGCCTGCGCGACTACTGCGACGGCAACCACCTTAAGACCGTGAAGGACACCGGAATTAACGACATCCTGAAAAGCGACGACGCCATATCCAAACGCAATAAGGGCGAATGCTGACGGCATTGTAAAGCCGATCCAGGCGACGAACGCACCCAATAAACCACCTCTCGCCAATCCAACGCCAATACCGACCTGACTGGACGCTGGTCCAGGTAAGAACTGACACAGCGCCACCAAATCAGCATAGGCGCGCTCATCTATCCAATTTCTGCGGCTGACAAACTCATCGCGAAAATAGGCAAGATGAGCGATTGGACCACCGAATGAGGTGAACCCTAAGCGTAGGAAAACGAGGAATATTGTTAAAAGCGATGTTTGCCCTTCGGCTACTTTGACTACGCACTTTTGAGGTGATTCAACCAATGGGATATCCGTTTATCAATCTTTGGTTTAACGGCGTCGCTGAAAAGATAGGAAATCCCGTTCGAGAGGTTCAACAATCATCTGAATCAATTTGAACTGGCTGCTAAGCGATTCCACGATTCGATAGCATTACCCTCAGGATAATACTTAATCTCGATACGCACCGAATCTTCTAATGACTTATGACGATGTTTTACACCCATTGGATGATGATAAGTATCACCTGCCGCGATCTCAAAAGTATCAGACCCAATCGTCATCAGTACCGTCCCCTCTTTCTGATATGCAACAGAGTGATGATCTTTATGCATGTGCATACGATCAATCTCACCAGCCGGCCTGAAAGCCTCGAACACAATCAAGTTCGGTGTTGCCATCAGTACCTTTACCCTGTCTACGCCATCTTCATCCTGCGAATAGTCAGGAATTAGCTGCCTCATTTCACGTTTGGAACTGGGGACAAAAAGCTGGCCTATATCAGCCGAATCCATAAACGCGACAAAGTTACCCAACGATTCTGGCATCGTCATCATTGCTCTCCTCCTGAGTAGTATCTGCTAATTCTAAGCGCTCCGAATCAAACCACAGCAGGAAAACCTCCCTACTGATTTAGTAAACTATCCTCCTAAATTGCTTTGTGAATACTAGTTTCCACCAATATCCTTTATCGCTCAGCCATAGTTAATGGCTATTCAGCACTGCATCGTGACCGTTTCTTACACAGTGTAGGAAACGACTAAAATCAGCACCGTGAACAAACCTCTCCACAATCTGACGGTCGAAGAACTTGTAAAGACCAGTGCGCAAACGATTGCACATTACCAAATGTCAGCACAATCATACCGAGACGGTACGCGCAATCATAATGTCAGTCAGAACATCGATGCATTACTGAGGCACATAGATGGTGATGCACCTTACGATATTCTTGATTTGGGGTGTGGCCCAGGACGTGACCTCATAGCATTTGCAGAACTCGGACACCAGCCCACTGGCCTCGACGGTTGCGCTGAATTTGTAAATATGGCGAAACAACAAGCTGGATGTGAGGTGTGGTGTCAAAATTTTCTCGAACTGGCACTCCCTGAGCACGCATTCGACGGCATATTCGCAAACGCATCCCTGTTCCACGTTCCCACCCAAGAACTCGAGCGTGTACTTAGCGAATTATGTTCTTCCCTGAAACCAGGGGGCATACTTTTTAGTTCGAATCCGAGAGGGCCAAACATAGAACGCTATGATGGCAGTCGCTACAGCGTGTTTCTGAATCTCGAAACTTGGCGGGCCTTTGTTCTGGCAGCAGGATTTACAGAACTCGAACATTACTATCGCCCAAAAAATCAACCGCGAGAGCAACAGCCCTGGCTCGCGACAGTATGGCGGTCACTTTCGTAGGAAGAAGTAGGCAGCCCTTTCTATCAGGCTTTTACTTATTTATAGGCGTCGAACCGGTTTCAGTTCGAAATAATCTTCCATCCTTCAGTATGCCAACATACATCACTGCATCGGTTGTCCCATTAGGAAAAGTAGCAATTGAATGAGCAACCATAATGTCGTCGTTCTCGTAGATACATCTAACGTTTTCTCGCTTAAAATTATCACCAGCAATAATCTTACTAAACATTTCTTTCCAATCATTCAGGTCGAGCACTTTCCCAGTTGAGTGCATTACCATTGTCCAGTCGGGATGCATAAGTTCCATCATGGCATCTAAGTCTTTGTTACCAATTGCGGCTTCGAATTTTTCAAAAAAACTCATTTTCTGATCTCCCCATGTTGTTCGAACTCATTATGACAGGAATTAAATTAGCGGTAGAACGCCTCGCAATCATCGACCTAGACGTGCCATCAGTCGACACACTTTACCCTGCTGGTTAACCGAAAACTCAGTCGCACCAATCAGAAATACCTTAAACTTAAATAGAATTGCGACAATGAGTAACGCTAGCATAGAGTTGTTAAGATAATGGAGTCAAAATTAGCGCTATGACAGGATCAACAGTTTACCGGGGTGTATTCCCTATTGTCCCGACTCCCTTCGACGATGCCGGGACACTCGACCTCGACAGCCAGCGCCGGGTACTCGACTGTATGATCGACCAAGGCGTCGATGGACTTTGCATTATCGCCAACTATTCCGAGCAGTTCCTGTTGAGCGATGCTGAGCGGGACCAGTTAATGCGTGTCTGCCTCGAGCATGTTAGCCGCCGCGTGCCTGTCATCGTCACTTGTTCACATTTTTCAACACAGGTAGTCGAGGACCGGTGCCGCATTGCGGCAGAACTAGGTGCCGATATGATTATGCTGATGCCGCCTTACCATGGCGCCGGGCTGCAAGCAGACGAATCGGCAATCTTTGAACACTTCGAACGTGCAGCCTATTCAGGCAGAATTCCCATCATGGTTCAGGATGCACCACTTTCCGGTGTGCAGCTGCCGGTACCGTTGCTGGCCCGGATGGCTCGTTCTATTCCACTGCTTCAGTACTTCAAGATTGAGACACCACAGGCTGCCGGAAAGCTACGCGCCCTGATTGCTAGGGGCGGTGATGACATCGTCGGCCCATTCGATGGTGAAGAAGGCATCACTCTGATGGCCGACCTGGATGCGGGAGCTACTGGCACGATGTGTTCAGCACTAATGCCGGACTTGATTTGCCCGATACTGGAAGCACACCATGCGGGCGATCGTGCGACTGCGACGCAGCACTACCAGAAGATCCTCCCTCTGATTAATTATGAGAACCGGCAGTGTGGCTTGCGTGCAACCAAAGTCGTTATGAAGGAAGGAGGAGTAATCCGTTCAGAGCACGTGCGCCATCCCCTGGCTCCGCTTGATCCTACCATCCGCGCGGAATTACTGGAGCTTGCTCGCCAATTCGAGCCACTGGCACTGCGCTGGGGTGTTTGACGGTATACCGTGAGCCGTTGAAAAATATACTGAATTAAACCAAGTGAGCTTATGTTATAGCTGCACCGATTCTAACTAAGCAGTTGGTAACTCTCTTTTTTGTAGTCAACATTCAAATACTTCTTAGAATTCCCCTGTGATTCGTCCATTTCAAATTGAAGTACCCGATGAAACACTTGAGCTTATTCGTAGCCAGGTTGCAAGTTATGCTTGGCATGAGATGCCCGATGATGGGGGTTGGGCTTATGGTACGAACCTTAATTATATGAAAGAACTGTGCGCTTACTGGCTGGATGAATTCGACTGGCGTGCACAAGAGGCCGCCATCAACCGCTTTCCCCAATTTATTGCACCTATCGATGCTATCGACCTGCACTTTATTCATGAGAAAGGTAGCGGTCCTGCACCCCTACCATTGATTATTAGTCATGGTTGGCCTGGCAGCATCGTCGAATTCCTAGGAATTATCGAGCCGCTCGCCCACCCGGAACGCTTCGGCGGTAGTACGGTTGATGCTTTCGATGTAATCGCGCCCTCACTCCCCGGATTTGGATTTTCGGGCCGGCCACCACGCCCGATCGGCCCACGCAAAATTGCGGGACTGTTCGCCACATTAATGACTGACGTTCTTGAATATCACAGTTATTTAGCCCAGGGCGGCGACTGGGGTGGTGCTATTTCAAGCTGGCTTGGCTTCGAACACGTACCCGCCTGCCGAGGCATCCATATCAACATCTTTACGATGCGCCCGCCCGACAGCCCTCGAGGTCGAGAAGAAGAAGCCTGGGCCACTCAATTCAAGCAGGAGCAATTATTGGAAGACGGTTACCGAACCCAGCAGGCAACCAAACCACAGACTCTAAGCTATGCAATGATGGATAGCCCTGTTGGCGTTGCTGCCTGGATAATTGAGAAATTTAACTCCTGGTCAGACACAGTCGGCGAGGACATTGAGAGCGTTTATACCAAAGACGACTTATTAACCAATATCATGGTTTACCTTGTTACGAGAACTTTCAACACCGCATCGTGGATCTACTATGGACGCCGTGAAGAGGGTGGTCGAGTGCTCTCGTCAGACGGGCAACGCGTAGAGGTGCCAACAGCAGCGGCCTTGTTCCCAGCTGAATTACTTTCCTGGCCACCTCGATCGTATGCTGAGCGCGTCTACAACATTACTCGCTGGACCGAGATGCCGCGCGGTGGACATTTTGCGGCATTAGAACAACCAACTTTATTGGTTGATGACATCAGGGAGTTCGCGCGAACCCTACGCTAATCAACTAATACCAAAATATTTCTCAAACAAGGCTTGGGGAGAATAGCCGAAAGACTCAGATGGCTATTCCACTTCGCGACAACCGATAACGAAAATGTCTAGGTACTAGACTATTTCTAACGGTAAGTCTCCACCCCCAACCAGTTGCTCCAGACCGTCCCTGGTCAGTGTCCAGGTTCCGCCCTGGATGATACCGATGTCTTCATGATCAAGCTGCAGGTAGGCATGAAGCACGAACACCATTCCCGGTACCAGGCGATCCCCGAATCCCCGGCTTATCTGCAATGATTCAAGCCATACTGGTGGATAGGCGAGTCCAATCCCGTAACCAAATCGCATATTGGCGTAGGCTTCCAATCCGGCAATGCGTATAGGTTCGAGAGAAGCTTCCTCGATGTCAGCCACCAATGTGCCAGACCGGCATTGGCTGATACCAGCGGCAAGCGAGGCTCGCGCAACTTCATAAAGCTCTGTCACTCTTGTGCTCGCCGCACCGCAAGCCATGGTATGAACTGCTGCGGCATGGTAACGGTGTGAGACGCCGGCAAACTCAAAATGAACAATGTCACCGTACACAATCACACGATTTCGCGGCGTCGCGTGACCTCCGGGGGTTCGTGGACCGCTTGAGATCTCCGTCGGAATGGCCCAGTAGTCACTGCCTGCCTCCCGCATTGCTCCTTCTACAGCTGCGGCCAATTCGATCTCCGTCGCCCCGGCCCGCAATGATTTACGAGCCGCAGCAAGACCTATATCGGCATAACCGGCAGCCTCACGTACATAACGCATCTCTGTTTCAGATTTAATAACCCTGAGATTACCAAGCAAGCGAGTAGCATCGAAGATTTCAGCAGGTTTGAACACCGAGACCAATTCGGTAAACAATACAGCATTCAACGCGTAAGACTGTAATTCCATCGCAATTTGGCCACCTGCCCAACCTTTCTCACGAACAACCCCAGCAATCAATTCAGAAAAGTCATCCTTAAACAACTGGTAGTCGCGGACATCAGAAAGCCAGGTAGACCCCGACCCAACTGTCATAACCTGCAAGGTAATAGTGGGTTTCGGGTGCGACAGAGACGCAAACTTCAAATCCAGACTCTGCTAGCTTTTCGCGCGCTCTGGCGAGCCGGCTCTTATGTTCTGTTTCAGTGAATACAGCGTATTCGGCCGACATAGGAATGATCGCAGGAAATAGTCTCAACATTTAGACGTAGTCAATGACGCCTAGTGTATACGGAACTTATTCCTCTACGGGTACAAGAGTATTACGGAACAAACGGACATCAACAAGAAAGACTACATCGACAATTAGTTCGGTTCATAACCTGCTTTGGTCATCAAGTCATACCGTACTTCCTCGTGTGCAGTCACGGGATCAATACCTCCTCGAACCGCTTTGATAATTTGATCTTCGATCGATTTGAACAGTTGGGCATAACCAAGAACTTCTTCTATTTTGTCCTTGGGAACGATACAAACCCCATTCTCGTCAGCCATGATCAAATCTCCTGGGTGCACAGGTACACCACCGAGTTCCACCTGAATTTGATAACCAGCACAGGCACATCGGTTGCGAATGGACTGCTGTATAAAGCCACGGCCATAAACGGGCAGACCAAGTTCCTTGTATTCATCAATGTCACGGGTCACCCCATCGATTACACAACCTACTAGGCCTTTGTTAAATGTCGTAAACCCGGCTACCCCACCGTATGAATTAATATTTGTACGTCCGCCGTGATCAATCACCAGAATATCTCCAACCTGACCCTGGGTGATGGCTCTCAACGTACCCAACACAGGAGATTCATCAGCTTCATCGGCCCCAACCAACTTAAGCGTACAGGCCGGGCCCACAATCTTGCTGCATGCATCCCACAATGGCCCGATACCGTGGGGTGTTCCATTGAAACTGATGCGGTCCAGTCCATCAGACACATTAGCGGTCGACAACATGCGATACTGGGAAATCAAATCAGTCAAATCGGTCATAAACTCTATCCTTGGGTTAAATTTTGATCCGTCCCAGTCTGGCACGAACAAGATTGAAAACTCCTCTTTCTAATACTACACGTGGAATCATTTGCATGCTTCTAGGAAGTGGACTATTGACGACAAGCGACGCAGTAACTAAATGGCTAACGCAAGACTTTCCAGTCTCACAGGTCTGGTGTCTGCGTACGGTGTTTGTGCTCGTTCCGATCGCGCTCCTTGCGCCGCGCTATGGGGGTTATCGTGCTCTTTTGCCAAATCATATTGGGCCCCAATTTCTGCGTGCTATTTTATTTCTTGTAACCACACTCCTTATTGTTACCGGGTTGTCCCTTTTACCCCTCGCTCAGATGGTCGCGATCGTTTTTTCAAGCCCTATATTTGTCGCAGCACTTGCGCCAATCATCCTTCAGGAACGAGTCAGCACGGATCGGTGGCTAACCATCGCCCTCGGCTTTATCGGAGTACTGATCATTCTGAAACCGGATCCTACGACCATCGGTATCTCAGCACTAATTGCAGTTGCAGCCTCACTCTCCAGCGCCGTGCGGGATCTTGTGACCAGACAAATCTCACGAACAGAAAGTTCTCTCTCTATACTGTTCTGTTCTAGCCTGCTGGTGATTCTGGTCGCTCTGGCTGCCGCACCTTGGCTTGGCTGGATAACTGTACCACCTTTGGGCTGGTTACTATTGCTGATTAATGGTGTCCTGAATGGCACATCCCACTTTCTGATTATCGAAGCCTTGCGGCTTGGGGAGGCATCAGTCGTTTCTCCCTACAGGTACGACCTTTGGATCATCGGCGGCGCCTTGCTTATCGCTGCCAGCGGTCTATACCTATTGCGCAACGAACAACGCTAAACCGCTACCGGGACAGTGTTCGCCGTATTCTTGCCCAGTCTTCAACCGCTGATTCCTGTCCCGGTGTCAATTGCACCGTGAACTGGGTATAACCCCCATCGCGCAATGCAGCAATTCGTTCAACCAGCACATCTTCAGTTGCGGTGAAGCTGGTGTCACGAATCAATTCAGCGGTAACGAACGGGCGCTCCTCAGGTTTCACAAACATCAAGTGACCTTCGTGGTTAGTAAGATAGGGTGCATCAGCGGGTTCAAAGCCCCGCGCAAGTTCCACATAACCCGATACTGCATCTGCAAACGACGGCAAGGAAATGCTGCTGTTCTGCCACCCTGCCAGCGCTTCGTCCGCGGCGCGATGCAACGTGACAGCCGCACGCGGGCCTGCCTGAGCCATTGCCCGAGGCGAATCATATGGTTCATCAGCCTCAAGCACACAACCCAAGGCAAAGGCAGTGGCTGAAAGGTCGTCTACCTGATGTCCTTCATCACGCCACGCCTTTTGCATGGACTCCAAGGCCGAAGTAGCACTCGACACGTCGCCGATGAAATTTAGCCAACCTGCCTGAAGTTTGGCGGTCAAGGCAGATCGGGTCGTCAATATTTATCAGGCCATGATCCGGATTGAGAAATCGAATCTTGCGCGGCAATCCCTCCAGGGTGATCTCTATCGTATCTTTTCGAAGCAATGCGTAGACTGTCTGGATATAGTCCTCCATATCATCCAGGCGCATTGCACTCAAACCCATTGCGCGTCGAGCGGTAAACCCGGTGCCCACGCCAAAGTCTATCCGCCCTGGCGCAAGGCGGTTGAGTGAAGCAAACGCGTTAGCAGCTACCGGTGCAATCCGATTGGTCGGCACTAGAACCCCGGTTCCAAGTCGGATGCGGTTAGTCTTGACGGCAGCAGCCCCCATGGCAACGAAACAGTCCGCACTAAGCATTTGGGTATCGTAAAACCAGGCATGACTGAAGCCCAACTCCTCGGCACGTTGTACCAGTTTCCAGGAGTCGGCGGATGTCGCCACCGCAATACCAAATTCCATTATGGCCTCCCGTTTATGATTGGGCTCGACATGTGCTGATTCAATTTAAAGAAGATACAGTTTTAGTGTCCCGAAGTCCTCACAAGAACTCATAACTTAATCTAGATCAGCAGTGACATAACCATCCCGCAAGTCGTCTGCGTGCACTTGAGCATCACGTTCGCTGACATCGCCGTAACCACCCGCACCCGGGACCTCAAGCAAAATCTGCGAACCGGCCGGTGCGTTGAAACCGCCCTTGGTCAGAAGTGGGCGTATCGAACCATCCGCTGCCTTGAGCGCAATGCTTGCCCCGGCACCGGCCTCGCCTCCACAAACACCAAACGGCGGCGACTTGGTGCGCTCCAGGCACACCGCTGCGCGCGCATCGTGATCAACAATGGTCCAGGCCCGGCGCGAGCCGCAACCCCCCCGGTACTTGCCACGCCCCCCGCTGTTTGCTGTGATTTCGTAATAATCAATGCGAATCGGAAAACTCAGTTCGAGGATCTCAATCGGCGTGTTCATGGTATTCGAAATTCCAGCGGCGACTACGTTGATACCATCCTTGTTGGGTCTCGCCCCCATACCGCCCTTAATAGTTTCGTAACTGACGTAGTGCTGACCGTTACGCGGGTCTACACCGCCAAGCGTAATGATGCCCGAAGTACCCTGACTGCACGCCATAACATTGTCAGGCATGAAGTCAGCCATGGCACCAAAAGTCATGTCGGCAACTCTATGACTGATCTCGGGGGTGGCGGAAACCACGGGCGATGGAAATTGAGCGTTAACCACAGAACCTGCCGGCGCGGTCACCTGGATCGGACGCCAAGCGCCGGAATTGGGCGGAATCAGGCTGTTCGGGTCGACAATCATCTTCAACGAGCAGTAGACACCTGACGCAGTCACAGACAACGGCGCATTGATCGGGCCCGAGACCGCTGGATCACTGCCCGCAAAGTCCACTTTGAGGGCATCGCCCGCTTTCAATACCCGCATACGGATGGTGAAGGTCATGTCTTCGTCTTCGCCGTCTTCGACGATTCCGTCACCATCGCAGAAATCTTCGAAAATACCCTCACCGTCAGGCAGTTCCGACAACATCAATCGCATCAAACTCTCTGAGTAGTCCATCACCTCCTGCATGATGCGGGCCAATACATCTACGCCGTACTTCGAGGCTAAACTGACCAGCCTCTGGCAGGCACGGTGATTGGCGGCAACCTGTGCTCGTAGATCCCCCATCCGTTCGTCCGGTGTACGCACGTTGGCGAGAATCAGATCCTCTACATTGGGGTCGATTTCACCCGCGTGATAGAGTCGAATCGGAGGCATACGTAACCCTTCACCAAAGATCTCGGTTACCGCACCATAACTTCCTGGTGTGGCACTGCCGATATCAGGCCAGTGTGCCCGAACACAGGTCCAGCCGAAGATTCTGTCCTGAAAAAATGCTGGCGCGATGACATTAACGTCCGGAAGGTGTGACCCACCGAAATAGGGGTCGTTGTGAATAAAAACATCGCCTTCAACCGCACTGTGCACGAATTTATTAATCACTGCAGCAACCGCATCCGGCATCGAACCTAGGTGAATCGGTAGATCCGGCCCCTGGGCCACCATGTTTCCTTGAGTATCGAAGATTCCACAGGAATAGTCTCCGGCCACTTTCAGGATAGGGGAATAAGCAGTTTTGGCGAGAACGATCTTCATTTCCTCGGCTGCCTTGTAGAGGGTGTTTTTGACCACTTCGAAAGTGACCGGATCAGTCACCCGGATTCGATGTGCATCGTTATTCACGGTTAGATCGCTCCAAAGTGATAAAGCCGGTGTAATCATGGCGCGCCCTCCAACCTGGTGGCACAACTAGGGTACTGTCCAGCGACTCAACGATAACGGGACCGTCTAGACTAGCTCCAGCGGCAAGACTGGAGCGATTGTGTACGCCGCAGTCCGTAGTACCAGTTTGAGCAAACCAAGCTGAGCGCCGTTTTTTCTCACTCGCACCTTCTGAACGAGCTGTGTCGGCTATCTCAAGCTTGCCCAATTCTCCTACTGCTGTCAGTCGAAGCGTAACCAGGTGTACGGGTTCAGCCAGGTTCTTGTGGCCATAAGTCTGTTCGTGACGGGAATGAAAACTCTCTGCCAGCTCGGCCTTGGTCTTGTCCGTGAACTTCCCCGCCGCAGCTGTGACGTTCAACTCATAGGCTTGCCGGCTGTAGCGCAGATCGGCCGATCGTCTGAAACGCCAGCGATCCGGATCAATTCCCGTAGATCGCAGCATCTCCTCACCCTGACCCTGCAACTCGGACCAAACGGTTTCGATGTCAATCGCCGCGAGATCTTCGAGCTGTCGGTAGAGCGTTCTTGCATAGTCCCGTCGGACATCTGTCATCACCAGTCCAAGCGCGGAAAAGCCGCCGGGGATCGGGGGTACGATGATCCGGGGGATGTCGAGTTCTTCAGCCAGCGCAGCAGCGTGTACCGGCCCTGCTCCTCCAAACGCGACCAAGCTGAACTCCCTCGGATCGTGACCCCGCTCGATTGAAACGATCCGCAGTGCCTCAGCCATCCCGTTGTTCACAATATCTCGGACCGCTGCAGCCGCCTCAAGCGCTGTCATGTTCATGGGATCGCCGATTTTCTGCTTTAGCGCGTGCTCTGCGCGGTGGTAATCGATAGGCAAATCACCGTCCAGGAGTGAATTCGCGTCAAGATAGCCGAGCACTAAATTCGCATCGGTTACAGTCGGTTGATCACCACCCTGACCGTAACAAACAGGACCCGGCTCTGCACCAGCGCTGCGGGGCCCAACACGCAGGGAGCCAGCCGGATCGATCCAGGCAATGCTGCCGCCACCGGCACTGACTTCGGCGAGGTCAATCACCGGCACTCGAATCGGATGACCCGAGCCTGTAACCCAGCGGTTCTGACTGCCCGTGCCGCCAACCTCGTAGTCAGAGGTTACTTCGATCTGACCATCGCGAATCAAACTGGCTTTAGCTGTTGTGCCGCCCATGTCGAACGAAATCAGATTGGTTTCGCCGAGCTGAGCGCCGACCAGTTGTGCTGCAATGACGCCTGCCGCCGGACCCGATTCGACCGAACTTACGGGCATGCGCAACGCCTCCCGGACATCGAATACCCCGCCGGTTGAACCCATCACGTGCAGCTCGGGCAAGCCGAGACTGTCAGTCGCAGTTTCAAGACGCTCTAGATATGACCGCAGAATCGGCGCTACATAGGCACAGACCGCCGTGGTACTGGTTCGCTCGAATTCCCGGACCTCAGGCAACACTTCACTGGAAAGAAAGATGGAGACATCGGGAAGCGCTTCGCGTAGTGCATCGCCAAGCCGTCGCTCATGTTTATCGTTGAGAAACGAGAACAGCAACGATATCGCGACCGCTTCGACTTTAAGATCCTTGAGTTCCTTGATCAGCCCGGGTATTTCGGACTCCACGAGGGGCATTATTGCTGTACCCGTAGCATCGAGCCGTTCGGTAATCTCCAGACGGCGATGTCTTGGTACAAGCACACGTGGAGGATCCTGGAACATGTCGTACAAATCCGATCGGGCAGAACGTCTAAGCTCGAGCACATCACGGAAACCGCGCGTACTGATCAGCGCGGTGCGTGCGCCCTTCCCTTCGAGAATCGAATTGGTCACCACGGTGGTCGCATGAGACAAAAACGACACCTCACCAGGCTGTACACCGTAACGATCGAGTGAATCGTAGAGACCAGTCAATACCGCTTCGCCGAAATCGCTCGGTGTGGTGGGCGTTTTAGCTATACCAATAGTACCGTCAACATCATTGACCAGAGCGACATCAGTGAAAGTACCACCAATATCAATTCCAAGTCGCCATGCCATTTGCTTTTTCCTTTTTGTTTGATCTAGGCTGACTGTTGGAAAATCTCTTTAACGATTCTGGTAGTCCGATCAGCAAAAAGCTTGATCGACCTTAACTAACGCATCACTTCCGGTCACCACTACTTCACAACCCGAAACAAACTCTGTTCTCCAGATTAATTATAGTTGTCGCAACAGATCGATGTTGAGATACTTCACCTCTAAATCACGGGGGACCAATCACCATGTCAAACGCACTATCTGACGACATGATTCGCGATTACCGAGAGTCGGGTTACTGCTTTCCCTACCGGGTCTTACCTGAAGCCGAGGCTCAGTCCTATCGCGATGCAATTGAAGACTATGAACGGGCCCAAGGTAAACCACTTGCCGGTAAATATCGTTACAAAGTACACCTACTGTTCACCTGGGCGCGGGACCTAATCCGCCACCCAAAAATTCTAGATGCTGTCGAGCAGTTAATTGGTCAAAACATCCTCGTGTGGACAACCAACGTGTATTTGAAGGAACCTCACGATGGCCGCTACATTTCCTGGCACCAGGACAAAGCCCATTGGGGGCTGGATGTGGATGACATTGTTACTGTTTGGGTTGCGCTATCTCCTTCAAACCGTCGCAACGGCTGTATGCAGTTTGTGGCCGGCACTCACCTTGGCGGGGTAACGGAACACACAGACACATGGGAGTCGAACAACATTCTGACGCGTGGCCAAACTATCAAGGCGCATGTCGATCCTGATACATCCATCGCGGTGGAACTAAAGCCTGGCGAAGCTTCTTTTCATCACGTGAAGCTGTGGCATGGTTCAGATCCCAATCAAAGTAACGAGCGGCGCATTTCGATCGCGATTCGCTACATCCCTACTCGGACTCGCCAGCTTTACGTCGAAAAAGACTTTGCGACGCTCGTGCGCGGTGAGGATGCATTTGGAAATTTTGAGCATGAACCGTCACCAGAAATCGATATGGCACCGGAGTTTTTGCAACTGCATGATGAAACAACAACAGCTCAGCAACGTATCCTTTATCACGATACAGATAAAACCGAATACGGCTCGTGACCTAAATTATCTCACGATAATGCAACACTCAAGAAGGATTTACAATGGCACAAACCCAGCCGATGGATGCGTTATCGACGAAGCCTGGTAAAGCCACATCTGGTCGGTACAACTCAAAACGATTCGGCGCTATTTGAAAACAAAGATCGAGGACGATTCAGATGAAGAAGATCGGCTTTATCGGCCTGGGCACGATGGGCTCCCATTTTGCGACTAACCTAATTAAGGCCGGCACAGAGATTACCGTGTACGACATTCGGCGCGATAGCGCGGATACCCATCTGTCAGCAGGCGCCAAATGGGCTGATACACCACGTGAGCTGGCAGCTGCTTCAGAAGTGATCATGACGTCCCTGCCCGGACCAGCAGAAGTTGAAGCAGTGGCACTGGACGAGACCCACGGCCTCATTGCCGGTATGGCGCCGGGCGTTGTA
>LUMW01000486.1_pt1 | contig 16321 bp, 18 predicted proteins | sample 729761 | NCBI WGS metagenome assembly LUMW01 (sample SAMN03860302, study PRJNA289734) | marine metagenome | biome: seawater column; feature: ocean; material: water; isolation source: Red Sea water column Station 192 - depth 500m | place: Saudi Arabia: Red Sea | collected 2011-10-15 | depth 500 m
GGATTATACAGGGAACTTTAAATAACTTACAAAAGGAGTAAAATTCAGATGTGAAAGAAAAGATAATTCCAACAATGATGTTTCGAGATGCTGAAAAAGCTATTGAATGGTTATGTGCAGTTTTTGGATTTGAAAGCAATCTAGTTGTCCCAGGAGAAGATGGAAAAATAGTACATGCACAACTAATTTGTGGAGATGCAATGATTATGTTGAGTGATGGAAGTGGACATAATGAAGATAACTATGGACATCTCAATAGAACCCCAAATGAACTAGAAGGTTTAAACACTGCTGGCTTCTATATGTATATAGAAAAAATAGATGCACATTATGAAAAGGTTAAGTCTGCTGGAGCGGAAATAGTTTTAGACAATGTTGATCAGGACTATGGAGGTAGAGGATTTACCTGTAAGGATTTAGAAGGTCATCTTTGGAGTTTTGGTTCTTATAACCCTTGGGAATAGGCTCTGCCTTGTTTACCTGTTGCTAATGCTATTTCACACTTAACTAGATTGTTTTTCCAAAACAATTTTGTTGGTACGCAGGTTTGACCTTTTTGTTGAGTGGATTTGAAGATTTCAGCCAATTCCTTTTTGTTAAGGAGTAATTTTCTGGATCGAGTTGGATCATTTTCCTTATTGCTATTAGCCAGAGGGTTAACATGACATCCAATCAGCCAAGCTTCTTTATCTTTCAAAAGAACGTAAGCTTCAGCTATCTGAGCTTTACCCAGACGTATGCTTCGCACCTCCCAGCCTTCCAGGGACACCCCTGCTTCAAATTTGTTGGTTAATTCAAAGTTAAAGCGAGCCCTACGGTTTTCCGCAATAGTATTTTCGGACTTCTTTTTCTTCTTATTCACGCTTAGAGTATAAACAAAGATATAGAATATTTTCTATTATCCATGAATAAGAACGATCTAAGAGAGAGGTACTTTACGGGCAGGGTCTATATTGCCTTAAGTCCAGCCATATTTTTAGCAGCCTTGGTTTGGTTTACGCCTGATTTGTTAGCCATTCAAATAGCGCATCTCTTCCAAATATACTTAGGTTTACTACTAATATTTTCCGCTACTTATTTAATTGCCCAATCTCGAGTACCAACACCACTATTTTCTAAAGGGTTCTCTCTTGTTCTTGTTTGGATACTTTTAGTTCTGGTCATTGGAGGAGGGGTTCTAACTTATTACCTTAATCCGGCTTATGGCTTAACTTTTTTGTTAGTGGGTTTGTTGGCGTTGTCTTTTTCTAAACTATCTCGTCATTCGCATATCCAGATACCTTATTGGTTTCAAGAATTAATTCGCAAAAGTAATATTATGATCTGCATTTGTTTAATAGTTATGTTAGGTTATTGGCTAAATCCTTATTCAGAACCTCTAAGTTATTTAATTAAATGAATTCAGAAGCAAGAAAATCCATACATGGGACTTGGACTGGTAGGTGGACCTTTATTCTTGCAGCAGCTGGCTCTGCCGTAGGGCTCGGTAATATATGGAAATTCCCTTATATGGCAGGCGAGTATGGCGGGGGCGCTTTCGTCTTGGTTTACTTGGCTTGTATTTTACTTATTGGTATCCCGATTATGATTGCTGAGATTTTAATTGGCAGAAGAGGCCGAAGCAGTCCTGCCAATTCCATGTCTTACTTAGCCAAAGAAGCAAACACTTACCCTCAATGGAAAATTTTAGGCATCATGGGTGCGGTAGCTGGTCTAGCTATTTTATCTTTCTACAGTGTTGCTGCCGGTTGGGCTATTTCCTACATCTTTGAAGACTTCTCAGGTCCTTCAGCAGAATATTACGGAGAGGAATTTAATGCTTTCCTAGCCGATGGAACAAAATTAGTTATTTTTCACAGTATTTTTATCTTCGTTACAGTTTTCATAGTTGCCAGAGGTGTAATCAAGGGCCTAGAAGTCTGGATAAATCGCTTAATGCCTTTGCTGTTTATTATCGTCTTGCTTTTGTGCGCGTACGCAACGCAAACAGGAGCTTTTTTTGAAGGGGTTTCTTATTTATTTACCCCTGATTTCTCCAAAATAGATGCCACGGTTATTCTGGCTGCTTTAGGGCAAGCCTTCTTCACTTTAAGCTTAGGTATGGGGGCTATTATGGCTTATGGGGCATACATGCCGGCAAACCAGAAAATTGGCTCTACAGCGCTCTCTGTGGCCTTTTTAGACACTTTAGTGGCTATCTTGGCAGGGATAGCTATTTTCCCCATAGTTTTCGCGAATAATCTGGAAGCAGCTGCCGGACCTGGTTTAGTTTTTGTAACCTTACCCTGGGCCTTCGTAAACATGCCTTTGGGTTTAATCTTCGGAAAACTCTTCTTTGTTTTGTTAAGCATTGCCGCTTTGAGTTCAGCCATCTCATTATTGGAACCAGGGGTGGCTTGGGTTGTTGAATCACTTAAGACCAAACGATATGTAGCGGCCGCTGCATTAGGTTTAATTGCTTGGACGCTGGGTATATTGAGCGCACTTTCTTTTAATCTTTTGTCTGACTTTACTCCGATAGGCGATCGGAACTTCTTTGATTCGATGGATTTCTTATCCAATCAAATTCTTCTACCGCTCGGAGGGATATTTATTGCAATCTTTGTAGGCTGGATTATGAAACGTGAAAACGTGCTGGAAGAACTAGAAATAAATGAAGGGTGGGTTCTGAAGATCTGGTATTTCTTGTTGAAATTCTTGTCACCTGTATTGGTCGGTGTGGTTTTTGTAGCCGCCGTTTTCTTTGGGGTTACTTAGACTCAAGATCTTCTCCATGAAGACCTCCTTCCCATTTGACCAATAAGCCTTCTTCGAAATACAAGGTTATCTTGGTCTCCGTATAAACCGTTTCTCCCTGGGTGATTGAGGTGTAGTAGTCCCACCTGTCAGGATAGAAAGTATCACTGATTAAAGGAGTTCCCATAACATACCTTACTTGTGATTCCGTCATGCCAACTTCGAGCTTTTCTAGCATCTCGTCATCCACTAGATTGCCTTGATTAATAATTACCTGAAAAAGCTGAGGCCAGCCACAGCTGGTCAAGGTTAGGGTCACAACTAAAAATAAGAAGGTTTTTATACTTTTTGTCATAGTTCCATAGGACTTAATTTATAATACTAAAACTATTTACTCTGAAGGGTGCGTATTGTGACAGATGATGCAGAATTAAAGAAGGCGGGACTAAAGGTAACTCTACCCAGGTTGAGGGTTCTAGAGTTATTAGAATCTGCTGATTCGCCTCACCTCAGTGCTGAAGATATCTATAAAAAATTAATCAATGCTGGAGAAGAGGTAGGCTTAGCAACTGTTTACAGGGTTCTCACTCAGTTTGAACAGGCAGGAATATGCATTAGACATAATTTTGAAGAAGGCCATGCAGTATACGAATTAACCCCAGCGCAACACCATGACCACATGGTTTGTGTCGAAACGGGTGACATTATTGAGTTTAATTGTGAAGAGATAGAAGACTTTCAAATTAAAGTTGCAAAAGAAAAAGGCTACGAAATAGTTGACCACAGTATGGTGCTATACGTAAAACCGATTAAAAAATAACACCCTTGAACCCTTAAGCTTTATCCCCATATTGTTGGATAGGAGAATAGATTTGAGTAACAAAGAGAAAGAAAACGGCCTCGACCAGGAAGAAAATTCGGTTGAAGAGGAGCTTGAGGAAGTCACGGAAGAGCAATCCGAAGAAGAGGTTGAAAAATCATTAGAAGAACAGGTTGAAGAACTTAAGGATCAACTTTTAAGAGCTCAGGCTGAAGTCCAAAACGTAAGGAGAGTTGCTGGTCAGGAGATAACCAAGGCCAGGCTTTACGGCGTGGAATCTTTAGCAAGAGAATTTATAGCTGTTGGAGATAATATACAAAGAGCTCTCGAGTCTTGTGAAGAAGACGCTGAGATAAGTTCCATAAAAGAGGGTCTTGAATTGACCTTAAAAAGCTTTGAAGGGTCTCTGCAAACAGCCGGAATTTTGCCCCTTAACCCAGAAAAAGAGCCTTTTGATCCTGAAAAACACGAAGCAATTTCAGTTGTTGAAGACGATAAACAAGACGCAAATACAGTAATCGAAGTTATTCAAAGGGGATTTACTATTCAAAATAGAATATTACGACCTGCAAAGGTAGTAGTAACCAAGAAACCAGAAGAGAAATAATCCCTTTTTCCCTTGAAAAATCTTATCTATCCCCCATTTAGATATTAAATAAATAATTCGGAGACGAGAAAATGGCAAAAGTAATAGGCATAGATTTAGGAACAACTAACTCTTGTGTCGCTGTAATGGAAGGAGACCAGGCCAAAGTTATTGAAAATTCCGAAGGAGCCAGAACGACTCCTTCAGTAGTAGCTTATGGTGAAGAACTTACGGTAGGTGCTCCTGCAAAAAGACAAGCGGTTACAAATCCTGATAATACTCTTTATGCAATTAAGAGACTTATAGGAAGAAAACATGATGACGATGTAGTTAAGAAAGATCAAAGCATGGTTCCCTATAAGATTGTTCCTGCTGAAAACGGCGATGCTTGGGTAGAAGCAGGTGGAAAAAGTTTAGCTCCGCAACAAGTGTCAGCTGAAATCCTTAAAAAGATGAAAAAGACGGCTGAAGACTATCTTGGTCATGAAGTTAAGGAAGCTGTGATAACAGTTCCAGCTTATTTCAATGATTCTCAAAGACAGGCTACAAAAGATGCAGGAAAAATTGCTGGTCTAGATGTAAAAAGAATAATTAATGAGCCTACAGCAGCTGCTTTGGCTTACGGATTAGACAAAGGTAAAGGTGATCAAAAGATAGCTGTTTACGATTTAGGTGGAGGAACGTTTGACATTTCAATCATCGAAATCGCAGAGGTTGATGGAGAGCATCAATTTGAAGTTTTATCGACTAATGGAGATACCTTCTTAGGTGGAGAAGACTTTGATCTTGCCCTCATAGAATACCTTGCTGAAGAATTCAAAAAGGAATCTGGTGTGGATCTTCATAACGATCCATTAGCCCTACAAAGACTAAAAGAAGGTGCAGAGAAAGCTAAAATAGAGTTATCTAGCAATCAACAAACAGAAGTTAATCTGCCGTATATAACTGCAGACTCTTCTGGACCAAAACACTTTGTGCATAAATTAACGAGAGCTAAATTAGAAGCTTTAGTGGAAGGTTTAGTCGAAAGGACTATAGCTCCTGTAAAAACTGCATTAAATGATGCCAAACTTAAAGCCTCTGATGTGGACGAAGTAATTTTAGTTGGCGGTCAGACAAGAATGCCTCTGGTACAAGAGAAAGTGAAGGCATTTTTTGGGAAGGAATCGAGAAAGGACGTAAACCCTGATGAAGCTGTGGCGGTTGGGGCTGCAATACAGGGTGCTGTACTAGCAGGGGATGTGACTGATGTCCTTTTGTTGGATGTTACTCCATTAACTCTAGGTATAGAAACCATGGGAGGAGTAATGACACCTCTTATTGATAAGAACACGACTATTCCAACTAATAAATCTCAGATATTTTCAACTGCTGAAGATAACCAGACTGCCGTAACAGTTCATGTTCTGCAGGGTGAAAGAAAGCAAGCAGCTGAAAATAAAACATTAGGACAATTTAACTTAACTGATATACCTGCGGCTCCAAGAGGAATGCCTCAGATAGAAGTTACTTTTGATACTGATGCAAATGGAATACTTAATGTTTCTGCAAAAGATAAGGCAACTGGAAAAGAACAATCTATAGAAATTAAAGCCTCAAGTGGTCTGTCTGATGAAGAGATAGAGCAAATGGTTAAGGATGCTGAAGTCCATGCTGAGGAAGATAAAAAGTTTGAAGCTTTAGTTCAAACCAGAAATATGGGAGAAAACTTAGTTCATAGTTGTAAGAAGACTTTAGAAGAAGCTGGTGACAAGGCAGAACCTGAAGAAAAAGAAGCGATAGAGAAAGGAATAAGCGAGTTGGAAGAAGCACTTAAAACTGATGATAAAGATCAGATAGATGAAAAAATAAAAGCTTTAAGCGAAGCTTCTGCTTCTCTGGCTCAAAAACTATACGAAGAACAACAAGCTAAAGACACAGCCCAAGAGGGTGAAACCCCTGAGGAAGGAGCTGCTGATTCGGATGCTGTTGATGCTGACTTTGAGGAAGTTAAAGAAGAAGAGAAGTCATAATATTTCTCCTTCTTCTTTAAAACTAAAGGCCCATAAATGTCTAAAAGGGACTATTACGACATTTTAGGGGTCGATCGAAGTGCCCAGGGTGATGAATTAAAGAAAGCCTATAGGAAATTAGCGATGAAGTATCATCCGGATAGAAATCCAGATGACGCTTCCGCTTCAGAGAAGTTCAAAGAAGCTACAGAGGCATATGAGGTCCTGTCAGATTCTTCAAAAAGATCCGCTTACGATCAGTTTGGGCATCAAGGCGTAGATGCTTCAGAGTTTAGTAGCGGGGTAAGGTCTCCTACAGGGCACCACAGAAAAGATAAGAATACCCACTTTACAAAGTTGCGAAAGTTGTAGCGGTTCAGGAGCTGAACCTGGAACTCAACCATCCTCTTGTCCCTCTTGCCAAGGTGCTGGACAAGTTAGGATGCAACAAGGCTTCTTTTCCATTTCACAAACCTGCAGACAGTGTGGCGGGTCTGGCCGAGTTATAACCAATCCCTGCAAAAAATGTAGAGGCCAAGGAAGGGTAGAAAAAACTAAGACTTTATCGGTCAAAATACCTGCAGGAGTAGATTCTGGGGATAGAATTAGATTATCTGGTGAAGGAGAGGCTGGACCGAGTGGAGGTCCTAGTGGAGACTTGTATGTGCAAATTAAGGTTCAATCTCATGAGGTTTTTGAAAGGGATGGACAACACCTGTATTGTGAAGCACCGATAACTTTTGTTGATGCTGCCTTAGGCTCTGAAATAGAGATTCCTACTTTAGATGGCAAAGTTAAAATCAAGATTCCAGAAGGCACTCAGACTGGAAAGTTATTTAGATTAAAAGGTAAGGGAGTGAAGAAGATAAGGAGTTCGGCTGTTGGAGACCTATTGTGCAGAGTGATAGTTGAAACACCTCAGAAACTAGACTCTAAACAAAAGGCTTTACTAAAGGAATTAGGTACATCTCTAAAAGAAAAGAAGAATTCTCCAATTAGCTCTGAGTGGTTCAATAAAGTTAAGTCATTTTTTGATAGTAAATAAAGAAGTATGTTAAAGATTGCTATATCAGGTTCAACAGGAAGAATGGGACTTGCTCTCATTAATGCTATTTCTAGAGATAAAGATTTTAAGCTTATTGGTGGAGTTGCTAGCGAATCAAATTCAGATATTGGGAAAGATTTAGGAGAAATAGCTGGAGAAAAGAGAATAGGAGTTGTTCTCTCTTCTAAATTGAGCGATCTTCCAGAAGTTGATGTACTTGTAGATTTCTCTGAAGCTAAATTTAGTCTGCAATCTGTTGAATACGCAAAAAATCACAATACAGCTCTTCTTCTAGGGACCACAGGTTATCAAGAGTCAGATTTAAGCAATATTGAAGAAGCTTCTAAGTTTATACCTTTATTAAAAGCACCTAATACAAGTGTGGGCATAGCTTATCTAAAGAAAGTAATTGATCTAACTTCAGATTCACTTTCTTACTTTGATAATTTACAAATTTCAGAAAAACACCATAAAGATAAAAAGGATTTACCTTCAGGTACCTCGTTAGATTTAGCTAGTTTTTTATCAGAGAGAATATTAAGTGAAAGCTCTATAAATATAGATAGTGAAAGGACTGGAGATTTGGCTGGGGAACACAAAATAATTCTTTCAAATGAACTCGAAAGAATTGAGCTAACTCACAAGGCCTTGGATCGCTCTATTTATGCGAAAGGGGCACTGATAGGAGCTAAATGGCTGAAATCTAAGCCAAATGGGCTCTATTCCATGTCAGATATATATTCTTGAATTACTAGAAATATGTTATAAACGCACCCCTTTTTAGGATAAATTTATTTATTTTAAAAATAATGTAGCACGTGTTCGTTTCTATCTCTTGGGTGCTAAAGGATTGCTCATCTTTAGTTAAGAGTAGTAAAACACGGAAGAATAACCCGAACGATTAAAATCGTTCACAGATTAGGAGAGCAAATGGCCGATATATCAATAGAAGATATGCTCCAAGCTGGTGTCCACTTCGGACACCAAACTAAATACTGGAATCCTAAAATGGAACCCTACATTTTTGGAATTCGTAATAAAATTCACATCATTGATCTACAGCACACTGTTGAGCTTTTGAAGCCTGCCTTGGCTTTTATTAAAACAGTTGCACAGAAGAACAATAAGATTCTTTTTGTTGCAACTAAAAGATCAGCTACGAATATTCTTAAGGAAGAGGCAGAGCGATGCGGTATGCCCTATGTGAACGAAAGGTGGCTAGGAGGGATGCTAACAAACTATAAAACCATCAGATCTTCTATTAATAGGCTTGAAAATCTTCTAAGACAAAAAGAAGATGGAACTTTTGACAAACTAACAAAAAAAGAAGGCTTAAAACTACAAAGAGAAATAGATAGGCTTGAGAAAGCCATTGGCGGAGTAAGGGACATGGGTGGGTTACCCGACGCTTTGTTTGTGATTGATGTTAAGAGAGAAGCTATTGCTATATCTGAAGCAAGCAAAATGGGCATTCCTATTGTTGGAATAGTAGACAGCAACAGTAGTCCAGAGGGCATTGACTATTTGGTGCCCGGAAATGATGACGCCATAAGATCTATTTCTTTATTTACTAGAGCAGTTTCTGATGCTTGCTTAGAAGGGTCTAAGCTTGCCACTGGCTTAAAGCCTTCTGCAGATTCATCTGGACCAAAAATAATTAAAAAAGAAGAGAAACAAGAATCTTCTAATGAAAAGGGTCTTGAAGAAGGTAAGGTGAAAGAACCTAAAGAACCTAAAGAAGCTGAAGAATCAAAAGAAAAAGAGGAGTCTGTAGAAACTGAAGAACAGAAAGAAGATTCTAAGGTCGATTCTAAATCTGAAGAAGTTGAGGAAGGAAAGGAGACTTAAATGACTGAAATATCAGCTTCCCTTGTAAAAGAGCTCAGAGAAAGAACCGGAATGGGAATGATGGATTGCAAACAGGCTTTGTTAGAAACTGATGGAGATATTGCGCAAGCCATTGAAGAATTAAGAAAATCTAGTGGTATTAAAGCAAGCAAGAAAGCTGGAAGGTCTGCTGCCGACGGCATTTTACAGATCCAATTAGTTAACTCTATAGGTTTTATGGTTGAAATTAATTGTGAAACCGATTTTGTAGCTAAAGATGGTTCTTTTGTGGAGTTCTCTGAAGAAGTCATTAAGACTCTTTCCTCTGGTGAATATCTAGAATTAGATCAATTAATGGCAGGAGATTTAAACGACAAGAGAGAAAAGCTAGTACAAAAATTGGGAGAAAATATAGTAGTAAGGAGGGTATTTATTAGCGATGATGGGGCTGATCATACAGGTATATATCTGCACTCAAATAAGAAGATTGCCTGCATAGTGTGTTTAAAAGGAGGCAATGAAGAAGTAGCTAAGGACATAGCTATGCACATAGCAGCTACTGACCCGTTAGCCATTACGCCACAAGATATCCCCAAAGAGACTGTAAAAAAAGAAAAAGAAATCTTTGAAGCACAATCTGCAGACTCAGGTAAATCTGCAGAAATTATTGTTAAGATGGTAGAAGGAAAAGTGAAAAAATTTCTAAGTGAAGTCAGTCTTACAGAACAAGACTTTGTGAAAGACCCAGGACTAAAGATAAAGTCCTTACTGGATAAAAATAAAGCTGAAGTTATCCAATTCAAAAGATTTGAAGTAGGAGAGGGAATAGAAATAGAAGAAACAGATTTTGCAGCTGAAGTTATGTCTCAAATAGAGAAAACTTAGAATAATGTATCAGGAGATTATAGAAGACACCAAAGTTGGAATGGAAAGAAGCCTGCAGTCTTTGGATGCAGCTTTTAACAGAATAAGAACAGGTAGGGCAAGCCCAGCTTTATTGGACGATATTAAAGTAGATTATTACGACACCCTGACCCCATTATCGCAATTGGCGAATATATCCGTTGAAGACGCTAAAACGATAGCAATTGTTCCGTGGGAGAAGGCTGTTGTGCAAGATATTGAGAAAGCCATTATGGAGTCAGAGTTAGGTCTAAATCCTGCCACTTCGGGAGATACTATTAGGGTAATTCTTCCTGATTTAACTGAAGAGACTAGGAAGGAATTTATCAAGAAAGCAAGATCAGAAGCAGAAAATACAAAGATATCTATAAGGAATGTTAGAAGGGAAGGGAATTCACAACTAAAGGAATTTCTAAAGGAAAAAGAAATTTCTCAAGATGAAGAGAGGCAAGGAGAAGAAGAGATTCAAAAGCTCACTGACTTGTTTGTAAGCAGGGTAGATGAAGCTCTGTCAATTAAAGAGAAGGATCTGCTAGATTTCTAGTTCCTCTCTAGAGTCCAAATGAGTGCAACAAAGACTGCAAACCTACCTTCTCATGTTGCGATTATTATGGATGGCAATAACAGATGGGCGAAAGCAAAAAATTTGCCAGGAGTTTCTGGTCATCAACAAGGAGTGGAAAGGGCGCGCGAAGCAGTTGAATATGCAGTTGAAAAAAAGCTTGATACCTTAACTTTGTTTGCTTTTAGCAGTGAGAATTGGGGTAGGTCTAATGAAGAAGTCAGTCTTCTAATGAAGTTATTAGCTCAAGCCCTAGAAGAACAGGTACCTAATTTAATAAAAAATAAAGTACAGCTCTCATTTATCGGTGATTTAACTAAATTTGATGATGATCTTCAAGTCAGAATGAAGAAAGCAGAAAAATTAACTGAGTGCGACAAAGAAAAGAATCTGGATTTAATAATTGCTGCAAGTTATGGAGGTAGGTGGGATATTGTGCAAGCATTAGAAAAAATAAATACTTCGCAGGGGGAAATAGAAATAAACGAAGAATTAATTAGCTCTAACACTTCTTTGGGTCCTTTTTCTGATCCAGATCTTTGTATACGAACAGGGGGTGAATTTAGAATAAGTAATTTTTTGCTTTGGCATTTAGCTTATTCTGAACTTTATTTTAGCGAACTTTATTGGCCTGATTTTGATTCAATGCAGTTTCAAAAGGCTCTTGAAGAATATTCGAGCAGACAAAGGCGCTTTGGAGACAAGTCTAACTTTGATAAGAACTAGAAATGAACAAAACTAGAATACTTACAGGAATAACTTTAGCTCTACTTATTGTTTTATCTTTTTTATTTCTGCCTCTAAATGCTATTACTTTACTTCTTAGTTTTATTGTTAGTTTGTCCGCATGGGAATTCTATAAATTAAGATTCTCTTCTGAGATAGCGATAGCCATCAGCATAGTTTTATTTTTTGGATTAATTTATTTGAGTTTTGGGACTGGACTAAAATTAAGCTTGAGTTCCATAGGATTATTGGCTTGGTTTGTGATTGGCTTTTTGATTTTAGGTTTTCCTCATAACAAGAACATCCTTCAAAATAAATATTTTTGGGTCTTGTCTGGTTTTTTTATTCATATCCCTTTTTGGACATCAATTTTCTTAATATTAAATTTTGAAGGGTACTTTTTGGGAAATATAGGTCTTGAGCTACCTTCAAGGTATGTTTTGATTCTGTTAATAACTGTAAGCTCGTTAATGGATGTTCTTGCTTATTTTGGAGGTAAGAAATACGGAAAAAGAAAGTTTCTTTCAAATATTAGCCCCAATAAAACATTAGAAGGTTTCTTAATAGCTCTCATAGGAACTCCATTACTTGTGATACCTTTTCTCGCTTTAATATTTGACTTTAACTTTATTAAGTTTTTTATACTAATTCTTCTGGTTTCAATTTTTTCAGTCCTCGGTGATGCTTCTGCCAGCCTCTTTAAGAGAATAGCAGGAGTAAAAGATTCTTCTAATCTTTTACCAGGTCATGGAGGGATTTTAGACAGAATAGATAGTCATTTAGCTGCAGCACCTAGCTTTGTAGTTCTAGTTTATTTGATGGGTTTAGGGACATGAAAAAAGTTGCAATATTAGGATCCACAGGATCTATTGGGACCTCAACTCTTAAAGTAATAGAGGCTAATCCAGATGTATTTTCAATTACCTTGTTAGCTGCTGACTCGAATGTGGATTCAATTTTTGAGCAAAGTCTGAAGTTTAACCCAAATTATTTATATTTAAATGACGACTCTTCCTCTAGCCAACTTAGATCGAAAGTAGATTCTGTTAATTTAAATACCACTTTAGTTGATGAAGAAGATTATCTAAAAATTTTAGCTTCTGATGAGGTTGATATTGTTGTAGCAGGTATAGTCGGTGTAGCAGGATTGAAATCAATCCACAAAGCCGTTTCAGCTGGGAAAAGAGTCTTGTTAGCAAACAAAGAGGCTTATGTAGTAGCAGGGGAATTATTAAATGAATTAGCTGCATCAAATAATTCAACTATCTTTCCTATTGACAGTGAGCACAGCGCAATTCATCAATGTTTATCAGGAAAAACAGATATCTCAGGAGGAGTTAGAAAAATTACCCTCACGGGATCAGGAGGTCCTTTCTTAAATCGAAACTTAAAAGAATTTGAGCAAATCACCCCTGAAGAGGCAGTAAATCATCCTATTTGGAAAATGGGAAAAAAAATATCAGTAGATTCAGCGACCATGATGAATAAAGGCTTGGAAATAATTGAAGCCAAATGGTTATTCGGAATAAACTCAGAAAAAATAGACATCTTGGTTCATCCAGAAGGAATAGTTCACTCTTTAGTTGAATTTAATGATGCCTCAGTTATTGCGCAATTATCTGTACCAGATATGCAAATTCCAATAGCTTATGGTTTAGGGTTCCCTGAAAGAATAAATTCCAAATCACAAAGTTTAAGTTTAGAAAAAATTGGTCAGTTAAACTTCATTAAACCCGACCTATTGAAGTTTCCCAGTATTGTTATAGCAAGAAGCTGTCTTGAATCCGGAGGAACAGCTTCTTCATTATTAAATGCAGCGAACGAAGAAGCAGTTAAGGCTTTCCTTGATAAAAAAATATGTTTTACCCAAATTACCGAAATTATTTCATTTGTAATGGATACAAACCCTATAAAAACTGTCAAAGAATTAGAAAATGTTATAGAAGCTGACGTCTTGGGAAGGGAGTCTGCTCAAAATAGAATTCAACAATTAAACAACTGATATGACTAACATCCTTTTTAATCTTGTATCTATTATCGTTTTATTAGGTGTGATCATAGGTATACATGAATTAGGTCATTTTCTAGCTGCTAGAAAATTTAAAGTTCATGTTATTAGGTTCAAGATAGGGTTTGGAAAAACTTTATTAAGTAGATTTGATAAAAAGGGAACTGAATTCGCTATTGGATTATTACCACTAGGAGGGTATGTTCAAATGCTGGGAGAAGATAACCCACTGCAAGGAGATGAATCAGATCAAAATCCAAATTTAAAAGAAATCTCTTACCCCCAAGCCTCTTTAGGGGCTAGAGCAATCATTACTGCAGCAGGACCAATCGCAAATTTTGTTTTAGCAATCGCAGCTTACTTTCTTATTTTCATGATAGGGGTAAAAGATATTGCGCCAATTGCAGGTGGCATAAATGAAGAGAGTTTAGCCCAACAAGCAGGAATTGAGGTAGGCGACAAAATCCTAGCAATAGATAACAACCAAGTTAATTCCCTGAAAGATTTAAACTCCTTGCTCGCTTTAAGAATAGGTGAAACAGGTATAATTCAGGTTGATTATCAAAAGCCAGGTTCTGATATAACCTTCTCAGAATCCGTGGCAATAGAAAACTGGCTTGAATCTGAATTAGACCGCAGTGTAATTTCTTATTTTGGTATTAACCCATTTATACCGCCCATAGTTTCTTCCGTTCAGGCAGGAAGCCCAGCTGAAAAATCAGGCTTGTTAAAGGGCGATGAGATAATAAGTGTTGGCGACAATGCAACCAAAACCTGGTATGAACTAGTAGATGAGATTTCATCGATTCCAGACAAAGATACTCTCTTAACAATCAAAAGAAACGAATCTATTTTTAGTATTCCGGTGTCCATTGGCTCGGTGCAGAATGAACTTGGAGTAAAAATTGGAAGAATTGGCATAGCAAGAATCTCGAGCAATGAAGAGATACCTGAAGAGTATCTGGTAATCACCCAAAAGGGGCCAATTGAAGCTTTTATTCTGGGTATAAAAGAAACCTACAACTTTACGGTTCTTATATTAGATTCAATAGGAAAAATGATTACTGGTTCCGTTTCTGCAGAAAATGTAGGTGGTCCGATACAAATAGCAGTTTTATCCGGTTCTGCTGCCAAAGCAGGCCTAGTATCCTTTATTGGGATGATTGCTTTGTTAAGTATTAATTTAGGATTAATAAATTTGTTCCCTATTCCTATTCTAGATGGAGGACAATTAGTACTAATAGCTGCAGAAAAGATCAAAGGTTCTCCTCTTTCTGAAGGGTTTGTTGAATTTGCCTATAGAATAGGATTATTGTTGGTTGTTGGTTTGATGGTGTTCGCTGTTTTTAATGACATTACAAGGATAGTTTGATGATTAAGATTCGTTCCTTAACAAAACCTATTGTCTTTGTTTTTCTGTCTCTATTATTTTTTGGTGAAGTATTAAAAAGTGATGATTCTTGGGTGGTTAGCGACATCAGAATTAGTGGATTGCAAAGAGTTTCTGCTGGAAGTGTCTTTGCAGAAATGCCTATCGCAATAGGAGATACAGTTGATACTTACTCTCTACAAGTTGTGGCCAAAACTTTATTTAAAACGGGTCAGTTTGATGATATTCAAATTGGTAGAGATGGAAATATTTTAATTATCAGCTTGGTTGAAAGGCCTTCTATATCGGCTATAGAGATAGATGGTAATAAAGCTTTAAAGACTGAAGATTTGATGAAAGGCTTAAAAGGAGCCGGTTTATCAGAAGGCCAAGTTTTCAAAAGATCTGTATTAAGTGGTTTAGCTTTAGAAATACAAAGGCAATATATTTCTCAAGGTAGATACGGAGCTTTAGTTGATGTAAAAGCGAACCCTAAACCAAGAAATAGAGTTGAGCTTGAAATTGAAATAGAAGAAGGTGAAGTAGCTACCATCGAAGGCATAAACGTTGTAGGAAACACTACTTATACAGACGATGAACTTTTAAGAGATTTTGAATTAAGTGTGGGCGGTTGGTTTTCTTTTCTAAGTAGTGATAACAAATATTCAAGAGAGAAGCTTAAAGGAGATATAGAAACCTTAACCTCCTATTATAAGGATAGAGGCTATGTAGAGTTTGCTCTATCCAGTTCACAAGTAAGTATTACTCCAGATAAGAAATCGGTGTATATAACATTAAATATCGATGAAGGACTTCCATATAAAATAGATAAGATCAGCCTAACCGGAGACCTTCCTGTAGACGAAGAAATTTTAAGACCGCTAATTCTACTTAAAGAGGGAGATACCTATTCTCAGTTTTTGATAACTGAAACAGAAGAAATTTTTACTAATATATTAGGCAATGAGGGCTACAGTTTTGCAGAAGTTAATGGAGTTCCTGATCTCAACGAAGAAACTGGAGGGGTTGAACTCACTTTCTACATAGATCCGCAGCAAAGAACATATGTTAGAAGAATCGTCTTTAAGGGAAATCAACGTACCCATGATGTTGTCTTAAGAAGAGAAATGCGTCAGATGGAGGGTTCATGGGCTTCAAATTTATTAATCGAGAACTCCAAGCTAAGACTCGAAAGATTGGGCTTTTTTAAGGAAGTGGAATCTGAAACTGTCCCGGTTGCAGGAGTCAATGATCAGGTCGATGTTGAATTTACTGTAGAAGAAGAAGTTTCAGGAAGTATAGGAGGAAGTTTCGGTTATTCGTCTTGGGGATTAATGCTTGGTTTAAATTATTCAGAAAACAATGCTTTTGGAACTGGTAAAAGAGTAAATATAGGTATCAACGACAGTAATTGGCGAAAAAGTTATTACTTTGATTATGGAGATCCGTATTACAACATTGATGGGGTTAGCAGAGGGTACAGCGTTTTCTTCAATGAATCAGATTATGGTAATTACAATATTGCAGCCTATACCTCAGACTCTTATGGAGCAGGTATACAGTTTGGGCTACCTATAAGTGACATTGAAAGGATTGGGCTAAATTTAAGATACGAAAGTACATCAATCGATGTAGGTTCTATGTCTGCCTCTCAAATCTTAGATTTTACTGCTTCGGAAGGAAATGAATTCGAAGCTTTAAAGAGTCAAATCGTTTGGTCTAGAGTCACCCTTAACAGAGGTATCTTC
>LUMW01000297.1_pt1 | contig 16320 bp, 13 predicted proteins | sample 729761 | NCBI WGS metagenome assembly LUMW01 (sample SAMN03860302, study PRJNA289734) | marine metagenome | biome: seawater column; feature: ocean; material: water; isolation source: Red Sea water column Station 192 - depth 500m | place: Saudi Arabia: Red Sea | collected 2011-10-15 | depth 500 m
GATTAAACAAACTATTGATCTAAGAAAGATTCGATCATTAATGTTCGTTTTACTGATGAGAGGGTAGCTCGGAGCATTGATGAAATTGTTGTTAATGCAAGCCATGTTTTTGAAAATATTGAGAACGAAGACATTATTTTGATCGATGATGGTTTAATCAAATTGCAAGTGAATAAGGTTGATGACGAAAACAGAACACTTGCTTGCACCGTCCAAGAAGGAGGCTTGCTTTCTAGAAGAAAGGGCTTTGAAATAGTCGATAAAGTCATTACAAAATCTGGTTTGGGACAAGAGGATCAAGAGGATTTAAGAAAGTTAGCGACATTAAATGTTGATTGGGTAGCTCTGTCTTTTGTCAATCAAGCCAGTGATGTCAATCAAGCCAGAGAAGTTTTATCTAGTGTTGACTCTGAAATTAGAGTGATTGCTAAGATCGAAAGATTATCAGCACTCAAACAATTGTATTGGATTATTAAAGCCAGTGATGGTGTTATGGTTGCTCGAGGTGACTTGGCTTTGGAATCTGGCCCTGGAGAGCTAACTGGGCTTCAAAAAACAATCATTAATCAAACTGTTACCGGTAAAAAAATAGTCATAACTGCAACGCAGATGATGGAGTCTATGATTAATAATCCTAGCCCAACAAGAGCAGAGATGACCGATGTGTCAAATGCAGTTTTGGATGGAACCGATGCAGTCATGCTTTCAGCTGAAACGGCCATTGGCAAGTACCCAATAGAAACAGTAAAGGCTATGTCTGAGGTTTGTGAAGGTGCTGAGACCTATCAACAAACAATATCAAAAAAAGAAAAATTTAAATTCTCAGAATTGCAAAGAATTGACGAAGCCATTGCAATAAGTTCCATGAGTATAGCCAGAAATATGAATATCAAGGCAATTATTGCTTTGACTGAATCGGGCTCTACAGCCCTGATGATGTCAAGGATTAGATCTGATATCCCAATCTATGCTTTTACTCGCAATGAGTTTACACAAAGAAGGGTCAGTTTGTATCGTGGAGTTACTTCTTATCCTTACAAATTTAAAGCAAATACATTCAGTGAGGTTCTTTCAGAGGTTTCAAAAGAGTTGTTACAATCAGAAATGGTTAGAGTTGGTGACTTGGTTCTAATTACCTCTGGTTCTCCTTTGAAAGTTGAAGGGCACACTAATTCACTGCGTATTATTGAGATCACCGACAGATAACAAACTAAAACTTTCAGACATCTTAATTTAGTAATACAATCACTGTTTCTAATTACGAATTTCGCCAATATGAATGACCTCAAAGTAGGAATCAGTGCTATCACTGCTTATGTGCCACCATACCGAGTTGATTTGCAGAAGTGGTGTAGCTGGTCTGAAAAATCATGGGAAAAAATTAATCATGTCATTGGTTCTGGTTTTAGGATTCTGGGACCAAATCAAAGCATTTACACCATGGCTGCAAATGCTGTTCTGAAATTAATTGAATCCTATAATATCAACCCTTCTGATATTAGATTTTTGGCTTTAGGCACTGAGTCTAGCACGGACAATTCAGCAGGCTCTGTGATCATAAAAGGTATGGTTAATAATGAATTAAAAAAGAGGAAATTGAATCCAATTGCCAAAAATTGTGAAGTTCCAGAATACAAACAAGCTTGCCTTTCAGGCATATACGCAGTTAAGAATGCAGTCCGCTTTTTAAAATCAGACGCGCCTGGAACCAAGGCAATTGTTGTTTGCTCAGATAATGCTCTTTATCCAATCGGAACGCGTGGTGAGCCTACTCAGGGAGCTGGAGCAGTTGCTGTGTTAATAGAAGCGGATCCCCAAATTGCAGAAGTACACACTAATCTTTCAGGTAGTGCTTCCGATTATCGACTCATAGATTTTAGAAAGCCCATACATTACCGAGCAAAAAATGGAAATAAAGATTCTGATTTCAATCTTGATCTTCCTATATTCAATAGCAAATATTCATCCACTTGTTACATTGATCAAACCATTAATTCGCTTGCTGATATGTCCAAAAAGAGGGGTTTGAAGACCATAGATTACCTGAAGGAAATCCCAGTTATTTTCATGCACAGACCTTTTCACAAAATGCCCATTACTGCATTCACGATTGTCTATTTACATGCCTTATCTGACGGTAATAGAGATGATTTGAATGAATTATCAAGCTACGCTAAGTCTGCAGATGTTGTATTTGATGATCTTCTAAATGAATTGAAAACAAGACCCAACATCAGCGATTATCCTTTGAACGATAACATTCAACATGAGCCGCTTCCTTTAGCTCACGTGGTTTCCAAGATTTGTCAGAAAAATAAAAATTTTAAAGCTAAAGTTTTAAATAAACTGAATTTTGGCAATAACTTGACTAGAGAAATGGGCAATATTTATTCAGGTTCAGTGTTTGGTTGGTTTGCAGCTGGTCTTGATGATGCTATTGATCAAGAAATCGACTGGACAAACCAAGAAGGGCTATTATTTGGTTATGGTAGTGGTGATGCCGCTGAAGTGATACCAATCCGTTTTGTTAAAAACTGGAAAGAAGCAGCATTAAAAGCTAAATTCTCAAATACTTTCCTTGATTCGTACGATCTTTCTAAAGAAGAGTACAAATCTCTTCGAACACAAAAAAAATCCAATGGTATCGATCATAAGTTGAAAAACGAATTCATTGTTGAAAAAATTGGAAACCAGGAACGTGATGATTTTCAAGATGCAGGAATAGAATATTATAAGTATATCAGTTAAGCGAAATGAATAGATCAAGATCAATTATTGAAGATGTGAATGGACTACAAACAGTCATGCAGGAATGGCGACGAGACATTCATCGGCATCCAGAATTGGCATTTAATGAAAATAGAACAGCTGAAATGATAGCTATGAATTTGGAATCATTTGGGGTCGAGGTCTTCACAGGTATTGGTAAAACAGGAGTCGTGGGTAAATTAACCAACGGCAATTCAGATAATGCCATAGGCTTGAGAGCCGACATGGATGCTTTACCCATGCAAGAAAACAATGACTTTTCTTACCGTTCAGTAAATGAAGGAGTATTTCATGGGTGTGGACATGATGGCCATACAGCAATGCTGCTGGGCGCAGCAAAATACTTATCTTCAACTAAAGAATTTGATGGCACGGTGTATTTTATATTTCAGCCAGCAGAAGAGGCTGCAGGGGGTGCACCTGAAATGATTAAGGATGGTTTGTTCGATAAATTCAGGATGAAGTCCGTCTATGGAATGCACAATATGCCAGGCATGCCTGTTGGTCAATTTGGTATTAGATCTGGCCATATGTTTGCAGCCTTTGCCCCATTTGATATAGAAATAACGGGAATTGGCGGACATGCTGCAATGCCACAAAACTGTGTAGATCCCATAGTCATTTCTTCTTCTGTGATTCAAGCTCTGCAAACAGTTGTCAGCCGAAATATTGACCCTTTCAAACCCTCAGTAATCAGTGTGACCCAAGTGCACGCAGGTGATGCCTACAATGTCATTCCTGACAGAGTTCAATTATGTGGAGGGGTACGGTATTTCGATCAAGAATCAGGTTTAATTATTAAACGAAGGATAGAGGAAGTCCTACAAGGCATTTGTAGCACTTATGGTGCAAGTTTTACCTTGAATTATGATGAATTGTATCCAGTTCTTAGTAATCATGAGAAGGAAACAGATATTGCAGTTACTGCCGCGTCTGATCTTGTAGGAACTGAACAAGTTGACGCAGAGATACCAGCTACAGCTGGATCAGAAGATTTTGCTTTTATGCTGCAGGAAAAGCCAGGGGCTTATATTTTAATCGGGAATGGTGATGGCAAAGGAGGGTGTATGATCCATCATTCGAGTTATGATTTTAACGACAGGATTTTACCTCTAGGTGCCAGCTATTGGATTCAATTGGCTGAGAATGTTCTCACTTAGTCAAAATTATTTAAAGAGCCGAATTATTAGACTGATGAAAATGCTTATAACTACGCAAGTAGTTATTGGCAAATAAATTGTAAAATTATCTCTTTCAATTCTCAGATCACCAGGTAGATTGCCAAGGCCAGTTTTTACAATTAGGGGATAGAATAAACCAGCGAGAAGCAATGTGACCGCAAAGATAATAAGTATTTTCTGCATAAAGCTCAGGCATCAAATTTTTTTGTGAGTACCGTCGCAAAAAGGCTTATTTTGGGAATATTTGCAACAACAAAACCAGGCAGTATTCGATTTATCAGCAATGTATTTTTTAGGTTTAAAATTGGTATTTTTATGTGACCCATCACAAAATGGTTGATTTTTGCTAAGTCCGCAAGCGCACCAAAAGTATTTTTTACCCTCTTCTAAGTTAACTTTCAATGGCCATTTATGTGCAATTTTTGGGGCACTCATATTATTCTCTCTTTAGTAAAATCCTAATTTAAATACTTGCCATACCAGTCAAGATATCTTTTTAGTACATCTTCGTTATAGCTCGGAGTGGAAAAGGAATGATTTTCATCAGGATAGATAATTAATTGTGTGGGAATATTTAAATGCTTTAAGGCTTGATACATTTGCTCAGAGCCTATCAATGGAACATTGTAATCTTTCTCACCAACAAGAAATAACGTCGGTGTTTTGATCTTGCCTGCATTAAAAAAAGGATTGGAATTTCGAAGCCAGTCCGCGGTATTGTCCCAGGGTGTTCCCAATTCAAGAATGTATTCCCTGATATAGTGATCATCTCCGAAACCACTCAATAGGTTACTTATCCCCGCGCCCGAAGTAGCAGCTTTGAACCTAGAATCTTTTGCAATCACGTAGTTTGTTAACATACCACCATAACTCCAACCTCCAAGACCCAATCTTTGCGGGTCAACATAGCCAAGTGATATTGCATAATCTGCTAATGCACTGACGTCATCAGCATCTACGTTTCCCCAATCAGCAAAAATCACTTTTTGAAATTCCAAACCTCTGCCCGAACTACCTCTTGGATTCATGGCCATGACTATGTAACCGTTGGCTGCAAAGAGTTGCCAGTCAAAACGAAAATGCAAACCATATTGTGAAACAGGACCGCCATGCATTCTAATAATAAGCGGGTATTTTTTTGAAGGATCAAAGTTTTGAGGCTTGACCATCATCCCAAATATTTCTTCCCCATCATCTGTTGTGTAAGAAATTGTTTCAGTTTGAGAAATGATTTTTTTCGATAAAAATTCTGAATTCTGGTGAGATTTTTGTTGGAGATTCTTTCCATCAAAGAAAAATATTTCATCAGGTGAATTTAAATCCGAAAGAATTAATCCAATTTGCCCATTTCTGACCACATAATTTTTTGACCAGCCAGAAAGATAATAATTGGGCGGAGTAACAGTATTGATTTGTTGATCTTGGAAGGAATATTCTGCCAGTTGGCTTTTCATATTATCTTCAATGACAAAAAATATTGATGAACCGTCTTCTGACCATTGAGGGGAAGATGTATTTCGGTCAAGTTGTTTGGTAATTATAGAGCTAGTACGGGTATCTAAATCTATAATTGCTAGTTCTTGTATAGCGTACCAAAGGAGTTTTGGATCACCTCCAAAAAGATAAGCAATCTGCTTTCCATCAGGGCTCCATTGAGGGCGTGAACCCTGTGAATCTGCTCCAAGGTGAGTTGTCAATTGAATAGGATTTTCGGTTGAACCCAGTTTAAGCACATAAATATCCCAATTGTCATGGCGATCAATATCACCAATTTTTGTTACATAGGCAATGCGATTTCCATCAGGTGACCAAGATGGAAATACTTCATTGCTGGTACCATCTGTGAGTTGAGTTAATTTCCTACTGGCTATTTCAATTGAGAATAAATGTTGTCTCGATTCATCTAGAAAATCATTATTGTCTTGTTTGAATTGATAACGATCTATTACATAGGGTTTCTGGGTTTCTCCCTCATCCTCGCGCTCGGGTTTTACATTAATAACCATAACGATTCTACTGCCATCTGGAGACCATTCAAAATCGGTAACACTTGATTCGATCTTTGTCATTTGTCTTTTTGTTGCAGTTTTTGTATTGAAGAACCAGAGTTGCTGGTAGTCTGAGTATTTTCCTCTGCCAGGGGCAAGGTAGGCGACGTAATTGCTGTTGGGACTAAATTTAGGTGAATATGCAGAGCGCACAATCAGTTTATCTCTATCTTTTTTAAAATCGAGCATCCAGATATCAGTATCATACTCATCGTTTTTCTGATCTACACTCGATACTGTATAGGTAATCAATTGAGCATCTTTCGAAACATCTAGAGAGCCTATATCCTTAATCTGATTGATGTCTTTCAGCTCAAATTTTTCATTCTGACTTTGTGATGTAAAAGACTGCTGGGTTAAGAAAAGCGAAAGAAATACTACGGGTAGGTAGAGCAATTTATAGTTTCGGTCAAAAATTTCCATAAAGTCCTCTTATTTTTATTTATTGATTGCTTTCAGAATAATGATTTTTTAACGTTCTGACTAGGGAGAACGCAAGAACAGGACAGATAAAGAGTAATGGAAGCGACATCAATAAAATGACATCCATAGCCACTCTATTCAGATTTATGAAAAATAAAGCAGCAGGGAGTATTGCTAAAATAAAAGCCCAGAATAGTCTCATTTTTCTATCCGGTTCGTTTATTTCACTTGACGTTCTTTTGACGTGATAGGCAATAACATAAGACACCGAATCGTATGATGTGGCTATAAAAATAACAACCATTAAGCAATAAGCAAAAAGAAACAAACTTCCGAAAGGCAACGTTAACAACACTTTTGTTGCTGTGATTCGATGACCCTCATTGGCCAACAGTTCACTCACTGCGAGTTGGCCGCTGAGTTCGAGGTTAATTGCATAATTGCCAAGAATCATATAAAACAAGAAACATCCTAAACTGCCAAAGAAGATCATGCCTGTAATGAGTTGTCTGAGACTTCTACCTTTTGATACTCTGGTCACAAATAACCCCACTTGGGGACCCAAGGCAAGCCACCAAGCCCAATAGAAAATTGTCCAAGTCTCAGCAAATTCTGATTTTCCACTTATCCCAAGTGTGCTCATCTCTCCAGATTTTTGAATGAGTTGTTTGATTGCTTCTCCACTCAAAGTAATAATTTCCTTGAAAGGCCCTAGCAAAAGGATAAATAACAAGAAAACCAAGGCCGTGACAACATTGATGTTGCTCAACATCCGAATGCCTTTTTTTAATCCTAAAAAGACGCTCAGGGCAAATAAGAGAGTGCAGAATAAGAGGACAGATAAATCCAAGGTTAGATTATGGTCGACCCCGTACAATTCGGAAATGCCAGCACTGATGACTGGAATGTACATACCCATTGAGCCCCCAGATGCACCAATTGCGACGATAACGAAGATGAGATCTATGCATCGACCCAGAATTGAATTCTCTACTTGATTTCCTCGCAATCCCCGCAGTCCAGAGCTGAGTCTGAGAGACCCTAGTTTGTAATGATAGAAGGGAACAGCTATGACAACAGTCGGCAAGCAATAGAGAGCCCACCCGCTGATGCCCCAATGAAATGCACCGTAAGCCGATGCAAGCATATAAGAATCTTGGGAAAATGGCTCTAAACCAAAAGGAGGTTGATTTACGTAATACGCCCACTCAACCCCAGACCAATAGAGAATGCCTCCACCTATGCCTGAACAGAACAACATTGACGCCCAACTGAAATTGCCAAACTCCGGAGTAGTATCCTTGCCTCCCAGGACAAATTTTCCATACTTTGAAAAAGCAAGAATGAAAAGAAATATTACTGTTGCTATTCCAAAAACCATGTAAGTGGATCCAAACAGACTCACGATCCCTTGATATGTTTCTCGAATAAAAACTGCAGCACTGTCTGGTTTGATAGCTATCGGTATGGTGATGCAAGCGATCACAATCAGGATGCTGATGAAACTAAACTGATCGGTTTTACTTTTATGTGACAAGGGTTTCCTTTGAGGGGTCATCAATATCAAGGTACTGACTCATCGGGGCCGAGTCTTCTGAGGTGCCCATTTTGCCTGTTAAAATAAATTCAGCGGCCACGATCGTTATAAACAAAAGGAAAAACACCAATAATGTCACTATGGTTCCCTTCATGCTTTGATTATGGCTCCATCATTCATATCAGTTAGAAAAAGTGTGAATATTTTTCTGAATTGCATTGTAAATTGATTTACCCTAAAAATGTTTTGTAATCTATTATATGGATAAGTAGGTATTAGAATAGGAAAAATGAGTTCAACAACACCAAAAAATATTGACCGAACTCAAGGCATACTGCCACAAAAGGAGAAAGGTTCTTTGCAACCAATCCCTTGTGAGGCTATCGAAGAAGAAAGAAGAATGCAGCTAGAACGGTTGGCAGCAGGATTTAGACTATTTGCATTATTTGGTTTTGATGAAGGACTAGCAGGACATATCACCTATAGAGATCCTGAATTTAAGGATCATTTTTGGGTTAACCCTCTGGGCGTTAACTTCGGTCAGATTTGTATCTCAGACTTGCTTCTAGTCAATGAAGGGGGCAGTATCATTCAAGGCGAGAGACCGCTTAATCCTGCAGCATTTTCAATCCATTCAGCCATCCATAAAGCCAGACCAGATGCCAATTCAGCAGCGCATGCGCATTCAATATACGGGAGGTCATTCTCTTCATTAGGAAAAATTCTTGATCCAATTACTCAAGATGCAACGGTATTTTTTGAAGAACAGGCAATTTATGATAGTTATGGAGGAGTCGCTTTTGATGCCGAAGAGGGTAATGCTATCGCCGAAGCTCTCGGCGATAAAAAAACGGTTATCCTACAGAATCATGGATTATTGACTACGGGTGTGAATGTGGATACTGCAGTTTGGCTGTTTATTTCCATGGACAAGTGTTGTCAAAGCCAATTATTAGCAGAAGCTGCCGGCAAACCTACACTCATTCCACATGAGACTGCTGTTCATGCAAAGGCTCAGGCAGGCTCTGACTTGGTTTTATGGGCAAGTTTTCAACCACTCTATGATCTAATCTACAAAATGCAACCTGACTTTCTCGACTAGAAAGTGAGAAATATCCTAACTTTTTTTGGGTTTTCCGTACTCCTATCCTCATGTAGTATCCTGGATTCGGATCTTAGAGTTAAGGTTGAATCTGGATGGCTCCAGGGCAGTGAAGAAAACAAAGTCTTATCCTTTAAAGGCATACCTTTTGCCGCTTCAACTGCAGGGAATAACAGATGGCGCCCTCCACAAGTCAAAGCGCCATGGAGAGGAGTTAGATATGCGCAGGATTACAGTGATTTTTGTCCACAAAGCAAAAGAGACACATTGTGGTTTGAATTAGGCACAACCAGTGAAGATTGTTTATCACTTAATGTTTGGACACCTAAAAAAACGTCTGCTGCAAAACTGCCGGTTATGGTCTGGATACATGGTGGTGGATACCTTCAGGGATCTGGCAACATACCCAGATTGAACAATCCAGAGTTTGTAAAACAAGACGTAGTTTTAGTTACTGTTAATTACCGTTTAAATGTTTTTGGTTTTTTCGCACATCCCTCATTGGTTCAAAAATCCGATAATGAAATGGTAGGTAATTATGGATTACTGGATGTTATTGCTGCACTGGAGTGGATTCAACGGAACATCCATCAGTTCAATGGAGATCCAAACAATGTCACTGTCTTTGGGGAATCAGCAGGCGCAAGCTTGATTAGTTATTTGATGATTACCCCAGAATCCAAAGGTCTTTTTCATAAAGCCATAAGCCAGAGTGCAGCAGTAGGTCTCGCACCTGATACACATATTGAAAAACGAGTTGGTTTTAATATTTCTGGTGTGGAGATTGCCAAAAAATTTACCGAAAGAATGGGCTTTGAATTGGATCAAAGCATGGATCAATTGCGTCAATTGTCATCCGATGAAATTATTCAGAAATTGGATCCAAGGAGTGTCTTTGGACCCATGATTGACGGAACTTTGATTCCAGATCATGTGGGTTTATTATTTGCTCAAGGTAAGCAGCATGATGTTCCGTTTTTAATAGGCGGTAACAGTTGGGAAGCAAGCCTCGGTCGACAGATAGGAGGTGGATTTAGCCCTAAATTTATTTCAAGATTGGTGCCCAAAAAAGATAAAGATATGCTTTATCCAGGATTAAAAGGAGAGGAACTTGAAGATCAGGTTTTTGGGGATCTAGTGCTTCTTAGTACGGGTCGATATATGGCTAATCAGATGGCATATGTCGATGCAGAAACGTACCATTATCACTTTTCTTATGTGGCTTCAGAAAAAGTGAATAAGCAGCCAGGAGCCGCTCATGCTGACGATATAGCATTTGTTATGAAAACTCTGGATGTTGAACTGGACAATGTTTCTGAAAAAGATGAAAAAATCAGTGATTTAATGAATAATTATTGGATACAATTTGCAAAAACCGGTAATCCCAATCTACCAGATCAACCCAAATGGACTCCATACAACCAAGATAATGGCAGTGTCTTAGAAATTGGTGATACTATTGTCCTTAAGAATAATTTTTTGAATGAACGCATCAATTATCACATCAATAGAGGCACTGATTTTTTAAAATCAATGACAAAATAATGAAAAAAACTCTCGAATTGCAGAAAAGAAAGTTCCTTATTGAAGGGACGCCAGATCTTAAAACTAGACTTAACCGATTAGACCGGTTGCTAGACATGATGATTGAATATCAAGAAGAGATACCGGTTGCTCTTACTAAAGATTTTGGTCACCGATCGCCAATGGCTTCCAAATTCACAGATGTAGCATCAGTATTTGATATGGTGCATTTTGCTAAAAAGAACCTCAAAAAATGGATGAAGCCCGAAAAGCGCTCTGCTGGCAGTCCTTTTAATTTTCTAGGTGCTAAGGCCTATATTCAATACCAACCTCTGGGTAGTGTTGGTGTGATCAGTCCTTGGAATTTTCCATTTAACTTAACTTTCGGGCCTTTGGCTGGTATTTTCTCAGCCGGTAATCGAGCAATGATAAAGCCTTCTGAAATTACACCAGAGTCTTCCAAATTGATGGAAAAAATGGTCTCCGAATTCTTTGATCCTGAAGAATTAGCCTTGTTTTCTGGGGATGTATCAGTGGCAGAAGAATTTACAAAGCTACCTTTTGATCATTTATTGTTTACAGGATCCACCTCCGTTGCCAAACATGTGATGCGAGCAGCAGCAGAGAATTTAGTCCCAGTGACTTTGGAGTTGGGCGGCAAATCACCAGTTATTGTTAGTCCTTCGGCCAATATGAAGCTTGCCGCAGATAGGATTTGGAATGGAAAATTATTAAACAGCGGTCAAATATGCTTAGCTCCAGATTATTTATTTATTCATGAAGAGAAGGTTGAATCTTGGGTACAGGCCTCTAAGCAATCGATATCCGAAATGTTTCCTTCATTTTTCGATAATGAAGATTACACTTCAATTATCAATGAACGTCATTTCGCACGTTTATCCAATTATCTTGATGATGCAAAGAAAAAAGGTGCTAGGTTAATTGAATTTAATCCAGCGAGGGAAGAGGAAGCAGATCGCACCCATTTTAAAATGTTGCCCACCTTAATTCTGGGAGTAAATAACGACATGTTAGTCATGCAAGAGGAAATATTTGGGCCCATTATACCCGTTAAAACGTATTCAAAAATCAAAGAAACGGTAGAGTATGTTAACGATCATGAAAGACCGTTGGGTTTATACTATTTTGGCACGGATAAGGCGGAAGAGGCTTTCGTGCTCAATAACACCACTTCAGGCGGTGTTACCTTGAATGATGTTGTCTTTCATGTCTCCCAAGAAGATATACCTTTTGGAGGTATTGGCCCGAGTGGCATGGGGCATTATCATGGTTGGGAGGGTTTTAAAACCTTTAGTCATGCTAAAGGCATATACAAACAAAGTCCCGTTGATGCTTTAGTTAAGCTTACGAGGCCCCCCTTCACAAATATGTTCGATCGCTTAATCTCCAGCCGCATAAAAAAATAATCAAGCATGATCAAGGATCAAGTTTTAGAGGATAAGTTATCCGATTTGGGTCTGGATGTATTGGAACGGCATATTTTCTTGTGTGCCGATCAAACTGAAGCCAATTGTGCCCAGAAGAAAAAAACCATGGCATCCTGGAGCTATTTAAAACGCCGTTTGAAAGAGTTAAATTTAGACAAAAAGGGAGGGATATATCGTTCCAAAGTCAATTGCCTACGAGTTTGCATGCAGGGACCAATTGCAGTGGTTTACCCTGACCAGATTTGGTATAAAAAATGCACTCCTGAAGTGCTGGAAACAATTATCCAGGAGCATCTAATCGGTGGGGTGCCTGTTGATAAATTTGTTATTTCAAAAAGGAATTAATTCTTTCCAGATAATAGGTTTCTTTTGCCCTTTGAATAAGATATGAGTGGATTTCTTCGCTATCTTCTGGTGACAAGATGTCTGAAAATCCCACCATGCCTTTGTTGGCATACATTCCTCCCAAGACGATAGCAGAGAATTTACTATGAGTTTCCTCACTCATATACCTTAAGTCAGAAATATCTCCTCCACCTACAGCGCCTACACCATGACAAACAAAACAATAGGCGTGGTATTTTTCTTCACCGTTAGCAATCGTAACTTCATCTGCATTGGATTCAGGGGGGTAGGGCATTTCTAGGGTTGGTGGTCCATCAGTAATATTGAGATCAGAGCCCAATGCAAAAGTGACAATCTTGCCATTAATAGGACCGCCTGTGTATTTTGCCGGCAACCCGGAATACAGTGCAAACATACCACCCCAACCAACAAGTACAGATACGTATTGTTGGCCATCAATACTATAAGTAATCGGAGGTGCAATGATCCCTGATTTCAAATCAGTGCTCCAAAGACGTTTTCCTGTGTCAGCTTGAAAACTTATAAAGCCATCTGCTGATCCATGAATATTATAAAATTTACCTTTTAAATCTTTAAAATCATCATAATGATAATCTGATGTACATAAATGACATTCATCATAAAAATTTTACGAGACTTGCCAATTGTAGGATATTTTTTGGAGGTACAGTTGTCTGCGAATCAATTCCAGTGTTCCAGAGTTTCTCATCATAGGTATATGCTTCATCCTTACTGTAAGCAAAATACATTTCCAGAACTGGTATGTATACCAATCCAGTATTAGGATTGTAAGACATTGGATGCCAATTATGTCCTCCCAATGGTCCAGGAAATATGAATTTAAGTTCTTCTTCATAGTCTCCTGATGCTATTTTAACCGGTCTTCCGCTATCAATATCTACGTGCGATGCCCAGGTCACTTTCACATAATTCTCAGCAGAAATGAGTTTACCGTTTGTACGATCAATGACATAAAAAAAACCGTTTTTTGGGGCCTGCATGATGACTTTTCTCAGTCTCCCATCAATTTCAAGTTCAGCAAGGATCATGTGTTGTGTTGCTGTATAATCCCACTTATCACCAGGTGTTGTTTGATAATGCCAGACGTACTCACCAGTATCCGGTTTAAGAGCAATGATGGATGATAAAAACAGATTGTCTCCTCCATCCGGACTTCTTCTCGATTGTTCCCAGGGCCCTCCATTGCCAGTACCGATGAAGAGTAAGTCAAGCTCCGGATCGTAAGCCATTGAGTCCCAAACGGTACCGCCACCTCCAAAATCTAGCCAATTGCTGCCACCCCATGTACTCGCGGCCAATTTCATTATTGATTCATTTTTCTGATTTTCCCCTTCTTCCAAGTCATCTTCTGGATTGCCAGGGACCGTGTAAAATCGCCAGACCAAGTCACCAGTGTCAGCATCATAGGCACTCACATAACCCCTGACACCAAATTCTGCTCCCCCATTACCAATAATGACATTATTTTTCACAACCCTTGGAGCTCCAGTAATGCTGTAGGCTTGTGATGGATTGACCGTCATTTCTTCCCAAATCATTTCACCTGTTTTTGCATCCAGTGCGATCAATCTGCCATCAATAGTCCCAAGGAACACTTTGCCTTGCCAAACGGCAACTCCACGATTAACAACATCACAGCAAACAAAATAAGCTTTTTCTTTAGGTACTTTAGGATCGTATTTCCATATCATTTCACCGGTTTCTGCATCGTTCGCATAGACAATGCTCCAAGCGCTTGTACTGAACATAATGTCATCAACCACAATCGGAGTAGCCTCATGACCACGATTGGTGTCTGTTTCAAAAATCCAGGCTATCCCAAGGTTTTTTACCGTTGCTGTGTTGATTTGATTCAATGGACTATAACGTTGTTCTGAATAAGTTCTTCCATGAACAAGCCACTGATCAGGTTGATCGGTTGATTCGATAACCCTTTGTTGGGTAATGTCAAAATCAGAAGCTAGAAGTAAAGAGTTGAGAGGATAGAAAGTGATACAAAATACTATTGCTGCAATTCTTATGATGATTTTGTGATTTTTAAACACCACAATATTGTAATGAAAATTTTTGATCAATTCATATGAATTATCTTGAAATTAGAGATAGATTTGAAAAGATTGCAAAGTTTGCCGAAGGTCGTGAGGAGTTAAAATAAAGCCAAGAGTTTTTTTGTCACTTTTCTTGTTGCATATTTCTTCTGCCTCAAAGAAACTATATCATCTAGTGGTTTACAAAAAGCCAACTATTGTTGAAAAGGATTACATCTGAAAAAATGAAAATAAAGAAAAAATACCCACTTCTGTTGATAGTTTCTTTTCTCTGCATTCTAATAATTAATTGCACCAATAAAGATTCAGAACCTAATGAACAAAATCAAGCATACCAATCAACTTATCAACCAAAACCAAGTGATGCAATCTTGATCCGAAATGCTAGGGTACTAACGGGTTTAGGAACTGAGCTTGAAGATACTTCAATACTTATAGATAACAATAAAATTGCTGCCATTGGCGAAATACCAGTGGATACGGATATAAAAGTTATTGATGCAGCAGGTAAATGGATAACACCTGGAATTATTGATATCCACTCACACATGGGTGTCTATCCGGCACCAGGACTTCGCTCAAATTCAGATGGTAATGAAGCTACCAGTCCAGTTACTCCGCATGTTTGGGCGGAACATTCGGTGTGGACTCATGATCCTCAATTCACACTTGCACTGAAGGGAGGTATAACGACATTCCACGTCTTGCCGGGCTCAGCAAATCTAATTGGTGGAAGAGGTGTAACCCTTAAAAATATTAGAAGTATAACCGTCCAGGGGATGAAATTTCCAGATGCTCCATACACATTAAAAATGGCTTGTGGTGAAAATCCTAAGCGCGTTTATGGGAATAGAAACCAAGAACCATCAACTCAGATGGCTAACGTAGCTGGATATCGTCAAGCATGGATTGATGCTCAGAATTACATGAAGAAAGCTGAAGAGTCCCGTGATGACCTAAAACGTGATCTTGCAATGGAAACCTTATCGGGGGTCTTAAAAGGAGAAATACTTATTCAAAATCATTGTTATCGAGGTGAAGAAATGGCAGTGATGCTTGATATCGCTAAGGAATTTGATTATAAAGTTACCGCCTTTCATCATGCTATCGAGGCTTACAAGGTTGCAGATATTTTGGCAGAGCAAGGCGTTTGTGCAGCAATGTGGGCAGATTGGTGGGGATTCAAACATGAGGCATTCGATATGGTTTGGTCGAATGTGGCTATGGTTGACCAGGCTGAAAACAAAACAGGTTGCGCTATCGTTCACTCCGATTCAGCGGTTGGCACTCAGCACCTTAATCAAGAGGCCGCCAAAGCTAGAGCTGCAGGTATTAGAGCTGGGATGAATATTTCCAAAGGACGTGCCATCCAATGGATTACTCTCAATCCAGCAAAAGCTCTGGGCATATCAGAAAAAGTGGGAAGCCTTGAAGTTGGAAAAATGGCAGATTTAGTTATCTGGGATGGAGATCCATTTAGCGTTTTCTCAAAAGCAGAGAAAGTTTTCATCGATGGACATTTAAAATTTGATGCTGAGAGTGATAATGCCTTTGAGAGAACAGATTTTGATTTAGGAATCATCGAGCCTGAAGAGAGTCGATTATGAAAAATTTCATAATCACAACAATTGTTTTTTTGTTTTCCTTGGTCTCAGGAGCGAACGCTGCAGACCTAGAAAAAATATTAATCCAAAATGCCACTGTCATCACTGCTTCAGATTCACGAGTACTGGAGAACACAGATGTATTAATTGAAGGTGGTTTGATTGTGGCAATTGGTGGCAATCTAGTTGCCAACGATGCAATTCAAATTGATGCATCAAACCAAATAATCACCCCAGGACTGATCGCTC
>LUMW01000537.1_pt1 | contig 16290 bp, 22 predicted proteins | sample 729761 | NCBI WGS metagenome assembly LUMW01 (sample SAMN03860302, study PRJNA289734) | marine metagenome | biome: seawater column; feature: ocean; material: water; isolation source: Red Sea water column Station 192 - depth 500m | place: Saudi Arabia: Red Sea | collected 2011-10-15 | depth 500 m
GCATCTGCTCTTTCTCTGATCTCAAAACCACAACCTCTACCACAATCAAAATCACAAAATGGTGTCTTGATCGCTACTGCTGAAACTTCAAAGCCTTGTTTCTGCATTGTTTTTACAGCAAGCGTACTATCTAAGCCACCAGAAAGCAGCGCAACAACTTTCTTTTTTTCTTTCTTTTGTACCATCATAGTTATAGAATAATTTGCATATACAAACTTTGCAACATACATAAATTCACAAAAACATCTTTTTGAATATGAAACCACGCAGAAAAAGACTGGAAAAATACTGTAATGCTCTTAACTGTGATACTCTTGTGGCATTTGAGCCTGAGAACCTATTCTATATGACTGGCTTTTGGGGAGAAGCGATCGGCATCCTAGAAAAGGGCGGAAAAACCAAGATCATTGCTCCCGAACTAGAGGCACAACGTGCAAAGGAAGATTCTGTCAACTGTGATGTTATAACTTCACAAAGGGGCGGTATTGTATCTACGTTAGCCTCTACTATAAAGAAGAAAAAAATCTGCACTGACTGTCAGAGTTATTCTGTTATGCAATCTTTGAAAAAATATATTCCTAAACTAAAGCAATCTTCTGTTCCTTTTTACAATGCCCGCATAATCAAAGATTCTGAAGAGATCCATGTCTTGAAAAAGGCTTCATCTGTCATAGATGAAATGTTTGAGCTCTGTGTACAAACCATCAAGAAAGGCAGAAGGGAGTCAGAACTGCAGACAATTTTGATGGCGTTTGCAAATGCAAATGATCTCTTTGACACTGGTTACCGCTCAACCTTGAATCCACTAATAGTAGCTAGTGGTACAAATTCTTCCCTTCCACATGCACAAGTTACCAAGAGAAAGTTTGCAGATGGTGATATGATTACAGTAGACTTGACCCTACGATACAAGGGATATGTTTCCGACTCAACCAGAACATTTGGGCTTGGTTCTATATCTAAGGAAGCAAAATCTGTTTATGAGATTGTAAAAGAATCACAAAAGGCCGGACTTAAGGCTGTGAGACCCCAAAAGACCTGTAGTTCAGTGGATAATGTGTGCAGAAAAATTATAGAGGAGTATAACTACGGGTCATATTTCATTCATTCAACCGGTCATGGAATTGGGTTGGATGTTCATGAAAGTCCAAATATTTCTAGCAAAAGTAAAGAAAAGCTGAAAAAAGACATGGCTATTACGGTAGAGCCTGGTATATACATACCAAAAAAGTTTGGCGTTCGGATAGAGGACTCTCTAATAGTAAAAGACAGGGCATATGTGATGCACAAATTTACAAAAGATTTGATTATAATTTGAAAATTTAATATACAAATCTTGGGAAATAATACAATTTTACTAGCTTAAAACTAAAAAAAATTGATTTGGGTTCTTATTTCTAAATTAGTAGAGATGGTTCTAGACTGATTTTGATTGGTTCAGAAGTGTTCAACACTGGTTTGGAATTAGTTTTGACTAAGCGTTGTGAACTTGGTTCAGAACTGGTTTTGACTGGCACCGAACACTTTAGACTAAATCAAAGTTAGATCTAAACGTACAGTAGAATGACCATGGCGCGCATGACAAGTGATGACATCTCAAAACATGGTAACACAAGGTTATTCAGTAGTGAGGATAGCCTTGTTTAGACCATGTTCAACTTTTTAGAAAAATGATATTTTAAGAGACAATAAGAGACAGTGAATACATTGCATAATGAAAAAAGGAAAACAGACAGAATTGTCTATCTTTGTCGACTTTTTTGGTCTTTAACATATCTTGTAACAAAACGCAATGAGCAATTGGTACGATCCAGATCACCTTTCTGATGGAACAGTAAGAGACAATGTAGGACACCAAGAGAATGACGACTGGGATTGTGAAATAGAACTAAGCTGTCATAAAAAAGAAAACGACGGTAGAGTGAACACTATCTTCATGCGTTATCTGAGAGATAAATATGGTCAAAATGTTGCGGATAGAGCGTTGAAAAGAGCGCAGAAACGAGATCAAAGATCTATTCACAGCACACCAAAAACAGAAACTCGTATGATTTCAGGCGTATTCTAAGATTATACTAAACTGATATCAGGGTCTCGTCTGGTTGGTGGTGTAGTACCTGGAGGATAAACAATTGTGGTGTAATCCCATCCTGTATATTCTTCCGCCTTTTCGTTGTTGTCTATTTCATTTGTTATAAAATCATAACATTCTTCGCATAATGGTAGCCTATCCAATAATTTTGTCTTCCCTTCCTTTAAACAAACATGACAAAACTCGACCAACCTTTATCGATAATTCTATATTTTTTTGCTTTTCAGTTGGATACTGTTTATTTTTTATACACTTTGTCTTTTTTTCTTACCCTACCGCCAACCTTTATGCCAATCTGGTCTCCCGCTTTTGCCTCTTGGACAGATTCATGTTCAATCTCCATATTATCTATAGTATGCTCTAGATCCGTAGTGTAACCTCTGAAGATTATCTTATCTCCTACCTTAACATCACCGGTAAGTTCGATGGCAGCAACTCCAATATGGCTGTAATATGTCATAACACTACCTATTTCAGTTTCCTGCTCGCTCAACACATACTATACGTTAAACTACTAAATATTATGATCGTAGTAGATTAACACAAAATTGTTTTCAAATCCATGGAAAAAAAATTAGAGAATCAACCAATTAATAATAAACTTATATCATTCTCAAAAAGTATTCTCACCATGGCATCAAAACGACTTATCATTGGAGTTGGAATTCCTATGATTATAACGGGTGCATTAATTGCAATTTTTTGGGCGCCTCTTGTTGGAGATGTAAGTGAAACAGTAGAATTCATCGGCAGTTTAATTGGAATAATTGGAGTCATCTTCTTCATTGCTGGATTATTTTATACCAAAGAACCTGTTATGGCCTAACTATTTTTTATTTTATTCATCAGATTAAATAAATAACCAATATCTTAAGAAAAAACGATTGAAAACTAGACTCTTTGAAATTTTTACTTCCATCGAGGGAGAAGGAATACTTTATGGTACAAAGACATTATTTGTGAGGTTTGCAGGATGTCCTTATTCTTGTTTTTATTGTGACACACTTGATGCTCTTCCTCTGGATTCAGGCGAAGAACATTCGATTGATGATGCATGTGTTCTAATTGATAAAAATCTGCAAAAAAATACCTACAAGGTAAACTTTACTGGTGGTGAACCCCTAATTCAACATGAGGCAGTTTATGAACTTGCCAAACATGTAAAATCCAAGGGAATTCTAACCTATCTAGAATCTGCGTGCTTTGATTCTGGAAAATTTTCATATGTTTTACCCTCAATTGATTTAATTAAAATTGAATTCAAAACTGATGATTCAGAGTTTGTTGATTCGAAGCATTATCCCAACCTTATAAAAAATACTCTTGAATGCCTTCAGGCTGCTATTGCAGCTAACAAAACAACATACATCAAAATTGTTGTGAGCTCAAAAACAAAATCAAGTTCGTTTACTGAACTTGTAGACAAAATTTTTAAAAATATATCGAAAGGAGATATATCCGGTTTTGTGATTCAGCCAACTACTAGCATTTCTGAGCCATCTTTAGAGAAGCTAATGGGGTTCTATGATATTGTTTATACACATTATGAGGAGGTACGAATAGTACCACAGCTGCAAAAAATAATCAATGCCAGATAATTTTCAAAATACCTACGAAACTAAAGCCTAACTAAAGGACGAACTATAAATATTGAAACAGATCTTTGTTTTTGTATTATCATGGATGAGGAAAGGGTAAAGAAACTCGTTAGGGAGCTAATTATAGAAATTGGGGAAGACCCCACAAGAGAAGGTCTCGCAAAAACGCCTGAACGTGTAGCAAGAGCCTATAAAGAGATTTTTGGTGGGTATGATACTAATTCTGATCTGTCTGTTCAATTTTCTGAAGATTCAGAAGCTGTGGTTGTAAGGGACATTCAATTTTATTCTATATGTGAACATCACATGCTTCCATTTTTTGGAAAGATTCAGATAGCATATTCGCCAAATGGCAGAGTTTTTGGAATATCTAAATTAGTTCGCCTAGTTGAAAAATACTCAAAAAGATTACAAATTCAGGAAAGAATGACAAAAAATATTGCAGACGAATTATTTTCTCATGGCGTGAAAGGAGTTGCTGTAATAGCAAAAGCTGAACATCTTTGCATGAAGATGAGAGGAGTGCGAAATAATGCAAATGTAACTTCTGCTGCGTTTAGAGGAATCTACAGCAAAAAAGAAGATCAAGAAAACATCGTAAATATTTTAAAAAATACATCAAAATCATCTTTTATTTAGAATTTCTGAAAAGATAAATAATCAATTTGTCACATCGAGACTGTGGTAGGACGAGATAATGCTCACATTCCAAAGGAATCCTGGCCGCATTTCAATTAATTCCGGTAATTGACGAAATGATAGGCGAAAAGAATCTTTTGCTTTGTGAACAGGTATCATGGCTGTCTAAATGTGCACCATCGGAGGAAAAAATGTCTGATACGGGGTTACTGAATTGGATATGGTGGAGTATTGTTGGTGGTGTGTTTATTGGATGGTATCTAATTATTAGAGGATTCATACTCAAAAAACCAATTCTTGGTAATCGTTTTTCGCAATAATTACTTTAGATAACGTGTTTTATCTACAATACTGGCTTCTCTAAATCCAGCTTTACGGTTGTAGCATGATTCACAGTTGCCACACTGCACTTTTCCATCCTTATAGCAGCTCCAAGTATTAAAAATGGCATTTCCTAAACCTGCATATCCTTTTTTTAACAGTTGACTTTTTGATAAACCTGCTTTGTATGGAGACCAAATTTCTATTCTTTTTCGAATTCCTGATTTAATTCCGTCGAATTCTCCCTGATTAAACGCGGTTTCAATTTTTTTTGAAAAGACTGGTCTGCAATCTGGATAATTTCTATCGCCTGTGTGCGCACCATATACCACTAAAGAAGCGTTTAGTGAGAATGCCCAAGCGGTTGCAATTGATAAAAAAATTCCATTTCTAATTGGTACTACTATTGAATAGTTAAATTTCCCAGGAATCTTTTTTTTTTCACTTGTTAGAACATTTGTAAAAAATTACTACTGCCTTTTTCATTTCAAACTCATGACTTAGACCGACTAATCTTAGGACCGACACTAGGCTTACAAATAATTACATCACAACCCACTTTTGCAGAACCAAATCCTTTTTCCATAGACTTTCCGATCTTCTTTAGATTTTGAGATTTTTTACAGAAAGCAATCACAGATGGTCCTGCACCACTTATAGTAACACCCAGCGCTCCCGCATTAAGCGCATTATTCTTTACTTTTGAAAAGCCTGGAATCAAATGCTTCCTAGCTGGCTCAACAATTACATCCTGAATTGATCTTCCAATAAGCTCTGTATCTTTAAGCAAAAATCCTGAAACAATATTGGCAGCATTTGAGAGATTCATTGTTAAATCTGATAATTTGACAGTCTTTGGAATTACAGATCTTGAAACCTTCGTCTTTTTCTTTGGAACCTTTAATTTTGGAATCACCACGCACAAAACTAAATCTTTAGGCGGGTCTAATCTAATAACATCAAATGGTTTCGTTTTTACCACTATAAATCCACCCAGCAACGATGCTGCAACATTATCGTAGTGAATAGTTCCTGCACTAGCTTTTTCTCCTATTCCAGCACATTTGATTAGCGTTTTGTTATCTAGTTTAAGATTAAATAATTTATTGAATCCTAGCGCTGCCGCGGCAGCTGAAGCTGCACTGCTTCCCATTCCAAATCCAGCTGGAACACCCTTCTTAATTTTAATCTCAATACCAGATTTTATTTTAAATTTTTGCTTCATTGCCTTGATTACTAATCCAGCAGTGTTTTGTTGTGGATCTTTTGGTACATTATCCGTAGTTAGTATCCTAACTCCATGCCATGGTTTGTTTGTAGTGATAGATTTGCTAGTTTTACCAAGTGTTATCTCGTCATAGAATGCATCTAATGCCAAGCCAAACACATCAAAGCCTGGACCCAAATTTGCTGTTGATGATGGTGCCCGTACCTTAACATTTGTAGTCATTAATCTTCAACCTCTTCGCCCAAGTTAATTATTCTGCTAAGTGCGGCTTGCAAATTAACCATTCCTTCTCCAGTTAAGTTGGATATAGGAATTAAATCTCCAGCGAACTCACCAATGTTTAAGGCTCTCATAATATCAGCGGTCAGAGAATATGTTTCTCCATCCGAATCTTTTCTAACTGATTCTTCTAGTAGTGTAGTATCTGAACACCATCTTAGTATCTGATCAATCTTGTCAGGTATGAGATCAGTCTTTGTTATTACATTGATAGTTGATAACCCAAACCGTAGTTTGATTGACGTTGCCAATAAGGAAATTGAAATAAAATTGGTAGGCGAAGCAATCATAGTACCGTCATACAAGAATATGTTTGTCTTTTCTTCGGCGTTGATATTTTGTATAAAAAAAGGTCCACTAGCTCTGTATGCAAATAATTCAATTTGACCCGGCGTGTCAACTATCAAATAATCTGGGTTTACTCTATTAATCTCATTTTGTATCTCATCAATCTTCGATGCGATAAGATCATTTGCCATGATCATTGAACCGTTTGGGCCCAAATCATATTGCTTCATTATATGTACAATGTCAACATAGTCTCTGACATCAACATCCGGCCTATAAGGAAGAGATTCGACACCGGGATCTAAGTTGAGAGCTGATGCAAACACACCATTTTTTTGATAATATTCTAAAATTTTTGAAGTTAGGATTGACTTACCCGAGCCTGCTGTACCTGTAACAAAAATCGCTTTCAATCTTCTATCAGATTATATTTTCTGATTGGCTTATATTTGAATTCATAAAAAATTCAGCGATGAATTGGAGAATCGCGGTAATTCCTGCAACTATGATTCCTATTATTATAATTATTATTCAATTTGATGTTCGTCGGCGCTGAGTTTATAGTAATTTATTACATGACTAAAAAGGGAATTTCACCATCAAAGGCATCTTGGGTTGCACTACTTGATATCGTAACTGAAGTTTTTGCTGGCGGACTTTTATCAATTCTTGCTGGAATTTTTGCACTACTTAATGGTGCATATGTTGTAGCTGCAATAATTCTAGGAACTAGCATATCTGTTACTACGTTATGGGTTGTCTTATTTTTCCTTTCAGCAAAACGCACTTTTCACTTACCAGGTGGAATAGCAAAGTTACTGACAAAATTTGGCGGGAAACGTGGCGAAAAATATGCAAAACAAACTAACGAATGGATTGAAGAAGTTTGCATGATGAGTAGACAAAATCTTGGCTCAAGTAAATCAAGGAAGGTTTTTTGTGTTGGTTTTCTTATGTCCCTTGTTTCATGGATATTTTACGGAATTTCTTTTTTGATAATCGCAATTAGCGTTGGTGTTACTATAGAATTTTTGGAATCTATAATGGCTGTAATGGGTGCAAACGCAATAGGAAACCTACCAATTACAGTAGGTGGTTCTGGTTTAGCAGAATTCGGTATTGTAGCTTATCTTAACAACCTAAACCCATTCAATTTGGTAATTCCAGAAGAAGGTCTTGAATGGAATGCTGTAATAGGTTGGAGAATTGCAACATATTATGTTCCAATTGCAATAACTTGGATTCTCTTAGTCAAACTTGCTTTAAGCAGATACACGAAACCGAAGGCTATTCGTAATAAATGCCCTGTTTGTGGAGAGACCTTTAGTGATAATGAATTTGCTAGCCATATGGAAAACAAACATTCATCAGTATAGAAAACACTTTATTTTTCCTTCATAATTTTGAATCATGAATTACAAGAGTAAGGTGGTTGTAATCACAGGCGCCTCTAGTGGAATTGGTGAAGCATCGGCTATCAAATTTGCTAAAAAAAATGCCAAGGTTGTTCTAGTAGCTAGAAGAAAAGAAAAACTGCTTCAGGTACAAAAAGAAATTTCAAAGTATACAGATTCAGTGTTAGTTTGTCAGTGTGATGTTTCTAACAAATCACAAGTTAAGGAGATGACTGATACAATACTAGATACATTTGGCCGAATTGATGTTTTGGTAAATAATGCAGGATTTGTGATATATGGCAAGGTTTCAGAGCTTACTATTGAAGAGATAGAATCACAGATGGAAACGAACTACTTTGGAATGATATACTGCACGAAAAATTTTCTTTCACACATGATTGAACAAGGTCAAGGACACATCGTAAATGTTGCATCGGTAGGTGCTAGTTTGGGAGTTCCTGGAGTTGCTTCATACTGTGCGACTAAATTTGCTATGCTGGGTTTTTCAGAGGGATTAAAGCATGAACTCTCTGGAACAGGAGTAGATGTAACTGTAGTTAGTCCAATAATGGTAGACACTCCTTTGTTTGATCATCCATCTTTTGAAAATTTTTCAAGACGTTCTACAATAGCTATCTTGAGTCCGGAAAAAGTAGCAAGCGCAATTCTCAAAGCTGCAAATTCTTCAAAACTAGAGATTGTTGTTCCTACAATTGCTAGAGCTGGTATATGGGCAAAACAAAATTTCCCTTATTTTGTCAACCCAATAATAGGTAGTGCATTTAGAAAACAGTTAGCAAAAAGAACTTCTAAAAAGTAATTTTAAGCAGCTTCTGAATTTTCATCAATTATTTTTACTTCCTTTAATTCAAGCTGAATAATTACATCCATGGTAATTCCCTGTTCTTTCAAATATTCTACAGTCCTTTTGCTTAATGGTGCCTTCGATTCATCAAGCTTAAATTCACAAACCACACCTTTTTCCAAGTCATTAAGCTTAATTTTTTTTGAAATAGAAAGTCCTTCTAAAATTGTGGAGCCAGAAATTGGCTCGTAGGTTTGTATGTCAACCTTACTGTCTTTTTCATTAATATCTAAAACATATCCAGATGTCGTAAGCTCACTTGGTTTTCCAAATTTTGGCGATTCTAATTCTTTATTGACATCTTCAGGTATGTCATCCTGTTTTTTTACCATTTTTGTATCGTTAGATTTCTATTTGTCTTTCTTACTTTTTTGCCACCATTCTAGATAATCATAGTGTTTATCTTCTTTAGTAAGTTCTCTTTGATTCAGTTTTTCACGTATATCGTATACTTGCTCTCTAGTTGCATATAGCCCGCATCTTTTACAGATAAAATGTTTTGTTGCAGGATCTAATTTCATTGGAAATTCAATATCTGCCCCGATTTCCCTGTCATTAGGCATAAGAAAATCTCTATCCTCCTGATTAGCCTTTTCAGCCTCAACTTCATACTCTTTTTTCAATACTTTGATTTGTCGGGCAACGCATTCAGGGCAATTTGGCAATGATGACAAGACAAAATTTTTTCCATAAAAGCGTTGCCACCTAGAAACAGATCGCGTATAATATTTCAAAAATAGCCTAATACGTGGATTATATCTTCATCCCAATCGGTCAGTTCGCCCATCGAACATACCACGTATCAGACCACTAAAACTTGTCATAATAAAACCATTATTTATTTTTTTCAAGCACTTCTGAAACAATTCTTGAAGTATTTTCAGCTCCATTTCCGTTAAAATTTCTAGAGAATTCTTCAAGACCTTCCTGATATTTATTATAATTCTGCCTTATGCTTTCTATAGCTTGAATTACTTGTTTTTTGCTTTCAGCTAAAACCCCCAACTGCCTTTCTTCAGCCCATTTTATCTGATTCGTATGTTCATCATAGATCGGCATACCAATAATCGGCTTTCTACTACCACCCATTATCTCTCCCATGGTAGTGTGAGAACCGTTGATCACAGCATATTTGCATTCATTTAACACGGTTTGTCTTTCACACTCTTCCAAAAAACCAATATCGATTTGAATCCATTCTATGTTTTTTTCATACGCTTCAGTAACAGAATAATGATTCCCATCTTTACCAACTACTCTGTCGATAGATTTGTCATCCTTTGCGTGAGAAATAATTCTACGTTCATCATCCATCTCTGTTTCATGAAAAACCTCTTCATATCTTTGACCAGTTCCGTCATTTGTAGATTTATTTCCAGTTCTCATCCAATATCCAAAATCATCTCCCTTGATCATCTTTTCTAAATCTGTTAATGGTTTAGAGTCCCTTGGTTTTGTATCTGAGAAGTGACCAACGTATGTTACTTTATTTTTTATATCGTCTGGAAAATTTAAGTTATATTCACAGATAGTATACGGAGGGGCAGAATCGGCTACCAATATTCTAGATGCTTTTGCAATTTGTTTTGAAACAAAATACACTCCAGGATAAAAATAGCTTCGAGATTTCCATAATCTGGGCAAATATTGATTCGTAACGAAAAGACTCGTAATTCCTCTATTTTTAGCTAGTACGTTAGAACCCATGTCCCCATCATTTATGACCAAATCAAATTTTTCTTTATTATAGATCTCCCTCTCTTTTTTCAGATAATTCTTAACTTGGTTCACCAATGATTGGTTTGCTCCTACTGGAAAAAACATGTTAAGTACTGACAGAGAAACACTTGGTCCAGACTTACCGTCTATCGGTGTAGGCATTAAAATTTCATAAATGTTCTTTTTTTTATCAGGGAATTTTTTTAGTAGTTTTTTGTAAACATCTCCCTTACTGAAATAAAACATTTCATACTCTTCCGTAAGATATTTTGGTAATACCTCATCTAGCTTCATCATACGAGAGTAGTGCCCATTTCCCCACGGATAGATAAATTCGCCTATCTTTTTCATGTCTAAAAACAAAATCCTCCTTTCAAATCTTTAATGTTCTGGCACAATTTTATCTAAAATTTCATGGACGTTATTTGGTCCTACTCTAATCGATATAGTCTTTTTAGTGTTAATAGTTCTGTCAACAATTTTTTTAATTTCTTTCTTGGATTTATTTGAATCATAAAACTTTGATTTGTTATATTTTTTAATCCTAGACAGATATTTTTCTAACCCAATTTCTTTTGCACTAGTTAACACATTATCATCTAACCCAGACAATGGAATATACGGAATCAATTTTTTTTCGTAAACCCGCATTACTATATTTTCAAGAAATTCTGTGGAATGGATCAGTGGGGACAAGCTCAAAGAAATTCTCTTAATGCCATTAGATGTCGCTATTCTTGAAAGTAATTCGGTTATAATTTGGAGATATGATCCTTTATCAATATGTATTTTATAAAATTCTAAATCTATTTTTGATCTTACAGTTCTATGGATTAATTGATTAACCATCTTTGCTAAATCTAACAATTCAGCTTCCTTGGTAAAACAAACTATGATCTTTACATCGAATCCATGCTTTATTGTTTCAACACATGATACTGCAGACAGTTCATCAAAAACACAGCAAATCACTTTTTTATTTTGTGAATTGTTTGGAATTCCCCCAAGACCCTTATCATAATAAATGCAGATATAGGCTGATGTTTTTGTCAGATAAACGTAAAGCAGTTTGTCATATTTTTCTGCCGTGCCAGGTCTCACTCCTTTTTTTGCAGTCTTTTCAATTAGTGCAGAAGTAGCAGCAACTTCAACATCTTTCGTAATAAACCCTTTAGCAGATCCTTCTACTTGTATCAGAAATCTCTCACTTTTAAGAAAAAGATTTTTCCCAACTTTTGAAATTCCATTTACAATTGCTTCAAAATTATTAGGTACTTGTTTGGCTATCGCAACTCCTTTGATTCCAAATAAACTATTGATAGTAGATGATGTAAAAACTGGGTCATCTGTTTCAACCACTATTATATCACCATCTTGTCTTATTTTGTGAAATTTTTGATTCTGGATCTTAAGGATTTTTTTGATATTTGTTATAATCGGCTTGATCTTATTTTGTGAAAAAGTTGACGGAAATACTGCAACTAAAACATTATCTTCCAATACGGATCCCCAACATGTTTGTAATTTTAGAATTGTGATTAAGTTGTCTTAGTAATGATTATAAAACGAAATTAGAAAATGTGTATAATGTCACGATTTACAGCAGAACAAGTCTCTGAATTAAATGATAAATTAAAAACACCTGAGGAGGTTTTACAATGGGGCTTGGAAAATGTCCACCCTAAACTTGCCTTAGCATCAAGCTTTGGGGCAGAAGATGTTTGTGTAATTCACATGCTGGCAAAAATAAATCCAGAAGCTAGAGTTTTCTCATTAGATACGGGAAGAATAAATCAGGAAACGTACAATGTTATGGATGAAATAAGGAAAAAGTACAACACTAAAATCGAAATTACTTTTCCTGACGCAGGTGAAGTAATTGAGATGGTACAAACTCACGGAATGAATTTATTTTATGAGAGCGCTGAAAACAGAAAGCTATGTTGTGGTGTAAGAAAAGTACATCCCTTAAACAAAATGTTGGGTACATTGGACGGTTGGATTACTGGTCTTAGAAGCGACCAAACTCAAAACAGACAGACATCTACAAAAATTGAAATTGATGAACAGCATGATGGAATGATCAAATTAAATCCAATACTTGACTGGACATGGGATCAAACTATGGGTTATATCAAAGAAAATGATATTCCTTACAACAAATTAATCGATCAAGGCTTTCCAAGCATTGGTTGTGAACCATGTACAAGAGCAATAAAACCTGGTGAAGATTTACGAGCAGGTCGTTGGTGGTGGGAAAACCAATCCGACAAAGAATGTGGTCTACACATGGATCATAGCAAGTAATAATCTTGTCTCAAGAGACCGGAGTTTCTAAACCCCATGGTGGCAGTCTTGTCAGCAGACTATCAAACACAGACACTGCGGGCTTGTTATCCATACCAATTAATGCTGATCTTGCAAATGATGTAGAAAACATTGCAGATGGCATCTTTAGCCCCTTGGAGGGATTTTTATCCCAACAAGATTTTGAAAGTGTTGTAGAGAAAGGAAGGCTTTCAAGTGATATCCCATGGACAATTCCGATTGTATTGGATGTAGACGAATCTACCGCTTCAAAAATAAAACAAGCAGGCACAGTATTGTTGCAGAACCCTGAGGGATTAGATGTTGCGATATTAAATGTAGAAGAAACTTATACTTTTGATAAAGAGAAAATGATAAAAGGCGTTTATGGTACAACCGACGGTTCACATCCAGGTGTGGCAAAAACAACGGGAATGAATGATTTTCTTGTGGGAGGAAAGATTGACTACATTAAACGACCAGAAAAAACTGAGATTCGGAAATATAGAATGACACCTCTAGAAACTAGAGAGGCATTCTCAAACGCGGGCTGGAAAAAAATAGTTGCGTTCCAGACAAGGAACCCGCCCCATGTGGCACATGAAATTCTCCAAAAGACATCGATAACCACACGAGACGGAGTCTTTGTAAATCCGCTAATTGGAAAGAAAAAGTCAGGCGATTTCAAGGATGATGTGATAATAAAATCATACGAGGCAATGATTGAAAATTACTATCCTGAAAACAGGTGCAAGTTAGGAACACTTCATACGGAAATGAGGTATGCAGGTCCAAAAGAGGCTGTTCATCACGCAATAATGAGGCAAAACTATGGCTGTACGCACATCATAATCGGGCGTGACCATGCGGGCGTAGGGAATTTTTACGATCCATTTGCCGCTCAAAAGATATTTGATGACTATCCTGATCTTGAGATTTCACCAATATTCTTCCCCGCGTTCTTCTACTGTAGGAAATGTCTCACGTTTACCAACCCAAAAGTATGTCCTCATGATCCTGAATCTAGGGAACAAATTAGTGGTACAAAACTGCGTTCTATGATTCAGGAGGGGAAACCACCATCAGAGTTTATTCTACGACCTGAGGTTGCAAAGGTCATTATTGCATATGATAAACCATTTGTAGACTAGATTTTTATCAGCGCAAAAAATTTCCAGAAATATGAAATACATTTTTCTTGCTCTTCTAGTACTAACAATACCCCCTGTATTTGCCCAAGAACCACAAATTGGAGACTACTTGGAACTATCAAATCAATCTTTGTCGTTCAATGAAACAGAGATTCCATATTCTGACTTTAACAAAGTTTTACGTGATATAGTAATAGTTGATTTTGAAAACCTACATGTGGGCAGCTGGCAGGCTGAGATTCACAACGATTTGCTGTATGGGAACCCAGATGGCAACGCAGTGATACGCGTTTATTCTGCAGAAAGTGTTGAAAAATTTTTTGAGATTGGAATGGGAAGCCATCCTGGGCTCTCATATTGGGTAGCTGCGCAGGTTCCGGAAACGGGGTATGCTCTTCTTCATCAGAGCTATGAAAAGGGATGGGCTCCAGGTAAAGCTACAAAGCTCACATACTCAGAACAGTCTGGCCTTACTGTTGACAACGGCCTAAGAACTGTCATGTCAAATCTTGACATTTCACCTTTCACAATAAAGTCTTATTCAGTCCACGGAATGGAGGGTTCTACTGATCCACCTGCAACAACCTCAGGAACCTATACGGTAAAAATCATATCAGCCGATTATGGCGAAAACCCACTTTCCATGTTTCCATTTATTGTAACTGGGGCACTTGGTGTTGGGGTCATTATACTGATTATTTCTAAGAAGCGTTCTTAAAAATAAGAATTCTCTAAACAATAACCTAGATCAGATTTATCAGCATTGTGACTTGTATCGGCGATACAAATTTTCTAGAAGTTGTTGATCACCCATGTGTATTTGACGGTGTAAACGAATCTCTTTTGCTAATCTTTTACACTCATTTTTTTCATTATAACCAACACCCGACAGCGTGGATAGTTTATCACAAATTAGTGCCTGTTTTTGTGAGTCATTAGTGCCGAACATATACATGATAATACAAGAAAACTGTTACATAAAATGATTTAATTTCACGGATTCATTCCCACGCGACCACTAGGGGCAAATCTTTTGCATTTACATACTTGGCATATAACACTATGATACATCTCTGAATGATTACACATTGCACATCTTTCATATCCTAGTCTTCTTCTTCTTTCCTTATCTGAAACTGGTTTGAAAAAATCACCAAACCCCATAATCCATTATACTCATTATTTGTCTATTAAGAATTATCTAAGAGAGAACCTAGATCAGATTTATCTAAAACAGATGATTAATCTAACATATTGGGATTCAGAACAGGTAGAAAATATGCCATTACATGGTGCAAGAAAGCAGTTGAACGGTCTGGCGAAATAAACACTCTCGAGTGTTATGATGAGGCAATCAAACGAGATCCTACATTTGCAAAACCATGGTACGAGAAAGGAAAAATATTTGTTAGTGCGCCGGATCTGCCAAAAAATTACTATTGGGTACATACTATCTCTCCATACATTACAGGCACACCAGCACCAGAGTATCCCGATATAGGACACCCAGTAAGCAAGTACATTGAAACTCTCAAGATGTTTAACAAGGCAACTGAACTAGATCCTAAATTTGTAGATGCATGGTTCGCGAAAGGAGATTTTCACCTTGATTATGTTAATGGTGAAGATGATGCTATCGAATGTTTTGACAAGATAATTGCACTAGATCCTAAATTTGATCCCGCATGGCATAGGAAGGCATACGCACTTCTTCAACTGGGCAGATATGAAGAATCTATCCAGTGTTGTGATAAGGCAATTGCGTTGTTGCCAGCAGATGCTAAAGGGGGACAAGACAACAGCGGTTATTCCTTTTCATCCAGATGGCGCGTAAAAGCAGATGCACTTGCTAAACTGGACAAAGATAAAGAAGCTATCAAGTGTTATGATAAGTCATTAGAAATATCTTGGGAACATGATGATGATATACCATTCACGTTGGCTAAAAAAGGAATTGCACTTGCTAAACTGGGTAGATATAAAGAAGCTATCAAGTGTTATGATGAAGCATTACCAGGGTTACAAAAATGGGGAATGCCAGAAAAATTTCTAGCAAAAATAAATCTAGAAAAAGCTAATGCTATTTCTGAATTAGGCTCTTCCGATACCAACGAATATCCGATCAAGTATTATTCTCATGCTATCAGATTCTACACTGATAGATTATTTGATAGCAAACGTAACCCAGTGGAGGAGGACCGTTGGAAAACAGGAGTAAAAAAACTTCAGGAAACTTGTTCACAGGCAATAAATGGATTAAAGAAGTACTATGACTATCAAGATTAATTCTGAAGATAACTAAAATCTACCCTCAGATCTTATCTATAAAAAATACTGGGCTTAAGCGTTCTTAGTTTTAAAATAATTACAGGCGTTTTTAATTTTACATACATCACACATTGGGGA
>LUMW01001290.1_pt1 | contig 16286 bp, 22 predicted proteins | sample 729761 | NCBI WGS metagenome assembly LUMW01 (sample SAMN03860302, study PRJNA289734) | marine metagenome | biome: seawater column; feature: ocean; material: water; isolation source: Red Sea water column Station 192 - depth 500m | place: Saudi Arabia: Red Sea | collected 2011-10-15 | depth 500 m
TTTAACTCTTCGAAATTCATGGATTTACTATAATTTGTATACAAACTAATTGCAAGCTCAATTCGGCCTTGATATTATGTTTGTATACAAACTTTCTTAGGAGGAATATATGTCTCAATTAAAAAACAAGTTATATTCAACAAAATCAATATCTTATGGAGGAAGAGATGGAAAAACAAAGTCTCTCGACTCTGACTTAAACATTAGTTTATCTACACCTAAAGAGCTCGGTGGTCCAGGAGGTGCCGGCTCAAACCCTGAGCAATTGTTTGCATGTGGGTATTCTGCTTGTTTTTTAAATGCCGTAAAGTTTATATCAATGCAAGAAAAAGAAACTTTTGATGCAGAAAATAGTTTTACTGAGGCAGAAGTATCCATCGGAAAGTCTGATGTAGGCTTTGGACTTGAGGTCAAACTCACTGTGGGACTTCCCAATTTGGATCAAAAAAGAGCTGAAGAAATTGTTCAAAAAGCACATGCCACTTGCCCCTATTCAAATGCAGTCAAAGGAAATATTGCTGTTGAAATAAAGGTAAAAGGAAAAAATGTTTAAATACCAGTGCAATACACAAGCTTGAACATTAAACAAAAACTAGATCCTATTGATAAAATAGCTTATGAACGATTAAAACTATATTATTAATTTAAAGGGAGTTGATCATGATTCAAAAGAAACTTATTTTAGTTTTAACTTTCTGCTTAGTAAACTCAGTATTTGCTAGTGAAATAAGTATAGACATAGGTCAAACTGAAACTGTTTTTAATCGTATAAGTATTCCAAGTAGTCAGGCTAACCAATTATCATTACCAGAAGATGAAAGCCTGACTTCTTTTCGTTTAACTGGCTTTATGGACACAAAAAAAGGAAATCAAATATACTTTTTGATTGCTCCGCTAGAGGTACAATACCAGTTTGAATCTGATAAAAACTTCAAATTCAATGATATAAATTTTACCAATAATACTCAAACAAAGTTTAATTATAAATTTAATTCCTATAGAGTTGGTTATTTGTGGACTTGGAAGACAGACAGCTTGAAGTATTGGATAGGTGCTGTGGCCAAAATCCGCGATGCAAAGACAGAAGTCATTCAAGGGAGTCAGACTGACTCCTTCTCCAATATTGGTCTTGTTCCTTTATTATCTGCTGGACTCAATCTTAAGTTATACAAAGAACTCTATTTATTCACCCATACTGATGCTCTTGGCTCATCAAGAGGTTCGGCTTACGACTCGCAAGTAGAGTTAAAATATCAAATTCAAGACTACTCAGCCTCTTTAGGCAAAAGGATTCTAGGTGGTGGTGCTGAAAATGATGATGTTTACAATTTTGCCCAATTTGATACAAGTTTTACGCTTTAATGATAAACATGATCAAAGAAGTAACAAAGCTGTGCTTTATATATATTGCTTTAGGTATTTATACTCTTGCAAGTATTATAGGGTCCAAAAGAGCGAGACAGAAACTAACACAAATTTATCGCCAACTTCTCTATGTTGAAAATCTACCTCAAAAAGATCTTAATCATTACGTCAATCAAGACATTACTCTTCAGTTACCGTTTGTTAATTATCATAATGTCGAAGGTGATCGTGATAGCTTATTAAATCTTGAAACTCAAAGGTTTCTGGCCTTAATCGCTCAAATACAAAAGCCCAAAACGATTTTAGAAATTGGTTTCTTCATGGGGAGTTCAATGCGTATTTGGCTAGAGAATACAACCAACACTCACATCACAAGTGTTGATATCGATTTTTCAAAAAACCCCAACTATCTAAAGCAATTAGAAGCAAACAAGAGAGTTCAATTAATAAACAAAGACTCTAAAGAATTAACTCCAAAAGATTTCAAAGAGAAGTTTGACCTTATTTTTATTGACGGCGCTCATGACTATCAAAGCATTAAAAGTGATACAGAGCTCGCATTTCAACTTATCACCCCTTCAGGCATAATTATTTGGGATGATAACAAATATGACTTTCCTGGAGTTTGGAAATATCTTAATGAACTTCAAAAAAATTTTCCACTAAAACATATTCCCCAAACATCTCTAGTTATTCTAGAGAATTGAAGTTTTCGACTAACTGATCAAAAACAAACCTGATTCTTCGGTTCGTTCTTAACTCCCTATGAGATACAATCCAAGTGGAAAAACTAATTCCTTCAAAAGACTTTAGGACTCTTTCAACAGATTTATCTCTATCACCAATAGAATGAGGCATTATCCCTATCGCAAGACCTTCTTTAACTAAACTCCAATGTACAAAGTGGCTCTCCGTCATAACGGGAAAATTATCCTTAGTAAGATTTATCCCAAAAGACTTTAACCCTTCTATATAAGAAGATAAATCTCCTATACTCACAAAATTTGCCTTGGATAAGTCCTTTATAGATTTAAAGGGTCCATTATTTTTAATAAATTCTTTTGTGGCATAAAAATTTCCTAGTGAGTCTGAAACTTGTTTCATAATAAGATCAGGCTGGTTAGGTTGAAAATTTCTCACAGCGATATCAGCTTCACGTTTTCTAAGATCTGCAGAATCATTTTTTGCGACAATTTCTATCTTTATGCCTGGGGCAAGATTCCTAATTTTTCTTATAACAGGAGGAAGCAAGAAAGCAGAGTTGGCCTCACTAGCAGTGATCGTTACTGTCCCCTCTAAGTCTTCTGACTGGCCCATAGCCGCCATGGATAACTTACTAGCACCTTCTGCCATAGATTTAACGTGCTCAATCAGATCCAAACCAATTGGAGTGATCTGAATCCCTTTACCGGCCCTCTCAAAAAGGACAACTCCAAGCTCATATTCTAAGGCCTAAGGCCTTTGCAGCAGCTGAGTAGCTTCCCTTCTCTGCCGTTACGAGAAAAGCCTTTGCCCGATTCCAATCAAAATTAAGTGTTTTATAGTCCATAATAATACTTGCAAAAATGCATAAATAATATGTCAACTTTACTATTTATTAATATTTATTGCAACCGTATAGTAGTATGTAACAAGGAGTTATAAATGACTACATCAGCAAAGTTTTGGGACAATATAGCACTCAAATATTCTAAAAAGGCGGTTCCCTCAAAAGATATTTATCAAGAAAAATTAAAACGAACTCAAAGGCTATTTCCAAAAGATTCACTTGTAATGGAATTTGGATGTGGAACAGGGACAACCTCTCTTATCCATGCCCCTTATGTTAAAGAGATCGTTGCTTATGATTATTCTCCAGAAATGATCAATATTGCTAATCAGAAAAAAGCGGATCAAAATATAAAAAACGTAACATTTGAAGTTAAAGCGGTTGAAGACATTCCATTTCATAATGAAACATATGATGTCATTATGGCCCATAGTGTTTTGCACTTAACCCAAAATAATGAACAAATTTTAAAAAATGCACATCAGGCCTTGCTCCCAGGAGGGTTCTTTGTCTCAAGTTCAGGTTGCATTAAAGAAATGAATGTTTTGATTAGAAATATAATTCCTTTTATGACATCAATCGGTAAAGCTCCAGAAATCACAAAATTTACAGCTGATGAACTTATAGAGTTGCATAAAAAAGTAGGCTTCAAAATTTATGATGTTTGGAGGTACAAAAAAGGTGAGCTCTTCTTAATCGCTCAAAAATAAGACTTAAACAACTTTAGCAATTCTATGTGTGCGAGCTGCGCTCGTAAAGGAAGAAGTATATGGAACAAGTTCTATTAGGAATTGTCATATTTAATGCTTTTTTTATGCCAAGTGAGTTTCAATTCGATACTCTTGAGGTTTCTCAAATTCAATTTAAACAAAATAAAAACTCTGAACTTAATTTTAGAAATGAACTCAAAACGCTCCAAGGGATGGGGATTGGATCGAGAGAATATAGTCAAGCCACATCATGGCTTCGTTATGGGCATGGGACTTTTCTCTATGGTTATAAAAGTGAAACTAAAGATGAACTGAGAAAGCTTAATCACTATGGAGGCCATGCTGGCTTCTTAGGAGAAGTTCACTACAAAAGATATTTTGGACTTGGGATTTTAGTTGGTGGTGGTGCTAGTTACACTGAATTTACAAATTCAGATCTAACGGAGAATGATAGGAGTAATTATTTTGGTTTAGCTAGTCCATACATGACTCTAGGACTCCCTTTAACCAAAACGGCTTCTGTTAACATAACCACTTCAACCTACTATTTTTCTGAACCTGCAGAAAAAATTGATGGAACAGGAGAAGGTTTTAAGACACCTCATCATTTGGAAAACAAAGTTGGACTTGAGTTTGTTTGGAGCTGGGATTAAAGTGAAAAGTTATATTAATAGCTTCCTAACCCGGAAGTCCTTCAAATGCTTGCAATACCTCTAAATTTTCTTCCCACTTCGCCTTGCTTCCAATAAACAAATGAGCATTAGGCTTTATATCAATGGGAGTATCTAGACTGCCAGCAGGGACAACAGTTAATTCACCTTCATTTTGAATACTTGGAACTGCTGATCCACATTCTGAACAAAAACTTTTTACATGTCTTGTGTTTGATAAATAAAAAGTTTTAATCGAGGTTTTTCCTGACGACCAACTTAACTTTGAATTCGTGGAAAACAAATTTGCTGCATGAGCAGACCCAGTATCCTTTTGACAAAACTTACAATGACAAAGAAAAAAGTTTTGAAATTCTCCCTCTATCTCATACTTTACTTTCCCACAAAGACATGACCCTAAATACTTACTGCACATATTACACTTCCTATTAATTACTTCCAGAATAAAATGTAGGGTATAAAAATATCTTTATAAAAACAAGTGTTTTAAGATCGTCTAAAAGGCCTTGCTCTAGGAACTCAAATTAAATTTTGTATTTATTTGTATACAACTTTTTTTCAACTCTATAGTTTACATATTCAACACCCTCTATAACAACTTTCTGCTCTGCTATAACTGAAAAACCAAGCTTTTCAAAAAATGGCTTAGCAGTAATGCTTGCATTCGAACAAAGCTTTTCAATCCCTCTCTTTTCAGCAGAAGTCTCTAAAGCATAGTATAGCTTTCTCCCCACACCTTTACCCACTGAATCAAAAGCTACATAGAACCTATCAATATACCCACCATCATCAAGCTCACAAAAGCCTAAATATTTACCATTATCACAACAAACAAAGATTTTCTTTTTATCGAAAGAACTACTCCATCGATCCTTTAACCTTTCTTTACTACCCCACATCTCAACTTGCTCTTTAGAGTAATCGCCAAAATTGATGGTATTTATTGTCAAACAAAAAAGCTTCAATAACTCCTCTTTAGCTTTTTCTGATAAATCATTTGATGCTAACTCTTTAATTTTCACAAACATCCCTTAAATTATTATAGTACTATTCTATTGAGTAAAACATAATATCTGCTATAATACCTATATTATGAACATCTAATCACCTAATATTTTTTATCTTTTATTAAACATTTCTCGTGAGGTGATCATCATGAATACATTCAGACTTAGCTAATTTAATTCTTATTAACATTTAAGTTTGAGGTATTTATGAGATATATCGTGACCATAGTTGTTGGTCTCTTTAGCTTTTTCTATGTTGATTTAAATTTATTTCGTCAAAGGTCACCTGGAAACAATAATAAGGTATCTATTTCAATCGAGGTAAATGACCAAAAAGAAAAGCTAAAACGCAAGAGACAAAATTATAAGAACAAGAAATATAAAAAGAAAATTGTTTATAAAAAACAACACTTCGCTCTTAAGGGAACACATGCCAAAGATAAAAGGTTTAGCAATCAAAAAACACTTAGAAGAATGTATCGAAATTGCTAAATGCTCGAAAACAAAAAAAGTGGATCCCCTAAGTTGACAATTCTCGAGTTGCGACCTTGGCTACGCACCAAACCGTAAACACCTCATTGACATAGAAGACATGTCAATTCCTTCGTAATCATATGTAAGCTCATCACTCTCATCACTTGCCCCAAGAGTATAAAGTAAAGGCAAATAATGTTCTAAGGTAGGAATACTAAGTTTTCCTGCTTGAGAGTTCAGGGCCTCTTTAAAAAGTGGCTCATAATTTTTATTATCTATTTTATTTTTTACCCATTTATCAAACTCAATCGCCCAATCATAAGCTTTTGCATCTGGTTTCCAATTAACTTCCTTTAGATTGTGTACAATATTTCCACTACCCATTATCATCACACCTTGCTCTCTGAGAAATTTTAACTTCTTACCCATTTCAAAATGAAACTCCATTGGTTTCGTTCGATCTAAACTTAATTGGAAAACAGGCACATCTGCATTGGGAAAGATATGCTTTAAAACAGACCAAGTTCCATGATCTAAGCCCCATTTATTTATATCTATTTTAATGTTTGGTTTTTCAATCTCATTCGATACATTTTTTGCTATTTCAGGTGCTCCTGGTGCTGGATATTGCACTTCAAAAAGCTCTTTAGGAAATCCACCAAAATCATGAATTGTTTTAGGTCTTTCCATACCAGTTACAAATACTCCATTTGTTTCCCAGTGAGCTGAAATCATCAAGATTGCTTTTGGCCTTGGCAAGTTTTCACCTAATTGATTTAAACTTTGAGTAAATTTATTTTCCTGAATCGCATTCATAGGGTTACCATGGCCCAAAAATAAAACAGGCATTTTTTTATTATCTGGACTTTCTATACTCATAAACTCTCTACCTAATGCAATTGCTCCTACAGATAGAAGCATTCCAATAATGCTCTCTCTTCTATTTAATTTTCTCAATATTAGCTTCCATGTTTTCTAGAGACTCTAAATGCTCAAGACCATCGGTTATTCTTCCAAGCTTAATAAGCCCTTTTGAGCTAGAGAAGTCTTTATAAAATATGGCCACATCTCCCCATGGTGCGTAATAAGTAACATCGCCTCTAGATGGCTTATAACTTTCGGGAGCATCTTTGGTTGAAAGTTTTTTTGGTGGATAAAAGATTTTTTCATTTGAAGCATAGTCCTCAAACTTCATTTTTAGTGGAAGTTGTTCATACAACGCTTGAGAAGTGGGATTCTCCTCAAGCTCTATTTTTAAAACTTTATTTTCAAATTTTATTTGAATATTCATTTTCTTATTATCCTTTGCCAAAGCAAAAAGTGATGTCATTAAAATTAAAACCAAAAAATTTTTCATACTTTCCTATTTTAAAGTTTTTACAACTTCATTATATTGCTCATGAGATACTTTTTCCATCCATTTTAAACGAGATCGGTTAATTGCTTCTTGAAGTGCGGTATAAGTTATACCTTTATGGGCACAAACTCCGCGCCAATTCTTACCCCCAGGTGGAGTCAAGATCACATCTCCTTTTTTTTAAAGTCACAAATTGTGACTTCAAAGCCTCATCCGTCGACGAATATCGAACGCGGTACTACAATATATAAGATAACCCAACCAAAGAAGAAGTTACTAGTCCAAAACCTCCTAACATGAAGTTAAGAAGCTGAGTACCTCTTAGGGAAATGCTTTTTGGAACAATGTTTCGACTCTTAACAAAGATAAAAGCACACAACAAGCCTAATCCTAACCAATACAAAGCAATACCAACATCACCAAGCTGAAGCTTCGTAATTAAAAGCTGACTAAATGGCAAACTAGCTATTGCAATCAAAGTCATAAAAAAATTATATCTGCTCATTTACTCCCCCTTACCAAGATAATTGTAACATGGAACGATCATAACACTTCCATAAAAATTATCATGTCAGCTTAGGGGTCTTGATTTTTAGTTGATTCTCGAACTGGATAAGTACATGAAACAAATAAAATCACTTATTAGACTTTAGTCCTATTTTTCTTCTATCACCATTATGAGTGGGTAGTTTCTCTTCTAAGTTATCCAGTCTTTCAAATACGACTTTGAATAATTGATTCGTCCCCTTCTCGATTGAATCAATTTTCTTTGAGTTGTCTTTCTCTAACATTAGAAAACTTCTGAGCTTAGTAAAGATTCTCATAATTGCGATGTTTACATTAATGGCCCTATCACTATTTAGTATTCCAGAGAGCATTGCTACACCATTTTCAGTAAACATCATTGGCAACGTCCTTCTTTTGTAATTCCAGTCACTTCCTCTATTTGAGGTCACAAATTGTGACCTCAAAACCTCTAACTCCTCAATAGTACATTCAAGCAAGAAATCAGCAGGAAACCTTTTTATATTACGTTTAACTGCTTGGTTTAATACTTTGGTCATTACCTTTTGTCCACGTATTACATAAATCATGTTTTGAATTTGATCTATTTGAATATCCATTATTTCCTCCGCTTTAATTAACAGAGTTTGATAAGACAGTTTTTAGAATAATAAAATTCAGGAGGTCAAAATCAATCAAGTTATTTCAATTATGAAATTCTTTTCTCCATAACCTGAGAAAAACTTTGATTTTTTCTTCCGCTATATGGATTTTTGCCACCAACTTTGAGAAATCCCATTTTATCCCAAAATTCACTTACAGGGTTTGATTCAACATAAGAAAGTCTAACTTTTTTAACACTAAACTTTTCTACAATATACTTTTCTAATAATTCATAAACCTGTTTTCCAAGTCCCTTTCCCTGCATATTTCCCACTAATAAAAGCAATCCAATATAAGCAATCTCATTACTAGGATATCCATTGATTAGATCTATCACTCCAATATTTTTATCGTCTTTAACGACAAGAAAAACATACTTGTTTTCATAGGTAATGCCTGGAGGCAATACCTCTAATGTAGACTTAGCACAATCTTCAGGGACAAAGTTAACACCATCAATATTAAAGATGTAATGAGGTGCATTTTCAAAAACAACCTGCAACTCATCAGTCTGTGAATCATTGATTTTTCTAAGTTCTAATTTCATATGCCAGTTTGGGGTACGTTATTCTCAAACTGTATAGCATGCTGAAATAAAAAAAGCCACGTGGGTTAAACGTGGCTTTTTAAGCGATTCCAAAAGATGGTGCCCCGACGTCTCTGGTTATCGAACTGCTATATTTGATTTAGCTATGTAGACATGCGTCATTGACTCTAAATAAATTACAATTTAATCTTAACTTGATGAAACTTGTATTATTAACATTTTTTATATTTCAATATTTGCTAGCACCACTTGCGAATGCTTCAATTGGAAGTCATATTCAAAACCATCATTCAAACAATACTCATGATCATGTAAACCAACATGGAACTCATCATCATCATGATAATGAAGAATCAGATGAGAATAAAGATAGCCATTCAAATAATCATGTGCACGCTTTAATAAGTATTGATTCAGTATGTATCGTAACTAGTTTTAAAGTTCCTAACTACAAATTAAAAGACTTATCTATTTTTTCAATTGATTTATTTAAACTAAATGAATTTAATAAATCTCAAAAAGTGTCGGATTATGTTTATTCATTCTATCCCCCACCTGACAATTTCAGAAATCTTCCTTTATTAATTTAGACTAACATTCTTCAAATTCATGAATTAAATGAACTCGTCCGCTAATTTTTTTAAAGGAAGAAATAGTGCTAAATAATATAATTAAATTCTCTCTAAATAATCGTCTATTAGTTTTGGCCATCGCTGCTTTTATGCTTATTTATGGTTTTATTACAGCGTCTAGTTTACCTATTGATGTATTTCCAAATCTTAACAAACCAAAAGTAACAATTATTACAGAAAGTCATGGTTATGCCCCTCAAGAGGTTGAGACTCTAGTAACAATACCACTTGAAACTGCCATGATTGGAACAACAGGTGTTACTCGCGTACGCTCTTCAAGTGGAATGGGGGTAAGTATTATTCATGTTGAATTTGCTTGGGGAACAGACCCATATCGAAATAGACAGCTCGTTAATGAGAAGATTCAATCAGTTAAAAATCGATTGCCAGATGATATATCTCCAACTCTTACGCCAATTACTTCTATAATGGGAGAAATTCAATTTTTAGGGCTTCAATTAGATCAATCTGAAGATATGAATTTATTAGAATTAAGAACCTTGGCGGATTGGGTAATTAGACCTCAACTTCTCTCAATACCAGGTGTAAGTAATGTCATTGTAATAGGTGGCGGTAAAAAACAATTTCAAATAAAAATCAATCCTGAAAAACTTCGTTTAAAAAATATCTCCCTAAGCCAATTAGTAGAAAATGTTAAACACTTAAGTGAAAATACAACTGGCGGCTTTGTAGATCGAGATAAAAAAGAATTTCTTATACGTATAATAGGAAGAGCTGACTCAAAGCAAGATTTAGAAAACTCAAATATTGGACTACACCTAGGAAATCCAGTCTTACTTAAAGATGTTGCCGAAGTAAAAATTGCAGCAACTCCTAAAAGGGGTGATGGGTCTATAAATGCTCAAGACTCTGTTATTATGACAGTTCAGAAACAACCTGAGGCATCAACCATTGAAGTTTCTAAAAGAATAGATGAACTAGTTAAAAAGATTGAAGCACAATTACCCAAAGGAGCAATACTTAAGAAGGATCTTTTTAAACAAAGTCACTTTATAAAAAATTCTATTAATAATGTTACAGAGGCTCTTCGAGATGGTTCAATTATAGTCGCTATAATTTTATTTTTATTTCTTCTAAATTTTAGATCGACTTTTATCACACTCACTGCAATTCCGCTTTCATTTGCAATTACAATTATTGTTTTTAAGTATTTTGGTCTTTCCGTTAATACAATGACACTTGGTGGACTTGCTATTGCTATTGGGGAGCTGGTGGATGATGCAATCGTTGATGTTGAAAATGTCTTTAGAAGATTAAAAGAGGCAAAAGCTAAAGGAGAAAATTACAATCCGTTGAAAGTCATCTTTTTAGCTTCAAGTGAAATTAGAAACTCAATTGTCATTTCAACGATTATAGTCATCCTTGTCTTTATTCCTCTATTTTATCTTAGTGGTATTGAAGGAAAACTTTTTATTCCTTTAGGGATTGCCTATATCATTTCTATTGCCGCTAGTTTATTAGTATCACTTACAGTCACTCCTGTACTTTGCTCATATTTGTTACCAAAGGCAAAAGTTATCTCAGATAAGGAAGGAAAACTCATTCAATCACTAAAAAGACTTGAGAGAGGTTTGCTTTTTAAAATTTTAGATAAACCTAAGATCATTATAGGGGCTGCTACTCTTCTTTTACTAGGTTCATTATCTCTAATCCCTCAAATGGGAAGAAATTTCTTGCCATCATTTAATGAGGGAACAGCAACTGTTGGGCTAGCGACATGGCCAGGAATTTCTTTAGAAGAGTCTAATACTATCGGAAGAAAGGCAGAGAAGCTCATGCTTTCTATTCCTGAAGTAAAGAGTACGGTTAGAAGAACAGGTAGAGCTGAAATGGATGAACACGCCGAAGGTGTGCATTGGAGTGAAATTGATGTTGATTTTCATAAAGAAGGACGAGGCAGAGAAATAGTACTTAAGGAGCTTAGAGAAAAACTTGCAAGTATTCCAAATACCTATGCAAATATAGGACAACCTATTAGCCATCGGCTTGATCATCTACTCTCGGGAGTTAGAGCACAAATTGCCATAAAAATTATAGGACCTGATCTCTCAAAGCTTAGACGTTATGGAAGACAATTAGAAAAGAAACTAAAAGATATAAAAGGGCTAGTGGATCTACAATTAGAACAACAAGTCCTAACTCCACAAGTAAAAATTCATCTTTATCGTGAAGATGCTGCCAAATATGGGATCAATATAAGTGATATAGTTCTTCTGCTTGAGGTCGCTCTTAATGGAAAATCTGTAGGAAATATAATTGAAGATCAAAAGATATTTGATATTTCTATGCGCTTTAATGAATTATCAAGAAAAGATCTCGATTTACTTCGAGAAACAGCCATAAGAGTACTTCCAACCGGAAAGGTTATACGCTTAAAAGATGTTGCTTCAGTGTATGAATCCGAGGGACCTAATATAATAAATCGAGAAAATGCTCAAAGAAGAATAGTCGTTCAGGCAAACTCATCAGGAATTCCACTAGATAAACTTGTTAATGAAGTGAATAAAATTTGAAAGTGAAAAGAAAGCTAGTAAGCTTATATTAATACTAGGATTCATCTCTCTGGTTGGAATTATAATCATTCTTTATTGGCACTTTGGAAGCTTTATGATGTGTGCTCAGGTTTTAACAGCTCTGCCTTTAGCACTTATTGGTAGTATTATTGCCATTTTTATAACGGAAAAAATACTTTCCGTTGCAACTCTGATTGCTTTTATTACATTATGTGGAATAGCTAGTCGAAATGGTGTGATGATGATCTCTCACTATCTTCACCTAATAAAGTATGAAAATATGGAATTTAATAAAGAAACGATTATAAAAGGCTCTCAAGAAAGACTTATACCAGTCTTAATGACCGCTCTCACTGCCATCTTTGCCCTTATGCCCATACTCTTCTCAAAAGGTGAACCAGGTAAAGAAATATTATATCCTGTAGCAGTAGTTATTACCGGAGGGCTACTCAGCTCTACTCTATTAGATATATTTGTTACTCCAGTGATTTTTTATAATTACGCAAAAAAAGCTACTGAAAAACATATCTCAAAAAAACGAGGAAAAAACATATGAAATACTTAAAAGCTATCATATTAATCATAATGCCTTTTAATCTCACTTGGAGTAAAGACTTTACCTTTAAGCAATTAGAAGAGATTGTCTTAAAGTCTAATCCAAATATAAAAGAAAAAGAATTAGATCTAAAAGAAACAAAGTCATTACTTAATAAAGTCGAGTCCGATAACCTACCTAAAGTGGATCTTATTCTTGGTCAAGAAAACAGGCTTGCCCCAGAAGAAAGTGATGTTGAGACAGAAAAAAATGTGGCGGAACTAAGACTAAATTATAATTTATATCAATTTGGAACTACTAAGAATCAAATGCAAGCTCTTGAGGAACAAAAGAAGCTTAGAGTTAAAAATATAGAGTATACTAAATTAAAAGTAACTAGAGATCTTAAAAGATTATTTTTTTCAACTTTAGCTATTCGAAAGCATTTAGAGCTATTAAAAAAGGAAATTTCTTATAATAAACAATTAAAAAGCCAAGTTTTTAATAAGAAAAAACAGGGACTTGTTGGTAAAGCCGATTTATTAGAGCTGAATATGAGAGAGGCCATCTTAGAGAATACTCAAATAAAACTCACAGAGGAATACCAACATGGTTTAGATTTAATTAGAAAAATCTCTTTAATACCTCATGACCAATCAATTACGCTCAAGGGAGATATCCCCCATACACACCTTTCAACCGACTTAAAAGAGTTACTTAAAGCAACGAAAGAAAATAATATAAACCTGGCTAAGATAAATTCAGAGGTTCTTTACAATAATCATCAAACAGATGCTAGTTTTTCAAAAAGATTACCCAGTCTTAAATTAAGAGGACGCTATGGTAATATGCGAATTGATGAAACCTATACAACAAATGACTCTCAAGAGGGATTAGTTGGAGTCTATCTTGAAATACCACTATTTGATGGTGGAAAGAAGTCATCTGAGCAGGCGATTCAAGAAACAAAGCTTAAAAGATCAAAGCAGACCTTAATAAAAACAAAGCACGAACTAGAAATTGATCTAGCACATAAATTCGAAAAGTTTCAAAATATTCATCGCCTACTAGATCTTTCAGAGAAAAACTTAGCCAACGCTAAAGAATATTTCAAAAACGTTCTGAGTGAATATAGAAGAGGAGTTAAAAACTCACTTGATCTTGTTTCCGCTAGAGATCGATTATATCAATTTAACTTAGATGTCATAGACTATAAAAAAGATTATCAATTAACCAAGCTAGAATTAGAAAATATTTCTGGATTAAAATTATAAGGAGATCAAAATGAAATTATTATCAGCTTTTATTCTATTATTATCACTTAACTTATTTGCCCACGACGAAGGCCATGGCCCAGCCATTACTGATGAAAGCATGCAAGGAGGAAAAGTGACAGCGATTATTAACTACAAAGAAGTTAATAATGGTAGAAAAGCCAAAATGCTTTATAAAGGTGAGCTTGTTGTTGAGGGAACAAATGTAAAACTATATGTCTATGATAAGAATATGAAAGATGTATCTTTAGATAAATTTTCAAATACCGTTGATGCAGTTCAACTAGAAAGAGGAAATTCGTCAAAATTCACATTAAAGCTTAGTGACAATAAAAAATACTTTGAAGGTAAAAGACTTAAAAACAAAAGAGTCCCATATAATATCGATGTAAAAATTAAACAAGGTGATAAAACTTTATTTGGTGCTTTTGATGGCTTAGATAAATAATAATTCTTCCCTAAAAACAAAAAAGCCCGCTGGGTTAAAGCGGGCTTTCAAATATCACAAAAAAGATGGTGCCCCGACGTCTCCGGATATCGAACTGCTATTATGGAGGTCCAAGGTGAGGTAGCCCCCACTATTTTATGACACCCAGAGCCTGCAATGTGTCAACTAGCCCTTTAGGGCCTCAGTATCTGATATTTTTCCCTCCCTAAGTCTTTTTATTACCTCTTCGATTAGGGCTTGAGAGTCCGTACTTTCAATGTCATCGCTCATATTATACCAATAAAAAATCTTTCTGCGTAATATTATTAATTCGATTAATATTATTTAATGTGAATCCGCTAATATATTTATCCGAAAGCTCACATTCTTCACAATTAACACTAATACTATCTGAATAAACTTTAAATCCGATAGGGCTAGCTGAAACCCTTGGGAGATCCTCAACTCTTACTCTTATTTTTTTTCCTTTATAGTTCAAATTATATTCATTCATTTCATGTCTTTTGAAATATTCTTTTATTTCTGCACAAGTCAAAATCTCGTTATTAAGATTTATCGTATCAGAATCATTAACCTTGATTCCATCTATGAACAAATTATCTGGAGTATAATTTCTTAGATAGGAAAAACCATTTTCCGATAGTCTTATACCGCCTTTAAATTCGACAGAGACTGTTTCAACTCCCCGTTTCAAACGGCCTTTATAGATTGAGGCAATTTTTGAATTTGCTCTTGGATCATTAAGAATAAGAACCTTTAGTTGGTTTTCAGGAATTGTTTTAATTTCGTACTCAAGTTTTTCTATTCCTAACGAAACTTCTATTAGGTTAATATCTGACTCTTCTTTTAAAATAAAAACTAAGTGCTCTATTTCTACTTTTTTACTAAGGTTACTACCACCAGTATAGTAGTCAAAGTTTTTAATAAGAGCGATATACTTATTCTGGATTATGTAATCTAAAAGTTTTTTATTCCCATCAATTCTGCTTACTTCTCCGTCATCATCTCTAAAATCAAGTTTATATTCAAAAAAATCATCAAATGGATCTTCCTCCAGGCGAAGATCGAATACAAAATCTTTTTTCAACTTACTGGACTCAGTATCAATTATTTTCAATGTTTCGATAGGGGTAACCTCTATGAAACTTGAAAATTGATCTATCACTGCTTTACGAACGGAGGTCTTACTTAAACACTCTCGACCCCTTGTTGATAAAGTGGCCTTATACTTTCTGAAAAAGAATTCATAGTCTATCTCAGTACCTGTTTGAAGCTGTCCTGAGTCATGCAAAATAATTCCCAACTTAGCCAAATCAGAATGAGATAATAATGCTTGAGATAGTGGCATGATTTTATTCTTAAACGACTGAGTTGCCTTTATGTCAAATGTGATTATCGCCTTTTTCGTTTTATAGTAACTTTTGACCTCATTCGCGAAGGTACTCCAAACTTTTTCATACTCTTCTGGATCAAAAGGCAATAAGCTTTCAAGTGGAAGTTCATCACTAATCAACTCTCTCAACCTTGGAAAATATGCATTTTGTGTAAAATCTGTTCCTTGATTGTTCATAAGCTCTACAGCGAGTATCTGGAGTGCGATTAATAAAATTACTGAACTTTTATCCCCCCAAACTGGCTTATACGCTTCTTCAGTAATGAATACCGGCTCTTCTCGGTTCATAGTGGGAAGCAGTGTTTCCAAACTAATTTAGTACGGTAGGCAGAAGTTCATTTTCTGATAAAATAATTTTGCAACAAACATTTTATTGGAAAGGAGAACTTATGCCTGAATCTAAGCTTAGCAATTTTTTAGGACTACCTGAACTAAAACTCACTAAAAAAGTCTTTCAATTCAAGAAAACTATGATTTTCTACTTTAAGAAAATATCTAAAGAAGAAGTTTGCCCCAAATGCGCAACTTTATCTTCAACCTGCTATGACAAAAGAGAAGTGACTATAAAAGATACTCCTCTAAGAGACAATGTATGAAAGCAGCATCGCCTAATAGTTGTAACC
>LUMW01000500.1_pt1 | contig 16271 bp, 13 predicted proteins | sample 729761 | NCBI WGS metagenome assembly LUMW01 (sample SAMN03860302, study PRJNA289734) | marine metagenome | biome: seawater column; feature: ocean; material: water; isolation source: Red Sea water column Station 192 - depth 500m | place: Saudi Arabia: Red Sea | collected 2011-10-15 | depth 500 m
TAGAAACATTACGATTTCAATAAACCCAGGTTTTTTAATCTGGCAGGTAATTTTTCCCTTGATTTGGATTTTTGTAGCTGGTTTTGCATACACTGCACTGATAGACGAAGTGTCTTTTGGTGCTAAGGATCTAAGCTATCCGGCATTCTTGGCTTCTGGTATGATTGGTTTTAACATTATGAACAGCACTCTTGTTTCTGGAATTATAATTTGGAATGATAGACGGCATGGAATGTTTGAACAAATAATGTCAGGTCCTTTTACAAGATCAAATTACATTCTTAGTAATATTACCACTATTGCAATAGTTGGTCTAGTCAGCGCTGCACTAATTGCGGCAGTTGGGTATCCACTATTTTTTCAATCAGCAGAATTTAGCTTAATTACAATTCCACTAATAGTTTTCAGCTCGATAGTTGGTGCAATATTATTTGGTTCTATTGCTTCAATCATTTCTGCAAGATTACGTTCAAGTGAAGGTTTCAATGTAATTATTAACACAGTTTTTATTTTCTTTGCTTTTGTAAGTACAGCTTTTTATCCTGCTGCTGGTGCTCCGCAACCTCTTGCAACTATATTTTATCTAAATCCGTTAACATATCTAGTAGATATAATTAGGGCTGGAATTTTTGGTACCATTACAGAGTTTGTTATTTTAGAGATGATGGTTTTGTTAATACTTGCATCCATTCTTTTTGTCATTGCAACAAAATTGTTAACTAAACTAGATTTGTAAAATGATAGTAGCCCGGCCCGGACTCGAACCGAGGTCAAAGGCTCCAAGGGCCCCTATGCTTGCCACTACACTACCGGGCTTCCCTAATTTTTTTTCTTATCCCCTTATAACATTATTTTAATACAGAATTAATGGTTTTTACTAGTATATGATAAGGGTCTTCCATCGAATTCAGCATCTTTTTTGATTTATTTTTTATATCTAAATTCGAAGAATTTAGAAGTTTTCTAATTAATGAGACAATTTCTTTGGGAGTTTTTCCTCTCACCACTAATTTTTTTCTTACCAGATAAGATTCTATAATATTTGGCACAGCGTTATATGATACAGTAGGAATACCAAGTAATGCGGATTCAGCAGTCATTGTTCCTCCTGACCCTAGAAAAATATCAGTATTCATCAACAATTTTCTCCCATCAACCACACTGTCTAATATCCTGATTTTATTGCCAAAAGTTTGAGCTAGATATCTTACTTGAGAAGCATATCTTCCCAGGATTATGATCTCATCATCATGAAAATTTTTGATTATTTCTTTGATGATGGAAACTGCCGGCTTTTTTTTTGATGAATATGAAGCCTCTTCTTCATCAACTCTAACTAGTATAGTTTTTCTTTTCTTTTTTTTATCTAGTTTTTTGGTATTTTTTGTACTCTTTAGTTTAGCTATTATTGCAGCATCAATTGCCTTATAATGAATTATGTTTTTGGCCTCAATTCCATATTTTGAAAATTCTTTTTTTGGGATAATCCAGGGAACTAGCAGATTATTTACAAAAGGTAATGATAGTTTCATTACTGCTTTTGAATGGGGAGAATCAGAGAATGCAATATGTTTTATTCCTAATCCATAAGAAATTCTTGCAGCCTCTGGCGAACAAAAACTTACGGTAAGATCCGGCGAAGTTTTCTTTATGAAATTAGCAAGTAATTTCATTCTGTTTATACTAGAATTAAGCTTATCAAATTTCTCAGAACCCCCATATTTTCCAATACTTACAACATCAAATTTCCTTATTTTAGCAAGTTGGGTAACTTGAGGGTAATTTCTTGTAGTACAAATAACACTACTATTTTTTCTTAATCCGTAAATCATACGTTCAAAAAATAATAATTGCTTAGGAGTAAGAATATCAAACCATATCTTCAAGTATTTGTGATTTAGTTGTTGATGCAATAAGTATTTCTTAGTCAAAAAATCTAATAAATTGTAATGGCTAAAGAAAAAGTTGTAATTTATGGGTTAACTACGGAAGGATATTTTATAGCATGTCAAATGGCCATAAAGGGGGCTGATGTCTATCTTATTGATGAATCTTCTCCCACTGCGATATCATTAAAACCTGAAGTAGCAAAAAACTGTCCTGATATTGATTCACTCAAAGAAGATGAACCTATTCTTACCGCGGTACCTGTTGATGTTGCAGTTTCAAAAGCTGAATATCTTTTTTTTACGCCTAGAATAAGAAAAATTAATGCGGATTTAAAGGCGGAAATTAATTCAAAATTTAAAGAAGCTATTAAAAAAGTAAAGAAAGGAAGTACTGTTATTTACTGTCTTGCAACTGGGCATCAGGGAAATAGTGAAAACATTACCATTTTAAAACATGTAACTGGATTTGATGCAGGCAAATCGGTTTCTTACTATTATTTTCCGTTAAATGGGTTGAGTAAAACGCCTTCAGTAATTGGTTCATTGAAAAAAATAAAAGACAAAAAACTTTCAGCACTATTATCGACCAGTAAGGATGAAAAAACGTTTGTAGATATTTCTTCTGCTGAACATATACATGCTATTCAGACGATTAAAAGATTTTCTGGCATATGTAGTATTTTAGAAATATGCAAACTTGTGAAAAATAATACAGAACCAAATACAACATTTGATGACTTCAAAAATATGTACCTAGACGATATGATGAATGGTCTTGATGATTTGCGTTTACTTAGTTCTTCATTTGAAGGTTCAAGCCCTCTGCTGTATTTGATTAATGGAAGTATCAAAGGAATTAACGGTTATGCAAAAAGATTAATTGAAATTATCAGAATCACTTTGAAAAATCATGAACTGAAAGCTAGTAAGACAAAAATAATTTTGTCATGGACATTGGATAAAAATCAAATGAGAGGCGAAAAAGTTGAAATGTTAAATAGTATTACTTCAAAACTACGTGATTATATTGGAGATGTGGAAACATCTGACGGTTTGTTAGACTTTTTTCATAGTGATAAAACAACGATAGCTATTGCTTGTACAGAATCTGATTATAAAAAAATAAAAGAAATTAAACAAAATCAAGATATTTTTTTAATAAAAGCTAATCCTCTGTTTGAAGTAAGTAATAAGAGTAAAATTATATAAAAAATTAGAAAAATTAATGTCAAATAAAGATAGCTCTTTAAATGAGGATCAGGAAAATGTTGAAACTAAGGATATCAACTTGAATAATAACGAGAAAAAAGAAACGGAAATTAGCAAGTCACAAGCTACATTTTATAAATTTCAAATCGATGAATTAAAAGAGAATTTAGAAAAAGAGGAAAAGAATTCAGCTATTGCCACAGATAAATGGAAACGTGCTCTTGCAGATTATCAAAATTTAGAAAAACAAACTATCGATAGAATAAACGCGCGAGAAGACAAAATAATTTTGCATTTCTTAACTGTGCACGAAGATTTTATTCGTGCAAAAAATGCATATGAAAAGGATGGAATAAATGTAGAGGGGCTTGATGTCATCATAAAGAATATGGAGTCCATCTTGGATAATTATGAAGTAAAAGCTATTGAAGCTGAAGGAAAGAAACTTGATCCCAAGTTGCATGAAGTAGTACAAGAGATTGAGGAGGACAATCTTGAGGAAGGTACAATTGTAAAAGAGATCGCAAAAGGATATATTATTCGTGGCAAGGTATTGAAATACTCGAAAGTATGTGTTTCGAAAAAATTAATTAAAAAATAGGTAAAAAGTATGGCAGAAAGAATAATTGGCATTGATCTTGGAACAAGCAACTCAGCTGCTGCAATTATTCAAGGTGGTAAGCCAACAATAATTCCTGCAGCTGAAGGTCAAACAGCACACGGTAAGGCGTTTCCATCAGTTGTTGCATTTCCAAAAGATGGTAGCCCTATGCTTGTTGGTACGCCAGCTCTAAATCAGGCTGTAACAAATCCTGAAAATACTATTACTAAAGCAAAGAGAAAGATGGGCACAGATCACATTTACAAAATCCAAGGCAAAGAATACAAACCACAACAAATCTCTGCGTTTATTTTACAAAAAATTAAAAAAGATGCTGAAGCATTTACTGGAGATAAGATCACAAAAGCGGTAATTACGGTTCCTGCCTATTTTGATGATAATCAAAGACAAGCTACCAAAGATGCTGGAACAATAGCTGGGCTTGATGTAGTACGAATAATCAACGAACCAACTGCAGCCTCTCTTGCTTTTGGTCTTGACAAAGCAAAGCAGGACATGAAAATATTGGTATTTGACTTTGGTGGTGGAACACTTGATGTAACAATAATGGAAATGGGAGGCGGTGTCTTTGAAGTAATGAGCACTTCTGGTGATACTCATCTGGGCGGTACAGATATGGATATAGCTATAATTGATTATGTCAAAGAAGAATTCAGAAAAAAAGAAGGCATTGATCTTTCAAGTGACAAGGAAGCCATGGCACGACTTAGGGAGGCTTGTGAAAAGGCAAAGATTGAACTTTCGGGTGTAATGGAAACTGAAATAAACTTGCCATATTTCCATGAAAAGACTACGCTCCAAGTGAAATTAACAAGAGCTAAGGTAGATAGTCTTGTAACATCATTAGTTGAAAGATGTAAGGGTTCAATTGACAAAGCAATTGCAGATGCAAAGATATCTGCTTCAGATATCACAAAAATTGTACTAGTAGGCGGACCTACCAGAATGCCAATTGTAAAAAAGTTTGTTGAAGACGCTGTTGGTAAAAAACCGGAATCAGGTGTTGATCCAATGGAGGCTGTTGCCTTTGGTGCTGCCATTCAGGCTGGTATTATGGCTGGTGATGTGGAAAGCGATATTGTATTATTAGATGTGACACCATTGACATTAGGAATTGAAACACTAGGTGGTGTGCGTGAGCCAATTATTGAGAGGAATAATACAATTCCCACTTCGAAAGACAAAACTTTCACAACTGCAGCTGATAACCAGACTGCAGTTACAATAAACGTGGTTCAGGGGGAACGACCAATGGTTGCTGACAATGTTTCTTTGGGGAGTTTTAATCTAACTGATATTCCTCCAGCTCCTAGGGGTGTTCCACAAGTCAATGTAAAATTTGACATTGACGCTAATGGTATCATTAACGTAACAGCAAAGGATCTTGGAACTGGAAAGGATGCTAAAATTACAATAGAATCTTCTACAAAATTATCAGATGAGGAAGTAGAAAAATTGAAGCAGGATGCAGAAAAACATGCAGATGAAGACAAGAAGAAAAAAGAAGCCGTGGATATCAAAAACGAAGCAGAAAGCTTCATCTATACGACAGAAAAATTGGTTAACCAAGATCTTAAAGACAAAATATCACAGGAACAAGGAATTAAGGTTACTGATGCAATAAAGGAGTTGAAGGAAGTTCTAAACCAGGATACAGACCAGATTAAAACAAAACTCGATGCATTAAAAGCAATAGTTAATGAAATAACTGCTGAATTATACAAAAATGCTACTCCTCCACCGGGCGCAGAGCAACAACAAGATGAATCTAAATCTGAGGAAAAATCTGAATCTGAACCCGAGCCTGAATCTGAACCAAGTGAAGAAGAGTCCAAATAAAAACACAATATTACAAATTTTTTGAGAATGAATATCTTAGCTAATTTATACGGCAAACTAACTATTTGATCTTGATATGAGTGCTAAACGTGATTACTATGAAGTTATTGGTGTTTCTAAGACAGCCCCACTAAATGAGATCAAAGATCAGTATAGAAAATTAGCTTTAAAATTTCATCCTGACAGAAACAAATCACCTGAAGCTGCTGAGCATTTCAAGGAGATTTCAGAAGCCTACGCTGTGTTAGCGGATCCAGAAAAACGACAGCTGTATGATCAGCATGGGCATGCTGGTGTGGACGGACGATATAGTACTGAGGATATTTTCCGTGGTGCTGGAGCTAACTTTGACGACATCTTTAGCAATTTATTTGGAGGAAGAGGCAGACAAACATCTGGCGGTTTTGATTCAATTTTCGATATTTTTTCTGGGGGTGGACAGGGATTTGGCGGTTTTGGAAGACAGAGAGGCTCTGATTTACTGCATGAAACTTTTGTTACTCTAGAGGATGTACTTCATGGGAAAAGAATGGAGCTTGACATACAAAAAAACGTGGACTGCCCGGATTGTAATGGTACTGGCTGTTCGCCTGGCACGTCAAAAATAAAATGTACAGATTGTAACGGCCAAGGGCAGGTAAGAGTTAGTCGAGATATGGGGTTCGCGAAATTTGCTACTGTTCAGCCGTGTAGAAAATGTAAGGGACAAGGAGTAACAATAGAAAAACCCTGTAGAAAATGTAAATCAGGAAAGGTAAAAGGCACAAAACACATTTCATTTGAACTTCCAGCAGGCATAGAAAACGGCGATTATGTAATCTCTGGTGAGGGTGATTCAGTACCAGACGGAGTCAATGGTGATCTAATAGTAAGGGTTCAAGTTCAACCGCATCCCAATTTCAAACGAGATGGCAGAGATATTTTTTATGATGCACCAATATCAATGATTGATGCTAGTTTAGGTAAAAATTTGGAAGTTCCTACACTAGAAGGACATCATAAAATTTCTGTGGAATCTGGCAGCCAGCCAAATTCAATCATCAAACTTAAGGGAAAAGGATTACCTGGACGAGGTCTTCGTGGTAGGGGCGATCAGTATGTTAGATTGGTAATTAATATTCCAAAAAAACTAAACAAACAACAAAAAGAACTATTGAAGGAATTTGAAGATTCTTTCGACTAAGATAAAAAACTGATTTTATGCCTAAAATAATCATAATTTATTATGAAAACATGAATTTTTGTTTAATCTAACAAAAAAGAAACTTATGCAAGGTTTTTTTCTTTCATATTGCGGGGGTCGCCCAGCTTGGTCAACGGCGTAAGGTTCAGATCCTTATCTCCTAGGAGTTCATGGGTTCAAATCCCATCTCCCGCATTGTTGTTTATTTTTTAGACTGGTAGTTGTGAAAAACTTAAAACCCAGTTGATTTACGATTATCCATGGTAAAAGTAACCCGAGTAGGTGGAAGAGGTACAAGCAGACGAACAACTGATTCTAGTAAAAAATCATCATTTGCTGGAGCAGCTTTCAAGAAAAAACAGGAAGCTAGAAGAAAAGCATTAGCAGGCAAATACATCTCTACTGGAAGAGGTACTGGAAGAAAAAAAGTATCAAGCAAAGCAACCAAATCCCGCTCAACTAAAGGTGTGTCCAGAGTCACCGGTCGTGGCACTGGCAAAAGGAAAAGCAGAGGATAAATTCTTTTTTTTTATAACCTGTTTTACCTTGTATCTTTCTTATTTTAATTAGATATTTTGTATTTTTTTTCGTAGAAGATCATTAACTATTTTTCCGGAAGCCTTGCCCCTCACTTCTTTCATCGCAAGCCCCATCAGAGTGGTTATCGCTTTATCTCTTAATTTCTTAACAAGTTCCATATTCTTTTGAATGATCTCGTCCAAAATTTCATTTAGCTCACCTTCACCCATACTTGAAACGTCCGTGCTTTGCATAGCGGTTGAAATGTTTCCTGATTTACCAGACATAATGCTTTCGAAAATAATTTCTAGTGATTCCTTGGGTACCTTGCCAGACGCTAATAGCTCAAATGTTTCTATGATGTGTTCCGGTTTCAATAGTGTTGCATCAAGTCCCTGTCTCTCCATATTTGTTATGCTAGAACAAAGTATTGAAGCTACAAAATTTGGCGAGTTTTTTTTATTTTCACAGATTTTTTCAAACAACTCCATGTATACCGAGTCAAAAATCTGTTCAGACAACTGGGAATTTAGATCGTATTTCTGTTGAATTTCAGTAATTGATTCATCCCATGATTTTGGAATATTTTCCACCGCGAGTTTTATTTCTTCAGGTATCACACTAATTGAAGGAATGTCAGTTTCTGGATACATCCTTGATGCGCCAGGACGTGGTCTAAGAAAAATAGTTTCACCGTCTTGTGTGGCAGCTCTAGTCTCAGCTGGAACTCCGTTTGTTGCATCTTGAATTCTCTTTATTATAGAGCCTATAGCGTAATCTAATTTTGGATCTTCACCAGCTATAATCAGAAAACCATCTTCATCTACTAATTCAAGATGTTTTCTTACCCTATCAACGTCCGAATCATTAATTCCGTAGTTAGGAAGCTCATCTGAATGGAAAACTCCACCAATACCAAAAAATCTTACTACTTGCCCAATTTCTTTTCCCAATCTAATTCCAGGATATGGTTCAAAACCAAACATTCCTGAAAAATTTCTTATTCGTATAGCCTTAATTTTTGCCTTTGATTTTAATGCCTTTTGAATTATTTTTGATTCACAATCTTTGAAAATCTCAGTAATATCAAACACATCTTCTTTTGTGATTGTTATTGATAGTTTTTTGAGTTTATCACCAATCTGAATTAGTCCGTGTTGTCTTTTGGCCTCATAACCAATTATTTTTTCCAGTTGGTCTAGCTGTTGTACACCCTTTACTTCTACAACTCCACTATTCATAACTGAAATATTTACATCCTGTCTAATGGAGCCAATTCCTCTTTTTACCATTCTTGTTGCTCTTAGCAATCTTCCAAGTGTTAGCGCAATTTCTTTAACTCCAGACGGTTTAGTACTGACAGGTTCTAAAGCAATTTCAACTAACGGTATACCCAAACGATCTAAACTGTAATTTCTTTCATTTTGTTCATCTTTGAGAAGTTTCGCTGCATCCTCCTCAAGACAAACTGCCTGAACTCCAATCTTTTTTCCGTTTACCTTGAGATTTCCTCCATGGGAAACAAGCATGGTTCTTTGAAAACCAGTGGTATTGGATCCATCAATAACAGTTTTTCTCATAACATGAATCTCGCTAAAAATTTTTGATTCAAGCATACTGCTAATCAGTAACGAAATCTTCTTTGCATCATGATCTAGTTCATGAGGAGGTTCTTCATCTTTTTCAACTAGGCAACTGCTATGAGGATTTGCATAATAGTTGATTTTTTTTGATTTTGTTTTCTCAAATAACGCAGCTGGATCTAATTCACCAAGCTCACTTTTTGCCGTTCTTAGACTTCTAGAGAATTTTTCAGTATATTCATCACTCTCTATTGGTCTGCATTTGCAAAACAATTTTTTATTAGTGTTCAGCTGTTGGTGAATCTCTAACCCAACTTTCAAACCAATTTTTTCAAAATCAATTTCAGTCATAATTAAAACTCTGAAGCAATATTTTCCAGCATTAATGACTTCATTTTATCGGCATCTTTTGAATTTCCTAAGGCCCACATTGCTTTTACAAGTGAAGTTTCTGGTGTCATATTCTCAAGAGGAGTAATTCCTAATTCTAACAAATCTCTGCCACTTTCATAGACTGTCATCCTAACTCTGCCATCAATACACTGTGATGTCATCCCCAAAAATAGGTCGTTTTCCTTTGCATTTTTTACAACATCGTACATAGTCCGTCCGACATGTCCCAATCCAGTTCCTTCAAAAATTATTGCCTTGCATCCAGTTTGTATAAGATTTTCAATTAACTTTGGATCATAACCGGGGTGATATTTTACCAGAGCAACTTTTGTGTCAATCTTCATCCTTGGATGATATTTTGCATCTTTAAAAAATTCATCCCGTATATTCTTCTGAATTTCTAATGTTGGTGTAATTATGAATGCAGGATCGTCTCCCATTGTCTCAAACGCTCCACGTTTGCTTGTATGATTTTTTCTTACCCTGGTTCCCGCGTGGCACGCCACAGTTTGATCATTGTCATTATGGTGCATAACAAGAAAAATACCCTTGGTATTAGATTCAACAAGAAATTTTGAAGCTGCAATCAGGTTTATCGCCGCATCAGATGATCTCTGTGAACCAACAAGTGCAACAGGAATAGGAAATCCGGCAAGTGCAAAAGACAAAAAAGAAGATGTATAATGCATGGTGTCTGTTCCATGCGCAATTAGTATTCCCTTATAGTCGGAGTTTGCAAGCGAGTCAAGTTTTTCTGCAATTTTTGTCCAGTGATCCGGCTGTAAATTTTCTGAATACTCCGAGAATAAAACCTCCGCATCAATGTTAGCAATTTTTGCAAGCTCAGGAACTGCTTCATTGATATCAGAAGCAGTAAGCGCAGGTGTAACAGCACCAGTTCTGTAGTCAACCTTACTCGCAATTGTTCCTCCCGTAGAAAGGAGTAAAATTTTTGGAAGTGCTGGATCCTCCTCTCTTTCTTGATCCTGCTTAGGCTTTACTTCAGAACTAGAAATGATCTGTATTTCTTGAATTTCGCCAACATTAATTCCTACATTATAACCGCTTCCTAATTTTAATACGAGATGTTTATCATCACCAGACTCGTATCTAGGCATTAAAATCCCAGAGTATGTCAAATCAGCAGTAATTTTGATAGAATCGCCCACTTTTACATTATTTTTTTTTAAACAGTCAAGCGCATTCCCAGAATAGCCTTTGTCTTCTGACATTGAGGTGGTTTAAGCAGTTATTTTATTAAAACTACCTGAAAGCTGAAAGTTCGACCTTCTGTCCTATCTTCAAGTCTTTTTGCTCTCTTACCTTCTTTACAGCGTCCTCAAAGTGCTTCATTGTAACTTTTGCACTCTCAGCATCTTTTTCAACTTTGGCAACTTCCTTTTTCTGTGATGCTTCAGCATTACGTTCTTCTTCTGAAGTTGCATCTTTCTTAGTATACACCTCAGCCATTGAGTATTTATCAAGATGTTCATGGATAACAAAAGATACAGCAGTGTTTGCTATAGCTGCTACATCTGCACCACTAAATCCATCAGTTGCCTCTGCTAATTTACCAAAATTCACATAATCTGGGTTATTAGGATCTTTTTCAAATGGGATACCTTCCGCATTGATCTCCAATATTCTTTTTCTGGATTCTTTATCAGGCAAAGGAATCTGTATAATTTTATCAAACCTGCCTGGTCTAAGTAATGCAGGATCAATCATATCCGCCCTATTTGTAGCAGCAAGCACCACAACACCATGCATTTCTTGCATACCATCGAGTTCTGTCAATAGCTGACTAACAACTCTTTCAGTCACTTGCGTTTCTGCACCACCACCTCTAATCGGTGCTATTGAATCAATCTCGTCAAAGAACACTACACAGGGAGAAGCCTGTCTGGCTCTTCTGAAAATTTCTCTAATACCTCTTTCAGATTCTCCTACCCATTTTGATAATAATTCAGGACCTCGTACAGAAACGAAGTTAGCTTCACTTTCAGTGGCAACTGCCTTTGCTAACATTGTCTTTCCTGTACCGCTTGGACCATGAAGCAAAATACCATGTGGCATTTTATGTCCTAACTTATCATATAGACCAGGATATTTCATTGGCCATTCAACTGCCTCTTGAAGTTCTTGCTTGGTAGCATCTAAACCACCAACCTCTTCCCATTTCACATCTGGATTTTCTATGAAAACTTCTCTCATACCAGATGGTGTAACTTCAACTAGAGCCTTTTTGTAATCGTCATTATTTACAACTAATTTGTCAAGTGTTTCAGGTGGTATCTTTTCATCATCTAAGTTAATCTCTGGCAGTAGTCTACGTAAACACTTCATTGCTGCTTCTTTACACAAATACTCTAAATCTGCACCTACATACCCATGGCTAACTCCAGAAATACGTTGAAGATCTACATCATCATGCAACGGCATATTTCGTGTGTGAATATTAAGAATATCACGTCTTCCCTTTTTATCGGGCACTTTGATTTCAATTTCTCTATCAAATCTTCCTGGTCTTCGTAGAGCAGGATCAATTGCATTTGGTCTGTTTGTTGCTGAAATTACTATCACTTTACCTCTTGCTTCCAATCCATCCATAAGCGAAAGCATTTGTGAAACAACTCTTCGTTCAACTTCACCAGTAACTTCTTCTCGTTTGGGCGCTATCGAGTCAATTTCATCAACAAAAACAATCGACGGTGCTTTTTCTCTTGCTTCTTTGAATATCTCTCGTAGCCTAGCTTCACTCTCACCATAGAACTTGCTCATAATTTCAGGGCCAGAAATACTAATGAAATGTGCGTTGCTTTCATTTGCTACTGCTTTTGCTAAAAGAGTCTTTCCTGTACCAGGAGGTCCATAAAGCAATACACCCTTTGGTGCTTCAATTCCCAATTTCACCTCTTAAGGTCTCACCTTTTTCTGCTATATGGAAAACTGTTTTTTGAGTTACAAGTGCAGCATCAGCATTAGGCGTAACTCCAATAATCTGAAATGTTAATCGTCCACCAAAGTATGGTACCATAACATTATCACCCTTAATCAAAGGCACACTTTCTAAAGCATCTGCAAGATATCGTTCATCAATTGGTGGTATAGCTTCTAACGGTGCTACCACAATTTTTTCTGCAGCTACAGCCTTAATCTTTTTTACCGTGATAGAATCTCCAATAGCAATACCAGAGTTGTTTCGACCCAACCCATCAATTCTAATTATACCCTTTCCTTCATCTGATGGATAAAGCGGTAAACATTTTGCAACTGTTCTTCGTTTTCCTTTAATTTCAATCACATCTCCCGTTGACGCATTTAATGTGTCCATAGAATCATAATCAATTCTTGCCACTCCTCGTCCTACGTCCCGTGTGTATGCTTCCAAAACTTTGAGTGTAAGTTCATTTTGGCTCATGAATACTCAGATCTTGTATATTCTTTATATGTTTAGCATTGTATCGCTATCTTCAAATTTGTAAATCAAAAGCTTAAAATCTGTTCGCTAATTCAAAATGTTCACATTGGGAAAAAGACCTCTTGTTAGAAGGCGTGGACGTGGTGGAATGCAGTTTAGGGCGCCTACTATTGGAAAGTTATCACCTGCAAAATACCCTGTTTTTGAACTTGCCGAGAATATTGAAGGTGAGATAATTGACCTGGTTCATGAAAAAGGTCGTGATGTACCGCTAGCAAAAGTTAGATTTTCAAATGGTTCTGTCTCCTTTCTTCCGGCAGTAATCGGTTCTAAAATAGGCTCTAAAATACAATTTGGACTTGAAGCTGAAATTACGGACGGTAATGTAACTAGCATTCAAAACATTCCTGATGGTACAGTAGTATGTAATATAGAAAAACAATTTGGAGATGGCGGTTCTTTTATCAAGTCTGCTGGTACTGATGCAACAGTATTTTCACATGGAGATGATGGAGTCACACTAAAGCTTGCCTCTGGAAAATTTACTACTTTAAATCCAAAAAATCGAGCAATGATAGGAACTTTGGCAGGTGGTGGTAGTACCGATCGACCATTAATGCGTGCTGGAGTAGCATGGAGAAAGTTCAGATCAAGAGGACAAAAATATCCAATTGTCAGAGGAGTAGCTCAAGCATCATATGTTCATCCTCATGGAGGTGGCAGACATCAACATGTTGGTCAAAGCTCAACAGTTTCACGTAATGCTCCACCAGGAGCAAAGGTGGGAAGTATTGCCGCTAGAAAAACTGGAAGAGCAAGAATTAAGGATAGAAAGTAGTCTTCTTAAAACTGATTAATAACTTTCATTTTATATTCTTATGAAAAAACAACGTGTACATATTTTGATAAGGGGGAAGGTACAGGGAGTCTTTTTTAGACAAGCTCTAAAAGTTTTGGCTATAAAGAACAATGCATATGGTTGGGTTAGAAATCTAAAAGATAATCGTGTGGAAGTATTACTTGAAGGTGATAGTAGTGCAGTAAATTTAATTGTTGAGTGGGCTCATCACGGTCCTGCAAATGCACGTGTAGATGAGATTAAATTTAACAATGAAGAATTTAAAAACGAGTTTACAACTTTTGAAGTTCTATACTAAATTTTTTGTCAAAATTTATAACGGTAGTAGCTCTGCTAGCTCCAGACTAGACTTGTAATCCCATTTCAAGGCATACAAGATCCGCCACGTTGACGAGGAAGCGTGGATGTCCCACCTTAGGATTGCTCCCTCCCGGACCTGATCCCTTTCAGTGGTTCGGTCTTGGAAATTATCCGTTCGGATAACTCTAGTCCTACAACCACCCGCCTCGGCGTGATTTCATTTCCGCATACCAAGCGGGAATTACCAATCTAGAGATTTACCCAGCAGTTACTGATCTCTGCATATAGCCGGTTTCAGAACAGGGCACGGCTGGCACCCTAATCCTACCTACTACCGCTCATAATACAAACTGGTGTTATATTTGAATTAAGATCACTTGCTTTTCAAATCTGTTATCATATTACAAACAGAACAAATCTTACCAGTGCATTGATTCCCACAAACTAGACAAATTCGTTTTTCTTTATGACTAACTTTATTTGTAAATTGAGAGATTTTCAAAATTGAACTGTATATGTTATTTTTTACTCCAATATGATTTGATTCAAGCGAATTTAGAAATTCTCTAATCTCAGTTCTAATTCCCTCATTCATGTGTGGGCATGGTTCAGTTTGAAAGGGCAGGTCATTTGTAAATGCATAAAAGACAATTTCAGACTCGTAAATCTCAGAAAATGGCTTTATTTTTCTGACTTTATTTGAAGATATATCAGGATCCATCCAACCAATTTTGTTTGTATCACCAGAAAGGATGTTTATAAGAAATGTTTGTACGACATCGTCCAAATTATGACCTGTTGCAATAACATCTGCATTAATTATTTTTGCTGCATGATCTAATGCCCTACGTCTAAATGTTCCACAGATTGAACAAGAAGAGGGTTTCTGACCATTTCTTAGTTCTAATGATTCTTCCAGTGTAAGATCAAAGAGTTCTTTATATGAAAAAGTTCTGTGTTCTACATTTAATCTTGCACAAAACTTCTCAACAATCTTCAATGCTTCATCTCTATATCCCGGAATTCCCTCGTCAATGGTTACGGCAAATATTCTAAAATTGTGTGTTTTTGACATTTTATTTAAAACATCTAATAATACAAGGGAATCCTTCCCTCCAGAAACAGCAACGCAAACAAGTTCATTATTTTTAATCATCTTATGCTTTGAAATCGTTCTAGCAGCCTTGCGTAAAATAGAATTAGCAAAACATTCAGAGCAAAGATTTTCTCCAGAATATTTCCTCGAGTAAGCTGCTTGCTTTTGACATTTATCACAGATCATTTGGTTTTAATCTATTTTCCAGCAATTTAGGTTTTGATACATTTTAGACCAGAACAATTATTTTTGATGGGCTATATTGTAAACCAACCAGATTTTACATAAGATAATGCTATATTCAAACCAAATAAAACGAAGGTAAAAGCATAGATCGCCCACATTATCCCATTAATTTTTTGTTCTGAAGCCTTCTTTTCAATAATAGTATAGATGAATTTGCCTCCATCTAGTATTGGTAACGGTAACATATTGATGATTCCGATGAAAAACGAAATCATCCATAGCCAAAGAAGAAACATCGATAGATGAGGATCCCACTCTATGAAATTATAGACAGGCTTGTATGATAATGCATTATCTCTCATTATGCCAACTAGCCCTCTATTAGGATCATCAGGAGAAGGCATAATCTCTACAGGCAATTGTAATTGTTGCCCATTCCTCTGTACTGTCACAGTGACAGTATCACCGGGTTTCAGATCGATCTTTTGAAAATCTAACGGTGTTACTATAATAACACCATTTATAGCTGTTATCAAGTCATCACTTTGCAAACCTGCTTTTTCTGCTCCACTGTCTGGAATAATTGAAATAATGAGTACACCATCAGGTGCATCATAAAACCATTCCACAAATGGTTCTGGTAGAATCAATGCAAAAATTGGATTTGTTAATAATAGAGCACCCAAGGCAAATGCAAAGATTACATTCGAAGTAGCTCCTGCTCCTATTACTCTGAGCTTTGATATTTTTTTTGCCTTATCAAATTCCTCCTCATCTGGTTCCACAAACCCTGCAAATAATGCAATAAAGACCGCAAATCCTCCTGTCTTGATCTTTATTTTTTCTAAAGACGCTACAATACCATGTGCACCTTCATGAATCACAAGAACTATTGGAATAGATAATAGAAAATACGCTATGGCTGACGCTGAAGTTAGTGTAACACCAGGTATCAGCACCGTTAACTCGGCAAATTCAGTTGGCTCTACAAAAAAGTTTGCGAGGTTGTTCAACAAAAACCAGAATGCAAATCCCATCATCAGAAACCCTGCAACCACACTAACGTCTGCAAAAATGCGAATTCCCCGTTTAGTTCTAGTTAATATTCTTGAAAGTACAGATTGAACCTGAGTATTTTTGTATGTAAGGCTGTAGGCCTTTAGTTCAAAACC
>LUMW01000791.1_pt1 | contig 16228 bp, 16 predicted proteins | sample 729761 | NCBI WGS metagenome assembly LUMW01 (sample SAMN03860302, study PRJNA289734) | marine metagenome | biome: seawater column; feature: ocean; material: water; isolation source: Red Sea water column Station 192 - depth 500m | place: Saudi Arabia: Red Sea | collected 2011-10-15 | depth 500 m
GCGTTCCGCTCAAGGATGGCCGCACGCTGCACCATGATGGCAATGGCCGTTTCGGTGCGGGCAAGGTCACCGTCCGTACGGCGCCCGCCGGTACCGGTATCATCGCCGGTGGTCCGATGCGTGCTGTCTTCGAAAGCCTTGGCGTTGCCGACGTGGTGACCAAGTCGGTCGGCACGTCCAATCCCTACAACATGATCCGCGCAACCTTCGATGCCCTGCAGGACCAGACGTCGCCGAAGTCGGTGGCGCAGCGTCGCGGCAAGAAGGTCGCCGACCTGCTTGGTCGTGGCGGATCGACCGAGGCCGAGGCGCAAGCCGACGCCGCGGCCATGGCGGAGTAAGTCAGATGGCAGACAAGAAGACCATCACCATCAAGCAGATCGGTTCGCCGATGCGTCGGCCCGAAAGCCAGCGCAAGATTCTGATCGGCCTTGGCCTCAACAAGATGCACAAGACCGTGACGCGTCAGGACACCCCCGAGGTGCGCGGTGCAATTGCCAAGGTTCCGCATCTGGTCACGATCGTGGACTGACACGCGCCCGAGTTCAGGCGATTGCCTGTTCGGTTGCTACACATTCGATGGCGGCGGAGAAGCTTGGCGGCTTCTTCGCCGTTTTCGTTTGTCTGTAGAGAATGCGCTCAACGCCACGCACGCTTGATCAGGCGGCGCAGTCTCCATGGATCTGCACCGTGAAATCGACCGTTCGGTCCTGCACGATCCGACGTTCGACCAGGCGGCAATTCGCTTTGGTGTAAGCGTTGATAAGCGCGACCGTCTCCGCGTTGGGCGGCCTATGCTTGAAATCGGCCACGTCGACGATCACGCCGGGACGCTGTGCCAACAGGCGTCGGACTTCCTGTTCGGTGGTCGGCAAATGATGGCCTGCCAGATGATAGAGCATCGGCGGACCGTCGAAGATCACCATGGATCGGCCATCGTCATGCTTCCGGATCGCGTCGACCAGACGGTCCATCGCCACGCTCGTGCGCTCCGTACGGTCGAAATCGAGCGGAGAGTGGATGGCAAAGCTGATCGTCAGCACAAGAACCAGCCCGATCGATCCCGCGACCGGCCGCGCAAGGATCGGCGCCGATGCGAGCGATAGCGGCACCAGAAGCGGGAGCGCGTAATGGAGATGGAAGTTCGGCACTGCGAGCAGCCCCAGTACCGCCGCCGCCAGCCAGACCAGAATGAATGATTTCATGTCGGAAGATGGTGCTTGGCGCATCCCCAAGAAAGCCAGAGCGATAAGCGGGGTGATAAGAATCCCCATAATCGCCGCTCCGAAGAGAGAGTTCGACGCCTCGTATGATTTCGAGAGATTGGAGAGGACCATCGCCTGCCAGAATTCGCTCCATTGGCCTGACGCCGCGTAAAAGCCTGCGATGGCGAGAGTCGGCGCAGCGCCGATCGCGATCCAGACAGCCATCCATTTTACCGTGCGCTGTGCGCTTCCCGACTCTCTGAATAGCTTCCAGCTGGCCCACAGTCCGAACGCGGCGACTTCGAATACGGCCGTCTGTTTGATGGTAAGGGCCAGGCCGCCAAGGCCCATGGCGAGGACCAGATAGGCTGCCGAGCCGGCTTCGCTCGATTTATCGGAATGGCGTTGGACGATCCAGGCCGCCGTCGCCACCAAAGCATTGTAGAAGACGGGGCTTTGCCCGCCATATCCCCCGAACATGGGAAGCGCGCACAGATAGAGAATCGCAGCTGTGCAGCCTGCGCGCGAGCCGAATTCCCTTCTAGCCATTTCCCAGATCACGGAAGCTGTGAAGCCGGCGAAGATTGCCGCAACGATCTGGTAGACGATCGGATCGTAGGAGATCGCGGCCATCGCCCAGTAAAGGGCGAAATGCCCGAACGGCTTGCGGTCCCATATGTCGACGAAGGGTAGGGCGCCCTGCGTCATCTCTATCCCGGCGGCGAAATAGAAGGCCTCGTCGACGAAGAGATTGGGATTGCCGAAGGTGGCCATGCGAAGGCCGAGCGCAATAAGAATGCACACGCCCAGCCGCCACGCATGACCCGATGCCAGCGACAGCCTGCCGGAACGCTCGATCCGCAGATTCGCAGCGGGTAGACTGAAATTGAGCATTCTATATCCCGATCACCGTCGCGCTTCGCTTTGCGCCCTACATCCGAGACATTGGGGAACGGTTAACCATGCATCGCGACGGAATTCGCAAACTCGCAGACAGGGGGTGACAATCGCTTCGGTTTTGGATAGGGGCCGCCCCTTCCAACAGCGCGCACCCCTTCAGGGGGCCTAGAAAGCGAAAGCGAGTGCACTATGAAACTGAATGAAATTCGCGACAATCCCGGCGCCCGTAAAGAGCGCATGCGCGTCGGCCGTGGCATCGGCTCGGGCAAGGGCAAGACCGGCGGCCGTGGCCAGAAGGGTCAGAAGAGCCGTTCGGGCGTCGCCATCAAGGGCTTCGAAGGCGGCCAGATGCCGCTTCACATGCGTCTGCCTAAGCGCGGCTTCAACAATCCGTTCGGCAAGGATTTCGCCGAAGTGAACCTGGGCATGGTCCAGAAGTTCATCGACGCGGGCAAGCTCGACGCCAAGACCACGCTCGATCACGAAACGCTGAAGGCCGCCGGCCTCGCCCGTGGCGGCAAGGATGGCGTGCGTCTGCTCGGCAAGGGCGAACTGACTGCCAAGGTCACTTTCAAGGTTGCCGGTGCGTCCAAGGGCGCGATCGAAGCGGTCGAAAAGGCCGGCGGCAAGGTCGAAGTGATCGCCGCAGCGCAGCCCGAGCACGAGAAGAAGGCTGCCCGTACCGAAGCGAACAAGGCCAAGAAGGCCAAGTAAGCGGGAAAATCATGGGGCGGGGGTTCGACATTGGGCGAACCCCACCCTATCTACCCCTCCATCGCCGGGAGGGGCCGGCACCAAGCTAGGATCGACTTTTCGAGATGGCATCACGCGCCGATAATATCGCGAGCAATCTAAGCCTCGCCAATTTCTCCAAGGCAACCGAACTGCGCCAGCGAATCTGGTTCACCATCGGTGCCCTGGTCGTCTTCCGCTTTCTGAGCTTCGTTCCGCTGCCGGGTGTGAACCCGCTGGTGTTGCAATCGCTCGCCGATACGGCGCGCGGCGGCATCCTCGACATGTTCAACATGTTCACCGGCGGCAGCCTCGAACGGATGAGCCTGATCGCCTTGGGCGTGATGCCGTACATCACCGCCTCGATCGTGATCCAGCTCGCTGCGGCGCTGCATCCTTCGCTTGCCGCGCTGAAGAAGGAAGGCACGACCGGCCGCCAGAAGCTGAATCAGTACACCCGCTACGGCACGGTGCTGTTGTGCACGGTGCAAGGTTGGTTCCTGGCCGCGGGCCTCGAAAGCTACGGCGCGCAGAGCGGTATCCAGGCGGTGGTCGATCCCGGCTACATGTTCCGGATCGGTGCGGTGATCAGCCTCGTCGGCGGGACGATGTTCCTGCTCTGGCTGGGCGAACAGATCACCAGTCGCGGCATCGGCAACGGCGTTTCCCTGATCATCATGGCGGGAATCGTCGCACAATTCCCGAGCTTCGCCGCAAACCTGTTCGAAGGCGGGCGCACCGGTTCGATCTCGCCGGTAATCATTGTCGGCTTCATCGCCATGATCGTGATTCTGATTCTGGTGATCAGCTTCGTGGAGCGGGCGCAGCGGCGCTTGCTGATCCAGTATCCCAAGCGCGCGACCCAGCGCGGCATGATGCAGGCCGATCGCAGCCATTTGCCGCTGAAGCTCAACACGGCGGGCGTCATTCCGCCGATCTTCGCCAGTTCGTTGCTGCTGCTGCCGCTCACCATCACGCAGTTCGCGGGCAATTCGCTCGATACGAACAGCACGACGGGCGCCTGGCTGCAGACCCTGCTGCAATATCTCCAGCACGGACAGCCGATCTATATGACGCTGTATGCGGCGGGGATCGTCTTCTTCTGCTTCTTCTACACCGCGGTGGTATTCAATCCCGAGGAAACGGCGGAGAATCTGAAAAAGAACGGCGGCTTCATTCCCGGTATCCGTCCGGGTAAGCGCACCGAGCAATATCTCGACTACGTGTTGACGCGCATCACCGTGGTGGGGGCGATCTACCTCGCGCTGGTCTGCGTCATTCCGGAATACATGATCGCGCAGACGGGCATTCCGCTGTTCCTTGGCGGGACCAGCCTGCTGATCGTCGTGAACGTCACGGTCGATACGATCAGCCAGATCCAGTCGCACCTGCTGGCCCACCAGTATGGCGACCTCATCAAAAAGGCCAAGTTGAAAGGCCGGATGCGCTAGGCTACGCGCCCGAAGATAAGGATTTCGGGCAAAGGGGACTTTCGAACGATGGACATCATCCTTCTTGGCCCTCCGGGCGCGGGCAAAGGCACGCAGGCGCATCGCCTGGTCGAGCATCACGGCATGCGCCAGCTCTCGACCGGAGACATGTTGCGCGGGGCGGTCAGCGCCGGAACACCGGTGGGCATCAAGGCCAAGGCGATCATGGACAAGGGCGAGCTCGTTTCGGACGATATCGTCAGCGAGTTGATCGATGCGGAACTGACCGCGATGGGCAGCGAGACCGGCGCGATCTTCGACGGCTATCCGCGCACCGAAGCGCAGGCGCGCATGCTCGATGAAATCCTCGAACGGCATGGGCGCAAGCTCGACCATGTGATCGAACTGGGCGTCGACGAGGATGCCCTGGTCGAGCGTATCACCGGTCGGTTCACCTGTGCCGAGTGCGGCGCGGGCTATCACGACACGTTCAACCAGCCCAAGACCGAAGGTGTGTGCGACAAGTGCGGCAGCACCGAATTCAAGCGCCGTCCCGACGATAACGAGGAAACCGTGCGTCATCGCATGCAGGTCTATCGTTCGGAAACCGCACCGATCCTTCCGGGCTACGAGGCGCGCGGGATCGTTAGTCGTGTCGACGGGATGGCCAGCATCGAGGACGTCACCCACGCGATCGATTCGATCCTGGGCTGAATACGGCGTCTTTCCACCCTCGGGTCGCCGGGTTATGACGAGCGACAAACGGGGGAATGATCACGATGCGACCGATTACCGCTTTTGCCATGGCTGGGCTGCTGGCTGCGATGACGAGCGTTTCGGCGCGGGCCGAAGTGGTTTCGACCTCACCCAACGGCTTCGTCACGCGCGACACCGCGCAGATCGCGGCGCCGCCGATGACGGTCTGGCTGGCGCTGACCAAGCCGGGCGAGTGGTGGACCGACGAGCACACCTGGTCGGGCGACGCCGGCAATCTGACGCTGACGCCGCAAGCGGGCGGATGCTTCTGCGAAACGATTCCCGGTGACGATGCGGGCGACGCATCGGCGATGAACGGCAGTGCGCGCCATGCCATTGTGGTCCAGGCATTTCCGCTCAAAGTGCTGCGCCTGCGCGGTGGCCTCGGCCCGCTTCAGGGCGAACCGGCGGAAGGCGTACTCACCATCACGTTGAAGGAAATACCCGGCGGTACGCGCGTGCTGTGGGAATACAATGTTGGTGGCCCGATGCGCTTCGAGATACCGGCGATCGCCGCCGCGGTCGACCAGGTGATGAGCCAGCAGCTCACGGGACTGCAAGCGCATCTTGGCCCTCTGGGTGACGACACGCGGTCGGTGCCGTCCGAAACGTCCGCTCCGCAAGAGGCGACTGCCGACGATTCTGAAGCGCCTACTTTCGACGAAGAATTCGAATCCCTCACCGACGAGGATTGAAGCCGCCTACCAGCGGGCGGTTCGGGGGGAACGATGCGCGGCCAGCATGGATTTAGTCCCCGAGACCGGAGGGATTGAATCATGCCGAATACCGAGCGATCCGACGCAGCATCGGATTTCGAAAGCTTCATGGATGAATTGCGCGATCGCAATCCGGGGCAGGACGAATTCGTCCAGGCCGTTGGCGAAGTGGCGCGCGATGTCTTCGATTTCGTCGTGGACAAGCCCGAATATCTGGACGCGCAGATCCTGCGCCGTCTGACCGAGCCCGATCGCGTGGTCAGTTTTCGCGTCTGCTGGGAAGACGACGACCGTCGTGTTCGCGTCGAGCGCGGGTGGCGCGTCCAGAACAACAACTCGATCGGCCCCTACAAGGGGGGTCTGCGCTTCCATCCGGGCGTGACCGAAAGCGTCCTAAAATTCCTCGCCTTCGAACAGACGTTCAAGAACGCGCTAACCGGACTGCCGCTGGGCGGAGGGAAGGGTGGATCCAGCTTCGATCCCAAGGGCAAGTCGGACGCGGAGATCATGCGCTTTTGCCAGAGCTTCATGACGGAACTCTATCGCCATATCGGACCGCATACCGACGTGCCCGCAGGCGATATCGGCGTCGGATCGCGCGAGATCGGCTTCCTGTTCGGTCAGTACAAGCGCATCGTGAACCGTTGGGAAGGCGCGATCACGGGCAAGGGGCTGGAATGGGGCGGATCGGAATTGCGGCCCGAGGCGACGGGGTTCGGCGCGGTTTATTTCCTGCGCCGGATGCTGGACCATGCGGGCCATTCCATCGAGGGCAAGTCGGTGGTTCTTTCGGGCGCCGGCAATGTCGCTCTGCACGCCGCGCAGAAGCTGATCGATTGCGAGGCGAAGGTCCTGACCTTGTCGGACTCGGACGGCTTCATCCACGATCCTGACGGGATCGATCAGGACAAGCTCGACTGGGTCATGGCGCTGAAGCAGGAGCGGCGCGGGCGGATCAAGGAGTATGTCGAGGAATATCCGGACGCCGAATATCACGGCGACGGAGCGCGGCCTTGGCATGTCGATTGCGACATCGCCATGCCCTGCGCCACGCAGAACGAGATCGAAGAGGATGATGCGAAGGCGCTCGTGAAGAACGACGTCATGGCGGTGGTCGAAGGGGCGAACATGCCCACGACCCACGCGGCATCGTGCGCCATTCGCGACGCGGGCATTCTGTTCGCTCCCGCCAAGGCGGCGAATGCGGGCGGGGTCGCGGTCTCGGGTCTCGAAATGAGCCAGAACGCCGAGCGCGTGAGCTGGAACCACGAGAAGCTCGACAGCCAACTCACCGATCTGATGGCGGAAATCCACGATAAATGCGCCGAACATGGCGAAGGCGAAGACGGCAAGGTCGATTACGCACGCGGCGCCAATATCGCCGCCTTCGAAAAGGTCGCCTCGGCGATGCTGGCCTTCGGCGTTATGTGATCGCTCGCGGCGCGGATTTTGACGCGCCTCGATCCCGGCGCTATAGACAGCTTGAACACACGCCCGTGCCGCCCATATGGCGGTCGCGCGGTGTTGCGCGAGGCTGGCGGTTGACGCCGTGGGCGAATCGCCCTAAGCGCGCGGTTCATTCGACAATTACGGATCGGTCCGGCGCGTGGCGGCCTTGTAAAAAAGGTGCTGCATCCGGACTTTCGGCCTTTGCGCCGTCCGTCAGGCGAATGTATTGAGCGATGAGATAGGGTTGGCCCGACGGTCGTAAGTCCCTGTGGAGCATGGAGAAGTAAGTGGCTCGTATTGCCGGGGTGAACATCCCCACCAACAAGCGCGTGATCATCGCGCTCACCTATATCCACGGTATCGGCCGGACCACGGCCGTCGAGATCGCCGACAAGCTCGGCATCGACCATTCGCGCCGTGTGCAGGACCTCACCGACGAGGAAGTGCTGCGTATCCGCGAGACGATCGACGAGGAACATCGGGTCGAAGGCGACCTTCGCCGCGAAACCGCGATGAACATCAAGCGCCTGATGGATCTGCGTTCCTATCGCGGTCTGCGTCATCGTGCGGGTCTGCCCGTGCGCGGCCAGCGCACCCACACCAACGCCCGCACCCGCAAGGGCAAGGCCAAGCCGATCGCCGGCAAGAAGAAGTAAGCGTCGGGTTTTCCCGATACGCTTTTCCCTTCTTGAGTTTGATATAAGGATACCAAGACCATGGCACGCGAACCCGGCCGGATCAGGCGGCGCGACAAGAAGAATATCACGAGCGGCGTCGCGCACATCAACGCCAGCTTCAACAACACGATGATCACCATCACCGACGCTCAGGGCAATGCGATCAGCTGGTCCAGCGCGGGGATGATGGGCTTCAAGGGCAGCCGCAAGTCGACGCCCTATGCCGCCCAGGTCGCCGCCGACGATGCCGGCAAGAAGGCCGCCGAACACGGCGTCCGCACGCTGGAAGTCGAAGTGAAGGGCCCGGGTTCGGGCCGCGAGAGCGCGCTGCGCGGTCTTGCTGCGGTGGGCTTCACGATCACTTCGATCCGCGACGTCACGCCGATCCCGCACAACGGTGTGCGGCCTTCCAAGCGCCGTCGCGTCTGATCCGTGCCTGCCTGGCGGCCCTTTCTCGTTAGGGCCGCCGACACCACATTCACGGACCGGACGCTCTCTGCCCAGAGCACTGGCAGGAACTGAAAAAACCCAACACTCTCGAGGTCAAGGAAGGCAGCGACAAGAAGCGCAAGGCCACCTTCGTCGCCGAACCGCTCGAGCGGGGCTTCGGCCTCACGCTCGGCAACGCGCTGCGCCGCGTGCTGCTCTCCTCGCTCCAGGGCGCGGCGATCACCTCGATCAGAATCGAGAACGTGCTGCACGAATTCTCCTCGCTCGCCGGTGTGCGCGAGGATGTCACCGACATCGTCCTCAACGTGAAGCAGATCGCGCTGAAGATGGAAGGCGAAGGCCTTAAGCGCCTGCAGCTTTCCGCCACCGGCCCGGGCGAGGTCAAGGCGGGCGACATCGCCGTTTCGGGCGACATCGAAGTGATGAACAAGGACCTGGTCCTGTGTCATCTCGACGAAGGCGCGACGCTGAACATGGAACTGACTGCGGACGCCGGTAAGGGCTATTCGCCCGCCGTCGCCAACCGTCCGGCCGATGCGCCGATCGGCCTGATCCCGGTCGACAGCCTGTATTCGCCGGTTCGCCAGGTGAGCTACAAGGTCGAGAACGCCCGCGTCGGGCAGGAACTCGATTACGACAAGCTCTCGCTGACCGTCGAAACCGATGGCACCGTCACGCCGGAAGACGCGGTGGCCTATGCCGCGCGCATCCTGCAGGACCAGCTCACGCTGTTCGTCCACTTCGAGGAAGGCATTCCGCAGCCGTCCTCCGCGATGATCGGCCAGGCCGCTGAGCCGCAGGAAAGCGACACCAACCAGCTCAATCGCTACCTTCTCAAGAAGGTGGACGAGCTGGAACTCAGCGTGCGTTCGGCCAACTGCCTCAAGAACGACAACATCATCTATATCGGCGATCTGGTCCAGAAGACCGAAGCCGAGATGCTGCGCACTCCGAACTTCGGCCGCAAGTCCTTGAACGAAATCAAGGAAGTGCTGTCCAGCATGGGCCTGCGCCTCGGCATGGACATCCCCGGATGGCCGCCGGAGAATATCGAGGAAATGGCCAAGAAGCTCGAACAGGAACTTCTGGGCTGAACGGGTTCCGGCGGCGCACCCTGAGCGCCGCCAGCTATGGGCTACCTAGAACGGGCCTCTAACGAACGAAGGAATGAAGTATGCGTCACGGTATTCGCCAGCGTAAGCTCGGCCGCAAGTCGGGCCACCGCACCGCCCTGTTCCGCAACATGTCGGCTGCGCTGATCAAGCACGAGCAGATCCTGACCACTGCCCCCAAGGCGAAGGAACTGCGCCCCTATATCGAAAAGCTGATCACGCTCGCCAAGCGCGGTGGCCTGTCCAACCGTCGTCTCGCCATGAGCCGTCTTGGCGACGAGACGCAGCTGAAGAAGTTGTTCGACGTTCTGGCCGAGCGGTATGCCGATCGTGACGGCGGTTACACCCGCGTTATCAAGGCCGGCTATCGCGGCAGCGACGCGGCTCAGATGGCGATCATCGAATTCGTCGACCGCGACGTCGACGCCAAGGGCCAGGATAGCGGCCCCGTCATGAATGACGAGGAAGAATACGAAGACGCGTAAGCGCTTTTCGCATCGCAAGATCGAAGGGTCGGAGGGGAAACCTTCCGGCCCTTTTCTTTTGGGTGGGCTCTGGCACAAGAGCGGACATGATCCGCTCCCTTCTCGCCGCCGCCTTTACGCGCGACGTGCTGGCGGCGCTGGATTGATGTTGAACGCGACCGCCCGCGACCTACATTGAAGACACGATTTTTTCACGGAGAGGATCCACCCGCATGAACCGTATCACTGCCGCCGCTATGGCCGGTGCTGCCATGGTCGCGCTCGCCGCGACGCCCGGAGTTGCCCAGACCATGTCCGACTATCCCGAAACCCGTGCCACCGACACGGTCGAGACCATTTTCGGCCAGCAGATCGCCGATCCCTATCGCTGGCTGGAAAACGACGTGCGCGGCGATAGCGAAGTGGCGAACTGGGTCGAGGCGCAGAACGTCGTCACCGATGCCTATCTCGAACAGCTTCCGGGAACGGACTGGTTCAAGGCCGAGCTTGCCAAGCTGATCGATTACGAACGCTTCGGCATCCCGACCAAGGCGGGGGACCGCTATTTCTACAGCTACAATTCGGGCCTCATGAACCAGTCGCAATATTTCGTGCGCGACGGGTGGAATGGCGAAGGGCGCCTGCTGATCGATCCCAACGAGTGGTCGGCGGACAATGCCACCGCGCTCGCGGATACTGCGCCGTCCAAATCGGGCGATTATCTCGCCTATGCCATTCAGGATGGCGGCAGCGACTGGCGCACCATCAAGGTTCTCGATGTGGCGACCGGCGAGGAAATGAGCGACGAGATCCGCTGGGCCAAGTTCACCGGCATTTCCTGGCTCGGCGATGACGGCTTCTTCTATTCGCGCTTCCCCGAAACGGAAGAAGGCCAGGATTTCCAGTCGCTCAATTACAATCAGAAAGTCTATTTCCATCGCCTCGGCACGCCTCAGAGCGAGGACGAGCTGGTTTACGAAACGCCGCAGTTCAAGGAACAGGGCCACGGCCTGGGCGTGACCGATGACGGGCGCTGGGCCTTCATCTATTCCTCCACCGGGACCGACAATCGCAACGAATTGCGCGTGATCGACCTTGCGAACCGCAGCGACGGCAGCTGGCAGACGCGCGATATCGTGACCGGGTTCGAAAACGAATGGAGCCCGATCGCATCGACGGGCGACACGGTCTATTTCATGACCAACAAGGACGCGCCGCGCTATCGGATCGTGCGCGCCGATCTGACCGAGCCCACGCTGACGTGGGAAGAAGTGATCCCGCAAGGGGACAATCCCATCTCCGGCGCGTCCATCATCGGCGATCGCCTGGTGGTCGAATTCATGCAGGATGCGAGCAGCCGCGCGGTCTATTACGACCTCGACGGCAACCGCACCGGCGAACTCGACCTGCCGGGCATCGGCTCGATCGCAGGCTTTGGCGGGGAGCCGGGCGACAGCGAAACCTTCTACAGCTTCACCAGCTTCAATCAGCCCGGCGCGATCTATCGCCTCGACGTGGACAGCGGTGAGACTCAGGTCTTCGCCGAGCCCGAAGTCGCCTTCTCGCCCGACGATTACCGGGTGGAGCAGGTGTTCTATTCCTCAAAGGATGGAACGCGCGTCCCGATGTTCATCGTGCGGGGCAAGGACTCGACCGGCCCCGCGCCGACGCTGCTTTACGGCTATGGCGGGTTCAATATCTCGCTGACGCCGAGCTTCGCCGCCACGCGCCTTGCATGGCTGAAGGCGGGCGGCACTTTCGCGCTCGCCAATATCCGTGGCGGGGGTGAATACGGCAAGGAATGGCACGATGCCGGACGTCTCGCCAACAAGCAAAACGTGTTCGACGACTTCATTGCGGCGGGTGAGTATCTGAAGGCGGAGGGGTATACGACGCCCGAGGGGCTCGCGATCCAGGGTGGTTCCAATGGCGGACTGCTCGTCGGCGCGGTGACCAATCAGCGTCCCGATCTGGTCGACGCCGCCAATGCGGCGGTCGGCGTGATGGACATGCTGCGCTTCGATCGCTGGACGGCGGGCCGGTACTGGGTCGACGATTACGGCTATCCCGATCGCGAGGACGATTTCGCCGTGCTGCGTGCCTATTCGCCCTATCACAACATCCGTTCCGGCGTGGATTATCCGGCGATGCTCGTGACGACCGCCGATACGGACGACCGCGTGGTGCCGGGGCACAGTTTCAAATACACCGCTGCCCTGCAGGCCGCCGACGCTGGCGACGAACCGCATCTGATCCGTATCGAAACCCGCGCGGGCCACGGTTCGGGCAAGCCGACCGACAAGGTGATCGACGAATATGGCGATATTCTCGCCTTCCTCGCCTATCACACCGGTCTCGAAGTGCCCCCGGCGAACTGAGTGATGTCGAGGAGGGAGGGTTCGGCCCTTCCTCCTCGATCGTTCAGAAACATCGCGTTTTAGCTGAACTTTGGCTGACAGCGAAATTCAGGCTCGCCTCACGGCCGGTCGCCTAGAACCTCATGTGAAGCCGAGGCAGTTGTGCAGCGGCCGAGCATGAGGAGCTCCCCGATGCAGACCGTTACCAAAGCCCTGGTCGGCAGCGCCGTCGCCGGTGCGATGGCCCTGACCGCCGCCACCCCCGCCGCCGCCCAGTATCGCGAGCGCGATCGCGGCATCGATGCGGGCGACGTCATCGCGGGTGCTCTCATCATCGGTGGGATCGCCGCCGTCGCTTCGGCCGCCAAGAAGGATCGTTACGACGATCGCTATCGCACGCGGGGCTACGGTTACGAATACGATCGCCAGTACGACAATCGCTATGACCGCCGCTATAATCGCGGTTACGACAACAGCCAGCGTGCCGTCCAGCTCTGCGCCGCTGCCGTCCAGCGCGACGTGCGCCGTTACGGCTATCGCTATGCCGACGTGACCCAGATCTACGAGGTTAAGGGCCGTCTGGTCGTCGATGGGCAGCGTGGCTACGGTCGCTATGATCGTTACGACCGTCGCAATTATCGTCGTGGTGACGAAGGCAAGTTCAAATGCGACGTCTCGCGCGGTCGGGTGGTCGATATCGACTATAGCGGCATTCGCGGACTGCGTTGATCCGGCGCGGACTTGGCACCTATGGCGCGAACGAGGCGGTTCAGGCATTATCCAGCCCGAACCGCCCATTCGCGCAAGCATTTCCATTTCGAACTGCGCGCTGTGGGGCGCGAAGAGGTTAGGGCAACGGCATGATGATGAAATCGAAGACAGCTTGCGGTGCGGCGCTGATCGCCGCGCTTTCGCTTTCCGCCAGTCCGGCTAGCGCGGCGGACATGGCGCCCGCGTTCGGTTCATCCGCCGTCGCCGCCTCCGCCAGCTGGTCCCCTGATGCGGAGAGCACGGCCTATTACGGGCGTTATTACGATCCCTACCGCTATCGCCATCGCCGCAATCGCGTGGATGCGGGCGACGTGATTGCCGGTGTGCTGATCCTCGGCGGGATCGCCGCAGTCGCCAATGCGGTAAAGGATTCCAACCGCAACGAGCGCTATCGCAATCGCGATTACCGCGACAATCGGGATCGCGACTATCCCTATCGCGATCCGGACGTGACTGGGATCGACCGCGCCGCATCTATGTGCGTATCCGCCATCGAACGCGATGCGCGGGTGGAAGCGGTCGACAGCGTGGATCGTACCGCAGCAGGCTGGACGGTAAGCGGTCGCCTGTTCGACGGGCAGGGCTTCACCTGCTCGATCGGCGCGGATGGGCGGATCGATGCCGTGGACTACGGCGCGAGCGCGAGACCCTACGGAACCGGCTATGAAGCCACCGGATACGAAGCGCGCGCCTATTCCGGGCCGGACAATCAGTTGGACGATGATCGCTATCGTGCCGCGCGGGCCGATATCGAGGCGCGCGGGGGCTATGCCGTCGTATCGAATGCCGATCCCGTCTTGCAGAGCCCGCCGCCCGACGGCCCGGTTCCGTCCTATCCCGGCGGTCCGCTGCCGGGCGACCCCGATTACGGCGACTGACGCTTTCGCGCCTTTGCGGCGCGCCGCCTATTCCTCGCCGCGATCGCGATAGGCGGGCAGGGCCAGCTGCCACTGGATCGCCGCCGCGCGAAGGGCATAGCCGGCCGCGCTTGCAATGATCCACACCGGCACGCGCGGCAGGTTCAGCATCTCGCCGATCACGGCCAGCGTCGCCGACAGGGCGGCTGCCGTAACGTAAAGTTCGGGCCGCATGATGATCGACGGGCGGCCTGCGATTACGTCGCGGATGATGCCGCCGACCGTCCCCGTCACCACGCCCATCAGCACCGCCGGGATCGGCGGGACGCCATAGCTCATCGCCTTGGCGGCCCCGAGCACGGCATAGGCGGTCAATCCCAATCCGTCGGCAAGGTCGAGCAGGCGTCCCTCCCACCAGCGCGTGGGTGTGAACCATGTCAGCAGAGCCGTGGCGAGACAGGCGGACGCCACCAGCGGATGGTCGATCCAGAACACCGGGGCCCCGATCAGAAGGTCGCGCACCGTCCCGCCGCCCACGCCGGTGACGAGCGCGAAGAACGCCATGGTGACGAAGGTCTGCTTCTCCTTGGCAGCGACTAGCGCGCCGGTGAGCGCGAAGATCGCGACACCGGCTATGTCGAGCCAGTCGAGCAGCGGCGTGAGGATAATTTGGTCCATGGTGTCAGCCGCGCGGAACCTTGATTCGCGCCTTGCGCCGCCTGAACAGCAGCACGCAGCCGATGACCGATCCGATCGCGCCGAGCGCGGCGAACAGGATCAGGATGGGATGGCTGGTATCCTCGCGCGTCTCCAGATCCATGATGTGGAGGCCCCAGACGAAATCGAACAGCCGCCACCAGCGCGTCCGCACTGCTTCGATCCGGGCCGTGTCGGCGCCGACATAGACGTGCGTCCCGTCCGGCATCGCCACCTGCCACACCGGCATGGGGCGGCGGAAATCGAAGGGTACGTCATCGGCTTCGAAGAAGCGTGCCGGGGGCGGAGATCCGGCTTGAACGCCGGAAATCGTGGTGCCCGCAACCGCGATGCCCTGTGCCTCGCGCATGGAAAGGCGGGGCAGGGCGCGCCCGGTCCGCGCATCGTAGCGCTGGACGCTGCCGTCGGCCTGCGTCGCCCATACGAGGGGAACGCCGTCGGGCGCGGCGATCTCGATCCGCTCGATCGTGCGTCCGCTCAGGTCGAGCGTTGCGGGGAGCGCGAACTGCGCGGGCAGGGTCTTGTCGATCTGGGACGTATCCGCGCGCAAATGGGCGCCGCGCACGGTCTCGATCGGGCGCGCGACCATGACGAGGCCGGTTACGGTCCACATGACGAGTGGCAGGCCGATCAGCCAGCCGAGCCAGATATGCCAACGGGCGAGACGTCTCATGACGCGATTCCCTTCTGTTTCACGCGCGGCCCAAAGCGGGCCAGAGCCGCGAACGCAAGCCCGAACCCGAGCAGCGGCACTGCGCCGTATCCCTTAGGACGGAGACGGTAGCGCGGACGAAAACCGCATGTGTTGCAGCAATTCGCTGCAACGCATGCGTCTGGACCGATCAGATGTGGATGGGCTTGCCCTGCACAGCCATCGCCGCTTCCTTCATCGCTTCCGAATGGGTCGGGTGCGCGTGACAGGTATAGGCAATGTCTTCGCTGGTGGCGCCAAATTCCATCGCCTGCGTCGCCTGTGCGATCATCGTACCGGCAACGGTGGCGATCGCCCACACGCCCAGCACGCGGTCGGTTTCCGCATCGGCGATGACCTTCACGAAGCCGTCGGGTTCGTGATTGGTCTTGGCGCGGCTGTTGGCCATCATCGGGAATTTGCCGATCTTGACCTTGGACTTGTCGCCACCCGCCTGCTCGATCGCTTCTTCCGATGTCAGGCCGACACCGGCGAATTCGGGCAGGGTGTAAACCACGCCGGGGATGAGATCGTGATTCACGATACCCGTATGGCCCGCAATGTTCTCCGCACAGGCAATGCCTTCATCCTCGGCCTTGTGGGCGAGCATCGGGCCGGGCGCCACATCGCCGATGGCCCATACGCCGTCGACCGGCGTGCGGAAATCGTGATCGACTTCGATCTGGCCGCGCTTGTTGGTTTCGATGCCGATGTTTTCGAGGCCGAGCCCGTCCGTATTGGGACGCCGCCCGATCGAAACGAGCACGCAATCGGCTTCCAGCGTCTCGCTATCGCCGCCAGCGGCAGGCTCCAGCGTCAGCACGGCCTTGTCGCCCTTTACCTCGACGCCGGTAACCTTGGTCGAGAGGCGCAGTTCCATGCCCTGCTTCTTGAAGATCTTGCCCGCTTCCTTGCGGACTTCGCCGTCCATGCCGGGGAGCAGC
>LUMW01001356.1_pt1 | contig 16215 bp, 18 predicted proteins | sample 729761 | NCBI WGS metagenome assembly LUMW01 (sample SAMN03860302, study PRJNA289734) | marine metagenome | biome: seawater column; feature: ocean; material: water; isolation source: Red Sea water column Station 192 - depth 500m | place: Saudi Arabia: Red Sea | collected 2011-10-15 | depth 500 m
CCTTTCATAGAGGCCACCCCACCCCCTGCCATACCCAAAAGAGTGCAAGCATTGTGATTATGGACTGCAACAGAAATGCGCAAGAAAACGAACCTTTACTTTGTTATTTGAAAATATTGCTATGGAGGGTGTCTGACTGTGAAGAATTAGTGGGGGTTCAGATTAAGCATCTAGGCAGAAATGCGATTAACTACTTTAAGTATCTTATGGGGTGGTACAAGCGAGCCCCCCGGAGGGGCTGTATGCTGAGCCTACCCCCCCATCACTCCTAAGTTCATCAATCTCCTGCATGCCAACCAAGCCAGCGTATAGCACTTCATCAGTTACCTGACTGACGCTCAGTCCAGTACGCTCTGACATTGCCACAAGGGTGCGCTTTAGGTCGGGGTGAATGGTTGCACTGAGTACTGGGCGGTTCTGATAGTTGTATCGCCTTGGTACTCGGACGTTGTTTCTACTCAATCTTGGGTCTTCTAGCATTTTTCCCTCAGTTGAAGTGTGAAAGAGATTGTCATCAACAGAAAGACAGTATAACCCCAAGTATATAGAATACAAACCCCACTTTCTCGGCTAAGTATTAATACACTCTCCCTCATAGATCAGAGAGGATTTGGACTTTAACTTTAACTAGGCTTAAAATATTCTATTTTTTTTTGGCTTAGTTGATGTATAATTAAAACGTGAACACATTGTTCATATATGAACATATATCACTTAAAGTGAAATAACAACCAACCAAAAGGAGAAAATATGAAACACTTTCTAAAAAGCGCATTCATTGCGGCATCGCTTGTAGCGACGCCTGCCTTGGCAGATGTCGTCAAGATTGACGCCGTGACGCTGGCACCAAAGCCGGTTTACATCAACAAACCGTTCAAGATGTTCGTTGATGAAGTGAATACAAAATTCGCTGGCGAAGTTGAGATTAACTGGCGCGGTGGCCCCGAAATTATGCCACCATTCAAACAAGCCGAGGGCGTGCGCAATGGCGCAGTCGATATGACCTATACCAGCCCGAGCTATTATCAGGGCCTGGTGCCAACCTCTGGAACCATGAACCTGTCGTACAAGACTTACTCTGAGATCGCAGCGACAAACTACCATAAACGCATGACGGAACTTCACGCTGAAAAAGACCTAATCTTTCTCGGTGAAATTCCAGCGACACAGTTGAATTTTGTGATCTACATGGCCAAAGAAGTGTCAGGTCTTGAGGATCTGAAAGGGAAACGAATCCGTGTATTCCCAACTTTGCTACCGATCGTCAAAGCCCTAGGTGCAGAGCCGATCGTGATGGGGATGGGAGATATTTTCACGGCGATGGAGCGCGGAACGATTGACGGATACATGCAAGGCCCACTTGCACAAGCCCAGCAATTCGAAGGCTTGGTCAAGACAGTGATTTTCCCCGGTGTTTACCGCGCTGGCTTCCCGGTCCTGATTAACAAGGAGACATGGGGCAAGATGTCGACCGATTTACAGCAACGGCTGACAACGTTTCTTCGAAGGGACTTTGCATATCGTATGGACTACATCTGGAGTCAAGATATCGCCGATAACATCGAACTGATGAAAGCCGCTGGGTTCAACATTTTGGAACTGCCAGCTGATGAAGCCGCACGTTATGAGCAAATGGCAATGGATGCCGCATGGGCTGTCACAGCTGCAAATGCCGGCGACGAAGTTGCTGCCGAGCTGCGAGGAATGCTGGACAAATAGCGCACGGGCAACGAAAGTTAGGTGGAGCCCAGCAAACACTGGCTCCACCTCTTTTTTTTGCAGGAGTAAAAAAACTTGTACAGCACATTTGCTAATTTGAGTCATTTTTTCAGCCGCTTAAATTTTTATTGTGCAATCCTTGGCGCTGCTCTCCTCTTCTTCATCGCTACCATAATTTGCTTGGAGGTTACTGGGCGTGCACTTGGTGCTTCCTCGCGTCTTTGGGTCTTAGAAACCAGCGAGTACTCACTTCTTTACATCACATTCCTTGGGACTCCCTATTTGCTCGAGAAGAATATGCATGTGGTTATCGACATTGTTTACACTAGTTTCACGAATACCTGGAGGTTAATATTTCAAGCGTTGAATTCCGTAATAGGTTTTCTGGTCTGTGCTGTTCTGGCAATTGTCGGAGTAATAGTTGTTGTTGAACAATATGGGCTTGGCGTCCGGGAAATCACCGTGATGCGCCCCTATAGCTGGTGGCTGACCGCAGCATTGCCATTGGGTGCCGGATTGATGGCCATCCAGTTCCTAAAGCAGTTTATCTGCACTCTAAAAGGCAAGGCTTTATAGTCATGGATTGGTACTATATAATCGCCATTATTCTTGGCCCACTCTTTGTCCTGATGTTTGTAGGATTGCCGGTCGCGTTTTCATTTCTCGCGGTTAATATTGTTGGATCGTTTATCCTGATGGGTGGCCTGCCGGGCATTAAGCAACTCGTTCTGAATACGGTTGATTCAGTGTCTAGTTTCGTGCTGATACCCATCGCCCTGTTCATGATTATGGGCGAGGCGATGTTCCGGTCCGGTATCGCAGTTGATCTAATGGATACGCTCGATAAATGGTTTGGTCGGCTCCGAGGGCGTTTGGCGTTAATGGCTGTCGGAGGTGGAGTTCTCTTTTCAACCCTAACCGGTAATTCGATGGGGTCCATCGCGTTGCTTGGATCGTCGCTAACGCCAGAGATGGAAAAGAGAGGCTACAAAAAACCGATGTCGCTTGGTCCGATCCTGGGTTCGTCCGGTCTGGCAATTATGATCCCACCTTCGGCTTTGGCAGTTGTGCTCGGCGTCATAGCCGAACTCTCAATCCGCCGGATCCTAATCGGCATCATTATTCCGGGTCTTTTGATGGCGCTGCTGTACATCATCTATATACTTGGACGCTGCCGGCTACAACCAGAGCTAGCGCCCTCATTCGACGTGCCAAAGGTTTCTCTTTCTGAAAAACTGTCTGCGACAGCAATTAATATCCTGCCACTCACATTTGTTATTTTTTCCGTCGTTGGCGTCATTTTCTTAGGGATAGCAACGCCAAGTGAAGCAGCGGCTACTGGCGCCTTTTCGGTCCTTATTTTGGCAGCCCTGAAACTGCGACTAACGTTCAAGGTTTTTGGCGACACAATGTTTTCCAGCGCCAATATTTCGGTGATGGTATTGCTGATCATATCTGGGGCCATGACGTTTTCGCAGCTCTTGGCGTTCACTGGCGCAACCTACGGTATGATTGATGCCGTGATGTCGATTGATATCTCCAATGAAGCCATTGTTTTCTTGATGATCATGCTCGTGATTTTGATGGGCATGGTTATGGGGCCCTTGCCCATAATGCTGATCACGTTGCCGATATTCATTCCCATCGTGATACAGTTTGGGTTCGATCCGATTTGGTTCGCGGCGATGTATTTGGTTGCTATTGAAACCGGTGCGACCTCGCCCCCATTTGGTGCGGCTCTATTCGTGATGAAAGGCGTGGCACCAAAAGGCACAACAATGGGTGATATTTACGGAGCCGCTGTGCCCTTCGTCATCTGTGACTTTATCGCAATCCTCTTGCTGTTCTTTATTCCCGAAATTGTGACATATCCAGTGGATCTGATGTTCAAATGACCGAACGACCTAGCTTCATTGTCTTTATGACAGACCAACAAAGGGCTGATCATTTAGGTTGCTATGGGAATCCCATCGTACGAACTCCAAATATCGATGCGATTGCCAATCGTGGAACGCGGTTTGATAATTTCTATGTCGCAAATCCAATTTGCCAACCAAACCGTGCAGCACTTGCAACGGGGCAGTTGACATCGGTCAATGGGTGCAGGCAAAACGGTATACCACTCGGCTTGGATTGCACGACCTACGCGGATGTCTTGCGATCTAGTGGTTATCGAACAGGTCTTGTGGGCAAAGCACACTTTCAGAACGTCTCACCGATTGAGACAAAGTTACCTCAATCAAATGGGAAAGGCGAAGAACCAAACGGGCCCTACAACCTAGCCTTAAGATCGCAACGGCGGGGTTCGGAATATGAGTGTGAAATTCGAACAAGCTGGATCAAGAACCCTAATAAGGAATTACCACTTCCCTACTATGGATTTGATCACGTTCGCTTGTGCATTGGGCACGGTGACCAGGTTGAGGGACACTATTCTGGCTGGCTGAAAGACAACTCACCTGAAACGCCACAAATCTGGCGAACAGCACTTTCCGAGGAACATTATCCAACGTCATATGTTGGTGAGCAGGCTTGCAAATTTCTGGAGGAACAGGACGACACTCCATTCATTCTTGTCGTGTCTTTTCCAGATCCTCACCACCCATTTACACCCCCAGGTCAGTATTTTGATCTTTATGATCCTGCAGACATCCCGCTGCCAAAAAGTTTTGCTCATCGAACCAGCGCCAGAAGCGATTTACCTAACCATATTCAGCGGATTTATGAAATTGGCGCGGAAAAACCCGATGAGTTCTGGCCATTTCATACTGATGATGAGGCCATGCGCCGCATGATCGCACTGAATTACGGTACGATCACCATGATTGACGAACAAGTTGGTGTTGTGATGCAAGCTCTGAAGAATATTGGCCAATCCGAAAACACCAATATCATCTACATGTCAGATCACGGCGACTATATGGGTGATCATGGCACCGTTCTTAAAGGGGGGGTTCACAGTCACGGGCTGATCCGTGTACCGCTGATCTGGTCCGATCCGATAAATCGTGGGACGGACGTCACGGGAATTCAAGGTAGTGCGATCGATTTTGCGCCCACGCTTCTGCAAAAAGCGGGTCTGAAAGTCCCGTATGGAATTCAAGGTCGTGATCTTTTGGCTGATGATGTCAAAAACTTACCTGTACTAATCGAGGATTCCGGCTTAGTGATGGCATCGGACGATGGGCGTACAGCTTTCTGGTCGCTCGTTCATGACAGTTGGCGGATGAGCGTTTTTGAAGGGTCTGATCTTGGAGAGCTTTTTAATCTTGGCGAGGGTCCGGATGAGTTGGATAACCTTTGGGCTGATCCTGCTGCAACATCGCAGAAAATGGCGATGATGCATTTGCTGATTGAACGGCAAATAGCCCTTCGAAGTAAGTCTCTGCTTCCAACCCATCAGGCCTGAAGAGAATTCGATCTGTATTGTACTTAGAGGATACAGGGAGTTTTATTAATACCGGGAAACATTCAATTAGGTGAAAAACTTTTTTCTTAAAAAGGTGTTGCGCTTCTAAAAAATATTTGTACTATTTTTTAAAACAATGTTTCTTATGTGAAACAAAATATTGGAATGAATCAGAATTCATGATGGAACAGGGTGAATTGAAGGTAAGTAAGGAAAGCCGCGAGGAAGTGGAGAAATTGCTCAACCGCGGATTGCGCCAGCGTTGGTATCCGATTGCACCGAGCTGGATGGTGCAGGAAAACCCATTGGGTGTCACTCGGCTGAGTGAACATCTGGCGATTTGGCGTGATGAGTCCGGAATACCGCACGTGATTGAGGATCGCTGCCCACATCGAGGGGCGCGACTGTCCCTGGGATGGAATTTGGGAGATCGTCTTGCCTGCTGGTATCATGGCGTAGAGGTAAACCACGAAGGCGAGGTAATCCGTGTTCCTGCTGTGGAAAAATGTCCGATGGAGGGCAAGTGCATGGTACAGAGTAAGAACTCACGGACGATGCTTACGGCAGTTTCCTCAGCACCGCGCTCTGGCGCTGTAACTACCGCTACGCCATTGACAACGTGATGGACCCGATGCACGGTGCCTATCTCCATGCAAAATCGCACTCGATGTCGACAGGCGATAAATCAGCACAAATGCGATTATCCGAAACCGGACAGGGCTGGATGTTTGAGAAGGAAAATCAGCGTGGTGTCAATTTCGACTGGGTGGAGTTTGCGGATACCGGAACCTTCTGGATGCGCCTGGCAATCCCCTACCGTAAGAACGCAGGGCCGGGTGGAAATTTCACAATCATCGGTTTCGTCACTCCAGTGACAGAGCAGGTCTGTCAGGTTTATTTCTGGCGAGTACGCAAGGTCTCCGGATGGGAGCGCGACACTTGGAGATTTCTTTACAAAAATCGGCTTGAGGGCCTACACTGGGATGTGCTGGAACAAGATCGCGTGGTGCTCGAAGCCATGCAGGACAACGCCCGTACACGTGAATCGCTTTACCAGCACGATGCCGGAATGACCAAAATACGCCGTGAATTGCGAATACTGGCGCAAAAGCAGGTGAACACTCAAACCTCTCACGCTTAAAACATGTATGGACTGGAATCCCTGGCTTACCAAGACTCATGAAAACAAGGGTGGAGCTGATTATCTGGAAACCTACGATCCCCCCACACTCTTACCGTGGCAAACCCGATCTGCCCCACCAACAGAATATGAGCAGGAGTTGGCGGATGCTCTTCAGGAAATCTTTGGGGAGGAGGTATTTGATCTGACCGGAATCGTCCGCAGGCTCAACGAATCCTGCGTGAAGCCTCCTGAAGAAGGAGGTTGGACCGAAACCAACTTTCAGTCCGTGATGAAACGGCTGGGGGAGTGGCCGTGAGCGATGTCAGGCTCGAATTCAGGAACGTCACCAAACGGTTCCGCAATCCGAACAATGCTAACCTGGAATCCATCACCGCTGTTGAGGGGGTTTCCTTGAAAGTGAAGGATGGGGAAGTCGTTTCGCTGATCGGACCCAGTGGTTGTGGTAAGAGTACCCTGCAGAACTTGGCGTCCGGACTTGATCAACCTTGCCCGCTCGTTCAAGGCGCGACGTTCGCAGATTTTCTGAAAGATCGAGTTCCCAGCCTCTATGCCAGCACTCTTTTCTGGACTGCGAGTGGGCGCGACACTAGCGGTGATCGGTGTGGTAGTCGGCGAGATGGTCGGCGGCAACATCGGCCTGGGATACCTGTTGGTGTTTGGTGAGGGAGCGGCTAATACAGCAATGGTGTTTGTCTCCATTTTTCTGCTCACACTGATCGGCATTCTTGCCTACGTCGCAGTCATCGTATTGGAACGCAGGGTCTTGCACTACTAGCCCTCGCCCTCGTTCGGTAATGTCTAAAATACAAACATTGAACAAAGAGATTACATGAGTAACGAATCAAAAAACATCAAGAGTCCCTTGATTCCACAGGGTGAATCGCTGGAGTCGTGGATGAAAACCAAGATAGCCCGACACAAAACCAGGACTTTAGACTGGAACGCACTCAAGTTCCAGTCGGATTACGATCCGAAGTATCGCCGGGCACAAATGCGTTACTTGGGTACCGGAGCTGCCGGAGTGTCGACGGATAACAACACCGTCCAGGCTGAACATTTTACCTTTTCGACAATGGTGTTACCCGCTGGTTGCGAGGGACCGTTGCACGTTCACCACGACACTGAGGAGGTGTTCTTCATTTTGCGGGGCAACAAGATTCGACTAATTTTCGAGGCTGAGGGTGATACATGGGAAACTTATTTGAAGGAACGTGACCTGATCTCGATCCCTCCTGGGGTATACCGAGGACTGGTCAACGAGGGGATCGAGGAAGCATTGATGTGCGTGATGCTGGGAACTAGCAAGCCGGAGAAGCCCACTTACCCCCCCGATCATCCACTGGCGAAGGTCAAGCGACCACAGCTTTAAGGCATCAAGAGCTATGTCGCTACTGAAAGACCGGATTATCGTCATTACCGGAGCCGGACGCGGTCTCGGACGGGCCTTTGCCGAGGACTGTTGCAGACAAGGGGCAGAAGTGGTGATTGCAGAAAAAAATATTGAATGGGGGCAGCAATGCGAACTCGAACTCCGGAATGCAGGGCATACAGCAACTTTTTTCCCAGTGGACATAGCGGATCCGGACTCCGTCAAAACGCTTTCTACTGATCTGTCGAAGACCTGCAAAAAGATCGATGGATTGGTCAACAATGCCGGGCTCGCCACTGGCATTGGCGGCAAGACTTTTGAGGAAATAGACCTAGAAACATGGGACCTGGTGATGCGCATCAACGTCCGAGGGACCTGGCTGATGGTTAAGGCACTTGCTTCCCAGCTGCGTCGTTCGGACTCAGGACGGGTGGTGAATCTCACTTCAGACACTGCCCTGTGGGGTGCCACTAAGCTGTTGCACTACGTTTCCAGCAAGGGAGCGGTGATTGCCATGACCCGCTCACTGGCCCGTGAGCTTGGGCCGGACAGCATCACCGTCAATGCAGTTGCTCCTGGGTTGGTGAGGAGTGAATCCACAGACTACGTTCCCAAGGAACGCCATGATCTCTACGAAAGCGGAAGGGCCATTCCTCGAGCTCAGTATCCGGAAGACGTGGTCGGCGCAGTAAGCTTTCTGCTGTCCGAGCAGGCGGGCTTCATCACGGGTCAAGTTCTGCCAGTCAACGGCGGATTTGTCTTTTAAGTAATGGATTATAGGCAGTACGGAGCCGACAATTAAGTGCATTGAATAATACTAAGTTTAAAAAATCCTCAACAAATTTAATTTACAATGTATTTTAATGGGAAATTAGTAGATTTTATTTGTTTTCTCAGAGGTCAGAATACGATGAAAAAATCTTTAGTTGAAAACCAACGGGCCTGGGGATGAATTTGCAGATTGACTATCAGATAGTTGCTACAGGGAAGCGGAAGTTCAGCTTTCGGGAAGCCGGAGAGGGTCCTACATTGGTACTACTGCACGGCATCGGCTCAAATGCAGGCTCATGGTGCAACCAACTTGTCACTTTATCCGACCATTTCCGAGTGATCGCTTGGGATACGCCCGGTTATGGGGAATCAACTCCATTGAATGAGCCTCAACCTCTGGCAAGAGATTACGCAGACGCACTTGCGATGTTTCTGGATGTGATGCAGATCCAGGAATGTTGTTTGGTGGGTCATTCGATGGGAACGCTGATAGCGGCGGCGTTTGTCCGGAAGCATTTTCGCACCACAGCCTTGGGGCTGACTTCCTGCGCAATGGGCTACCGAATGCAGCCTGACGATCCTGTTCCAGAAAATATCGCAGAGCGACTGCGAAACTTGGAGGAATTAGGACCGGAAGGAGTGGCCCAGGCACGAGCGGCACGCTTACTTTCAAAGACGGCAGGCCAGGAGCAAGTTGATCAGGTACGCGAAACGATGGCACAGATTCGCCCGGACGGCTACCGACAGGCTATGATGATGCTCGCACAAGGTGACTTGGAGGCAGACGCTGTCCACGTGGAAACGCCCTGCTTGGTTCTGTGCGGAACCGATGATCAAATCACGCCGGAAAGTCATAGCCAGCGAATCGCAGAGGTTATTGCAGGCTCTCAATACCAGTCTCTTCCGGGAGCAGGACATCTGTGTTATATAGATCAACCCGAAACGTTCAATAGCACTCTGCGCAATTTCTTTTTCCCACAACCACGATGATGGAAACGTCCCCACCGGAAAATCGATACATCGTACCCGGTTTGGTGCGAGGCATGCGGCTGCTGGAGCAGTTCACCCACAAACAGCAGGAGTGGCGGCTGTCCGAACTTGCTAGGACGCTCAATATGCCACGCTCCACGGTTTTTCGCCTGGTACACACGCTGGAGCAACTCAAGTACCTTGAACACCACCCGCAGCGCAAGACTTACCAACTTGGGAATCGGGTGCTGAATCTCGGGTTTGAGTATCTAGCTTCGCAGGAACTGATCGAAGTCGCGCGCCCATTTCTTACAACATTGAATGAAAAGACCGGATGTTCGGTGCATTTGGGCGTGCTGGATGAACGAGAAGTGGTGTATCTTTTACGAATCGCCGGACGTCAACACTTGGTGAGCAACGTAGGAGTCGGTACGCGCTTTCCGGCTCATGCAACAACGTTGGGACGAGTTTTGCTCTCCGAACTTAGTTTGCAGGAGTTAAATCATTTGTATGAAGGAATAGAATTGCGACGAATCACTGAGCAGACAGACACTACAGTTCAGGATCTGCATCAACGACTGTGCGCTGAACACCAACTCGGATACGCACTCAGTCTGTCAGCGTTTGAAGCAGGCGTGGTCAGTGTGGGAACTAGAATCCGGGATGCCTCCGGAAAGATCATTGCGGCCATCAACATCAAAGGTCCGGAAACTGTATTTGACCGTGAGGCTCTGGAAGGTAAAATCAAAGACCTCGTGCTGCAGGCGGCGGAAGCCATTTCCAATCGAATGGGGTATCGGGGATAACAAGGGATAGCATGGACTTAAAACTCAAGGATTGCGTAATCGTAGTCACCGGAGGTTCCGCAGGAATCGGACTGGCCACAGTGAAAACTTTACTGGGCGAGGGGGCGAAGGTCGCCTTTTGTGCCCGTAATGCGGATCGCTTGGAAACCGAGCTGGCTATATTACAAGCCGAACACGGCACTGCCGTCTGGGCACAACCTTGCGATGTACTGGACACCGAAGCCGTGGCTCAGTTCCGAGAGGCCGTGCTTGGCTATTTTGGACAGGTGGACGCCCTCGTCAACAACGCCGGTCAGGCCCGCATCAGCACCTTTGCCGACACAGAGGATGACGACTGGATGGCCGAGTTGCAACTCAAGTATTTCAGCGTGATCCGTCCAACCCGCACATTTTTACCTGAGTTGGAACAATCACCCATCGGTTCGATGCTCGTTGTCAATTCGTTGCTTTCACGGCAGCCTGAGCCTCGTTTGGTGGCAACGTCATCTGCTCGGGCGGGGGTGCAGAATCTGCTGCGCTCAATGAGCAAGGAATTCGCGCCCAAGGGTATCCGGGTCAACTCGATCCTGATCGGTACAGTTGAATCTGAACAATGGAAACGGCGGTACGAGGCCCAAGATCCTGAAGGAACCAACTTCGATGAATGGATGATCGAGCAAGCTAAACAACGTGACATTCCGCTGGGCCGCTTTGGCACTCCCGCTGAAGCGGCGGCGGCGATTGCGTTTCTGATCTCACCCCAAGCAGGTTTCATCACTGGAGCAGCCTTGGAAGTTGATGGTGGAGTCGCCTGCTATGTCTGAACAAACTATCACCACTGGAGAGTTAGTCTCCGCCTTTCTGGAAGCCTGCGGAGTGCAGACGGCATTTGGCGTGGTCAGTATCCATAACCTACCGATGCTTGATGCCATCGGTCGTCGTGGAAAAATTCGTTTTGTGCCAAGCCGAGGAGAGGCCGGTGCTGTCAATATGGCTGATGGTTACGCCCGCACGCAGGGGGCATTGGGCGTGGCCTTCACCAGTACCGGAACCGGAGCGGGAAATGCCGCTGGAGCCTTGATTGAAGCTGAAACAGCTGGTACGCCGTTATTACACCTCACCGGTCAAATTGATTTGCCTTACCTCGATCGGGGACGCGGATACATCCACGAAGCCAAAGCACAGTTGGGAATGTTGCGGTCGATATCCAAGGCGGAGTACCGCGTTTGGTCCCCGGAGTCAGCGCTAGGGGTTTTACGGAAGGCGGTGCGTACTGCATTGACAGCTCCAACGGGCCCCGTCAGCGTGGAGATTCCCGCCGACGTACAAGCAGCAATGTTGCCGCAGCCAAATGACTTTTCACCACTGCCTGTACCGATTTCGCATCCAGGAGAGTCCTCGCTGGATCAGCTTGCGGAGCGTTTGGCCACAGCGAAGCGTCCGCTCCTCTGGCTTGGGGGCGGCGCACGACATGCCCGCGAGGGCGCAATTCGCCTGGTGGAGTGCGGTATGGGCATGGTCACGAGTGTCAACGGACGCGGCATTGTTCCGGAAGACCATCCGCTCACACTGGGGGCCTTCAACATGAACCCGGATGCGGAAGCGTTTTACCAAAGCTGCGACCTGATGCTCGTGGTTGGTTCGCGCCTGCGCAGCAACGAAACGAAAATCTATCGCCTCAAGCTACCAGAACCGTTACTCCAAGTGGATGCGGACCCATTAGCGGATGGGCGAGAGTATCCGAATTCCGGGTTTGTTTGTGGCGACAGCGCTGTGGTTCTGTCTGGGCTGGCGGACCGACTAGAAGGCCGTTTGCAAATTGACCCTGCTTTTGCCCTGGACTTAGCCTCGGCGCGGGAAGAGGCTGTAGCCAAGCTTCAGGATACCCTTGGCCCCTACGATGCCTTGGTGGACGCCCTAAAAGCAGTGATGCCGCCTGATGCACTATGGGTGCGCGACGTGACCATCTTGAACAGCACCTGGGGCAATCGCTTGCCGAAAATCTCTGATCCACGCAACGGAATCCATGCTTTGGGCGGTGGAATTGGACAAGGAATGCCGATGGGCGTAGGGGCTGCCCTCGGAGCTGACGGACGCAAGGTGGTTTCGCTGTGTGGAGATGGAGGGCTAATGCTCAACATCGGCGAACTTACTACCGCAGTGCAAGAACAGGCGGACTTGACGCTGCTGGTGATGAACGACCAGGGCTACGGCGTCATACGCAACATTCAGGATGCAAGATTTGGAGGGAGGCATTACTTCACGGACTTGCGGCTACCAGACTTCGCCACACTCGCCAAGTCGCTGGGTATGCCGTACTGGAGCGTTACTGCAGTTTCCGAGTTTGGAGAAATATTTCGGGAGGCACTTTCCGTCAAAGGCCCCGCATTGGTGGAGGTGGAAATGCAGACCATCGGACCGTTCAAGGTTCCCTTCGCGGGACCTCCCGTCAAAACAGAGTGAGGCACATGATTCGCGTTGGACTTATCGGTTACGGAGGAATCGCCAAAACGTTGTTGAGACATCTGACCACCGCTTCGGAAGGTAAGGCTGAGGTTGTCGGGGTGCTATGCAAGCCCGGACGCCAAGCAACGACTCAGGAAGCAGTGGGAATAGAAGTTCCCGTGGTGGAGCGTCTGGAAGACCTGCTTGTTCTTTCCCCCGGCATTGTTTCCGAGTGCGCGGGACACGCTGCCGTCCGGGAGTTTGGCGAGGCCGTGCTGCAATCCGGCACCGACCTAATGATTATTTCCATCGGTGCTTTAGCTGATGCCAAACTGCACGACCGTCTGAAAGACGCAGCCAAGCAGTCGGACCGACAAATCCTACTCCCTGCCGGAGCGATTGGTGCAGTGGATGCTCTTGTGGCCGCACGGCTGTCCGGATTGACCAAAGTGCGGTATCGCTCTCGCAAGCCTCCGGGCGCCTGGCTTGGCACGCTTGCGGAGTCGGTCTGCGATCTCGATCACTTGAAGGAGGCCATCGTCTTCTACCGGGGCACCGCTCGCCAAGCCGCACTACACTATCCAAAAAATCCGCATACTTCCCGAAATACCCACGAAATTGAGGTCTGTGCAAAGGCATGCAACTTCCAGATTGAGCTGGAAGGAATTCCTTCTCAGGAAAATCCCAAGACCTCTGCCCTGACCGCCTTTAGTGTCATTCGTGGACTGGCCAACCTTGATGCGGCCATCGCCATCTAACAAATTGGAGGATCATCATGCTCACAGGAATCGACGCAATCACTTACGGAGTTGAAGACTTGGCACAGTGCCGGAAATTTTTGGGCGATTGGGGGCTCCGGAAGGTGCTCAGCACCAAGCATTCCGCACGCTTCGAGACGATGGACGGAACGGAGGTGCGTCTCAGACCCCATGATGACAAACTCCTACCTCCAGCGATGGAAACCGGCTCGACCCTGCGTGAAGTGGTCTGGGGCGTTAAAAACAAGCGCAGCCTCGACGCCCTACTCAAAAGATTTTCCCGAAATGTATCTTTTACGGAAGGGAAGGATGGCGTGGCACGGATCACCGATCCAAATGGCTTGACGTTGGCCTTCCGGCTAACTCTGCGTAAGCCTTTTTCGGTTTACGGAGCCGTCATGAACACTCCGGGGTCACCGCAGCGGGTTGATGAACCTAGTCCGATTTACGAACGCGCTACCCCGATCCAGGTGGGCCATGTGGTGCTGTTTGTCTCGGACTTGTCTGAGTCCGAAGAGTTTTACACGGAGGTGCTGGGCTTTCAGGTTTCCGACCGCTATCCCAGACACGGTATCTTCATGCGATGTGCACCGCGTGGAGGGCACCACAACCTCTTCCTTCTCAAGAGTCCCACAGGCCGACCCAAGCTGAACCATGTAGCGTTCACCGTCCGTGATATCCACGAAGTCTTCGGCGGCGGGCTGCACATCAGTCGACAGGGCTGGAAGACGCAACTTGGCCCCGGGCGACACCCGATCTCCTCGGCTTATTTCTGGTATGTTAATTCCCCGTGCGGTGGGCTCGCCGAATACTATGCGGACGAGGACTACCTGACTGAAAACTGGCAACCACGCAACTTCGAGCGCAAGCCCGAACTGTTCGCGGAATGGGCCGTCATAGGCGGACTTGACGGCATTACCAGGCGTCAAAAAACAGACAAATGACGATCACATGATTCTGATCCGCGACCTCAACTAGCTCCGTAGAGAGTGTGCAGATGAAATATCTGAGGAGTTACACCGTAACTTTGCCAAAATTGCACCTAAGGCATTGAATATACTGACTGACCTTGCATAGAATGCTGAGAGTGAGAGTGTACGTTTGGGTGCAACCCGCGATCTTTTGGATAGAGCTGGGTTTAGGCCTGTTGATAGACATGAAATAGTAAAGGAAAAATCTGTGGAAGAACTCAATGCTCAGCTTGTAAGTCTTGTAGGAGAGAATGGTGCAGAGATGCTAATAAGTGCTTTCAGAAGCAGGAAAAGCATATCAGGCCCTGAACTGGCTGGTTCATGGCTTCTTGATTTTCAGGTCGCGTCATAAATTCTTTGACAACATCCATGGAGGGAATTTCCATAATGCAATGCATTTTATTTGAATTCTCAGCTTCACAGGCTACCACAATGGTTTTTATTCCCACTTCTTGTCTTTGAGATTCAAGACTATCAAATATTTTCTTCCAATGGTCATATCCATTTTCTAATTCTTGTGAGATATATATTTTCATTTTAGCCTTTTGATATATAAGTTATACACTAAATACAGTTGGAAAAAATTTATTAGACGAGAACATATTATTTTGTGGCTCAAGATGCAACCTTTATTTGAATTTATGAGAAGGTGGGAATTGTCTTGGAGAGTCTTTAATTGATTGAGACTGAAGATTGTTTACAAAGGTTAACGGAAAGAACGTTCTATGGGGTGTCTGACTGTGAAGAATTAGTGGGGGTTACTCACAGGAGATGATGGGGTGAGTTTTTTATACCCTTAGAAAATTTATTTATTCTTTTTATAGAATTCTTAATAAAAATAAAATAAACTTGCAAAAGATTCTTTTACTTAGTAGTATTCCGCAAGCCCTTCAAAGTGTATTTCAATTTTGGAAACAATAAAATTTGCAAAGTGAATAATGCACTTTAGTCATGAACCTTTAATCTATTTAAAAGGAATGACCCATGTCCGTTTCTGAAGCATCCCAAACCATTGATCCTTTAGACAGTGCCCTCGGCCCCCACAAGGTAATACATGCTTTCTGGCTGGCAGGAATGAGTTGTGATGGCTGTTCCATTGGCGTTGTTGGAGCAACACAGCCTTCTGTAGAATCGTTGTTAACTGGCTCAATCCCTGGAGTTCCAAAAGTTATTTTACATCATCCTGTGCTTGATGTAGAAGCTGGTGAAGCTTTCATGCAACCTTATGAACAGGCGGCAAATGGTGAGCTGGAAGATCCGTTCGTAGTTATTTATGAAGGATCAATTGCTGATGAATCTATTGCTGCCTCAGATGGTGGATATTGGGCTGCACTTGGTGCACGTGAAGTAGAAGGGGAAATGCAGCCCATACCTACAGCAGAATGGTTGAAAAGAATGTCAGATCATGCAGCTGCTGTTATAGCAATTGGCACATGCGCAACCTGGGGAGGAGTCCCTGCTGCAGTCGGTAATGTAACCAATGCCATGGGGCTAATGGACTTTTTACCATCCGATTACCGCAGCACACTGGGATTGCCTGTAGTGAATATTCCGGGTTGTTCCCCTGTAGGTGATAATTTTACAGATACTGTTGCTGCTGTTTTGCTGTTTTTACAGGGTATCGGTCCTCTTCCAGAATTTGATGAATTAGGTCGGCCAGCGTGGCTTTTTAATGAAACTGTTCATCGTGGATGTAATCGTGCGGGATTTTATGAGGAAGGAGATTTTGCTGAAGAGTATGGTGATAAGGAATGCCTGGTAGAAATTGGATGCTGGGGTCCGGTAGTGCAGTGCAACATCAACAAAAGAGGAGCAATAAATAACATGGGAGGCTGCATGAATACAGGGTCTCCATGTATCGGTTGTACTATGCCG
>LUMW01001048.1_pt1 | contig 16211 bp, 15 predicted proteins | sample 729761 | NCBI WGS metagenome assembly LUMW01 (sample SAMN03860302, study PRJNA289734) | marine metagenome | biome: seawater column; feature: ocean; material: water; isolation source: Red Sea water column Station 192 - depth 500m | place: Saudi Arabia: Red Sea | collected 2011-10-15 | depth 500 m
GACGGGTGCAGGTGCAGGGCGGCGAGGCGCAGCAGGGGGCTCTTGCCGGAGCCGTTGGGCCCGAGCACCACCCAGTGCTGCCCGGGCTCGACCCGCCAGTCGACGCCGTCGAGCAGCAGGGTCCCGTCCCGGCGTACCGACACGCCCTCCAGGTGCAGCACGGGCCCACTCACGGGGGAAACCCTAGGTGTCAGCGCCTCAGGCCAGCGAACGGACGAGGAGGGCGACGGCGGCGGCCGCGGAGAGGACGTAGACGGCCTTCGCCGTGCGGCCGGCGTCGACGTGGCGGCGCAGCGGCCCGGAGACGACCGCCCCGACCAGCACGCCGGGCAGCAGCCAGAGGCCGGCCACGAGGTCGTCGAGGTCGAAGTGCCCGCCCAGGGCGAGGGCCGCGAGCGAGAGGGTGGTCCCGACCAGGAAGTACGGGGACATGGTCGCCCGGAAGGCGGGCCCGGACAGGTCCGAGAGGACGATGGCGACGGGCGGGCCGCCGACGCCCACGGTGGTCCCCATGAAGCCGCTCGTGCCCCCGGCGGCCAGCAGGGTGCCGCGGCTGCGGGGCAGGTGGAGGCCACCGGCCTTGAGTGCCACGGCGCCGAGCAGCAACACCCCGAACAGCACCCCCAGGCGCTCCTCGGAGACCAGCGACAGGGCGAACACGCCGATGGCGATGCCGGGCAGCCGCCCGAGAATGGTCCAGCCCAGGGCCTCGCCGTCGACGTTCCCCCGTTCGCGCCAGGTCAGCACGGAGGTGAGCACCGGGTTGATCATCAGGACCGGGCCGGGCACGTACTCGGGGTTGACGAGGGCCAGGATCGGGACGGCGAACAGGTTGGCTCCGAACCCGATGGCGCCCTGGATCGTGGATCCGATGAGGTAGACGAGGATCCCGATGGCCGTCTCGAGGGGGGTCACGCCGGGCTCCCGCCGGCGACGCCGGCAGCACCCGCCGTCTGCGCCACCCAGGTCCCGTGCATCTCCGCGTACTGCCCACCGAGGGCCACCAGTTCCTCGTGGGTTCCGAGTTCCACGATGCGCCCGCCGTCGACGACGGCGACGCGGTCGGCCCGGAGCACGGTGGCGAGGCGGTGGGCGATGATCACCGCCGTGCGGCCCTCGAGCACCGTGTCGAGGGCCCGTTCGATGACGGCCTCCGACTGCAGGTCCAGGTTCGAGGTGGCCTCGTCCAGTACCAGCATCCGGGGCCGGGCGAGGAACACCCGGGCCAGCGCCAGGAGTTGCCGCTCGCCGGCGGACAGCGAGGCGCCGCGCTCGTGGACCGGCGCGTCGACCCCGGCAGGGAGGCGGGTGAGCAGGCGGTCCAGCCCGACGGCGGCGCAGGCGGCGAGGACCTCCTCCTCCGAGGCGTCGGGTCGGGCGAACGCCACGTTCTGGCGGATGCTGCCGTTGAACAGGAACGGCTCCTGGGGCACCACACCCACCTGGCGTCGCAGCGAGGCGAGGGTGACGTCGCGCAGGTCGTGGCCGTCGAGGCGGACGTGGCCGAAGTCGGGGTCGTAGAAGCGGGTCACCAGCTTGGCGACCGTGGACTTGCCGGCGCCGGTCGCCCCGACCACGGCCAGGACCTCGCCGGGCGCCACCTCGAGGTCGACCTCGCGCAGCACGAGGTGGTCGGGGTCGTAGCCGAACGTCACCGACTCGAGGAGCAGGTGGCCGTCGACGGCCGGCAACTCGTGGGCGTCAGGGGCCTCGGGCACGGACGGCTCGGTGGCCAACACCCCCCGCAGCTTCGTGATGGCGGCGCTGCCCTGCTGGTACTGGTTGAACAGCTGGACCAGCGTCTGGATCGGGGCGAAGAACGACGTCAGGAACAGGAGGAAGGCGACCATCTCGCCGATGGTCAGGTCGCCGCGCAGCACCATGCGGCCGCCGACGAGCAGTACGACCGCCTGGGAGACGATGCCCAGCGCCTCGGTGCCGGGGCCGTAGAGCGCCTGGGCCCGACTGGTGGCCAGGTTGGCGTCGAGGTGGGCGCCGACGATGTTGTGGTGGCGGGCGGCGTTGTGGCGTCGCCGGTTGAAGGCGGTGATGAGCCGGATGCCGTCGAGGCTCTCGGAGAGGTCGGCCAGCACGTCGGCGATGCGGTCCCGGCCCCGCAGGTAGCCGGCCGCCGACACCCGCCGGAACCAGAGCGTGAGCAGCACGTTGACGGGGACCACCAGCGCGAGGCAGACCAGCGCCAGCCCGGGGTTCAGGAGCAGCAGGTAGGCGGTGACGACGAGGAGGGTCATGCCCTGCACCACGAACTGGACCAGCCCCTCCTGGAACAGCACGGTCAGCGACTCGATGTCGCTGGTCATCCGGGTCATGAGCACGCCCGACCGCTCGGCGGTGAAGAAGCCCAGCGACTGGCGCTGGAAGTGGCTGAACACCCGGACCCGGAGTTCGTAGACGAGTCGCTCGCCGATCCGACCGGTGAAGGCGGTGCGGAGCGAGGAGGCCAGGGCGGCCAGCAGGACCGAGCCGACGAAGGCCAGCGCCACGGCGACGAGCACGTCGGTGTCCCGCTGGAGCACGCCGCGGTCGATGCCGACCTGGACCAGCAGCGGGCCGAGGTGGAGGAGCGCAGTCTCGGCGACGACCAGCAGGACGGCGAGCGCCAGGCCAGCGGCGTGGGGCCGCAGGAAGGTCCGCAACCCGAAGGGGCGGCGGTCCCAGCGGCTGTGCGAGAAGTCGACGAGCGGGTCCGGGTGCTCGGGCTCGTGGGCCAGCACCGCATCGACGCGGTCGGCGAGGTCGCCGGGCACGTCGGCGAACGGCAGGCCGGCGTCGGCGTTTGCCTGCATCGACGTCGGCCCGATGGTGACGCGCCCGCCGGGGTGTCCGAAGCCCATCAGGTGGCCTCCTGCCCGCCCGGGTCGTCGTGGCCGTTCCCACCCGAGGCGAGGATCGCGGCGTAGGCGGGCGAGGTGGCCAGCAGTTCTGCGTGGGTGCCCGAGGCCGTGATGCGGCCGCCCTCGAGCAGCACCACCCGGTCGGCGAGGGCGATGGTGGACAGGCGGTGGGCGATCACGATCGTGGTCCGGTCGGCCAGCAGGTCCCGCAGGGCGGCGTGGATGGCCTCCTCGACGCGCACGTCGACGGCGCTGGTGGCGTCGTCGAGGACGAGGATGCGGGGGTTGGCGAGCAGCGAGCGGGCGAGGGCGATGCGCTGGCGCTGGCCGCCGGAGAGCGTGTAGCCGCGTTCGCCGACGACCTCGTCCCAGCCGTCCGCCAGTTCGCCGACGAAGGTGTCGGCCTGCGCCGCCTCGGCGGCCCGGACCACGTCCTCGTGCGGGGCGTCGGGTCGGCCGAAGGCGATGTTGTCGCGGATCGACTCGGAGAACAGGAACGGCTCGTCGGTGACCTGGTTGGCGTGGTGTCGCAGGCTGGTCAGCGTGAGGTCTCGGACGTCGTTGTCGTCGACCAGCACGGCACCGGCGTCGACGTCGTAGAAGCGGCACAGCAGGCGGGCGACGGTGGTCTTGCCGCAGCCGGTGCGCCCGACGAGCGCCACGGTCTCCCCGGGCTCGACGACGAGGTCGAGGCCGTCGAGCACCGGCGGGGCATCCGGGTCGGCGCCGGGGTACGAGAATCGCACACCCCGGAACTCGAGCCGTCCGGTCGGGTCGACGAGGTGCCGGGCGCCGGGACGGTCAGCGATGGCCGGCGCCTCGTCGAGGATCTCGAAGATGCGCTGCGACGAGGCGGCCGCACGCTGCGCCTGGAGCAGCACGAAGCCCAGCATCCGGAACGGGACGGCGATCATGACCACGTAGCTGCTGAAGGCCAGCAGGGCGCCGACGCCGATGTCGCCTTCGATGGCCAGCCAGCCGCCGTAGAGCAGGATGAGGGCCATGCCGAGGCGGGGGAGGGCCTCGATGAGCGGGTTGAAGCGGGCCCGGGCGTCGACGAGGGCGGTCGCCGACCAGCGCAGGCGCTGTGCGGCCCGGGACAGCTGGGTGATCTGCTCCGCCTCGGCGGCGAACGACTTGACCACGCGGGTGCCGCTGAGGTTCTCGTCCACGACCATCGCCACCTCTGCCATGCGGCCCTGGGTGACCCAGGACAGGGGGAACACCTGGTCGCGCATCCGCTGGCCCAGCACGAACACGAACGGCATGGTCGAGACCGCCACGAGGGTCAGCGGCACGTGGATGGTGAGCATGAACCCGACGGCCAGCACGAAGCTCAGCATCGACAGGCCCGCCAGCGGGCCGAACGCCAGCAGCAGCTGGATGGAGCGGATGTCGGAGTTGGCCCGGGAGATCACCTCGCCGGCGGCGACCCGGTCGTAGAAGGAGAAGGAGAGCCGGGTGAGGTGGCCGTAGATGGTGGAGCGCAGGTCGGTCTCGATGCGGTAGGCGGCCCAGAACAGCAGGTAGCGGTAGGCGACCCGCAGCCCGAAGGCGGCGACGGCGATCCCGACCAGCGCCCAGACGTGGGCCTCGAGGCTGCCGGTGCGGTCTTCGAGGGCGGTGTCGACGGCGCGGCGGAGCACCATCGGCACCGACACCTGGAGGGTGAGGCCGGCCACGCCGCACACCAGCGTGGCGGCGAAGGCGAGGCGGCGGGCGAGCAGGAGTGGGAGCAGCCGCCGGAACCAACCCTTGTCCCGGTCGGGGTCGGGGACGGCGGCGGGCGGGGCGTACCGGTCCTCGACGCCGCAGGGCTCGTAGCCGTCGGCGGGGTCGGCGTCGGGTTCGACAGTGGTGGCCCGGGTCACCGGACGCCGGCTTCGCGGTGCCGCCGGATCGCCTTGTCGGCCACTTCGAGGCCGCGGACCGCCGCCTCGGCCTCGTCGGCGTCGAGGTGGCTGCCCAGTTCGGTCAGGCAGGCGGCCACGGCCGCGTCGGCGTCCTCGAGGGCGCGGTGGCCCTCGCGGGTGAGGTGGAAGGCGGTGCGGCGGGGTGAGGCGCTGCTGGAGGTCGGCGTGGGCGGTGCCGTCCTCGTCGAGGAAGGCAAGCAGCCGGTACTGGGGGAGGCTGAGGTCGACCTTGGCCAGGCCGACGGTCACGAAGCGGGCCAGGCGGGCGGCGGCCCGAGCGGCCACCACGCTCCGAGGGTGCGGGTCGGCGGCCATCGGCTGAGGGTACCGAAGGGCCTCACTGCGGCTCCCACCGGGGGAGGGGGCGGTCGGTGGCGCGAGACGGACCCCGTTCCGGACCAGGACGGATACTGCTGACCGGCTATACGGGGCCCCGGGGCTAGGCTCGGCGGCCCGATGGCACTCCTCCCTGGCCTGGCGGCCGTGGTCCTACTGCTGGGCGCCAACGCCTTCTTCGTGGCCGCCGAGTTCAGCCTTGTCGCCGTCGACCGCGCCCGCATCGAAGCCTCGGCCGAGGCCGGTCACCGCGGCGATGCCCGAATCCGCGGCCTGCTTCGGCGCCTCACCCCGACCATGTCCGGCTGCCAGTTCGGCATCACGGCGGCGGCGCTGCTGCTGGGCTTCGTGGCCGAGCCGACCGTCGCCCGGCTCCTCACCGGCGAGGCGCACCCGACGGGCCTCAGCGTCGTCGCCGCCATCGGTGCCGCCACCGTCCTGCACCTGGTGGTCGGCGAACAGGTCCCCAAGTACCTCGCCATCGCCGTCCCCGAGGTCACCGCCCGCCGGCTGGCGCCACCCCTCATCGCCTACAGCACCGTCACCCGCCCGCTGGTCGAGGGCCTCAACCGCTCGGCCAACGCCGTGGCCCGCCGCCTCGGCGTCGAGACCCGCGACCAGATCACCCCCTCCCGCACCCGGGACGAACTCGAGGACCTGATCCGCCAGTCCGGCGACGAGGGCGGCCTCGAGCGGGAGGAGGCGGACCTGCTGTGGCGGTCGATCCGCTTCGGCGACAAGACCGCCGTCGACTGCCTCGTGCCGCGGGTCGACCTCGTCGTGCTGGGCCGGGACGACACCGCCGCCACGCTCGCCCAGCGGTCGTTGGCCACCGGCCGTTCCCGCTTCCTCGTCGTCGGCGATGACCTCGACGACGTACTCGGCGTCGTCCACGTCAAGGCCGTGTACCGCGTGCCCGCCGAAAACCGCCCGGACACCCCGGTCACCGACCTGATTCGGGACGTCCCGTTCGTGCCCGAGACCCGCCCCCTGAACGACCTGTTCGCCGACCTCCGGTCGGGAAGCGGCCAGCTGGCGGTCGTCGTGGACGAGCACGGGGGCACGTCGGGGATCCTCACCATGGAGGACCTGCTCGAGGAAATCGTCGGGGACATCGACGACGAGCACGACCGCCCGGTTGCGCGCACCCGTGTCGAGGAGCCCGGCAGCTTCGTGGTTCCGGGTCGCCTCAACCTGGACGAGGTGTACGGGGCGACCGGCTTCGAGGTGCCCGAGGGTCCGTACGAGACCCTGGCCGGGTACCTCCTCGCCCGGCTGGGGCACCTGCCGCAGCCCGGCGAGATGGTCGAGGAGGCCGGCTGGCGGGTCGAGGTGGTCGCCGTGGCGGGTCGCCGCATCGCCACCCTCAGGGTGGTCGCACTCGAGGAACCGGAGCCGTCGTCGTGACCGTCCTCGCACTGCTCCTGGCGGTCCTGCTGGTGGCCGTCAACGCCCTGTTCGTGGCCGTCGAGTTCGCCCTGTTGGCCTCACGCGACTCTCGCCTCGAGGCGGATGCCGATGACGGCCGTCGGGGCGCGGCCCGGGCGGTCGCCGCCCGGCGGGACCTCCGCCGCCAGCTCTCCGGCGCCCAACTCGGCATCACCGCCAGCAGCGTCGCCCTCGGCATCCTCGCCGAGCCGGCCATCGGCCGGCTTCTCGCTCCCGTCCTCGAGGCCTTGGGCGTGTCCGAGAGCGTGGCGACGACCACCGGCTGGATCGTCGCCCTGGCCGTCGCCGCCGTGGTCCAGATGCTGCTCGGCGAGCTGGTCCCCAAGAACGTCGCGATCGCCGACCCCGAGCGCACCCTGCGTGCGCTGATCGCGGTGCATGCCGGCTTCGTGCTCGTGCTGGGACCGGCAATCTGGCTGCTGGACCGGATCTCCGTGGGGCTGGTCCGCCTCACGGGCAACACGCCGGTCGACCGCATCGACCACGAGACCGGCGAGGCCGAGCTGGCCGTCATGTTCGATGCCTCCTGGCAGGCGGGCCTGCTCGAGCCGTTCGAGCACGAACTGCTGGCGGGGGCCCTGGACCTGGGCAGCCGTCCGGCGGCGGTGGTGATGATCCCCCGATCGCAGGTCATCACGGTGAATCGGCGAATGACCCTTGCGGAAGTGGAGCGCGTGATCGTGGAGAGCGGCCACTCCCGATTGCCGGTCGCCGCCGTCGGGGCCGACGACCTGCTGGGCGTGCTGCTTGCCAAGGACCTGCTGCGGCTCCCCGTCGAGGCCCAGAAGGAGCCCGTGCCACTGGAGGTGATCCGGGCGATGCTGGTGGTGTCGCCGGACCTGCCCCTCGAGGAGGTGCTCCTCCGCATGCGCGGCACCCGCAACCACCTGGCCGTCGTCCGCGACGCCACGGGCCGTACCCTCGGCGTGCTGACGATGGAGGACGTGCTCGAGGAGATGGTGGGGGAGATCGAGGACGAATCCGACGCTCCACGCGCGTGACCACGCGCGCCACGTGGTCGAAGGTGCCTACGTTTCCGGGAGTCAGTCCGCTAGCCTGAAGCGATGCCCCGGCTCACCGCCGCCTCTGTGGCGCTTCTGCTCGCCTTCGCGGCCGTTCCGGCTGTCGCCGGCGCCGCGCCCGGTGCCCCCGCACGGGGCACCCTGCAGTCCGTCGCCGACGGCCTCACCATCGTCGAGGACCGCATCGCCGCCACCAGCGAAGTCCTCGCGGGCTACCGACTCCGCGTGGACGCGGCGGCCGAGGCCGTGGCCGAGGCCAACCTCCTCGTTGCCGAGCAGGTCGCGGGTGCGGACGAACTGCGCGACGAGTACGCCGCCGTCCTCGCCGGCCTGGACGACCGCGACCGCGACCGCCTCGAGGACGAGGCCGACGCCCGTCGTGGCACGTCCACGATGATTCGCAAGGTGGCGGACGACGACTGGGTCTGCCCGGTGGACGGCGAGATGTCCTACCGCGACTCCTGGGGCGAGCCCCGCTCGGGCGGCCGGAAGCACGACGGCATCGACATCGTCGCCCGTTCCCGTACCCCGGTGGTCGCCCCGGAGGCGGGCACGGTCACCTTCCGCTGGGACACCATCGGCGGCCGCTCCTTCGACCTGGTCACCGCCGACGGCGACTACTACTTCGGTACCCACCTGCGGTCCTACGGCACCGAGGGTGAGGTCGAGGCCGGCCTGGTGATCGGCTACGTCGGACGCACCGGCAACGCCGGCGGGTACCACCTGCACTTCGAGTACCACCCGGGCGGCAAGGGCAACAGCATCAACCCGTTCTTCCTGGTCGACGCCCACTGCCGCTGAGTCGACGCGTCGTCAACGGCCCCGCGTCGGGGCCGGGCCTCACGCCCCGATGGCGTGGTACCCCCCGTCGACGTGGAGCATCTCGCCGGTCGTGGCCGGGAACCAGTCGGACAGCAGTGCCACGCATGCCTTCGCCACGGGCTCCGTGTCGTGTACGTCCCAGCCCAGCGGCGCCCGGGTGCCCCAGGCGTCCTCGAACTCGGCAAAGCCGGGGATGCTCTTGGCGGCGATCGTGCGGATCGGGCCGGCGGCCACCATGTTGACCCGGATGCCGTCCCCGCCGAGCGAGCGGGCCAGGTAGCGGGACGCCGACTCGAGGGCCGCCTTGGCCACCCCCATCCAGTTGTAGGCGGGCCAGGCGAAGCGGGCGTCGAAGTCGAGGCCGACGATCGAGCCACCGTCGGACATGAGCGGCGCCACCACCTCGGCGACGGTCTTGAGTGAGTAGGCGGAGATCTCGACGGCGACCGACACGTCCTCCCACTGGGCAGCCATGAAGTCCTCGCCGAGGCACACCTCGGGGGCGAAGCCGATGGCGTGCAGGGCCCCGTCGACACGTCCCCATGTCGACCCCAGGTGGTCGCGGACGGCGGCGGCCTGCTCAGCCGAGGTCACGTCGAACTCCAGCACCTCGGGTGCCACCGGCAGTTTGCGGGCGGTGCGCTCGGTCAGTCGCATGCCGCGTCCGGCGCCCGTCAGGACGATCTCGGCGCCCTCCTCCTGCGCCAGGCGGGCCACGCCGAACGCCAGGGAGGCGTCCGTGAGGACGCCGGTGATCAGCAGTCGCTTCCCGTCGAGGATCCCCACGGATCGTCCTCCCTCGTGCTCGCCCGGTGCTCGCCCGGTGTCCGTCTCGTATCCGTCCCGGACCGGCCCGGGGCGGTCCCCCGGCCGGTTCGCTGGTGGGCACCGTACCGTCCGGCCGGGCCGCCGCCCGTGAACCGGGCCACCGACGCCCGGGGCCGTAGTCTCAGCGCATGGAGATCGGGCTGCTGGGTGCCACCGGACCGGCCGGGCGGGCGATGGCGCTGCGCCTGGCGGCGGTGGGCATCGACGTGGTGGTGGGCTCACGCTCGGCCGACCGGGCCGCCGAGGCCGTGGCGCAACTCCTGGAACGCCACCCCGACCGTGACTTGTCGATCCGCAGCGGCGACAACGCCGAGGCCGCCGCCTGCGAACTCGTCATCATCGCCACGCCGTGGGATGTCGCCCCGGAGGTCGCCTCCACGGTCGCCGGCCACCTCGGCCGCAAGGTCGTCGTCTGCATGTCGAACGCCCTCGCCCGGGTGGCGGGGGAGTTCCAGCCGCTGGTCCCGCCCCGCGGTTCGGTGTCGGCCAACGTGCAGGCAATGGTCCCCGACGCCTACGTCGCCGCCGCGATGCACCACGTCCCCGCTACGGAACTGGCGGCAATCGACGAGGAGGTGCAGAGCGACGTCCTCATCTGCTCCGACCACCCGTGGGCGATCGAGACGGTTTCCCGGCTCGTCGAGCGGATCCCTGGCGCCCGCCCCCTCGACGCGGGCCGGTTGTCGAACGCCACCGCCATCGAGGCCTTCACCGCCGTGCTGCTCCAGCTCAACACCCGCTACGGGACCCGGGTGGCGGTGCGCTTCACCGGCATCGACGACTGACCGGCATCGACCGCCGTCCGGGGCTTTCGGGGGCACTGCCCGCGGCGCCGGTCGCTAGCCTCGGGAGTCATGGCCGACATCACCGTCTCGCTGCCCGACGGCTCGGCGCGCACCCTCGCTGCGGGGGCCACGGCCGCCGACCTGGCCGCGGACATCGGTGCCGGACTCGCCCGGGACGCCATTGCCGCCGTGGTCGACGGCGAGGAGCGCGACCTGGTCGTCGGACTCCCCGAGGGTGCCACCGTCGAGATCGTCACCCCTGGCAGCGACCGCGGCCTCGAGACGCTGCGCCACTCCACCGCCCACGTGCTGGCCCAGGCTGTGCTGGGCCTGTGGCCCGGCTCGACGTTCGCCATCGGCCCGCCGATCGAGAACGGCTTCTACTACGACTTCGAACTTCCCGACGGGGCCACCTTCGGCCCGGAGGACCTCGAGGCCATCGACGCGCGCATGCGCGAGATCATCGCCGCCGACCAGGATTTCGAACGGGTGGAGGCGACCGTCGCCGAGGCGCTCGAACTGTTCGCCGGGCACGCCTACAAGTGCGAGATCATCGAGCGGGTGGCGTCCGGCGAGGCCGACGGCGAGCTGGTCGACGAGGCCGACGCCGGTGGCGCCGTGAGCTACTACCGCAACGGCGACGACTTCCTCGACCTCTGCCGGGGCCCGCACGTGCCCTCCACCGGCCGCCTCGGCTACTTCGCCCTCCAGAAGGTGGCCGGGGCGTACTGGCGGGGCGACGAGCGCCGCCCGATGCTCCAGCGCATCTACGGCACCGCCTGGTCGACGGCCAAGGAGCTCAAGGGGCACCTGCACCGCCTCGCCGAGGCGGAGAAGCGCGACCACCGCCGCCTCGCCGCCGAACTGGACCTGGTGTCGTGGCCCGAGGCGCTCGGACCGGGTCTTGCCGTCTGGCACCCGAGGGGGGCGCTGGTCCGCAAGTTCATCGAGGACTACAGCCGCAGCCGCCACGAGGCCGGTGGCTACGACTTCGTTTTCAGCCCCCACATCGCCAAGTCGGTGCTGTGGGAGACGAGCGGCCACCTCGACTTCTACGCCGACGGCATGTACCCGCCTACCGGGACCTGCCCAAGCGGTACTTCGAACTCGGCGCGGTCTACCGCTACGAGCTCTCCGGCGCGGTGCACGGCTTGCTGCGCAGCCGGGGCTTCACCCAGGACGATGCCCACATCTTCTGCACCCGTGAGCAGGTGCCCGACGAGCTGGCGTCGTTGCTGGAGTTCACGCTGTCGGTGCTGAAGGCCTTCGGCTTCGAGGACTTCCAGGCCAAGCTCTCGACCCGGCCCGCCGAGAAGTTGGTCGGCGACGACGAACTCTGGGAGCTGGCCACGGAGGGACTGCGGGCGGCGCTGGGAACGGCCGGGCTGGACTTCGTCGTGGAGGAGGGCGGCGGCGCCTTCTACGGACCCAAGATCGACGTCGACGTCACGGACGCCATCGGGCGGCCCTGGCAGCTGTCGACGATCCAGCTGGACTTCAACCTGCCGGAGCGCTTCGAGCTCGAGTACGTGGGCGCCGACGGTGGCCGGCACCGGCCGGTGATGATCCACCGGGCCCTGATGGGGTCGATCGAGCGCTTCTTCGGGGTGCTGCTCGAGCACTATGCGGGTGCCTTTCCGGCCTGGCTGGCCCCCGAGCAGGTCCGGGTCCTGCCCGTGGCCGACGAGCACCAGGCCTACGCCGAGCAGGTCGAGGCCCGGCTCGCCGCCGGGGGCTTCCGGGCAACGGTCGACCCGGCCGACGAACCGCTGGGCAAGCGGGTCCGTTCCGGCAAGACCGCCAAGGTTCCCCATGTGCTGGTCGTCGGCGACGACGACGTGGCCAACGGAACCGTGGGCGACAACGCCCGGGGCGCCGAGGCCCCCGAGCGGGACCTCCCGCTGGAGGAGTTCGTCGACCGCCTGGCCGCCACGGTGGCCGAGCGGCGGTGAGCCGGCTCGAGCAGCTCTGGGCGGGCTGGCGGCAGGCCTACCTCGAGGGGACCGGCGAGGACGGGCGACTCACCGACGCCCTCGAGGTCCCCGAGGGCGGGTCCCTGTTCAGCGCCATCGAGCAGAGCGGCCTTCCCGATGACGAGTCGTTCGTGCTGCACCGGGGTGAGACCTGCTTCGCGATGCTCAACGTCTACCCGTACACCTCGGGCCACACCATGGTCCTGCCCCTTCGGCCGGTCGGCCGGTTGGGCGATCTCAGCGAGGTCGAGCATGCCGAGCTCTGGTCGATGGTCCGTGACGCCGTCGCTGCCATCGAGGCCGCCTATGGCCCGGGTGGCGTCAACGTGGGCCTCAATCAGGGCCGGGCGGCAGGTGCGGGCATCCCCGAGCACCTGCACGTCCACTGCGTGGCCCGCTGGTCGGGAGACACGAACTTCATGACCGCCGCGGCCGGCATCCGGGTCCTGCCGGAGGCGCTCGTCGAGTCCTGGTCGAAGTTGCGGGAGAACTGGCCGGCCTGATCCGACGGACGGCGGCTTGTCGCGTGTGCGAGGCTGACTGCATGTGGCGGCTGGCAGCGCTGTTGGCGGCGACCCTCGTTGCGGGCGCCTGCGGTTCGTCCGACGGACCTGCCCGGGTCGTGGACTCGGTGCAGGTGGTGTCCACGACGAGCACGACGGCGAGCTCGACCACGACCAACCCGCCGGCGAGCTCGTCGAGCACCACGACCGACCCGCCCACCACGACAGCACCGCCCACCACGACGGCACCGCCCACCACGACGGCACCGCCCGCGTCGAACGGCCGGGGTGAGGCCCTGAAGTGGCGCCCCTGCGGCGACGGCCTCGAGTGCGCCACGCTCACGGTGCCGATGGTCCACGGCGACCCGTCGAAGGGGGACATCCGGATCGCCGTCAACCGGTATCAGACCTCGGCGCGGGAGCGGATCGGGGTCCTCCTCGTCAACCCGGGCGGGCCGGGCGGCTCCGGTGTCGACACCGTCGTGGATTTCGCATGGCTGATCGACGTGGTGGTCCCCGGCTTCGACGTGGTCGGCTTCGACCCTCGTGGCGTCGGGGGCAGCACCCGGGTGGTGTGCCTCGAGGACCTCGACGACACGGTCCCGGTCCTCGAGAAGGGTGGAGACACGGCGGAGGTCCTCGCCTTCGAACGCGAGATGTTGGCCGCCTGCCTCGCCAACTCCGGCGACCTGGCCCTCCATGTCGGGACCAACAACGTCGCCCGCGACATGGACCTGCTCCGGGAGGCGCTCGGCGAGGAGCAGATCACCTTCCTCGGCTATTCCTACGGGTCGCGGATCGGCGCCGTCTACGCCGCCCTGTTCCCCGACCGGGTCCGGGCCATGGTGCTCGACGGCCCCGTCGACCCCGAGGAGCACATCAGCGACGTCAGCCCCGTGCAGGGGGAGGGTTTCGAGTTGGCGTGGGGCAACTTCGCGGCCGCCTGCGACGCCAACCCGAGTTGCCTCCTCGCCGCCCACGGTGGGGCCGAGACGGCCTTCTTCGCCGTGGACGACCTGCTCCGGGAGGGCGACCTGCCCGCCGGCGACCGCATCCTGACCCGCGGCGAGTTCCTCCTCGGGGTGGCGATGGCGCTCTATTCGCCCTACACCTGGGTGGAACTCGAGGGCGCCTTCGTCGAGGTTCTCGACTCGGGGGACGGCACCGCGTTCCAGGGGCTCGCCGACCTGATGATGGGGCGCAACGAGGACGGCACCTACGACGGTTCCCAGGATGTGAACTGGTTGGTGAACTGTGCCGACGACCCGGAGCGGCCCGATCCGGAGACGCAGTTCGCCGCCGCCGACGCCGTGGCCGACACGCTGCCCCACTTCGGTGACGTGTTCCGGGCGTTCCACGGCTGTGGCGGGCTCCCGCCGGCGGTCGACCCACTGCACGTGGCGCCGGCCGACCTCGGCGTCCCCGCCGTCGTGATCGCCATGGAGGGCGATCCGGCGACGCCGATGGCGTGGGCCCGGGCGCTCGCCGACTCGATCGGCGACGCCGTGCTCATCACCTCCGACGGGGAGGGGCACACCGCCTTCCTCTCGAACTCGTTCTGCGTCACGGACGTGGTGGCCGCCTACCTTCTCGACCTCGTGGTCCCCGAGGACGGCTGGTCGTGCTCGGAGGGCGAACAACAGCTCGGCTAGAATCGAGACTCGTTCTCGTTACAGCCCCGATTCCCGAGCCTCGGACGGGGCGGGAGGCCGCACCGCACCCGTGGAATTCCTGACCGATCCCTGGACCTGGTGGATCGAGCCGTTCACCGCCAACCCCTTCATGCGGCGCGCCCTCCTTGCCGGGCTACTGGCGGTGCTCGCCACCTCGGTGGTCGGCACCTGGGTGGTGTTGCGGGGGCTGACGTTCCTCGGTGACGCCCTGGCCCATGGTGTGCTGCCGGGGATCGCCCTCGCCGTCGTGGTCGGCGTCAGCCCCACGCTCGGGGCGCTGGCCGCGGCGGCGGTGATGGTCGGCGGCGTTCACGTGGTCCGCCGGCACTCGCCACTCCCGGAGGACGTCTCGATCGGCCTGCTCTTCGTCGGGATGCTGGCCCTGGCCGTGGTGATCGTCTCGGCGGGGGCGGCAGCGGACGCCGGCGACCTGCACCGGGTGCTGTTCGGCTCAGTCACGGGCCTCGAGGCGGCCGACCTCTGGCGGCAGGCCGTGGTGGCCGCTGTGGCGGTGGGCGGGGCGGTGGTGTTCCACCGGGCATTCCTCGTGTTCACCTTCGACGAGACCCAGGCCGAGTTGCTGGGCCTGCGGCCCCGACTGGCCCACCTGGTGCTCATGGGGCTGGTGGCGGTCTCGGTTGTCGCGTCCTTCGAGGCGGTCGGCAGCCTGCTCGTGTTCGCCTTCCTCGTGGCGCCGCCAGCCACTGCCGTGCTGCTGGTGCGCCGGATCCCGTTGGTGATGGCCGTCGCCGTGGCGCTCGGTGCGGTCGCCGTGGTCGTCGGCGCCCTCGTCAGCTACCACCACGACACGGCCGCCAGCGCCACCATGGCTCTGGTGGCGGTAGTGGAGTGCTTCGCCGTGATGGCGGTCCGGGGGATCCGGACGGCGTCGCCGGAGGCTCAGTCGGCCAGGTGACCGGCGTGCCGGTCGGAGAAGTGGCCGGTCTCGTGCAACCAGCGGATCGTGGTGGCCAGGGTGTCCTCGAAGTCATGGGCCGGGTACCCGAACTCGGCTGCAGCGGATTCGTCGACGCTCGACCATCCGCCGGATCGCACCGACTCGGCGAAGAGGCGGGCGATCTCGGCGTTCAGGGGCAGGCGCCGCCTCAGGAGTCGACCGGTCGCCTCGAAGGCGTAGCCCATGCCGAGCATGAGTGGCACGGGTGGCGACAGGTGGCGCATGCGTCGGCCGGTCAGCCGTGAGAACGCGTCGGTGAACTCGCCCATGGTGATGAGCGGCCCGGAGACGAGGTAGCGGCGCGGCCCACGGCCGGGCTCCAGAGCGCCGATGCACACCCGGGCCACGTCGCGGACGTCCACCCAGCTCATGTTGACGTCCCGGGGGAACGGCACCACCGAGCCCTTCAGCAGGTCGCGGGTCGTCGCCATCGAGTCGGTCAACTCGGGGCTCGGGTCGATCGGACCGATCACGCCGCCCGGGTAGACACAGGTCACCGGCCGGCCGGCGGCCTGATGCTGGCGGGCGACCAACTCGGCGCCGATCTTGCTCTTCGTGTAGGGGCCGCAGCCCGTCGAGACGTCGTTGTCGGGGGCGAGACCCGGAGCCTGCTGGGGAAGGAAGACGCCCACCGTGGACACGTGGACGACCGGGTCGATGTCGAATTCGGCGGCGGCCTCGAGGATGGCGCTGGTGCTGGAGGGATTGGTCCTGAGCATGGCGCCGCCGTCGGACGCCTTGAAGCTGAACACCGCCGCAACGTGAACCACGGCATCCACGCCCTCGAGGCCGGCCCGGAGGGCGGGGTGATCGTCGAGGTCGGCCGTGACAACCTCGACGGCTGCCGGATCGATGCCGTGGAGGGCGAGTGCCGAGGCGGCCTTGACCGGGTTCCGCACGAGCATCCGGACCCCGTGGCCCGCTGCCAGTGCCCGGGAGACGCAGTGCGAGCCGATGAAGCCGGTTCCGCCGGTGATGGCGACATCCATGCGTGCCCCCCCTTCTGGTCTGCGGCGGAGGGTAGCCGCCGATGGCGTCGGGGTCAGCCGTGGTCGTCGCTGTCGTGGTCGCCGTCGTGGTCGTCGCTGTGGTCG
>LUMW01000634.1_pt1 | contig 16157 bp, 17 predicted proteins | sample 729761 | NCBI WGS metagenome assembly LUMW01 (sample SAMN03860302, study PRJNA289734) | marine metagenome | biome: seawater column; feature: ocean; material: water; isolation source: Red Sea water column Station 192 - depth 500m | place: Saudi Arabia: Red Sea | collected 2011-10-15 | depth 500 m
GATGGTGACATTAGATCTTTAACCGCACTTTCCTATTAATAAATGGCATAAAGGATCAAATGATCAAAGCTTTTTGTAAATTCATTTGATCGATCGTATCCATTAAATGGTTCAATGGTCTTACAGATCCATTGGAAATGTCTGAATTAGTAAAAATTCATTCGATAGGATATAACCTAACGGATGTTAAAGTCGAATTTAAGAAAGATACAGCTTTGGATATTTCTGGTGTTTCAATTCAAGGAAAAACGGGTGAAATTCTTAACATCCCTAGATGGTCTGCGGAAGTTTTAGAATCTGAAAAATTTGTTGAAATTCAAGATATAGATATGCTTGTGGAATTAAAACAGGCTGTTGAAAAGGAAAAGATGTTAGGTCAATTTGATCTATCAACACTTCAAGTCCAACAACAAGCTGACCCTCATTTTTACATAAAAATGAAATCATACATGAAAGGATTACCTGAAAAAGATTATGATAAGGTTCAAAGTTTACTAAACACTCTAGTTAGAACGAGACAAACCAAAATTATTCGTCTTGCTGATACATCTAAACTCACGGCTGAAATTTCTCAGAAATTATCTATAGAAGAACAGAAATTCTACAATAACCTTCATGATAATAGCTCCAATTTTTCTAAAACAGTAGTAGGTAACAAATAATGACCGCGGAAGGAGCATTAACAGATTCTGCACTTGCAGACAAAGTAAAGGAATTTCTAACACAATTCAAAGATCCTACAGGTTCCTTTTCTTATGTGGAACAGATTGATCAGATGATAGTTAAACAAACTACATACGTTGTTGTGGATTTTAATGATCTAGTATCTGTGCCAGTTATTGAATCAAAATTCATTCAAAGCGCTGATGAAATTCTTCATGCATTCTCAAGGGCTATTTATGAAATTTTGAAGGAGAGCAATCCAGAATATGCAGAGAAGATTAAACATGATATACGTGCACGTATAGCAAATTTCCCAGACGAACGAAGTTTACGTCAAATTAACTCTGAGGTCATAACCAAGATGATAAGTGTCTCTGGTATGGTAGTAAGAGCTTCAGAGGTAAAACCACTTGCTAAAGAAGTAACTTACAAGTGCCTTGACAAACATATTTCAACATTCACTTTGCTTGACGGAATGAGCTTGAATGCTTCTGTAAAATGTCAAACACCAAATTGTAAGCATACAAACTTAGCTTTAGTACCTGAAGAAAGCAGATTCATAGACTTTCAAATAGTTAGATTACAAGAATTGCCAGAGGATCTTCCACCAGGACAATTGCCTCACTATGTCAACGTTAGTATGAAGCAAGACTTGGTAGATTACGCACGCCCTGGCGACAGAATTGTTTTGACTGGAATTGTTAGAATTGAGCAGGAGCGTATATCTGGAGTAAAGCAATCTGAAAGTGCGCTTTATAGACTACGAATAGATGGAGATAATATCGAGTTTATTGGGGGTAAAGGAACTAAAAGTTCAAGACGAACAGAAAGGGAAGAAATTTCTCCAGATGAGCAAAAAATAATCAAAACTTTAGCAAAGAATGATGATATCTATAACAGATTAATAGAATCATTCGCACCACATATTCGTGGACATGAAATATTCAAAGAAGCAATTCTTTTGCTGATTGTAGGTTCAACACAACGTGCACTTTCTGACGGTTCAAAAGTTAGAGGAGACATCAATGTTTTTCTTGTTGGTGATCCAGGTACTGCAAAAAGTGAAATGCTAAAATTCTGTGCAAGGATTGCTCCTAGAGGACTATATACATCAGGAAGAGGATCCACTGCTGCCGGTCTTACTGCAGCAGTGGTACGTGATACTTCAGGAATTTTCATGTTAGAAGCTGGTGCTGTAGTTCTTGGTGATCAAGGTCTAGTTTGCATAGACGAATTTGATAAAATGAGACCAGAAGATAGAAGTGCTCTACACGAAGTGATGGAGCAACAATCAGCTAGCATAGCAAAAGGAGGTATAGTTGCAACACTTAATGCTAGAACATCAATATTGGCTGCGGCAAACCCTATGTTTGGAAAGTATGATCCATTCAAAAATTTAACCGAGAATGTTAATCTTCCAATTCCACTTCTTACAAGATTTGATTTGGTATTTGTTGTAAGGGATATTCCTGGAGAGGAGAAAGATAGACAGATAGCAGAACATATCATAAGTCAGCATGGAGAGTCTGGAACTGATACTACATCACTCATAGATGTTGATATTCTTACAAAATACCTAGCATACGCAAAGCGAATCGATCCAGCTCTTACAAAAGAAGCTGAAAGCAAGATAATGGAATTCTATCTTAAAATGAGAAGTATTGAGGGTGAGGACAAAGAAAAAATGATTACAATAACACCAAGACAGTTAGAAGGATTAATTAGGTTAGCTACTGCTAGAGCAAGACTTCTGTTGAAGAACCAAGTTGAAGGGGATGATGCGGAAAGAGCAATTTACCTATTCAATAAAATGCTAGAGAACTCAGGAATAGATGTCAATACAGGAAAGGTTGACATAGGAGTACTCCAAGGTCGTCCTCGTAGTGAAGTATCAAAACTATCTACATTCATGGAAACTCTAAGATCACTTGAGGGTGATGACAAATCGCCTGTATTAGAACAAGATTTGGTTGATGAACTCATAAAATCAGATAAATTCAAAGATGAAGATGAAGTTAAACGGTTTATTCGCAAAATGAACCAAGAAGCATCTATTTATGAGTCAAAACCAGGTCATTGGAATACAGTATGAGAATTGCTGAATTACCACTTGATCCAAACACAATTAATTTCTTAAAATCAGAAGGTTACACAAAACTTTACCCTCCACAGAATGATGCGGTGAAGGCAGGGGTTCTTGATGGTAAAAGTGTCATGGTTTCTGTCCCCACTGCAAGCGGTAAAACACTCATTGCGATGCTAGCAACACTATCTCATCTATCAAAAAATAAATCCAAAGTAATCTATCTTACTCCATTACGAGCACTAGCATCTGAAAAATTTGAAGAGTTTAAAAAATTAGAAAAAATTAACGGGGCTAAAATCAAAGTAGCAATATCTACAGGTGATTTTGATTCAAAATATAATGAATTAGACGATGCAGATATCATAATTCTTACAAACGAAACCATGGATGCTATGATGACGTTTCAAAAATCTTGGATTTATGAAATAGGAGTGGTAGTTTCTGATGAAATCCACCTGATTGGTGATTCTGGTAGAGGACCTACACTTGAAATGATTCTGACTAGATTGAAAACTGGTTATGTAGGAAAAAAACCACAGATAGTTGCACTGAGTGCTACTATATCAAATTCTTCTGAACTTGCAGAATGGTTGGATTGTAAGCTTGTTGAAAGTGAATGGAGGCCTGTGCCATTATCTGAAGCAGTATATAGTAATCATACCATAACAAATCAAGATCGTGTTGAATCTGAGGGTAATCTTGACAAAAAAAGAGAAACTAGACATAGAAACCCTGCAATTGGGTTAGGATTAGATATTGTAGAGGATGGAGCACAAAGTCTGATATTTACTATGACAAGAGCTGGTTCGGTTGCTGCTGCCACTGAAGCTGGAAAATTTGTGGCAGAGAAACTAAAAAAGGATGAACTTGAGAAACTAACTAAAATTTCTAAAACAATACTTCCAAGGGAAACTGAAGATCAAACAAAGTTAGTAAAAAAGTTGGCAGATGCAGTAAAGAATGGTTCTGCGTTTCATCATGCTGGACTTGATCAAAGATGTCGTACAATAATTGAGGATGAATTCAAAAATGGTAATATCAGATTGTTAACGGCAACTCCAACATTAGCTGCAGGTGTTAATCTACCTGCACGTAGAGTAATAATATCTAGTGTATTCAGATTTGGCTTAGATGGTAATTCACCAATCAGCATTTTAGAGTATAAACAGATGTGTGGGAGAGCTGGTAGACCGCAATATGACAATGAGGGTGAATCAATAATTGTAGCAAAAGGTTCACCAAATCAATATCTCGAACATTATGTAGATGGCATACCAGAATCTCTTCAGTCACAGATACTTGGGGAGAGTTCTTTAAGAATTCATTTACTTGGTTTAATTGCAACATCGTCAACCTTTTCTGCAATTTCTGAAGAGAAGCTCAATGAATTTTTTTCTCAAACTTTTGGTGGCTTGTCTGATAATAAGTTAGAAAGTAAAATCGCTAATCGCCTAAAAGAGTTGAAAATGTATGATATGATTACTGCTGAGGGAGGTTTCAAGCCTACAAAATTTGGGCAAAAAGTGTTTTGGTTAAGGATTGATCCAAAAACTGCATTCGATATAACTGCATATCTTGAGGATTACGTTAAAGGAAACAAACACACATTTGGTTTCTTGCATATGATTACCAATCTCCCTGAATTCTATCCACAGTTTGGGATAACAGAAAAACTTGAAGAAAAGATGGAAGAGATACATGATAATTTTAAACATGAAAAATTATACACGGAGCAGAAACTGGATCACGATTGGGCAAAAAGTCTACTAATTTTACATCATTGGATTGATGGTATGACATATTCTATGATGTCTGAAGAATTTAACGCTGAACCTGGTGATATATTTCAAATACGACAAAATACAGAGCGTTTAGCTTACATTGTTAGAGAAATCGCTAGATTCTGGAAAAATCAGATTCTTGTTGATGAATTGGATACTCTTAGACAAAGAATTAGACATGGTGTACCAGAAAAATACCTTGATCTAGTAAAAATCAAAAATGTGGGACGTGTACGGGCAAAAATATTGCATAAATATGGTTTTCATGATCGTGTAGATTTAAGAAAAGCACCGCTTGAGAAATTAGCAGAAATAGATAAAATTGGTAAAACGATTGCAAAAAGTATCAAATCACAGGTAGAAAAGGTAGAATAATTGGAAGAAAAAATAATCGCGGCTATAATTGTCTCAGCAATTGCTTTTTTTTCTATTTACGCTTTTACCCCTGTTTTGATCAAATTTTTACAAAAACGAAATCTAGTAGTAAAGGATGTTAACAAACCAGGGAACGTTATGATATCACGACCTGGTGGTATCTCAATCCTAATTGGAATTGTTGCATCAGAAATTACCTTATACCTCTTTTTCCCAATATCAGAAATTTTAGCTATAATCATAACATCTATTCTAGGATTTTCTGTTGGAATAATAGACGATAAAAAAACTATGGGTGGTTGGTTTAAACCTCTCGCACTAGCATTTTGTGCAGCACCAATACTTTTGTTAGGTGCATATGATTCAAATCTTGATTTTCCACTGTTTGGTTCAGTCAAAATACCATCTTTGTATTTAGCCCTAGTGGTGTTTATGATCCCAATTATGGGAAATACAATAAATTCTATTGATGTTCTCAATGGAATAGCTAGTGGAGTTACTACAATTGCAAGTTTTGCACTGGCTGTTTCACTGTTTATTCTACAGAATTATGAAATTGGTATAGCTTGCCTATGTCTAGCTTTTGCCTCACTTGCTTTTTATAAATACCACAAATTTCCCAGTAGAATATTTCCTGGTGATTCTGGTGTAGTAATGTTTGGGGCTACATATGGTGTTATAGCTATTGTTGGTCAAGTAGAAGTTGTTGCAGCGGTTGCAATTTTACCCGCTGTCATCAATTCATTCTTATTTCTTTCTAGTGTGAAAAAGATAGTTGAACATAGAGAAATTAAAAATCCTACTAAACACACTGATGACTTTAGACTAAAATCTACTGATGAAAATCATGCTCCAATTACGCTAGTCAGATTACTTATTGCAAAAAAACCACTGTCAGAAAAACAAATTTGTAATGAGGTTTTGAAATTGACAGTATTTTCAGGTGTTTTAGCAGTAATTACGGCACTTATGATGGGAGTGGAAATTTAATGAATGTGAAAATATATGGTTTTATCTTTGTCATGTGGGTTTTGATGCTGCTTGGTGGTGGATTGATGACATTAGTTATCGGACCACTTTCTTTAGGTAATATGGTAAGCATTGATCCAATAATTTTCTCAGGAATAAAAGTTGGAATTGCATTAATTTTGATTTTCATATGGGTTTTGATATTAACAAAAGTTAAGAATTGGATATTCAAATCACAAGTAGAATCTTAGATTCATTTACTTTTCCATTCTTTTTGTTTTTTATCATATTCACTACGTGAATATTTTGTCTTTGCAGGAACCCCCATAACTACAGTATCCGATGGGACATCCTTAGTGACCACTGCGCCCATTCCAACCACACTATTTTTACCAATAGTTACACCTGCTTTGATTACAGCTCTACTACCAATTATTACATTATCTTCAATTACTACACCAATTAATTTTTCACTAGGTGGATAAGGATCATTTGTTAGTGCGGCACTAGGTCCAATGAAAACATTTTTTCCAATCCTGGAAAGCGGTGGGATGTAAACTAATCCCTCAATGAGTGTATTGTCCCCAATTTTTACGTCATAATCTATATGAGCTAGAGAGCCGATCTTGACATTGCTTCCAATTTCAACGTTATCGCCAACATAAACAAAATTCCAGATCTTGGTATTTTCACCAATCTTTGTTTTGTCAGAAATATAGTTAGTGACCAAAATATCTCACAAATGCCATGGTAATGCCTTCGTTATAATTTTCTCTGGTAATTCACTATCTGATTTATTTTCAAATAGTTCTAGCGGATGATGTTTATCTATAGGGCATGCAAGTATTTCTAATAATTTTCTGTTCATCTTAGATCAAGATAGATTGGTGTACCCCTTTGACTTGATAAAAGTGCAGCTTCTGCAATTTTTGTAACATTTACAGCCTGTTCTGGTTTTACCACAAGATCATTTTTACCATCTATTGCATCTAGAAAATTTCTTATTTCTAATGATAGTGGTTCAACTTTTTCATTTTTGGGAGTTTCTGTATCATTGCAAGTTTCGATTCGAACTTCCTGAGTGATGAAATCTGAAAATATTCTTGCATCTGTGCAAACAGCGTTAAAATTTCTCACACGTATAGGAGTTATCCAGTTTGAAGAGATTGTTGCAGTCTTGTTATCTTTAAACCCTAATGTTATAGTAGCAAAGTCTTCATGCTCGTGATTAATTTTACCAGCGATCGCAAAGACAACTTCCGGTGTGTCATCAAATAACCACATAGCAGTATCAATATCATGAACAGATGTATCATAAATAACTCCAACATCCTTGATGTGTTGTGGCATTCTATGTTCACGATAAAACTCAAGCCTGATTAAATCTCCATATCTTTGTGATTTAATAGAATTTTTTACAGAAACGACAGCTGGATTAAATCGTTCTATATATCCACAAGTTAGAATTACCTTATTTCTTTTTGCAAGGTCAACAAGATTCTGACCATCGTCAGATAAGTATGTCATTGGTTTTTCTATGAAAACGTGTTTTTTATTTTCAATGAGCTTTGTAGCAATATTTGAGTGTGTAATAGTAGGCGTACAAATTAATGCTACATCAAATTTTTCCTGTTCTAATAAACTTTCAAGTGAATTGTAAAAATTCACAGAATATTTCTTTCCAAATTCTTCGGCACGCTCTAAGTTTGTATCACACACAGCAGAGAGTACACCAAATTCTGAAAGTACTCTTGAATGGTTTTTTCCCCATCCTCCAACTCCTATCTGAACAACCTTCAATCAATACACCGCAGTTAACCAATTGGAATATTTTTTGTTTTTATTCATTACGATGTCTGAATAAGTATCCATGAACAGTTTGGTTATATCCCCAACTTTTCCACTACCAATTTTCTTTTTATCAATTATAATTATTGGTGTAATTTCTGCAGCTGTCCCTGAGAGGAAAATTTCGTCAGCAGTCTTTAATTCTTTTTTACTAACTTTTCGTACATTCACCTTTAATTTCATATCTTTAGCTAATGTAATAATCGACTTTCGTGTAATTCCATCTAATGCAGATGAACTAAGTGATGGAGTAACCAACCTGTTATTTTTTACCAAAAATATATTTTCACCAGGTGCCTCACTTACATTTCCAGATTGATCCAATAGAATTGCTTCCTCAAATCCTCTTTGTTTTGCATCCTGCGTTGCCAAAATAGAATTTAGATAATTACCACCCATCTTTGCTTGTGTTGGTGTTGACGCATCACTAAATTTTCTCCATTTTGATATAGTTGCACTAATTCCATTCTTGTTGAATAAATCACCAAATGGGAAAGAAAAGATTGCTGTATGTGTTGGTGCACTTTTTGTTACATGGAGATTAATTCCGTATTGTCCTACAAAATAAAATGGTCTAATGTAGCATGATTTTTTAATTTTGTTTTTCTTACATAGATCTATTACAGCATTTTGTATTTGTTTATCAGAGAAATTTAATGTAATATTGTAAAATTTACCTGAATTCCTAAACCGCTTAACATGCTCATTCAATCTAAAAACATACAAGTTTTTTGAGTTCCAATATGTTCTAATTCCTTCGAATATTGATGTACCATAATGTATTGCATGCGTGGTTACTGGAATCTTAGCTTTATCCAGTGATATAAGCTTCCCATCAAACCAGATGTATTTTGAGAGAGGAAATTTCACAGAAACTTGAACAGTTGTCTATAATTAATCTATTTTGAATTATAACCTTCTTTTGGAAATTTCATTCCAGCAATTCTCATAGTCATGTCTTCCTCAGAAGCAAATTTTTTGACTGTTTCCCAATTTTCATTTATTATCTTAGCAACGCCTGATGGTACTAATTTTTCCCATAATGATTTATCACTTTGAGTTGCTTCATACATTTCATTTTTCACTGATGACGCAGATACTGACTTTCTAGTTCCCACCTTTGGATTTAATCGGTATAATTTTAGCATGAGTCCCTCTGCCTTATCTCCAGTATATGTAAAGTAATCACCATCAATTCCTTGTAGAATTTGTTTCCTTAGTGACCATGACTTTGGTGAGATAAGTGGCGGAAAATATTTTTTGAATGGTGCCAAAAACGTATAGTTTGATGAAACTGTAACTGAATCACCAAATACTGACTCAATCATTTTTTTCCTAGTTTCAAAATTAAATGGAAAACTCCTACTGTTGATCTCTTTTTCTTCCTTTAAAAAGCGGACTGGCATTACAACTACTTTGTTTTCTCTTTTTTGTTCCTCAATAATCTCAACATGAGAGTTTGTCATTGGATTCAAATGTGCAAGGTATATGCAAGTAGTCAATTATGCATTATTAATCATAGTCATATTTCAATGATTGATTTGGTATGAGAACGATGGAACTTGAACCCATGATCTCCAGCACCCGAGACTGGAGTATGCAAGCTAACCTACGTTTCCAAAATAAATTGATTTAGACAGTATTATTTTTTTTAATTTCTAGCCGTATGATTCAAACTTGACAGAAAAATTTCCATCCTTCGCTTTGTCTTTTTCTTTTTCTAATAGAAATCCAAGTGGACGTACATAATTCAAAACACCGTCCACTGTTCCTTGCCAACCACAAACATAAAAAATAGTATTTTGTGGAGTTATTTTGTCACCGACTAGGTCTTCAAGAGGTGAGCCGCTACCATTTTGTGGTTTTAGGAATTGTTCAACTCTTCCTGTTTGACCTGTCCATGATCTGTTAAACCATTCTTGTGGTCTGCTAATTGCTGCTCTATATTTAAAATTCCATTTGTCAGGACCTCGGTCTATACTTTCTTGATCCAAAGCAGTTAACTCATCCTTGTAGCTCAATTCATCAACATAACTAGAACCATGTAAGCAGATAAGCTCTCTATGATCACCCACCGCATGAAGATGTCTAGCAAACGCCATGAATGGAGCAATTCCAGTTCCACCACTAACGCAAACAATTCTTCTATCATCTTTTGTACCATCAGCTAACTTTTCATTAATTTGTAGAGCATTTCCAGTAGGTGGAAGCCATGACACGTCACCTCCTTCACCAGAATTAAACAGAGCAGTTGTTACACGACCTGGTAGTGGTTTTCTAACCCATCTAATTACTAACTCTATGAATCTTTTATTTTCAGGATGTGAAGCGATGGAGTATGCTCTTCGAATTATTTTATTATCCTCACTTGGTATTGGCATACCAAGAGTAATGAATTGACCAGTCTCATAATCTGGAATCACGCCATCTTCGGGCACAAGTCTAAAAACTGCTAGATCTTCTTTCATTAATTGAACGTATGTCAATGTAGCCTTTTTGTCAACAGCCATACTCGTTAGATCCGCAATTAGTAGTTAATAAGTATCACACAAATGAGTCGTACCTAATATGGTTTTTTTTAATATTATAAAAAACCAGATCGATATATCATAAATATTAAAATTTAGCCAGACTTAGCTAGTTCTTGTGTCCGAGAATAAAGACGAATCACAACCATCAACACTTTCAGAGGCAGAAGCAGAACATGCTCTAGCCAAAGCAGAATATGAAGCTGCAAAAGAAAATGCAGAAGAAGCAAAACCATCTGATGGTACACTTAGAACAACAACAATTTCAGATGCTGTGGCTGCAACAGAAGCTGTTGCACAGGCTGAAGCAGTATACGAGGCGGCAAAAGCAAAAGTAAAAGCTGCAAGGGATACATCAGAAGCTGCTTGGAAAGCAGAATATGAAGCTGCAAAAGCCGAAGCAGGAGAAAAAAGAGAAGCAGGACAATTTTCTAATAAACGCAAACAAGATCGCATATTTCGCAGAGAAATGGGAGAACCAGAATTTTTCTTGATGGATAGAGATACTCCATTAACACCTATACTTACTGGAGATAAAATAGAAGAATTATCTAGGAAAGTGCAAATACCAAAAGATCAAACGCCTAGATATAATCCAAAAAATATTCTTAGTCCTGAATTCGCTGGGGGATCAAATTATGAAAATGGGTTGACTGATTTGATTGAAGAAGCTAAACAAAAACTAGACAAACTTTTGAATAACCCAGAAGCTACTAGACAGGAACTTGATCTTGCTAAACTAGATTTGAAGAAACTAGAATATTTGTATGACAACTATAACATGGGCATGAACGTTTTCAGAACTGCAAAGGGCGGTAGAGACAAAATATCAGAATAAAGGTGAAAATGGTTGAGTGAAAATAACTTTCAAATTATGAATGCAAGAATAACTTTTAGAAACATTCCATTACATAAATTAGCAAATTTTTCATTCAAGGATGTTGCTGCTGCATGTAAATCTTTTATAGAAAATGCTGATGCCTCGGAATGTCTAATAATTCAAACTTCTAGTAGAGTAGAAGTTTTTACTGTTGGTGGTGTGCAAACAGGAGAAATACCTGATGCGAGAAGAAACTTTGAGACGGATGGAACTCCTGCAAAAAATCAAGGAAAAACACTTAATGTAAGTAAGATACTATCAACTTGGTCATCACTGGCAGATATGGATCAATTTGATCTTGATCACTGGGACCAAACTCTAGAGATTTACAAAGGTCCTGATGTTTATGAACATCTTCTAAGATTAGCATGTGGTTTAGAATCACTGGTTGTTGGAAAAGGTGAGATCGTTGACGAACTAGAAAAAGCAATATTGATTGCAAAGGAGGCTAAAACATCTGGTAAAATATTAGATAAATTATTTGACGCAATTATGCGTGTTGCAACTGGTATTAGAGATTCTACTGGAGTTGGTAAAGATGTAGTAACAATGGGAGATATGTCTGTGAAACTTGCCGAAGATAGTATAGATAATGTTGGATCTAAAAAAATTCTACTTATAGGTACAGGAGAAATGGCTGGTCTTGTTGCTAAGACTCTTAATAAAAATAATTATCAATTTGAAGTATCTAGTATGACACTTGAACGAGCTACTGGATTTTCTAAAACATTAGGTGGTAAACCAATTGATTTCAAAGATGTAATGGTTGGTTTTGATAAATTTGATATTATTTTTGTTGCAACCACTGCTGATGCTTTCCTAATTACGTTTAAAAAAATTGAAAAAATTATGAAAAATAAAAAGAAAGGTACATTGATACTGGATCTATCAGAACCAAGAACGGTTGATGAACAAATAGCCACAATTAAGGGAATAAAATTGGTGAATCCCGCTCAAATTAATGAAATGATAGAGGAAAACACGAAGAAAAGACTCAATGCAGTGTCTTCCATTGAAGAAAGGATTGATGAAGAAGTTCCAATTATTGAAGCTACTCTGAAACGTGTTGATACAAAATCCTTAGTTAATGCATAGCTAGAAATCAATTAGAAATCCTAAAAGGGATAAACATATCCTGTTTTTTATTGGGCCGGTCGTTCAGCCTGGTAGGATGCGCCCATGGCATGGGTGAGGTCAAGGGTTCAAATCCCTTCCGGTCCACCACTAAATTTTCTTACTGTCTTTGTTTGTTCTAAGATATTCTAATGCGCCTAAGGCACAATCACTAACCATACTATTTGGATCATTAGTTAACAGTTCAAGTGCAGGTATCGCATTTATGTCACCTCTATTAGCCAAGACTAGAGCCGAAAATGCTTTGACATTTTTATTTTTTGAGCTTAGAGAATTAATCAAAAATTGTGAAATATCGTTTTTGTTAAGAAAGAGGGAACTAAATGCCTCACCTCTAACTTCTATCTCAGAATCATCAAGTTTTGTTATTATTTCATTGATTATTTTCTGATCGTCAGATTGGCTTAAAGATTCTAAAACATTGATTTTGTCATCCCTTGTTCCAGAATTCAAAATTTCATGGATCTCCGGAGATTTATTCATTAATAATATCTATTGCTCTTCAAATATGTAAAAATTTCAATTAGTATTTATTTTTCCAAATTTCTATTTTAGGTTTAAATTATACCAGATCGTTAATGGCTACATGTCAAACGACGCAAATGAAGCAAATAATACAACTGTAACGACTCAGACAGAAAAGCGATCTGGATCAAACGAATCTAGAGATGTAATATTCATTGGTAAGAAACCATTGATGGCCTATGTAACATCAACACTAATCCAGTTAGCTAACATTCCATCTGTAACTATCAAAGCACGAGGAATGAGTATTGGTCGTGCTGTAGACGTGTCACAAATAATCTCACGTAAGACGGAAAATGCAGGATACAGTATAGGAAACATCAAGATAGGTTCTGAACCATTAGAATCTCAAGATGGACGAACTAGAAATGTTTCAACTATTGAGATACAAGTAAAGAGAAATTAGATTCTTTACTTTGTTCTTTTATTTTTTATATTGCCTCTCTAATTTTCTATATTTTTTTAATTCGACAAGATCATTAAACTGATCAAAATTCACAAGTTTCTTGTTTAACTTTCTAGTGGTTCCTGATCTTTTTAATTCCTTCAGAATTTGAAGCGTTGCGTACGTATTAGAAAATAAGACTGAAAGGGGATATAAAATAATTTTAAATCCCATCTCAAAAAGCTTGGATTCAGAACTAAGTGGTGTTGCACCACCTTCGATCATATTGGCTACAAGTGGTGCATGAATAGAACTCCCAATCTTTTTCATCTCCTGAATAGTTTTTGGTGCCTCAACAAAAATAACATCCGCACCAATTTTTTTGTAATACAATCCTCGTTCAATAGCGTTATCTAATCCCTCAGTTGCCCTAGCGTCAGTTCTTGCTACAATTATGAAATTCTTATCACTTCGAGCGTCTAATGCTGCTTGAAGTTTTTCCGTATATTCTTCTTTAGTAACAACTTCCTTTCCTTGCATATGCCCACATCTTTTTGGCCATCTTTGATCTTCCAAAAAAATTCCTGATGCGCCAGCAGCTTCTAATTCACGAACTAATTTCCATACACTAAGTGCATTACCATACCCAGTATCAGCATCTACTATAACAGGTATAGATACTGCACGACAAATCCTGCGTGCATTATCGACGGTTTCAGTTGAACCAATAAAACCATAATCTGGCATGCCAAATAAAGTAGCAGAAGTTCCATATCCAGTCTGAAACATGGCTTCAAAACCTACTTTTTCTACTATTTTTGCTCCAATTGCATCATAAACTCCAGGTATGACTAATGGCTTTGATTTGTCTTGTAGGAGTTTTCGTATACTTTTCACAGATCGTCTATTTTATCGAATTATTTATGATTTAGTCTATCTTGACATTCTTTCCTTTTTTGGCAGGTTGGTTTTCCATTTTTTCCATCTCGGACTTTAAGAATTTCTTATATTTTTCAATCTCTTCTTTTGACATTTGGCTTGCATTCTCACTTAGCATTGAACCTAAAGTATAAACACGTTCTATCATATCAAGTGCTACAAATCGACCTACATTACCAATTCTGAATAAAACATCGAGTTGATTTTTTACTATATTGTTGATTGTTTCTAGATCGTCAGCGGTTGTGGTACCCTTTTTTGTTATCTTGTATTTACCACCACTAGTTTCCTGTATCAATTTTTCATCCAATAATCTTCCCAGTAATGGATAAATCAAGCCTGGAGATGGTTTCCATTTTCCCTCACTTTGTTTTACAGCAAAATCAATGAGCTCCTTTCCTGTATGTGGTTTCTTTTTTAGTGTTTCAAGTATGAAGTGTCGTGAAAATCCTCTTGGAACAGAACTGCCAACACGTTGCATCCACTCAGCTTGCATCACTGGTGATATCGCTAGTGATATATATTAGTGTTTTGTTTTGATCTTAAACTGAATTTACACTCATATTTAGCCGAATTTCAGATTTGATGTCAAGATGACTAATACCATTGAATACGATCTAATTATTGTTGGTTCTGGTCTTGCTGGTTTAAGAGCTACAATTCAGGCTGCACGAAGAAATTCTAAGATACGTATCGCAGTAATATCCAAAGTACAAGTTATGCGTTCTCATTCAGTTTCCGCAGAGGGAGGAACTGCAGCTGTACTATTTCCAGAGGATGGAGATAGTATTGAATCACATATCTACGATACAGTTAAGGGCAGCGATTTTCTTGCAGACCAAGACGCTGCAGAACGACTTTGTAAAGAAATGCCTGATGAAATCTACCAACTTGAACACTGGGGCATGCCATGGTCCAGACGAGAAGATGGTAAAATTGGTCAGCGTGCTTTTGGTGGATATAGCTTTCCTAGAGCATCTTATGCATCAGACAAAGTTGGATTTTTTGAAATGCAAACGTTGTATGATACATGTCAAAAATTTGATAATATTGAATTTCTCAACGAGTGGTTTGTAACTTCTATTGGTCGAATTTACAGTTTTTCAACGTATGCGCTTTCATCTACGCCTGATGGTCTTGATATGGCGTACCGAGCAGGCCTTGCTCTAAAGGATATGGAATTTGTACAATTTCATCCGACAGGAATTATGCCTTCTGGTATTTTGATAACAGAAGGTGCTAGAGGTGAAGGTGCTTATCTTATCAACAAGGATGGTGACAGATTTATGAAAAAATACGCCTCTAAACTAATGGAGTTGGCTCCAAGAGATATAGTATCAAGATCAATAATGACTGAAATCAATGAAGGCCGTGGCTTCAAAAATGAAACAGGAGTGGATTGTATGAAGTTGGACCTTAGACATATTGGTGATGAAATAATAAAAGAAAAACTCGGTGGCATTCGTGAAATATCATTGAAATTCTCAGGTGTAGATCCAGCACAAGAAATGCTAGATATTCGACCTGTATGTCATTATATGATGGGCGGTATTCACACCGACATAAATGGGGCTGCAGAACTTCAAGGAGTGTGGGCTGCTGGCGAGGCAGCGTGTGTCAGCATCCATGGTTCAAACAGATTAGGAGCAAATTCCACTTCAGAATGCATAGTTTGGGGGAAAATAACAGGAGATGAGGCTGTAAATTACATAGAAAAAGTATCCCCTACAACATCATTCCCTACTGATTTGGTAAATATGGAAGAAAAAAGAATCTATGATGGCATCTTTAGAGGAAGAGGTCAAGTCAATCCATATGAAGTAAGACAGGAACTTACTGATACACTAAATGATAAAGCCTATGTCTATAGAAATCAAACTGACTTGCTAGAAGGATTGAAAAAAGTTCGTGAGTTAAAGGCAATGACTTGGAAGCATGTAGACGATCAAGCAAAAGAATACAATACAAACTTTTCAAATGTAATGGAATTAGATTCTATGTTTAGGGTGGCTGAAGTGGTTTTGATTGGAGCGATCAATAGAAA
>LUMW01001131.1_pt1 | contig 16047 bp, 16 predicted proteins | sample 729761 | NCBI WGS metagenome assembly LUMW01 (sample SAMN03860302, study PRJNA289734) | marine metagenome | biome: seawater column; feature: ocean; material: water; isolation source: Red Sea water column Station 192 - depth 500m | place: Saudi Arabia: Red Sea | collected 2011-10-15 | depth 500 m
CTGCTAGTCTAGAGCCTTTTCTAAAATTAACATAATACACCTTATCCGAAAATTAAAATTTTTTATGAAGTATTTCAATGAATTGTATCTCTGTTAAACTATCCTAGTTCATGTTTGAAACATCACGCCCACTTTTTTGTGGGCTTTTTTTGGCATACTTTGCTTCGCTCAACATGGAGTTATACCATGAACAACATGACATTGTTTGATGATGTTCTTGATTCTACTAAGAATCACCTGCCTTATGACGGCACGGTGATGTATTTTGGTAAAATCATGTCTGAAACCGAAGCAGACCATTACTTCCAGTGTTTATTCAATCAGATCGAATGGAAACATGATGAGGCGGTGATCTACGGCAAACGGCTGATCACCAAGCGCAAAGTGGCATGGTACGGCGATTACGCTTTTGAATATACCTATTCAGGTGTGAATCGCTATGCCTTGGCGTGGACAGAGGAATTGTTGGCATTGAAGCAACGGATCGAAGCCATCACAGGTGAAACCTTTAATTCCTGTTTATTGAACCTGTACCACACAGGCGAAGAAGGCATGGCGTGGCACAGCGATGGCGAAACTGATCTCAAGAAAAATGGTGCAATCGCTTCACTCACTCTCGGCGCAGAACGAAAATTTTGCTTTAAGCATAAAATGACAAAAGAAAAAGTAGAATTGCTATTGGCGCACGGCAGTTTGTTGATCATGAAAGACACCACACAAAGTCATTGGCTTCACCGCTTACCACCAACCAAGAAAGTCACAGATGCACGGATTAATCTGACCTTTCGGACGATTGTGGAACACTCATAAGAAGCTGTGGATAACTATCTGATTATCCACAGCATATTCACACAATCAGCTATCCACAATTTTAGTGCGAAAAATCATTTAAACATTTAGTTTTGCCATTCGTTATTACATTGACGGCATTTCCACTGCTTTTGATCTTGCATAAAGTTTTGCATGGTGATTTTAAAATCAGGCAAGACTCGCCAAAACAAAAATCCTGACACCAAGCAGATAAGAAAAACAATGATGGTCGCACTTTGCAACACTGTCCCTGCATCTTTGCCAATCACCAAAAATACGATACTAATCAATACCAAAATCACTAAAAGTAAAATGCTAGGCACAAGAACCAGCAAACTTTTTGGGATATTTGGGCGAGGTCCTGAAGCGGATGCCACAGGCATGATCTTGGTACTTTGGCATTTTGGACAGCGGTAATTCATAATCTTCTCAGTGTTTTCAAATTCAATGCTATAAATAAGATGCGTTTAAAAAGTGAATTTTTTTGGAGATGAGGGCAAAAAGATCAATTTCAAGTTGAATTTGATCATTGCGAAGTGTTTCGAGAAAGTGGTATTACTCAGGTGGTTGCAGTCGATGCTTTGGAAAAACCGCTTTAAAGGTCGAACCCATTTGTTCTTGGGATTCGATTTCCAAATGTGCTTCGTGTTGCGCAAGGACATGCTTCACAATGGCTAAACCAAGTCCTGTACCACCTGTTTCACGACTGCGACCACTATCGACACGGTAGAAGCGTTCAGTCAAACGTGGAATATGCTCTGGACTAATACCGATCCCTGTATCTTGCACTGAGAAGATAGACACGTCGCCACGGTCTTGCCAAGAAATGGTGATATCGCCATTGTTCGGGGTGTATTTGATGGCATTGGTGATGAGGTTGCCAAAAGCACTGGCAAGCTCTATATCTGAGCCGATGATGTCATTGTGACTTTCGAGATTAAGATGGACAGAATGCCCAAATTCGGTGTTGTAGCCTTGCGCATCGTCAAAGAGTTGATTCATCAGTTCAGCCATATTGACGATTTGATTTTTACTTTTTGAAGATTCATTTTCAAGGCGTGAGAGCAGAAGTAGGTCATTGACCAGTGCATTCATGCGACGCGCTTGTTGGTGCATTTGATCAAAGGCACGGCGCCAACGCTGTGGCATGTCGTCATTATCAGATAAGGTTTCGATATAGCCACTGAGTACCGTGAGCGGAGTGCGCAGTTCGTGTGAGATATTATCGACAAAGTCTTTGCGCATCTGTTCGAGCTTGCGGATATGCGTGACATCGTAAGCAACAAGTAGGCGACTTTCATAGCCAAAGCGGGTGATTTTGACTTGGATAAAGCGTCCTTCTTGGAAAGTAGATTGCAAAATCAGACCATTGGGATGATCTGCAACATTGTTAAAATACTTAATAAAATCAGGATTGCGCAGTATTGTGAGCACTTGACGGCGACGATCACCGAGTTTTAAACCGAGTAGACGCTCGGAAGCTGGATTCCACCATTCTAGACAATGCTCTTCATCAATGAGTACCACGGCTTCTTCAAGTGCCATCAATGAGGATTGGGCACGATCGATCAGCCCAACCATTTCCGCCTGGAGCGTGCGTTCACGGCGCTGAGCGCGATAGACGTTGAATAACAGCGCACCCCAAATCCCTGAAAGTTCAGGTGGTGGTTCGTTGGAGTGTTGACTAATCCATTGATTGACCAAATACAGCGAGCGAAATTGTAGAGCGAAAAAAAACATTAAGCCTAGAGCGATGAACAAAATAAAGTGCCCAATCCCGAGTCCGATCAGCCCTGAAATGATGAGAATCAAGATCAGTCTGCGGATGTCTTCGGAGATGTAGTTTTTTAAGGCACTATATTGTTCACTGCTCGGTTCATCGTGGATGTCATCTGGCAAAAATGAAGAATCGCTCATGCAGTTATTAGCCTACGGCAATATCAGTTCGGGTCGAAAAACGGTAGCCTGTGCCTCGAACAGTTTGTACATAGCGATCTGCGGCGAAAGGCTCAAGCACTTTGCGCAAACGGCGAATATGTACATCAATGGTACGGTCTTCGATATAGACATTACCGCCCCACACTTGATCGAGTAACTGTGCACGAGTATACGCACGCTCTGGGTGGGTCATAAAGAATGCCAATAAACGGTATTCAGTCGGTCCCATCTCAAGACTGGTGCCTTCAAAGCTCACACGTTGGCTGACAGGATCAAGCAATAATCCATTGACGTCAATGCTTTTTTCGCCTTTTAGCGCATTTGAACGACGCAACACGGCTTTGATCCGTGACACCAATTCTCGAGTGGAGAATGGTTTGGTCATATAATCATCTGCACCTGCATCTAAGCCTTGCACTTTGTGGTCTTCTTCGCCACGTGCGGTGAGCATAATCACAGGGATTTCAGAAAGACTTTCGTCACGTTTTAGACGGCGACATAGATCAATACCACTGACGCCATTGGGCAACATCCAATCCAATAGAATCAGGGCGGGACGTTGATCGACGATCATCTGATGAGCACGCTGTGCATCACCGGCTTGTTGGCATTGATAACCTGCCATATCCAACGAGGTATGGATCATTTCACGGATTGGAAGCTCATCATCGACGATGAGAATATATTCATCTTTCACAATATCAACCTATTTTATATTTTGGGCTAAGACGCTTGAAATGATGAAAATTCAACCATTAGCCGTATTGTTTATGACAGGTATATTACAAAACGAGAATATGACAATATTATTGCAATGATGAAAATTTATACAGAAAATTTACACAAAATTGTAATGAAACAATTCATGATCATGATTTTAATTAAGTTTTAATTCAGACTAACTGAGTCAAGATTCGCTTGTGGTCGGATGCAAATGGTTAAATTGTTGGTAAATGCCAAGATAAGCCAAGCTACATGCTTCTAAAACTTGCTCAAAAGGCTGTTTGAAATTACTCAACACCCAACGCATCGCAATATGAACCACATAGCCATTCAAACCCGAAGCAATCAATGAAATTTGTGATTTATTTTCTTGTTGATCAGGGAACACAATATTTAAAAAGTTAAAAATGGTTTGATCAAAACGAGTGTGCGACTCATGAATAGTGTCACCGTGCAACTCATGCACCAGTACCGCATCGACAAATAAAATCCGTGCGGTTCGTGGATCATCACGCAAATTGTTCAATAATGCACTTAATCCCGCAGTGATCATCTGTTTGAGATCGGGAGAATGTTGCATTACGGCTTCAACGATCTTGAGTTGTAGATCATCGATCAGCTTGAGATAAACCACTTTAAACAGTTCTTCACTGCGTTTAAACGATTCATAAAAATAGCGCTCCGTCAGCTTGGCTTCTTTACAAATATCTTTCACAGTGACCGAGAAAAATCCATGTGTACCGTAGGCTTGAAGCCCTGCTTCGATCAGCTTTTCACGGCGCATATTTTGGCGCTGTTCTAAGGACATTCCTTTGAATTGGCGAGAAGGCGTAGTTTTTTTATTGCTATTGTTTGCGTTGTCTTTACCTGTGGGTTTACTTTCATCAGGTGTAGCAGATTGCCCGAGAGTTGTTTCGAGTTGCTTTTGATCCAACGAATCTGAAGTCGGCGTTAGTTGTTTTAATGCTTTAGACGTCATGGACTGCCTTAACTAAAAAGTGAATCATCAATAAAAATTGACATTGTATTATACACAATCGATTAAATAATACATTGACAATGCAAATTGTCAAAATTATAGTGCAGAGTATCGGTCAAAAAGATCAAAGTAAAATGATCCTCAGCAGATCAAGGAATAGGATTCGCAATGAAAAATTTTCAAAATAAAGTCGCAGCCATTACAGGTGCAGGTTCGGGTATTGGTCAGCAATTGGCAATCTTATTAGCAAAACAAGGCTGTCATTTATCACTGAGTGATGTGAATGATCAAGGATTGGCAGAAACTGTTGAGCAGGCGAAACAATATGGCGTGCGCATTACATCAAAGCGAAACTGTTCAAAATCATGGTTCTGTGAATTTGATCTTTAATAATGCAGGGGTGGCACTCGGTTCGACGGTCGAAGGTGCGAGCTATGAAGAGCTTGAATGGATTGTCAATATCAACTTCTGGGGAGTGGTGTACGGTACAAAGGCATTCTTACCACATCTGAAATCCAGTAAAGACGGTCACATCATTAATATATCTAGCCTGTTCGGCATCATTGCACAGCCGACGCAATCTGCGTATAACGCTACTAAATTTGCCGTGCGTGGCTTCACCGAATCACTTCGCCAAGAGCTTGATATGCAAAATGCGGGGGTCAGTGCGACCTGTGTGCATCCAGGTGGCATTCGCACAAATATTGCCAAAGCAGCACGGATGAATGGTAGTTTGAAATCGATCGGTATGGATCCTGAGAAATCTGCAAAAGCGTTTGATAAGCTACTACGTTGCCCACCAGAAGTGGCAGCACAAACTATCTTAAATGCAGTGAAAGCCAATAAGCCACGTGTATTGATCGGTAATGATGCAAAAATCCTTGATGGTTTACAGCGTGTATTGCCGACCGGCTATCAAACCGTTTCACGCTTTGCAAGTAAGCTATCAAGCAAGTTTTAAATACACAGACTTAAACAAAGTAAATACTTTAACAGTCTGATCAAATTGAAGATTTAAGCGGAATTTAGGGTGCATGAAAATGCGCCTTTAATTTTTTTGCAATTATTGTGAATGATTATCAATATTATATGATAATCTTGTGGTCAATTAACTTTTCATCTTGTATAGAGAATCAATATGAAACAATTGAAAATCGGCGTATTCGCCACGTCGCTATTACTTAGCCTGAATGCCTCGGCACATATGTTGTGGTTAGTACCTGCAGAAAACAACCATACCCTTGCATATTATGGCGAATTTAGCGCAAGAGAATTAGAAAACCAAACGGGCGCACTGAAAACCTTTAACACTGCAAAAGCTCAACAAGGCGACAAAGAATACTCAGCAAAAGTTGAAACAGATCATTTGATTTATGCGACTACAGGTGAGCAGGATGTCCGTGTCAGTCAAGATATGCTCTATGACGAGACGCTGATTAACTTTTTAGCAAAGACTGGACTTCAAAATAGCAAAGCAACGATGGAAATGGAGATCGTTCCAACAGAGGCAAATTCAAAACAATTCACCGTGATTTACGATGGCAAGCCATTATCTGGTCAAGAAGTTGTTGTCTTTGCACCAAATCGTTGGTCGAAAACCTATTATACCAATGACCAAGGGCAATTTAGCGTAGAAACGCCGTGGACAGGCTTGTATGTGATTGAAGCAGGAAAGGCAGTTGAAGAGGACGGTAAATATCAGGATAAAGCGTATAAGAGCCGTTATATCGTCTCGACATTGAGTTTTGAAATACAATAATTTGTTTGATGTATTTCAATTAAAAGCGATACGCACACGCATTGGCGATTGACCTAGCTGTCAGTCGCCAAAATTTGCTACACTGCAAGCAATCTTCAAAATAATTTTAAGCTTATGCATTGTCCATTTTGTGATGCCGCAGACAGTAAAGTCATCGATTCACGCCTAGCAGCGCAAGGTGCGCAGATTCGTCGGCGTCGGGAATGTATCCGATGTGGCGAGCGATTTACCACGTTTGAAAGCTACGAAGTGGTGATGCCTCGTGTGATCAAGTCGAATGGCAAAAATGAACCTTTTGATGAGCAAAAATTGCGTCGATCTTTAATGCACGCCCTGCAAAAACGCCCAGTGACCCAAGAGCAAATTGAAGAAACACTCTCCAATATTCAACAGCAGATTCGTCGTCTCGGTGAACGTGATGTCAAATCGTTGACGATTGGTGAGATCGCCATGCAAGCCATCTTCGAATTGGATCATGTGGCGTATGTGCGTTTTGCTTCGGTCTATCACGACTTCCAAAATTTAGATGCGTTTCGTGAGCAGATTGAGATGATGCAATTGCGTAAAGATAGTGAGCTGTGATTGTTTTCCTGTGTTGCCCAAAATTGATAGAGTAACTCCACATGCAAGATGATATCACTCAAAGTCAAGATGCATCTTGGATGCTTGAAGCCTTAAACCTTGCACGATCAGCGCAATATCGCACTCGCCCAAATCCTGCGGTGGGCTGTGTCATTGTCAAAGATGGTCAGATCATTGGTCGTGGGGCAACTGCACCAGTCGGTGGCTCGCATGCCGAAGTGTTTGCTTTGGCACAAGCGGGCGAATATGCAAATGGTGCAACAGCTTATGTGACTTTAGAACCGTGTGCGCATTATGGACGGACACCGCCGTGTGCTGAAGCGCTGGTCAAAGCCAAAATTGCCCGTGTGGTGATTGCCACGCTTGACCCAAATCCACTGGTGGCAGGCAAAGGACAACAGATTTTAGAAAATGCTGGGATTGAAACCAGTGTCGGTATTTTAGAAAAAGAGTCTTTAGCACTCAATCAAGGGTTTATGAAAGTCATGTCGGGTGGCTTGCCGTATGTGCGATTGAAAGTTGCAGCCAGTCTAGATGGGCGAACCGCCATGGCATCAGGTGAGTCGAAATGGATCACAGGTGAAGATGCTCGGCAGGATGTACAGCATTGGCGGGCGATCAGCGGTGCAGTGATCACGGGTGTAGACACCATTCTTGCTGATGATGCACAGCTCAATGTACGTCAATTGATGGACACTGAGACAAGCGAAAATATTGACTTAGCGCAAGTGGTCCAGCCCTATCGTGTAGTGTTAGATCGACAAGGTCGCCTGCCACTGACGGCACAATTACTCAATCAGCCAAACACCGTGATGGTGATGACACCACATCGAGCAGAACTTGAAGCGTTGGGTGTGATACAATTGCCCGTCCAATCGTTGTCTGAACTATTGCAGACCTTGAAATCGCAATATCAAATTTATGATGTGTTGGTCGAATCTGGTGCGACTTTGGCGACCAGTTTCCTGCGTGATGGCTTGGTCGATGAACTCATTCAATACATCGCGCCAAAATATCTCGGTCAATCGGCGCGTGCTTTGAATCAATTTGAATTCGATGAAATGCGTCAAAGTATTGATTTTGAATTGTTTGATGTGAAGCAGATTGGACAAGATGTGCGCCTTCGTCTAAGACCAATTTTGAAAACTCCTATTTAATTTACTCCCCCCCTTAATTGATGACTTGTTGTTGCTATGACCGCTGAAGTTTCTGTATATCACAAACGTCGCCATGCTGCCCGTACCACGGATGAATATCTATTTCATCAATTGGTGCCTTATCTGGGCAATAAGCGGCGTTTATTGCATTTGATTTTGGAAGCACTCGAGCTGACTGGTACGCTTCAGCCGAAAAAAGGCAAGTCTGCGCCGATTTTTGCCGACTTCTTTGCGGGCAGTGGTGTGGTATCACGTCTAGCACGGCAAAATGGCTATCGTGTCATCGCCAACGATTGGGAACCTTATAGTCACGCCTTAAATCATGCGGTTTTATCTTGTGTGGAAGCACCTGAGTTCAAACAATTGGGTGGCTATCAAGCGGCGATTGATTATCTGAATCGCTTGCCTGCGGTGAAAGGGTGGGTGACGCACAATCTTTGTCCTCGTGATGATGATGTCTACGATCCGAGTCGAGATCGCCTGTTCTTCAAACGTCGCAACGGTATGCGTCTAGATGCCATGCGTCAGCAGATTGCCACATGGCAAGCGCAAGGTACGATTGATAGTGTGGAAATGAGTGCGCTTTTGTCACCACTTCTTTATTCTGCAAGTTTTGTCAGTAATACCAGTGGTGTATTTAAAAGTTTTCATCATGGTTGGGGGGGGAAAACCAAAACCGCTTTGGAGCGGATTGATTCTTTATTGCTACTGTCCCCGAATAAATTCTGTGAAGTCGGTGATCCAAGCCGTCCAGCAGCGGAAATGTGGTGCGTTGATGCACAGCATCTTGCCGATCAGATGACAGGCTTTGAAGTCGATGTGGCATATCTTGATCCACCGTACAATCAACATGCTTATAGTAGTAATTATCACGTTTTAAATGCACTGACCATATGGGATCAAGTGGATTTACCTTCACCTGATACCAAGGGCTTTAAAAGTGGGATTGATCGGGCATGGCGTAAAGAACGTCCAAGTGCTTATAATTCCTCAAAATACGCACAAGAAGCCTATGAGAAATTATTGGCGACCATCAATGCACGTTTTATCCTGACCAGTTATAGCACCGATGGTAATATTTCACCTGTGGACTTATTACAAGCCAATTTGGCACGTGGCAAGGTCACGCTACTAACCCAAGATGTGCCGCGTTATCGGGTCAGTAAACAGCGCCAGTCTGAGCGGGCGAGAGTGCTTGAGTTTATCGTGATTACCGACACTCACGCCAAGTCTGGTCCACCGCTACGACAGCTTTTGGGGCAATTACATCATTTTGCTGAACTCGGTGGAGTGGATACCTCAGGCAGCAGCACGCAATTGGCATTGTGGTAGATTTATTCTCGAGGTTGAATAGTGCTGAGTTGAATGTGCTTTAAATTCAGCAGTTCGCCCACATATACAACGTATTCAGAATGAAATAAAAAATAGGTCAATCTATGTTTACAGGCATCATTGAAAGTGTTGGACAAGTGCAAAGTGTACAGCCCGTTGGTGGAGATGTGCGCTTAAAAATCCAAACCAAACTGGATATGTCCGATGTTCATCTTGGCGATTCAATTGCCACCAATGGCATTTGCTTGACCGTGATTGAGTTTGGTGAAGATTGGTATGCGGCCGATGTGTCGAGAGAAAGTCTGCACCGCACCACACTCGGACAATGGAAAGCGGGACAGACTGTCAATGTGGAAAAAGCCATGCTGCCCACCACACGTTTTGGCGGACATATTGTCAGTGGTCATGTCGATGGACTGGGTGAAATTACCCTCGTGCGTGAAGATGCACGCTCACTGTATTTTGAAGTGACTGCACCTGTGGAATTGGCAAAATATTTGGCGGAAAAAGGCTCGGTCACGGTAGATGGTATTAGTCTGACCATTAACCATCTGCGTGGCAATGTGATCAGTCTAAATTTGATTCCGCACACCGCTGACCGCACCAATATTGGTTCATGGAAACAAGGCATGCAAGTCAATCTTGAAGTTGATGTCTTGGCACGTTATATCGAACGGCTGATGCTGGGTGACAAGGCAGCTGAGCAGACTGATACATCAAATATTAGCATGGATTTTTTAGCGCAAAATGGCTTTTTGAAATAAGCCTAAAGTCTAGTTAAAAAGCCCGAAAAGTAAGACAAAAGCCTAATGTTTATCTCGTGCCATACAGCCTAAGCTGAATAGATGGATTCAGTTTTTGACAATAAATTTGGGCTGTATTAGACGATGCGACGACTCATCTATATTTTTATTTTTAGCTTGATTTTTTTCTTGCTCGCATTGCTGATTTTACAATTTGGCTTCTCTGAAGCATTACCAATCCATCGAGACTGTGCGCTTTTTTTTTATGTATCTCACATTGCGGTTTAACTTTTAAGAATTACGGCGCTGGTGCAGTCGGAATATCGGCATTTTGAGCTTCACTTGATTCAGGCATTTTTGCCATACAGGCTTGATATTTACCTGCTTTAAAGTCTTCCATTGCTTTTTCTTTATCATCTTGTTGATCAAAAGCAGGGCTTTGATGTGCTTGTTTGACCAATGCTATGAGCATATCACGCTCAACACCTGCTTGGATTTTTTCAACATGTTCAATGGCTTGTTGCTCTGTCACTTGATGCTGACGGTCTGACATGATGTTGTAGGCAGCAGATTGATAAGTGATACAGAAGCGTTGCCATTTTTCCTCAGCGGTCATGGGTTTGCGTTCACTGCATGCACTGAATAAAAACAGTGCAGAACACATTAATAGAATGACTTGGGAAGATGTCTTATGCGATGTAAACATATTGGTAGTGCCAAAATGAGAAAATAATCGTAATTTTAGAGCATCGTTATATAGATGAGCAAATTTATGGCAAATTTTAAAAGAGAAACTGTAGAAAAACTGACAGGGTGAAATTTGCTATAATTCGTCTTTTATTTTTAGCGAAACGTGCGAATAGCACATGACAGAAGAAACAGCATGAACTTTTCAAATTTTGGGCAGAAATTTATTCAACCGTCAGGTATTTCCCAACTCATGGATGATCTTGGCGATGCCTTAAAAAGTGAACAACCGATTAATATGCTCGGTGGTGGCAATCCTGCACGTATTGATGCAGTGAATCGTGCATTTCTAGCAGTGTACAAGTCGCTTGCTGAGGGCGAGTTGGGTTCGACGGCGATTGAAAATATTGGTAATTATTCCAATCCCAAAGGTGATGCAAAATTTATTGATGCTTTGGTGGATTTCCTCAATCGACACTATGATTGGGGAATTACTAAAGACCATATTGCACTGACCAATGGCTCACAGAATGCGTTTTTTTACTTATTTAATCTATTTGGTGGGCAGTTCGCCGATGGTAAAGATAAGTCAATTTTGTTGCCACTTGCGCCTGAATATATTGGTTATAGCGATGTACATATCGCAGGAAAACACTTTGTTGCGGTAAAGCCGATCATCGAAGATAGTGAATACAATGGCGAGCAAGGCTTCTTTAAATATCATGTCGATTTTGATGCCTTAAACAATTTACCTGAATTAAAACAAGGAAAAATTGGTGCAATTTGCTGTTCACGTCCAACTAACCCAACAGGGAATGTGCTGACTGATGAGGAAATGGCGAAGCTCTCGGTCTTGGCAAAAGCACATGATATTCCATTGATTATTGATAATGCTTATGGAATGCCATTTCCCAACATTATCCATACTGATGCCAAACTGACTTGGGACGATCACAGTATTTTGTGTACGAGCCTGTCGAAAATTGGTCTGCCAGGAACACGTACAGGCATCATTGTGGCAGATCCAAAAGTGGTTTCTGCGGTCAGCGCAATGAATGCAATTGTCAATCTTTCACCGACACGTTTTGGGACGGCGATTGCGACACCGTTACTTGAAAGTGATGAATTAAAACGTCTTGCTGATGCGGAAATTCAGCCTTTTTATCAAGCCAAAGCCAACTTTGCGGTATCGTGCTTGAAGAAGGAACTTGCCAATTATCCAATGAAAATTCATCAACCTGAAGGGGCGATTTTCCTGTGGATTTGGTTTCAGGATTTACCGATCAATACCGTAGAGCTATATCAACGCTTAAAGGCGAAAAATACCTTGATCATTCCTAGTGAACATTTTTTCCCAGGCATTGACACTACAGCATACAGCCATGCACATGAATGTATTCGTATGAGCATTGCGCAAGATGATGCGACCTTAGAAAAAGGTATTGCGGTGATTGGTGAAGTGGTGCGTGGCTTATATGATGCAGAATAATAGCCTACTTATCTGCAGAGTATAAAAAAGGAAGTACCCCGTTGTACTTCCTTTTTTGATTGACTTTAACGTGACCTTAGTCAAAAAGATAAGGACGCACAAATATTAAGAAAAATAAGCCAATCATAATGAACCACTTAAGGAAATAGTAAAGTTGGCGGTTACTGGCTTTCAATGCTTTTGCTTTGATGCGGAGCTGATAGACATAACCAAAAACTTTGTTTAAGCCACCGGTTTGATCGCCTGTTTCATTTGGGGAGCTTGCCGCAGTCATCACATTCTTGCCGAACCAATGGTTAAACTTCTGCATGAAAGTATTCTTTAATGGTCGCTCTACATCACAAAACAAGATTATGCGGTTTTCTTCAGTGGTATTTTCAGCATAGTGAATATAAGTTTCATCAAAAACCACACTTTGCCCATCTCGCCATGAATAGCGTTGTCCATCGACATCTATAAAACAACGATCATCATTTGGTGTAATCAATCCTAGATGATAACGAAGCGATCCTGCATATGGATCACGGTGACGTACCAAGCGACTATGAGGCGCAAGCTCGGTAAACATAGCTGCTTTGATGGTTGGTAATGTTTTGAGTAATGCGGTTGTTTTTGGGCAAAGCTCTGTTGCTGATGGGTGGCTTGAGTTGTACCACTTGAGATAAAAGCGTTTCCAACCTGTCTTAAAAAAAGAATTAAAACCCAAGTCATTATATGAATCAGAAGCCTTAATACTACCACGTTGATAGAGTGCTTGCGCTTCTTCACGGATCATTTGCCAATTTTCATCAAGAACTTTTAAATCTTCAAAATGCTGTGCATCAATATAAGGCTGATTCGGCACTTTAGAAAAGGAATACATTAAAAAATTGATCGGTGCAAATAGCGTAGAATGGTCAAAAAACTGACGATAAAAGCTATGGCGTACACGCCCACGGTAGTGAATGCACACAGCACTGATAATAAAAATGGCTAAGATGATCCATTTGATCATGGAACAACCTCAATTTAGAAGAGAGAAAGGGCGTATTTTAATCATTCCTAAACAAAATACCAATGATTGTATTTTTGCTACGAAGATTTCGGCAACGCTTTGAGACGCTACCGAAAGATTGGGAGATGAATTCCCTTTAGATATAGTGCTTTTGCGACAACAAAAGCCTAAGATTGATGACGCTTGCGTCACGCCTTGATACAACTTGTATTTTAAATTTTAGATATAGTTAGCGTAAGATGTGCAAAGCGTCATGCGCTCTGCGTATGGCAGTGAATTTCAACATAAGTCCTCCAAAACAAGGAGATCAGGCATGATCCACAATGGCAATGCCATTACCGTCCAATTACTTTCGGATGGAATTGCAGAACTACGCTTTGATTTACAGGGCGAGTCAGTAAACAAATTCAACAATGTCACTATGCAAGACCTCAAGGCTGCGACTGACGCAATCAAAGCGAACAGTGAAATTAAAGGTTTGATCGTGACCAGTGGTAAACCAGTATTCATCGTTGGTGCAGACATCACAGAGTTTGGTGCTTACTTCTCTTCAGGTGCAGAAAAAATTGCAGACATCACCATGGATGCGCATGCGATTTTCAATGCTTTCGAAGATTTGGATATTCCAAAAGTGGTTGCGATCAATGGCATCGCTTTGGGCGGTGGTTTTGAACTTTGCTTGGCATGTGACTACCGTGTGATGTCTACAGCTGCGCAAGTTGGTCTGCCTGAAGTTAAACTGGGTATCTTCCCAGGTTACGGCGGCACAGTACGTTTGACGCGTGTGATCGGTATCGATAATGCACTTGAGTGGATTGGTACAGGCGCACAGAAGAAACCTGCTGCTGCACTGAAAGATGGCGCAGTTGATGCGGTTGTTGCTCCTGAGCAACTGCAAGATGCAGCGATCGACTTGGTGAAAAAAGCAATTTCTGGCGAGCTTGATTGGAAAGCAAAACGTCAAGAAAAACTTGATCCAGTGAAATTGAACCAAATCGAACAAATGATGGCGTTCAACTCAGCGAAAGGTGTAGTCCTTGCAAAAGCAAATCCTGCACAATATCCTGCGCCAAAACTTGCGATTGACTCAATTCAAACCTCTGCAAACCAAACACGTGACGAAGCAGTAAAAACTGAAGCGAAATTCTTCGGTCAAGCAGCATCTACGCCACAGGCAGAAGCATTGATTGGTCTATTCTTAAATGACCAATTGGTGAAAAAGACGTCTAAAAAATATGAGCAAGGTGCGCATCCTGTAAACCAAGCGGCTGTACTAGGGGCGGGTATCATGGGTGGCGGTATTGCTTACCAAGCGGCAAGCAAAGGTACACCAATTATCATGAAAGATATTGGTAATCCACAGCTTGCACTCGGTATGAAAGAAGCGAATGGCTTGCTTACCAAGCAAGTTGAGCGCAAAAAATTAAAGCCTGCGCAAATGGGTGAAACCCTTGCACGTATTCGCCCAACGTTGAGTTATGACGAGTTCACAGAAGTGGATATCGTGATCGAAGCGGTGACTGAAAATCCAAAAGTAAAAGGTATTGTACTTGCTGAAACTGAGAAAAATGTTCGTGATAACACGATCATTGCTTCAAATACTTCAACAATTTCAATCACACGTTTGGCTGAAAACCTACAACGTCCTGAAAACTTTGTTGGTATGCACTTCTTCAATCCAGTGCACATGATGCCATTAGTCGAAGTTATTCGTGGTGAGAAAACTTCACCTGAAGCGATTGCAACAACTGTAGTTCTCGCTCAGAAAATGGGTAAAACCCCAATTGTTGTCAACGACTGCCCAGGTTTCTTGGTCAACCGTGTCTTGTTCCCTTACTTTGGTGCGTTCAACCTTCTTCTTAAAGATGGTGCGGACTTCCAACAAGTGGATAAAGTCATGGAGAAATTTGGCTGGCCTATGGGTCCTGCATATTTGATGGACGTGGTCGGTATCGATACCGGTGTTCACGGTGCAGAAGTGATGGCGGAAGGTTTCCCTGATCGTATGAAGCCAGACTTCAAAGGCGCTGTTGACGTGATGTATGAAAACAAACGTCTTGGTCAAAAGAATGACGTTGGTTTCTACAAATACGAACTTGATCGTAAAGGCAAAAAAGCCAAAGTGGTTGATCCAGTTGCTTATGAACTGGTCGCTTCTGTGGCAACTGCTGAAAAGCGTGAGTTTGATGCACAAGAAATCATTGATCGTATGATGATTGCGTTCTGTAACGAAACAGTGCGTTGCCTAGAAGACAATATCGTAGCGACTGCTGCTGAAGCGGATATGGCGATGATCATGGGTGTAGGCTTCCCGCCATTCCGTGGTGGTCCATGTCGTTACATCGATCAAACAGGTGTTGCTGAATACGTTGCGCTTTGCGACAAGTACGCACACTTAGGTAAGGCTTATGAAGCGCCACAAATGTTGCGTGACATGGCTGCAAACAACAAAAAATTCTACGGTTAAGGAGCAACGTGAATGGCTACTTTAAATCCACGTGACGTTGTCATCGTTGATGGTGTACGTTCAGCAATGGGTAAAACCAAAAACGGTATGTTCCGCAATGTTCGTGCAGATAACCTATCTGCTGAATTGGTACGTGCGCTGGTTGCACGTAACGAGTTTGATACCAATGAAGTTGAAGATGTGATTTGGGGCTGTGTTAACCAAACGCTTGAACAAGGTATGAACATTGGTCGTAACATTGTTTTATTGGCTGATCTTCCAAAAACTGTTGCAGGTCAAACGGTTAACCGTCTTTGCGGTTCATCAATGCAATCGATCCATACTGCTGCGGCGCAAATCGCAACTAACCAAGGTGATGTGTTCATCATCGGTGGTGTAGAGCATATG
>LUMW01001147.1_pt1 | contig 16040 bp, 16 predicted proteins | sample 729761 | NCBI WGS metagenome assembly LUMW01 (sample SAMN03860302, study PRJNA289734) | marine metagenome | biome: seawater column; feature: ocean; material: water; isolation source: Red Sea water column Station 192 - depth 500m | place: Saudi Arabia: Red Sea | collected 2011-10-15 | depth 500 m
GATGATGCAAGCTGATATGCCAGAGTTGGAATTGGTAGGTTACGTCGATCCAGATCCTTGTGGATTACCACTACTTGAAGGTGTCTCAAATCAACCCCAACAATATGACAGTGTAGAAACTCTGATTGCCAAGTGCAAGCTTGACCTGCTTTGGGTAGCATCGCCAAATCATCTTCATTTGGGCCATATTAGAGCCGGATTAGAAGCAGGATTAAAAGTTTTTACAGAAAAACCAATCGTTATCACTAAGTCAGAAAGTTTCAGTCTGGCTAAATTAATCCGTAAATACGGTGAAAACCAACTCCTTGTGGGCCTTGTGTTGCGTTATTCTCAGCACATGAGAGAATTACGACGCGCAATAGATGCAGGAATGTTAGGTCGAATTACATCGATGGAAGCAAACGAACATATTGCGCCCTATCATGGTTCATTTTTCATGCGTGACTGGCGCCGCTTGGAAAAATATTCAGGTGGTTTTATGCTAGAAAAGTGTTGCCATGACTTGGATATATACAACAATATTGTGGGCGACAGACCCATTAGAGTTGCAAGTTTTGGTGGACGAGGTAATTTTGTCCCTGAGGAGTCTCCCGGCAATAAGCACGATGACGTTTATCAGCAGAAATTATCATATTGGGAAAGTGTCGATGATCCTTTTACCAGTGATGCTGATATTGTTGACCATCAAAATGCATTATTAGAATATCCAAACGATGTTAGTTTTTCTTTCCATACAAGCATTAATGTTCCTGACGAACATCGACGCTTTTGTATCATTGGTAGTCGTGGAATGGCAGAAGGGGACTTTATGAGAGGTGATCTTCGTATCACCGATGCAAGAACAGGAAACTGCCTAGAAGATCACAAATTTAATTATTTGAGTACAGAAATTGCCGGGAACTATCCTGCTCATTATGGTGCCGATCAGTTAATGTGTGAAGACCTTGGCAAGAGCTTGATTCACTATATTAAAGGAGAAAGTTTTGATTAAGGGTATAAGTTATCTTTCATTTGAGAATGGGCTGTCAAATAATGAATCTATAGAGTCTGCTTTAAATCAAACTAAATCCAATGGGTTTGATGCCCTTGAATTGTCCGTTTCAAACGAGGGTGTAATAAATACGAGTACCTCAAAAACTGAATGTAAAGTTATTCGTCAAAAAATTAATGACTCTGGCATATTTGTTGATAGTATTGCGACTGGTATGAGTTGGGGTATAAGCCCCACCAGTGATGATGAATATGTAAGAAAAAATTCTATTAAGCTCCATCAAAATGCACTTAAAGTCGCAAGCAATCTCGAATGCAAGGCTTTATTGTTTGTACCAGGAGTTGTGAAAAGTCCTATTTCCCCCGAAATCGTTCGCTATGACAGGGCTTTAGAGCGATTAAGATACGCGATTAACCAGCTACTTCCAATTGCAGAAGATTTAGACGTAGATTTGTGTATGGAGAATGTTTGGAATGGATTTTTCTATTCACCAATTGAACTTAGAGATTTTATCGATTCTTTTGGTTCAAAAAAACTCGGCTTCTATCTAGATGTTGGCAACTTAATTGGTTACCAACAATATCCCCCTCATTGGATTGAGCTGTTAAATTCCAGAATCAAAAGAGTTCAGATAAAAGATTTTCAAGAAAACTTTGACTGGACTGGTAGCTTTAGTTTTTGTGATATTGGCGTAGGAGATGTTCCTTGGAAAGAGACTATCAGTGCCCTGAAAGCCATCAACTATCAAAGTACAATAATTGCAGAAATGTTGCCTTGGGATGAGACACTTTTGGCTCGCACATCTGCTGCAATGGACCAGTTATTTGATTTCAATAACTGAACTTAAATCTATTAAGCATTATGGCTAAAAAACTTAAAGTTGGTGTTATTGGTTTAGGAAGTATGGGTTCAACCCATTTAGATATTTATTCAAAAATCAATGAAGTAGAGATAATCGCTGTTGCTGATCCAAATAAAAGTCGGCTTGATGGTTCTAGTAGAGCCGAAGGTAATATTAGCGGCCAGGCCAAGGGTAGTGTTAAAGGACTCGAAGCCAAAAAATATTCTGAAGGAATGGATTTGATTGATGACCCAGACGTTGAACTAGTCGATATTTGTGTCGGCACAAATCTACATTTTGTTTTCGTTGAAGCTGCATTAGCTAAAGGGAAACATGTTTTAGTTGAAAAACCATTAGCGAGAACCTACGATGAAGCTAAAAAGATAGTTGAACTGGCATTAAATTCTGCCAATCATATCATGTCAGCAATGTGTTTACGCTATTGGCCTGCATGGGTTTGGCTGAAGAAAGTGATAGACAGCAAAGATTATGGTGACTGTCTTTCTTTGACTTGTAAGCGCCAAACAAGTCACCCGTCAGGAACATTTTATGCCAATGATGATGAATGCGGAGGGGCATTATTAGACCTTCATGTCCATGACACTGATTTTATTAATTATTGTTTTGGTATGCCAAGTGCAGTTTTCAGCCAAGGCTATAAAGGCCCTAGTGGAGGTATTGATCATGTGGCTACTCATTATATTTACAACCAATCTCAGAACACACCGTTGGTAACTGCTGAGGGGACATGGACAATGCAAGAAGGTTACGGATTCAATATGTCTTACACAGCAAATTTTGAAAAAGCAACAGCTTTTTATCTATTAGATGAGAAAGAAACACTGACATTATTTCGATCCGGATACGAACCTGAAATCATAAAGTTAGATGAAGGAATGGGCTATGAATTTGAAATCCGTTCTTTTGTAGATGAAATCTTAAGTAACAAAAGAATCAATATAGATTTGTTGAGGCAGGCGGCTGAAGCGGTCGCGATTATTGAGGCTGAGATGGTAAGTATAAAATCTTGCTCAGTTGTTGCTTTAGAAGTTACAGGTTAAATTAGTAACTGTTCAGTTTAAATTTGTTCCACACTTCTTCTGCAAGTATAGAGATGTTTTTATCGTTGTTTTCGTAAGCTTTTTTGATCCAGTACTTGGCTTCAGGCATATTTTCAACTACCCCTTTGCCCATAATGTACATACGGCCCAAATTGTATTGTGAGGCGGCATCCCCTTGTTCAGCGGCTTTAATAAACCAGCTAAAGGCAAGAGCGTAATCTTTTTCAACTCCATCACCCCTTAGGTGCATGTTTCCTAGATTAAATTGCGCATGAACAAAACCTTGATCGGCAGATTTTCGATACCAATTGATAGCTTCATCATAATCTTTTAGTGTTCCAATGCCATAAGCATTCATCCAACCGACATTATATTGAGCTCTAACGTCACCCTCTTCAGCAAGCACAAGCCATTCTTGAAGTGCTGTCTTGTGGTCGCCCGCATTATAAGCATCAAGTCCATCAACAAAGTCAGCTCTAGAGATTCCAATGAGAATGAATGAAAATAAAAAAAATGATAGTATTTGTTTAGTTGACATGGGTTTACTCATTAAAGTTCAGCAACATAAATTCTAACGATTGTTAGAGCGCTATATTAACATACTTGAATGCAGTTATGGAAGCTTGAAAGAGGTTGTTTTTAATAACTAAATAATCCTTTCAGTTAAAATCTAATGCTAGTATTCTTTTTATCGTTCAGTATTCCGTTTTTATCTGTAGCGCAATTAATTTATGTTCATTTTTAATAAACATTTTTATGGCAACAAATTATAAATTATGAATAAGAATAAACTTAAGTGGCTTGCTTGTTTTGTTGTTTTTTTTGGATTACTTATAGGCGCTTCTCAGGCACTTGCTGATGAGCTAAAGGTTGCTGTAGCAAGTAATTTTTATCCAACAATGCAAATAATTGCAAAGCGCTATGAGCTAAGTACAGCAGGCTCTACAGGACATCACAAAGTGATACTAATTCCTGGCTCGTCAGGTAAACATTATGCTCAAATCATGAATGGCGCCCCTTTTGATGTATTTTTTTCTGCAGATGTGAAGCGTGCAAAATTGCTGGAACAAGAAGGGAAGGTTGTAGCTGGAACCCGATTTACCTATGCACTTGGTAAATTAGTCCTCTGGAGTTCGATAGACAACTATGTTGACTCAAAGGGAGAGGTTCTGAATAAGAAAGATTTTCGATATTTAGCCATAGCTAATCCTAAACTTGCACCGTATGGAAAATCTGCCGAAGAAGCTTTGAGGGCACTACAGCTTTTGAATAATTTGAAAGGGAGATTAGTTCAGGGTGAGAATATTGCACAGACATACCAGTTTATCAGTAGTGGTAATGCTAAACTAGGATTTGTTGCTTATTCACAAATTATGAAACCTGATCTACCCATTGATGGTTCATTTTGGGAAGTGCCTCAGTCAATCTATCAACCTATAGAGCAACAAGCAGTTCTATTAAAGGACAGTTATATTGGGAGAGAATTTCTGTCCTTTGTTAAAAGCGACGAGTCTTTGGGTATTATTTATGAATCTGGATATGACTTACAATAATGTTAAACGAATTTGATATTACTGCTGTTTTCATTACATTAAAGCTGGCAATCGTTAGCACGCTCATTCTTTTGATATTGGGAACCCCTCTTGCATGGTGGCTTTCTCAAACCCGTTGGAAACTAAAAGCTATATTGGAAGCTATAATTGCACTTCCATTAGTATTACCTCCTACAGTGTTGGGTTTTTATCTTCTGATAACCCTTGGATCTAACGGTCCAATCGGTGGAATGTTGGAGTCCTTTGGGGGATCATCAATAGCTTTCACCTTTACGGGCCTAGTAGTCGGCTCTGTCATTTACTCGATGCCTTTTGTGGTTCAGCCTCTACAGAATGCATTTAGTGGAATTGGTCGTCGCCCAATGGAAGTTGCTGCCACCTTGCGCGCATCTCCACTAGACCGTTTTTTTACTGTTGCAATGCCATTAGCACGTTCTGGTTTTATAACCGCTGCTGTATTGGGGTTTGCTCATACAGTGGGAGAGTTTGGCGTTGTTTTGATGATTGGTGGCAACATCCCTGGTGAAACTCAAGTCCTCTCGATTACGATTTATGACCATGTTGAGGCACTTGAGTATGGACAGGCGCACTGGCTCGCCGGAGGGTTGTTGTTGATTTCGTTTTTAATGTTGATGATGGTCTATTTATTTAATCGCCGGTTCTCAATTATGCAGAGTAACAATCAATGATTGAGTGTCAACTAATTATTAAACAAGGAGATTTTATTCTAGACGTAGATTTTTGTGCTCCTGATAAGGGAGTCACTGTCGTGTTTGGGTCTTCAGGTTGTGGCAAGACTACATTATTGAGAGGCCTAGCCGGTTTGGAAAAAAGTGATCATGGGTTTCTAAAAGTGGGAGATTCGATTTGGCAGGATGGAAAAAATTTTAAACCGCCGCACTTGCGTTCAGTTGGCTATGTTTTTCAGGAAGCGAGTCTTTTTGGTCATCTTAATGTGCGAGGAAATCTTGAGTACGGAGCTAGCCGAGCAATAGAGGCAGAAAAAGATTTTATGGAGAATACATTGGATTTATTAGATATAAGACCCTTGCTTGATAGGACAACAGATCAGTTATCTGGAGGAGAGAGGCAGCGAGTAGCTATTGCAAGAGCACTGGCAGTTAATCCTGATATTTTATTGATGGACGAGCCTCTATCCGCTCTAGATTTAAAGCGAAAGAAGGAAATATTGCCTTACCTTGATTCTCTTCATGATGAACTAGATATTCCAATCATCTATGTTACACACTCACCCGATGAGGTCTCAAGATTAGCGGATCATCTAGTGCTTCTGGAAGAAGGCCATGTTGTTGGAAGTGGTTCCATTGGTGAAATGTTGACTAGATTCGATCTCCCTATCTCTCATGGCGGTGATGCGACCTCATTGATTGAAGCTACAGTTGTTGGTCATGATCATCAGTTTAATCTGATGTACCTTGAATTTGCTGGTGGTCAGTTCACTGTAGCGGACAGAGAGTTAGCACTGGACACTAAAGTGCGTTTAAGAGTTTCAGCAAGTGATGTAAGCTTGACTCAAGAGTTGCAAACAGATACGAGCATTTTAAATATTTTCTCAGCAATAGTGGATGAAATAGTTCCAGAGGGTCAGTCGCAAGTGATGGTTCGACTGAAGATAAAAGACGTTACAATGCTATCCTGCATAACACGCAAGTCAGCTGAACTGCTTGAGCTGAGTCCTGGAAAAGAGGTGTACGCACAAATAAAGAGCGTTGCATTGTTATCATAGGCGCTATGAATAAGGCTTTTGAGCGTTACACATTATTACTAATCGGGATTCTGGCGTTATTTGGTGTTAGTGTTCAATTCATTATTTCTATTAATAGAGCAATCGTTGAAGACAACTCCGTCGGTGAAGTTGTCATCAATATGTTGGGTTATTTCACGATTCTTACAAATACTTTCGCCGCTATTGTTCTCACTACTTTAAGTCTACTGCCTAACTCTCGAATTGGAAAAGTTTTTGCAACGCCCAAAGTTTTTGGTTGCGTTGTAACATCGATGCTTTGGGTAGGCATTGGTTTTCATGTACTTTTAAGTGATTATTGGTCGCCTGATGGTATGGAGGCAGTAACGAATTATTTAAACCACTATATCGTGCCAAGTGCGTTATTTTTAATTTGGCTTGTCTTTCCACCGAAAACTCAAATTCCTAAGTGGACACCCATAGGTTATTCTAAGGCGCTTTTGAATGGTTTGGTGATATTGCTTGTGATTTTGGGCATTGGTTATTTTGTTAGGTCGACAGTCAACCTGTCATCAAGGTTAAGAAGTAACCAGTCTAGATGACTTTTTCAGAAAGCCTTAATCTTTCAACTGGGCGTTCATCAATGAAGACGTGAATAATCGCGGTAATTGCCGCAATTACTGCCGCCCACCACCACACTTGATTATAAGAGCCAGTAGTATCGAACAAGTAGCCGCCTAGCCATACTCCTGAAAAAGAACCAATTTGGTGGTTTAAAAATACAAAACCGTAAAGAGTTCCCATGTATCTAAGCCCAAACATCTGCGCTACCAGACCCGAAGTTGGTGGAACCGTTGCCAACCAAAGCAATCCGGTGGCAAAGGAGAATGCATAAACCGTGAAAGTTGTAATAGGAATGATAAGAAACAGAACAATAACTATTGACCTTGCTCCATAAATAAATGCTAGTATCCATTTCTTCGAATAGAGTCCAGAAAGATGACCAGCAGTTAGAGAACCTATGATATTACATAATCCAATAATTGATAAACTCGCTGCAGCTACTGAGCTATCGAAACCGTTGTCTGAGAGAAAAGCAGGCATATGAACAGTAATAAAAGCTAGCTGAAAACCACAAACAAAAAAACCTGCAATAAGGAGCCAGTAGTGAATGTGTTTAGATGCCTCGCTAAGTGCCTCTCGAAGGTTTTGTCTTGGTTCGTTCTCTATCTTAGAACTAATTGCTTCATGTTTTTTGAAAACGGGTGTAAAAAGGATCATTGATAGGGAGCCTATTGCCATTATCACGAGTGCCATTTCCCAGCCATATGCCACAAGAAATTCTCTTGCTACCGGTATGAAAAAGAATTGTCCAGCTGAGCCTGCTGCCGTTCCAATACCTAAAGCCATAGCTCTTTTTTCAGGCCTAACCATTCTGGCCATTGCAGGCAATACAACTCCAAGGCCTGTGCCTGCAATTCCCATACCTATTAAAATGCCAGCACCTATGTGAAGATCGAGAAATCCATCCGCAGTTGCCGTAACGTAAAGACCTAGTGCATAGAGTATTGTGCCAACTATTACTACTTTTGCGGTACCATATTTGTCAGCGATGGCTCCTGCTAAGGGTTGAAATAACCCCCAAAAAAGATTTTGCAAAGCCAAAGAGAAGGCAAAAATTTCACGACCATAACCAAATGATTCTGATACAGGCCTTAAGAACAGACCTAGTGAGGATCTAAAACCAAAGTTAATTGTCAGAAGTATGCAGGCAGCAATAATCGAAAAACTTAATAATTTCTTGTATTGACTCATTTTCTATTTTTTTTGGACAGTTACAAAGCGTCAGTATAACCACAATTATTTGATTATCTAATATATTATTTTTAGTATACAATCTAGCTATTCTGGTTAATCTAGAAGGTAATTAAGCCGGTGCGGTTTGATGGTTATTATAAAACATAGTATAGGAGTTTATTAATGCGTGTACTTGTTTTTCAGCATATCGATTGTGAGCATCCAGGCTCACTTAGGCAATTTTTAGCAGAAGATAAGATCGAATGGGAAGCAGTTAACCTGCATCATGGAGAGCCGATTCCTAATTTAAATGATTATGATGCGCTTTGGGTGATGGGCGGCCCAATGGATGTTTGGGATATTGAAGAATGTCCTTGGTTGGTTGCAGAAAAGGCGGCCATTCGTGAGTGGGTGAGTGTTTTAGGTAAGCCTTATTTGGGATTATGTCTTGGTCATCAACTACTAGCTGATGCATTAGGAGGGACGTGTGGACCACAAAAGGTACCTGAGATTGGTGTTCTTGAAATAGAGCTCACGGAAGATGGAAAGGTAGATCCTCTCTTTCAAGGAACGGCGAATAAACAACAATGCCTTCAGTGGCATTCAGTAAGGGTTGCGCAGGCTCCTGAAGGAGCAGTCATTTTAGCAAAATCTGATGTCTGTTCAGTTCAGGCAATGAGAATCGGTTTGAATGCCTGGTCCATGCAATATCATGTTGAGATTGAACCAGACACCGTAGATAATTGGGCAGCAGTTCCAGCTTATGCTGAAGCTTTGAGTGCAACACTGGGCGAAGGCGCTTTATCGACTATGAAGGCTGACAGTGATGTCAATATGAGTCAGTGCTTGAGTTGTGCGAGGCAAATTTATCAAAATTTTATGAAAAGTTTGAAGTGAGTTTAATTACATAATTTAATGATAAATTTCAATTATTTATAAGATAAATTACATTATTGTGCTTGAACAAATAAATAAATTGAAAAAAATCGGAAATTTAATGATTGACACCGAAAAAAATTCAAGGTATCTTTCCGGGATTTTCACCACTTAAATATTCTGAGAAGAGGTCATGAGCGAAGAAGACGATTTTGATTTAAACGACTTGGATGATAAAGAGCTTGTAGAGCAAATTCAAGACGATTTATATGATGGTCTCGATGAAGAAGTTACTGAAGGTACAGAAATACTTCTTTCCCGTGGATGGGACGCGAACGATGTCTTGGGTGATGCCTTGGTTGCTGGCATGAAAATTGTTGGAATTGATTTCAGGGACGGCATCTTATTTGTCCCCGAAGTGCTGAAGTGTGCAGGTGCGATGAAAGGCGGTATGAAGGTTTTACGTCCGATTCTCGCTCAATCCTCAGAAGATACCTCTTTGGGTAAGTTTGTAATCGGTACTGTTAAGGGTGATATTCATGATATTGGTCAAAAATTAGTTTCCATGATGTGTGAAGGTGCAGGTTTTGAGGTCATTAATTTGGGGATTAACAATCCCGTTGAAAATTACTTAGAGGCGATTGACGAACATGAACCTGTTATTTTAGGCATGTCTGCTCTTCTCACAACGACGATGCCTTATATGGGTGTTGTGGTTGAGGAAATGGAAAAAAGGGGATTACGTAAAGATGTTCACATCATGTGTGGAGGCGCACCGCTTAACCAGGAGTTTGCTGATTCTATAGGTGTACCAGCCTATGGCAGAGATGCTGCACGGAGCGCCGAAATGGCGGAAGAGCACGTGCGCAGTTTAGGTAAACAGCGTGGTCACCGATAAGAAACATATCGATCCACCTAAAAAACGATTGATTTTAGGTTGTGGAGCTCTTGTATACGATCTACTGAGACTGATCAAACAAAATCCAGCACTATCCGACAAAGTCAATTTACAGTGTCTACCGGCCAGCTGGCATAATACACCGCAACTAATTGCTCCTGGCGTTGAAGAGTATTTGGCCGAGAATTCCCATCTTTATAAGGATGTATACATCGCTTATGCTGACTGTGGAACAGGCGGAGCTTTAGACCGTGTATTGAAAAAATATAATGCAAAGCGCATTAGTGGCGCGCACTGTTATGAGTTTTTTGCTGGTTCTGATGTATTCGAGCAATTATCAGAACAAGAGCTAGGCACTTTTTATCTTACAGACTATCTGGTCAAAAATTTTCATCGAATAATGATTAAGGGTTTGGGTCTTGATAAACACCCGGAGTTGTTTGATACATACTTTGAGCATTATAAAAAATTGGTCTATTTGGCACAAACTGAAAATGAACAGTTACAAAAAGACGCAGAGCAGTATGCTAAAGATTTTGGATTCGAATATGAATACAGATTGGTTGGCACAGGTGGCCTTGATTCTGTTTTTGAAGAAATCGATTTAGTGCCTTTGGTAACTGAAGAAGAGAAGTAACATGTACAGAGCCAGACTTTTTGCCAGTAAACATGCTAGGGCGTATGAGGTGATATATAACGCAACATCACCAGTGATATTATCGACCCTAAGAGTTGTCAACAAAATCACAAAGGGAAAGCTAGATAGACCAATTACTTGGTTCGAAAAGATTATCAAGGGATTTCTTTTTGATTGTCAAATGTGCGGTAATTGTGTACTTTCTTCTACAGGTATGGCCTGCCCTATGAATTGCCCGAAAACTCTTAGAAATGGCCCATGTGGTGGGGTACGAGAAAATGGCAATTGTGAAGTCAAGCCGGAAATGAAATGTGTTTGGGTTGAAGCTTGGAGTGGTTCTTCAAAAATGAAAAATAATCTTGCAATTCAAGAAATACAATTTGCTGTCAATCATACACATCAAGGAAGCAGCGCCTGGATCAGACTTGCAAAAGAAAATAAACAGATAACTTAACAAATGACTATTCCAGAGATAAATAATCAAACTTATACCTTTCGTCCGGGAGAGTTGTTGCCTGAGCTAGAGGGTCATATTTCTAGAGGTAGATTTGAGCGCGTATTACGAAATGGTGATTTTGCAGTGACAGCTGAACTTGCGCCACCAGACTCTACAGATAGGAATGAGGTTTTTGGACAAGCCGCCCTCTTTGATGGTTTTGTTGATGCCATTAATGCAACTGATGGATCTGGAGCGAATTGTCATATGTCGAGTGTTGTAGTATGTGCGCTACTGAGTTATATCGGCTATTCTCCTATTATGCAGATCTCTTGTCGTGATAGAAATCGAATAGCCATACAAGGAGATCTGTTGGGCGCAGGAGCCTTAAGTGTTTGTAATGTTCTTGCATTAACAGGAGATGATGTTAGTGTGGGTGATCACCCGGAAGCAAAGCGTGTTTTTGATTTAGACAGCATCTCTCTTATTACATTAATTAAAACAATTCGAGATAAAGGCACCTTTTTGAGTGGTAGAACAATAACTAATCCTCCACAAATGTTTGTTGGAACTTCCATTAATCCTTTTGCTCCTCCAGTTGAATCAAAGATATTACAACTTGAAAAAAAGATAAATGCTGGTGCAAACTTTATTCAGACCCAGTATTGTTTTGATATGCCAATGTTAAAAGATTTTATGTCGAAAGCGGTTGATCAAGGCTTAACAGAAAAAGCTTTTTTCCTGCCTGGTGTCGGAACCCTGGCTTCAACGAGAACTGCAAGATGGATAAAAAATAATGTTCCCGGAGTCCATATCCCAGATTCAATTTTTAAACGTTTAGAGGGTGCTGAGGATCAAAAAAAAGAAGGACAGAAAATTTGCACTGAACAAATGCAGCAAGTAAAAGATATTGAAGGTGTCAGTGGGGTGCATATAATGGCATATAAGCAAGAGGAATGTGTCGCACAAATGGTAAAAGATTCTGGTGTGTTGGGTAACAGAAAGCCTTGGTCGCCGAAGGATGAATATTAATTAATTTATGGAGTAAAAAAAGTGTCAATAACAACATTATCATCAGCAACAAAAGAGGTCAAAATTGGATTTTCACAACCTTTTGTCATGATTGGGGAGCGTATTAATCCAACGGGCAGGCAAATCCTAGCTGAAGAGATGAAGGTGGCTGATTACTCTGTTAATGCCGGCATTCCTCTTGCAGATGAACCAGCCATTCTTGCAGAATCAATTCGTCGTATTCAGGCTGTTGTAGATGTTCCACTTTCTATTGATTCCTCAATCATTGAAGCCTTAGAAGCTGGTCTAGATGCTTATCAGGGTCGTCCATTGGTCAACTCCACAACAGGTGAAACTGAGGTGCTTGAACGAGTTCTACCTCTAGTTAAAAAATATGACGCTGCAGTTGTTGCAATTTCGAATGACGAGACCGGTATCAGTGAAGATCCAAACGAGAGATTCAAAATAGCAAAAAAGATAGTAGAGCATGCTGCTGATTATGGAATAAAGCCAGTAGACGTAGTTGTTGACCCTTTGGTTATGCCAATCGGTGCGATTTCGCAGGCAGGTAATCAGGTCTTTGATCTGGTTCGTCGTTTGCGTGCCGAATTGAAAGTAAACACTACTTGTGGTGCTTCAAACGTTAGTTTTGGGTTGCCACAACGAAGTGGCATTAACAACGCCTTCTTACCGATGCTTATTGCAGCAGGTATGACTTCAGCCATAGTCAACCCACTTCATCCTGAACTTGTTCAAGCGATTAGAGCGGCAGACGTATTAACTGGGGTGGATGTCGGTTGCACTAGCTGGATCGCTGCCTACAAGGATCCTTCATCTAAAGGAAATAATTCTAGGAATGGTCGACGTCGAAGAAGACGCGCCTGATTATTAACACTATGACTAGCATTAAATATAACGGCTCTTGTGTTTGTGGTCATACCACCTATGAGGCTTTTGACTTGAGGGATGTATCTTATTGTCATTGTGAACAGTGTCGCAAAATGACGGGTCATTATATGGCGGCGTGTCAGGTAAAAAGAGATAAAATTAAAATCAAAGGTAAGATTAAGTGGTTCTACACACATGAAGGTTCAAGACATGGTTTTTGTGATAATTGCGGTGCGCATATGTTTTGGCAGAATGATACTCAACCAACCATCAGCGTCACAGCGGGGAGTCTTGAAGATACTAAGAATTTGCGTGTTTGGCACCATATTTTCACCGAAGAAAAAGGTTGTTATTACGAAATTAATCCCAATGAGCCAAAATTTCAAGGTTATGGCGATAGTGGATTAGAGGAATTGTAGTCGTGGAGGATACTCAGCAAATTTGTTTCACTCCTTCAGGTCGTAAATACCGAGGAGAGATAGGTGATACATTATTACAGGTTGCTCAGGATGCTGGAGTAGCGGTTCGTTCCCTGTGTGGTGGTTATGGTCAATGTCATCAATGCTGGATTGAAATTTCAGAAGGCAAGCACTCTAAATTTAAAGTCGACTGTAAGGCTGAAAATGTCAGCGGCATTACCAGCATTGAAAGACAGTTAATTGCTGATAATCCTAGATACAAAGGTAAACGTTTGGCATGTCAAACTTGTATCCAAGGAGATTTGGTTATAGATGTCCCCGAAGAAAGTCAAGAACATAAGGCCTATATTAGTAAAAAGAATGTAAAGCAAAATTACTCTCTTTCTAGTGCAATCAGTCTTTTCGATTGTGAACTAGAAGGGTCAACGTTAGATGAAAATCCTTCAGCTACGGAAAATTTATTGGCACAGCTTAACAAGCAAGGCATCAAAGCAAGAGTTGACTTCAGTTTATTAAGGGGACTGCAGCCTTTGATTCATGAAAGCAAAGGTAATTTAACTGTTGCAGTGCGTGATAAAAATGAAGTTGTAGCGGTCTATCCCCAAGGCGAACAAAAAATTATTGGTGCTGCAATTGATATCGGTTCTACAACCCTGGCACTTTATGTTTATAACCTGAAAGATGGAAGTTTGGTGTATGAATCATCTGCAATGAATCCACAGATTCGTTATGGTGAGGATCTCATGAGTAGGGTTTCTTATGTGATGATGAATAAGGATGGTGACAAAAAATTGACGGTTGCTGTGCGCACCAAGATTACCGAAATGTTGCATGAGGCTTGTGAGGTTTTAGAACTTCAACGAGATAAACTGTTAGAGGTTGTTCTTGTAGGCAACCCAATTATGCATCACATTTTTTTCGGCATCTCCCCAGTCGAGCTTGGACAGGCTCCTTTTACGGTGGCAACAAGAAACTGGATGGACGTTGATGCTAAAGACTTAGGTTTTGACTTATATCCCAAAACTAGGATATCCTTTTTGCCATTGATTGCAGGCCATGTTGGAGCAGACACAGCTGCGGCTTACCTTAGTCAGATAGATATAATGCATTCCCAAACAACTTTACTTGTTGATATTGGCACTAATGCTGAGATTGTACTTGCGAAGGAAGGTAGAGTTTATGCAACTTCATCTCCAACTGGCCCTGCTTTTGAAGGTGCGGAAATTAGTTCTGGTGTGCGGGCGACTTACGGTGCAATTGAAAGAGTGAGGATTGATAAAGATACCTTAAATGTACGTTATAAAGTTATCGGTTGCGATGCCTGGTCTGACGAACCGAACTTTGAATTGGTTAAAATGAAGGCTATAGGGATTTGCGGTAGTGGCATTATCGAAGCTATTGTCTCTTTTGCTGAGGCAGGTATTATCGACCAAAGTGGTCTTTTTGTTGAATCAGTTGCACCAGAACGTTTCTCAAAAAATGGCAATACAACTAGATTTTTGTTAGTCGACCAAGGTGAACAGTCAATTTACGTTGAACAAGTAGATATACGTTCAATTCAATTAGCGAAAGCCGCACTTTCTGCAGGCGTTTCGATATTAATGGACTACCTTGAGTGTAGTGATTTTGATCAAGTATTGTTGGCCGGAGCCTTTGGCGCCCATTTGGATGCCAGATATGTCGCCCTATTGGATATTATTCCAACCGCAACAGAAGATAAAATTACTTCTGTAGGAAATGCTGCGGGAATTGGAGCAAGTGCCGCCCTATTGGATGTTAGTAAACGAAAAATAATTATTGACGCAGTAGAAAAAGTTGTCAAAATTGAGACTGCTACTGAGCCAAGATTCCAAGAGTTTTTTGTTGATGCAATGAAATTTAGTGTATCACCAGTGAAGGAGCAAAAAACGAAAAAAGTAAGACGCCGAAAAAGAGTTTCATAGTAATTGAATAGAAAATGGAGGAGGTAGTGGCCAGAGAAAGGAGAAGGCGAAGAAGAGGTCCTGCAGAGTCTGATGCACAAGAGGTGCCTAAAGCGCCAGCTTATATTAAACGCAAAATACCACACTACAGTATTCTTAGTGATGATGAACTAAGTGTTATTGAAGAAAATGCAGACACTATTTTAGAAGAAGTAGGAATTGTGTTTTCTGAAGACCAAGAGGCTCTTGACATTCTTTCATCAGCTGGTGCTAGTATTGATGGTGAGCGTGTTCGCTTCCCTAGAGGAATGTGCAGAAAAATTATACAAGACTCGGCACCAAAAGAATTCATCCAACACGCACGTAATCCAGAAAGAAGTGTGGTTATTGGTGGTGATAATATGGTGCTTGTTCCTGCTTATGGTCCTCCATTTGTACATAACCTTGATGAAGGTCGTCGTTATGCAACGATTGAAGATTTTCGTAATTTTGTTAAGTTAGCTTATATGTCGGACAACCTACATCACTCTGGTGGTACGATTTGTGAGCCTGTAGATTTACCTGTAAATAAGCGTCATTTTGATATGGTTTATAGTCACATTAAGTATTCCGATAAGGCCTTTATGGGCTCAGTAACAGCAGCTGAGAGAGCTCAAGATAGTGTTGACATGGTAAAAATTGTATTTGGTGATGAATTTGTAGACAATAATTGCGTCCTAATTAGCCTCATTAATGCGAGTTCACCGATGGCATTTGACGGCACTATGTTGGGTGCATTAAAAGTTTATGCGCGTAATAATCAGGCAACGGTTGTAACACCATTTATTGTTGCCGGTGCTATGGCGCCAGTGACAGCTGCAGGTGTTGCTGCTCAAAGTCTTGCCGAAGGTATGGCTGGTATGGCACTAACACAACTAATAAGACCTGGTGCTCCAGTTGTTTATGGCAACTTTGTAACGGCAATGTCTATGAAGTCAGGGGCTCCCACTTTTGGCACACCTGAGG
>LUMW01001848.1_pt1 | contig 15988 bp, 17 predicted proteins | sample 729761 | NCBI WGS metagenome assembly LUMW01 (sample SAMN03860302, study PRJNA289734) | marine metagenome | biome: seawater column; feature: ocean; material: water; isolation source: Red Sea water column Station 192 - depth 500m | place: Saudi Arabia: Red Sea | collected 2011-10-15 | depth 500 m
TCGCTCCACCGACGTTGACCGCCCGCAGGAGGTGGACTCTCATGCGGCCAGGATGGCAGCGTCCGCCGACAGGAGCGCGGACGCGACGAGACCCCGCACCGTCGAGCGGTGCGGGGTCTCGAGGTCGCGGGTCAGGCGCGCGCGCGGACCTGGCGGTAGATCAGCAGCGCCACGATGGCGCCGACGATCGACAGGATCAGGCCGCTGGTCGTGAAGTCCAGCACGCTCCGCGAGGAGAACAGGGCGCCGATCATGCCGCCGACGAACGAGCCGACGACACCGAGCACGATGGTGGCGAGGATGCCCATCGAGTCGTTGCCGGGGACGATCGCGCGGGCCAGGAGACCTGCGATGAGGCCGACGATGAGAAGCGTGATGAGTCCCATGACAGTTCCTTTCGGTTGGGTACCGGACCGGTTGCGTCCGGTACCTCCACGCTAGGGATTCTCAGGAACTTCGCATGTCGAGACGGATCATGAGGACATCCACATCCTGACCTCATCGTCCGCTCATCGACGGTTCCTAGCGTGGGGTGCATGGATCTCAGCACCCTCCTCGCCCGCCCGGACGCCGTCGTCGAGCTCGTGGTCAACACGGGGGCCCGGCAAGGCGCCTCGGCGCTGGAGCGTGCGACCCGGCTCGTCGGGGACCGTGCCGTCGTGCGCGCGCACGCCGTCCACTCGGGTGCGGAGCTGGTCGAGACGCTCGACCGGGTCGCGGCCGACGAGCCGGACCTCCTCGTCGTCGGCGGCGGTGACGGGACCGTCTCGGCCGCCGCCGCACGCGTCGCGGGGACGTCGACGGTGCTGGCCGTCCTGCCGCTCGGCACGGCCAACGACTTCGCCCGCACCCTGGAGATCCCGGCCGACGTCGGCGCCGCGGTCGCGTCGGTGCTCGACGGCGAGGTGGTCGACGTCGACCTCGGTCGCGTCGACGGTCGCGCGTTCGTCAACGTCGCGTCCATCGGTCTGTCGGTCGCCGTCACCGAGCGGCTCACCCCGGGCCTGAAGCGACGTCTGGGACCCGTCGCGTACCCGGTGGCCACGCTCGGCGCGTTCCGCCAGCACCGCGGGTTCGCGGCGCGTCTGGAGTTCCCCGACGGCGACCACGACCCGGTCGAGCTGACCGACCTGCTCCAGCTGGCGGTCGGCAACGGCCGGCACTACGGCGGCGGCAACACCGTCGCGCCGAACGCGTCGCTCGATGACTACCTGCTCGACGTCTACGCCATCGAGCGCGGGCGGCTCGCCGACCACGTGTCGATCGCGCGTCTGCTCAAGAGCGGCCGGTTCGTCGAGCACGAGCGGGTGCACCACCTCACGACCCGCCGGGTGCGGGTGGTCACCGACGAGCCGCTGCCGGTGAACCTCGACGGCGAGATCGCCGCCACCACCCCCGCCGAGGTCACGGTCGAGCGCAACGTCCTGCGCGTCGCCGTCCCCCGCGGCAGCCGCGCCGCCCGCCTCGACGCCGCCGCCTGACCCCGCCGTCGCCGCTGGCGGAGGCGTATCGAGACCACTCCACGTTCTCGCTGAGAGCCGGTTCGCGCTGATCTGTTGCCGGGTGGTCTCGATACGCGCCCACGGCGCTCGTTCCTCGCGCGTGGCCGCTACTCGACCAGCGGTAGGTCTCGCTGGTCGAGTAGTCGACGCCGCGACGGAGGAGCTGGCGGAGGCGTATCGAGACCACTCCAGGCCGTCGCTGGGAGCCGGTTCGCGCTGAGCCGTTGCCGGGTGGTCTCGCTCCGTCGCGGCTACGCCCCTCTTGCGACGGCTCCATCGCGGCACGGCGCTCCTTCGTCGCGCGTGCCGCTACTCGACCAGCGGTGGGGGCGGGGTCAGCGGGTGGGGTCGTCGCCGACCTTCACGAGCAGCTTGCCGACGTTGCGGCCGGTGAGGAGGCCGCGGAAGGCGTCGACCGCGTTCTCCAGGCCGTCGACGACGTCCTCGAGGTAGGCGACGTCGCCGTTCGCGACCCACTGGCCCATCTCGCGGGTGAACGCCTCGGTGTGGGTGGGCACGAACTCGTCCTGGATGAACCCGCGGACCGTCAGGCTCTTCGCCAGCACCGCGCCCATGAACGCCGGGAACCCGAACGACGACTCGGCCGGGCGGTTGTAGTTGGCGACCAGCCCGCACACCGGCACGCGACCGTACGTGTTCATGCGTCGCAGCACGGCCTCCCCGACCGGGCCGGCGACGTTCTCGAAGTAGACGTCGACGCCGTCGGGGGTGGCCGCCTTGAGGTCGTCGGCGAACGTGGGCGAGCGGTGGTCGAGGGCGACGTCGAAGCCGAAGTGCTCGCGCAGCAGCCGCACCTTCTCCTCGCCGCCGGCGATCCCGACGGCTCGCGCACCCTTGAGCCGTGCGACCTGCCCGACGGCGGAGCCGACCGGTCCGGCGGCAGCGGCGACGACGACGGTCTCACCCTCGGCGGGCTTGCCGATCTCGAGCAGCCCGGCGTAGGCGGTGAACCCGGGCATCCCGAGCACGCCGAGCGCGGTGGAGATCGGCGCGGCGTCGAAGGGCGGTGCCGTCGGGTCGAGGCGCTTCATCTGCCGCGCGTCGACGACGGCGTGCGTCTGCCAGCCGATGAAGGCGAGGACGACGTCGCCGGGCTTGCGGTTCTGGGCGCGCGACTCGACGACCTCGCACACGGTGCCGCCGAGCACGACGTCGCCGAGCTCGAGGTGGGCGGCGTACGACTTCGCCTGGCTCATCCGGCCACGCATGTACGGGTCGAGCGACAGGTAGATCGAGCGCAGCAGCACCTGGCCGTCCTGCAGCTCGGGCAGGTCGACGGTGACGGTCTCGAAGTCGGTGTCCTGGGGCTCGCCGTCCGGGTGGGCGGCGAGTCGGACCTGGGTGGTCTGTCCGGGGGTGGTGGACATGGTGTTCTCCCTCTCTCGTGATGCGGGGTTCAGAGGCGCGCGGCCAGCTCGGTGGCCTGCTTGATGGCGCGCTTCGCGTCGAGCTCGGCGGCGACGTCGGCGCCGCCGATCACGTGGGTGGTCACGCCGGCCGCCTCGAGCGGCTCGACGAGGTCGCGCACCGACTCCTGTCCGGTGCACAGGACGATGGTGTCGACCTTGAGCAAGAGCTCCTCGCCGGTCTCGTCCTTCTCGCTCGAGCGGACGGTGACGTGCAGGCCCTCGTGGTCGACGCGGTCGTAGGTGACGCCGCCGACGAAGTCGACGCCGGAGTCCTTGAGCGTCTGGCGGTGCACCCAGCCGGTGGTCTTGCCCAGGCCCTTGCCGTGGGCGCTGTGCTTGCGCTGCAGCAGGTACACCTGGCGTCGCGGGGGCGCCTGCACCTTGGTGGTCAGGCCACCCCTCTCGAGTGCCGGATCGGTGACGCCCCAGCGCTGCATCCAGTGCTCGAGCGACTCGTGCGGGTCGTGCAGGAGGAACTCGGAGACGTCGAAGCCGATGCCGCCGGCGCCGAGCACCGCGACGGTGCGCCCGACCTCGGCGCCGCCGCCGACGACCTCGTCGTAGCGCCGCACGGTGGGCTCGACGTCGGCCCGACGGCCGAGGTGCACGGTCACGCCGCGCACCTCGAGCATGCGGGTGTAGTAGCGGAGGGTCTCGGTGAACTCCTCCTTGCCGGGGATGCGCGCGGCGAGCTTGAACTGCCCGCCGATCGTCTCGTCGGCCTCGAACAGCTCGACCGTGTGACCGCGGCCGGCGAGCTCCACGGCGGCCGCCAGCCCCGCGGGGGCGGCGCCGACGACGGCCACCCGCTTGGCGCGCTGCGTCGGGAGCAGCACCAGCTCGGTCTCGTGACCCGCGCGCGGGTTGAGCATGCAGCTGGCGCGCTGGTTCTTGAACGTGTGGTCGAGGCAGGCCTGGTTGCACGCGATGCAGGTGATGATCTCGTCGCTGCGCCGCTCGGCCGCCTTCGCGACGAAGTCGGGGTCGGCGAGCAACGGTCGGGCCATCGAGACGAGGTCGGCCTGGCCGGAGGCGATGATGCCCTCCGCGACCTCGGGGGTGTTGATCCGGTTGGAGGCGACGACCGGCACGGGGGTGCCGTTCTCGTGCAGGGCCTCGCGCAGCCGTGCGGTGTACGACACGAACGCCGCGCGGGGCACCGACGTGACGATGGTGGGCACCCGCGCCTCGTGCCAGCCGATGCCGGTGTTGATGATCGAGACACCGGCCTGCTGCAGCGTGAGCGCGAGCTCGACGGTCTCGTCCCAGGACTGCGCGTCGTCGACGAGGTCGAGCAGGCTCTGGCGGTACATGACGATGAAGTCCTCACCGACCAGCTCGCGGGTGCGCCGCACGATCTCCACGGGGAAGCGCATCCGCTTCTCGGCGGTGCCGCCCCACGCGTCGTCGCGGGTGTTCGTGCGGGCCGTGATCATCTGGTTGATGAGGTAGCCCTCGGAGCCCATGATCTCGACGCCGTCGTAGCCGCCGCGCTTCGCCAGGGCCGCGGCCTTCGCGAAGTCGGTGGCCGTGCGGTCGATCTCCCTCGCCGAGAACGCGCGCGGCCGGAACGGGCTGATCGGGCTCTTGCGCCGCGACGCGCTCTTCACGAACGGGTGGTAGCCGTACCGTCCGGCGTGCAGGACCTGCATCGCGATCTTGCCGTCGTGCTCGTGCACGGCGTCGGTGACCACGCGGTGGGCGTCGGCGAACGAGCGGTTGTTCATGGTGCCGCCGAACGGCAGCAGCCAGCCGGTGCGGTTGGGTGAGAAGCCGCCGGTGACCGACAGGGCGACGCCACCCTTGGCGCGCTCGGCGAAGTAGGCGGCGAGCTTCGGCAGGTCCTTGCGCCGGTCCTCGAGCTTGCTGTGGATCGAGCCCATGACCACCCGGTTGCGCAGCGTCGTGTGACCGAGGTCGAGCGGCGTCAGCAGGTGCGGGTAGTCCGGGTGGCCAGGCTGGGAGAACTGATGGGTGAACGGGCTGCTCATACTGGTCCTGTGATCTCGAGAGTCTCGGCGTGGGTGCTGGTCGTGGCGGGCGTGTTCAACGTGATCTGCGTGCTCGTCATCGGGGTGCGCGCCCTTCGAGGCGCTCGAGGATCTCGTCGCACCAGCTGAGCGCCGTCTGCTCGCCGATGATGCCGCCCCGCAGCACGAGCCAGGGGCCGACGTCGGCGGGGTCGAGCGAGTCGGGGTCGGGGTAGAAGCGCTCGGCGCTCGTCTCGTAGTAGGCGAGCCGCTCGGCGTGGTGGGCCCGCTTGCGGCGCACGTCGGCGAGGATCGCCTCGCGGTCGCCGTGCTCGAGCGCGCGCAGCTTCACCGCGAAGCTGGAGCGCAGCGGCTCGGGTGCCGAGGGCTCGGTGGTGAACCGCGCCAGCTCGGATCGACCGGCCTCGGTCAGGGCGTAGACCTTCTTGTCGGGCCGACCGTCCTGGGTCACGGTCTGCGACGTCACGAGCGCGTCGGCCTCCATGCGGCCGAGCACCTTGTAGATCTGCTGGTGGCTGGCCTTCCAGAAGTTGCCGATGGAGGCGTCGAAGCGGCGGGCGAGCTCGTAGCCCGTGCCGGAGCGCTCCGCGAGGGACACGAGGATCGCGTGCTCCAGGGCCATGCGTCCGAGGGTACATATGCAACCAGTTGCACAGCAACCGTGGCGCCTACGCTGACGTCATGTCGATCTTCGCCGTGACCTACACCTACGGAGCCCCCGAGGACCAGCTCGCGACGCTGCGCGCCGAGCACCGGGACTACCTCGCCCACCTGCCCGAGCTGCTCGTGAGCGGTCCGGCGTCGAGCAGCCGCGAGGCGCTGCTTGTCTTCCGCGCCGACACGCGCGAGCAGGTCGAGTCGCTCGTGGCCGCCGACCCGTTCGTGTCCGCCGGCTTCGTCGCCCAGCACGTGGTGCGCGACTGGAAGCCGATCCTCGGTCCACTGAGCGGGCACTTCGACTCCTGACAGGAGGCGCGCCGTACGATCTCGGCATGCGCCTGACCCCCCTCGCGGCCGCTGCTGCCACGCTCGCCCTGGCCACCGCCTGCGCCCCCGCGGACGAGTCGTCCTCGTCCGACAGCTCCTCCTCGGTCTCCCTCGACCAGTGCAAGCCTGCCGACCTCGAGCTCCACAAGGCCGGCACGCTGACCATCGCGACCGACTCGCCGGCCTACGAGCCGTGGTTCACCGACGACGACCCGACGAACGGCAAGGGCTACGAGGGTGCCGTCGCCCGGGCGGTGGCCGAGAAGCTCGGCTTCGCGCCCGAGAAGGTCACCTGGGTCACCCAGGGATTCAACGAGGCGATCAAGCCCGGCGCGAAGTCGTTCGACTTCGACATCAACCAGTTCTCCATCACGAGCGAGCGCGAGAAGGTCGTCGACTTCTCCAGCCCGTACTACAAGGCCAAGCAGGGTGTCATCACCCTCGCCGACTCGACGTACGCCGACGTCACGAGCCTCGCGGGCCTCAAGGACGCCAAGGTCGGTGCCCAGGTCGGCACGACCTCGCTGGAGGCCACGCAGCAGCTCGGGCTCACGACCGACCCGCTCGTCTACGACGACACCACGAAGGCCGCCCAGGCCCTGCAGAACGGGCAGGTCGACGCGATCATCGCCGACGTGCCGTCGGCGTTCTACCTCGTCGCCGCCGAGCTCGACGGCGCGAAGCTCGTCGGGCAGTTCGAGCCGCGCACGGGCGAGTCCGAGGAGTTCGGCCTGCTGCTCGACAAGGACTCGGCGCTCACCCCGTGCGTCAGCGCCGCCGTCGACGCGCTGAAGGACGACGGCACGCTCGAGAAGCTGCAGCAGCAGTGGCTGTCGGACGCCGTCGACGTGCCCGAGCTGAGCCAGTCCTGAGCACCCACCAGCCGAGCGAGCGTCAGCAGGCCCGGGAGCGGTATCGCCGCTCCCGGGCGCTGCGGCGCGGTTCGGTCGCCGCGGTCTCGACGGTCGTGGTCCTCGGACTGCTCCTGCTCGGCGTCGTCAGCTCACCCGGTTGGGACCGGGTCCAGCGCACCTTCTTCGACTGGCAGGACGCGAAGGACTCGGTCGGCCCGATCACCGAGGCGTTCTGGCTGAACGTCCGGTTGTTCGTGGTGTGCGAGGTGTTCATCCTCGTCGTCGCGCTGGTGGTCGCCGTGGTGCGCGTGGTGCCGTCGCCGGCGATGGCGCCGCTGCGCCTGCTGGCGACGATCTACACCGACGTCTTCCGAGGCACGCCGACGCTGCTCGTCGTCCTGCTGGTCGGGTTCGGCGTCCCGGCCCTCGACCTCGCGGGAGCCCCGACCAGCCTGTTCTGGCTCGGCGTCATCGCCCTGACCCTCAGCTACGGCGCGTACGTCGCCGAGGTGATCCGCGCCGGCATCCTGTCCGTGCACCCCACGCAGTGGGCCAGCGGACGCGCGCTCGGCCTGTCGTACGGGCGCACCCTGCGCCACGTGGTGCTCCCGCAAGCCCTGCGCCGGGTGACGCCGCCGCTGCTCAACGACTTCGTGTCGCTGCAGAAGGACACCGCGCTGCTCTCGGTCATCGGCCTGGTGGAGGCGCTGCGGCAGGCCAACATCATCTCCAACCGCGACTTCGTGTTCACACCGCTCGTGGTCGCCGCGGTGCTGTTCATCGCCGCGACCATCGTCCTGGCCCGACTGGCGGACTGGCTCACCGTCCGCAGCATGCGCCGCGAGGCAGGAGGGCTCTGATGCTCAGGATCGAGCAGCTGCGCAAGAGCTACCACGGCACCGAGGTGCTGCGCGGCATCGACCTCACGGTCGAGCCCGGGCAGGTGGTCTGCCTCATCGGCGCCTCCGGCAGCGGCAAGTCGACGCTGCTGCGCTGCCTCAACCTGCTGGAGACCGTCGACGACGGCACGGTCTGGCTGGCCGACGAGTCGGGCGCCGAGCAGGACGTGACCGACCCGCGGGTCGACGTCGACGGGGTGCGACGCCGCGTGGGCATCGTGTTCCAGGCCTACAACCTCTTCCCGCACCTGAGCGTGCTGCAGAACCTCGTGCTCGCGCCGACCCGTGCGGCGGGGGTCTCGCGGCAGGCCGCGCGCGAGCGGGCGCTCGCGCTGCTGGAGCGGGTGGGTCTCGCCGACAAGGCGAGCGCCTACCCCGACTCCCTCTCCGGCGGCCAGCAGCAGCGGGTCGCGCTCGCCCGCGCGCTCGCGATGGACCCGGAGGTGCTGCTGCTCGACGAGATCACGTCGGCCCTCGACCCGTTGCTGGTGGGCGAGGTGCTCGACGTCGTCAAGGGCCTGCGCGCCGACGGCATCGCGGTCGTCATGGCGACGCACGAGATGGCGTTCGCCCGCGAGGCCAGCGACGTCGTCGCCTTCCTCGCCGACGGCGAGATCGTCGAGATCGGGCCGCCGGAGCAGCTGTTCGACGCCCCGCAGGACCCGCGCACCGCAGCCTTCCTGGCGCGGTTCCGCGACTAGCCTGACGGCATGGACGACCTCGAGGACCTGCTCGGCGCGGGCGCGTACGGCTACTTCGCGGGAGGTGCGGGCGACGAGCTCACGCTGCGCGCCAACGAGACCAGCTGGAGCGACGTGCGGCTCGCGCCGAAGGTGCTGGTCGACGTCGGCGAGCGCGACCTCTCGGTCGAGCTGCTCGGCCGACGTCGCGCGCACCCACTCGTCGTCGCCCCGATGGCCTACCAGCGGCACGCCCACGAGGACGCGGAGCGCGGCACCGCGCAGGCCGCCGCGGCCACGGGTTCGACGTTCGTGCTGTCGTCGCAGACCACCACGGCGCCGCGCGACGTGGCCGAGGTGGCGGGCCCCGACCGTTGGTTCCAGCTGTACGTGTTCAAGGACCGGCAGGTCTCGCTCGACCTCGTCGCCGAGGCGCGGGAGTCCGGCTACGAGGCGCTCGTGCTCACCGTCGACTTCCCGGTGGCCGGCTGGCGCGAGCGCGACAAGCGCACCGGGTTCAGCGTCACCCACCCGATCGCGCTCAACCCGGGCGGGACCCCGCTGACGACCGAGCAGATCTTCGCCATGCACGACCCGACGCTCACCTGGGACGACGTGCACGCCTTCGCCGAGGCGGCCGGCATGCCGCTGCTGCTCAAAGGCATCCTGCGCCCCGACGACGCGGAGCGTGCCGTCGACGTCGGTGCGGCGGGCGTGATCGTGTCGAGGCGGGCCGCGGTGCTCGTGGATGGCGGCATCCGTCGCGGGTGGGACGTCGCGAAGGCTCTGTGCCTCGGTGCCGACGCCGCGCTCGTCGGGCGGCCCGTCCTGTGGGGTCTCGCGCGCGACGGTCGCGCGGGCGCCCAAGCGGTGCTGGAGCAGCTGGTCGCCGAGCTCGACTCCACCCTGGCCCTGCTCGGCTGCCCCAGGGCCGCCGATCTGGACCTATCCTTCCTGGCATGAACGAGCACGCGGGACAGTCCGCGTTCGACCCGAGCCTGCTCATCGACGTCGCCGGCGAGTACCTCTTCGACAGCGCCCCGACGCTCACCCAGCGGGAGGTCGCCGACCGGGCCGGCATGGACCTCGACCTCGCCAACAGCCTGTGGCGATACCTCGGCTTCCCCGAGGTCGAGGACGACCGGGTGGCCTTCACCGAGGCCGACGTCGAGGCGCTGCGGGTGACGAAGCGCCTCATCGACCTCGGCGTGCTCGAGGAGGACCGGCTCCCGCAGTTCGTCCGCTCCCTCGGCCGGACGTTCGCCCGACTCGCCGACTGGCAGACCAGGCTGCTGCTCGGCGTGCTGCAGACCGCGGAGGACGGCGAGCAGCCGCCGCTCGACGTGCTCGCCGAGGTGATCCCCATGGTCGAGGAGGTGCAGGGATACGTCTGGCGTCGTCACCTGCTCGCCACGGCGTCGCGGATCGCCCTGCGCGACGTGCGCTCGGAGACGGAGCGCCAGCTCGTGGTCGGCTTCGTCGACATCGTCGGCTACACGTCGCGCAGCCGGCAGATGAGCCCCCGCGCGCTGGGCGCCATGGTCGAGTGGTTCGAGCGGGTCGTCACCGAGCTGGTCGTGCAGCACGGCGGGCAGGTGATCAAGACGATCGGCGACGAGGCGCTGTTCACCGTGGACGACCCGACGGAGGGGGCCCTCCTCGCGCTCGAGCTCGTGGAACGTGCCGAGGCCGACGAGCAGTTCCCCGACGTCCGCGTGGGGCTCGCCCACGGTCCGGTGCTCGCGCGCCTGGGCGACGTGTTCGGCTCGACGGTCAACATCGCGGCGCGGCTGACCTCCGTGGCGCGCCCCGCCCGCGTGCTCGTTGACGCCGACCTGGCCGAGCTGCTCGACCACGAGGAGTTCCGCCTCCGGCGCACGCGACGGGTGTCCGTGAAGGGCTACGAGCACCTCGAGCCGTGGTCGCTCAAGCGGCAGCGGGAGCGGTAGCGGTCACCCGGATCTCGACCCGCATGCCCGGAGCACCCAGGGCGGCGACGCCGACCTGCGTCCAGATCGGCCGACGTCCGTCCATACGGGCGCGCATCTGCTCGACCATGACGCGGGTCGGCCGTTCACCGACCTGGTCGTCGGCGTCGGGCAGGTGGAAGGAGTCCACGGACACCACGTCGGACCAGCTGGCCCCGGCCTCGGCGAGGACCATCGCGACGTTGTCGAAGGCCTGCACGATCTCGGCCTCGAGGTCGTCGGGGAAGGTGAGGTCGAGGTTCCAGCCGCCCTGGCCCGAGATCTCGACACGGTCGCCGATGCGCACGGCCTGGCTGTAGCCGAGCTGCTCTTGGAAGCGGGAGACCGGGTTGTCGCCGGGGGTGAGGTGGTAGACGGGCAGGGACGGGTTAACTTCAATCATGAAGTGAACCTACCACGGAACACTTCACGCATGAAGTGACTGGCCGGATCTGTGGCGCACTACGCTGGCGGCATGGCCGAGCACCCCCGCGACGACGTGCGCTGGCTGACGCCTGCGGAGAAGGACGGCTGGACCGGTCTCGCGTCGCTCGTGCTGCTGCTGCCGGGCCGTTTCGAGGCCCCGCTCCAGCGCGAGCACGGGCTGACCCTCTTCGACTACCTCACCCTCAGCCAGCTGTCCGAGGCCGACGGAGGTCGCCTGCGGATGAGCGACCTGGCCTACCTCGCCAACGGCTCGCTCTCGCGGTTGTCCAACGTCGTCAAGCGTTTCGAGGGGCGCGGCTGGGTGGAGCGCATGCCCGACCCCGACGACGGTCGGTACACGCTCGTCGCGCTCACTGCGGCTGGCCGGCAGGTGGTCGAGGACGCAGCGCCCACGCACGTCGAGGCGGTGCGTCGCGAGGCGCTCGACCACCTCACGCCGGACGAGCAGGCGACGCTGGCGCGCATCGCGGAGCGGCTGCGGGTCAGGCCCCAGGACCATCCCTGAGCGTCCGCACCACTGCGTTCGCGGCGGCCCGGCCGGCTCGGTTCGCGCCGATCGTCGACGCCGAGGGCCCGTAGCCCACGAGCTGCACGCGGGGGTCGGCGACGGCCGTCGTCGACGTCGCGAGGGTCGCGCCGAGCTGGATCCCGCCGCGGGGGGATCGCAGGTGCAGCGGTGCGAGGTGGTCGACGTCGGGGCGGAAGCCGGTGGCCCACAGCACGACGTCGACGCGCTCGAACTGTTCCATCTGCCGCCCACGGCCCGGCACCCCCGCCGGGGCGCCGCCCCACACCGCGCCGTCCGGGACGAGCCGGTCGAACATCGGCAGCCGCTCGTAGGCGCCGAGCCGCTCGGCCTCCCGCTCCTGCTCGCGCAGCATCAGGCCGGTCACGCTGACCACGCTGCGCGGCGGCAGCCCCGCCCGCACCCGCTCCTCGACCCGGGCCACCGCCTCGCGGCCGGCCTCCGGGTCGAACGGCTCGGTGCGCCACACGGGCTCGCGTCGGGTCGCCCAGAGGGGCAGCGCGCCGAGGAACTGGACCGCCGACGCGCCGCCGCCGACGACGAGCACCCGCTTCCCGCGGAAGTGCTCGGGCCCGGGGTAGTCGACGGTGTGCAGCTGCTCGCCGCGGAACAGCTCCTGGCCGGGGTAGCGCGGCACGAACGGGCGACGCCAGGTGCCCGTGGCGTTCACCAGGGTCGGGGTGCGCCACGTCCGCTCGCCGGCACGAACCACCAGGAGCTCGTCGTCGGAGTCGACCCGGTCGACCGCCACCGGGCGCTCGACTGGCAGGTGGTGCTCCCGCTCGTAGGCCGCGAAGTACGCGGGGACGAACACGTTCGCCCTTTCGTGCCCCTCGGCCGGGGGGCGCGGGGCGTCGGGGAGATCGGCCACGCCGTGCACGTCGGCCATGGTGAGCGCGTCCCACCGGTGCTGCCAGGCCCCGCCGGGCGCGTCGTCGGCGTCGAGGACCACGTGCTCGACGCCCCGTCGCGCCAGGTGGTACGACGCCGAGAGTCCCGCCTGGCCGGCACCGATGACCACGCTCTGCAGGACGTCCACGTCGTCGGCAACGTCGCGCGCCCCGCGCGTATGCCCGTCAGTCGTGCAGCCGGGTGCCCTTCAGGGCCTTGTCGACGGGGTTCTTCGGACCGTGCACCGCGATGCCGACGAGGTCAAGCTCGGCGGTCGGCACGGCAGCCACCGTCGCGCGGTTGGCGGCGTCGTGACCGGTCGAGAACATGTCGTGGGTGTAGACGGCCAGCGGCATGCCCCGGGTCACGACCTTCGCGTGCACGCGCGCGAGGGTCGCGGCGTCGGCGCTGAGCACGACGACCGGCTGACGCAGCAGCGGGAGGTAGCGCTGGCCGTCGGCGTCCTCGTACGGCTCGCCGAGCAGCTCGGGGTTCGCGGCGATGCCGCTCACGAGGAACGCGGTCACGTTGAGCTCCTGCCAGGGCAGGAGGTCGTCGCGCAGGACGACGGCGATCTTGGTGTCGAAGCGGATCTCTTCCATGACCGACACGATGCGCCCTGCGACGACCCCCCGTCTTGTACGTTCCGAGCATGGTCGAGAGGGTGCGGGCGTGGGCGCCCGACGTGCCGCTCGTGCGCGAGGTCTTCCACGCGACGATGACCGGCCACGCGTACCCCGCGCACACCCACGACACGTGGACGGTGCTGCTGGTCGACGAGGGGTGCGTGACCTACGACCTCGACCGCCATCCCCGCACGTCGCCCCAGCGTCGGGTGAGCCTGCTGCCCCCGCACGTCGCCCACGACGGCAGGTCGGCGCGCGCCGGTCTGGGGTTCCGCAAGCGGGTGCTCTACCTCGAGGCTGACTGGCTGCCACCGACCATGACCGGTCGTGCCGTCGACCAGCCCGTCGTGCCGCGGGCGCGTCGGCTGGTGGAGGAGCTGCACGCCGTGCTCGACGGACCTGCTGACGCGTGGCAGTCCGAGTCGCTGCTGCTGGGGTTGCGCGACGTCGTCCTGCGCCACGACGCGGGCGCCGACGCCTCGGACGCGCCGGCCGCGAGGGCGTTGCGCGACCTGCTCGACGCGCACGTCAGCGACGGCCTGAGCCTCGAGGAGGCGGGTCGCCTGCTCGGTCGCTCGCCGGCCCACCTGGCCCGCACCTTCACGCAGACGTACGGCATCGCGCCGCACCGCTACCTCGTCGGTCGGCGGGTCGACACGGCCCGACGGCTCCTGCTGCGCGGGACCTCCGTGTCCGAGACGGCCGTCGAGGCGGGGTTCTGGGACCAGGCGCACCCCGCCCGCACCACGTCCGCGTCGCGGGTGTCGTCGATGGCAGTGAGGCACAGGGCCCGGATGCATCGGGCGAGCCAGTCCACGTCGTGCAGGGGGCGCAGCTCTCCCGAGGTGCGTCGTTCCTCGAGCAGCCGTGCGATGGGCTCGCCCGGCACGATCAGCCGGGCCAGCTCGTGCAGCTGTCGGTGGCCGGCGTCGAGCAGCTCGCGGTGCTGTCGGGCGATGTCGACGACGTCGGCCGCGAGCCGGTCGAGCGCATCGGCCAGCGGGAGTCCTTCGAAGGTCTCGAGCAGGCGGGCCACGACCAGCGGGCCGAGGTCGCGCGCGAGGGCGTCGAGCACGTGCTCCCGGTCGGGGAAGTGGCGGTAGAGGGTAGGCCGGGTGACGCCGGCGGTGCGGGCGAGGTCGGTCATCGACAGGTCGCCGTGCTCGAGGAGCAGCCGGCCGGCGGCGTCGAGGATGGCGCGACGGTTGCGCACGGCGTCGGCGCGCTGCGCTGTCCCGGGCGTCATCCCACCATGCTAGATGGCGGCGCGGCGGGGGTTGACCACTCAAACGAGACAGGTGTAAACCTTCGTTACATGTCTGCTGAGAGCCAGAGCCCGCCGTCCGTCGCCTCCCGCCGCACCGTCCTCGCCGCGGGAGGGATGGCGGCCGTCGCAGCGACGATCGGGGCCAGCGCACGCCCGGCGTCGGCGAGGGTCCGCCTGACCCGTGAGCAGCGGCGCGTCGTGATCATCGGCTCGGGCTTCGGTGGAGCGGTCACCGCGCTGCGCCTCACGCAGGCCGGTGTTCCCGTCACGCTGCTGGAGCAGGGCCGCCGCTGGCCCAGCGGACCGAACAGCGACACCTTCCCGACGGTCAAGACGATCGACCAGCGCGCCCTCTTCTACGGCTCCGCGCCGCGGCTCTTTGGTCGCCCCGTCTCGCTCGCGCCCTACGCCGGCCTGTTCAACACGCTCCTCGGACCGACGATGTCGATCATGAGCGGGGTCGGCTACGGCGGTGGCTCGCTGACGTACCAGGGCATGTCGCTGCAGCCCTCCCGGGCGGTGTTCGAGCACGAGTTCCCGGCCGCGCTCGACTACGACGAGATGGTCGGGCACTACGCCACGGTCGCCCGGATGCTGCGTCTGCAGACCGCGCCCGACGGCATCATCGACAGCCCGAACTACGCGACCTCGCGGGAGTTCAAGCGCCGGGCGGAGGCCGCCGGCTTCGACGTCGAGCGCATCCCGATGCCGGTCGACTGGAGCTTCGCACTGCGTGAGCTGCGGGGTGAGATGAAGCCGTCCTACACCAACGGCGACTGCGCCTTCGGGGTCAACAACGGCGGCAAGCAGTCGCTCGACGTCACCTACCTCAAGGCCGCCGAGGCGACGGGTCTGCTGGAGGTGCGGCTGCTGCACCGCGTGGACGCGGTGTCGCGCACGTCGACCGGTGCCTGGCAGGTGGAGCTGACCCGGACCGACGAGCGGGGCACCCCGCTCGAGCAGCAGGTCATCACGACGCCGACCCTGGTCATGGGTGCGGGCAGCGGTGGCACCAGCCGCATGCTGGTGCGGGCGAAGGCCACCGGTCGCATCCCGGACCTGCCGGACGCCACCGGCCACGGCTTCGGCACGAACGCCGACCGCATCTACGTGTGGACCAGCCTGCTCGGCTCCTTCCCGACGCCGCAGGGCGGACCGGTGATCTTCGGCAGCAAGGCGTGGTCCGACCCCGCCACGGCGAACACGGTCATCCAGGCGTCGCTGCCGCCGATCGGGATCGCGGGGCTCGACCTCGACCTGCGCAGCACGATGATGGTCGCCTACGGCGTCAGCCGGGAGCGCGGGCGCTTCGTCTACAACGCGCTCACGGACGATGCGACCCTGTCGTGGCGCTACGAGGGCGACCGGGAGCTGCAGACGCGGACGATCGCCCCGCGGGTCGCGGCCATCGCCGGCCTCGACACCCTGCTGGTCGACACGAACGCCCTCGTCCCGTCCACCTGGCACCCCATGGGCGGCATGAACATGGGTGACGCCTGCGACCACGAGGGTCGGGTGAAGGGTCAGAAGGGCCTCTACGTCCTCGACGGCGCGCTGCTGCCCGGCTCGGCCGCGGCGTGCAACCCGTCGATGACCATCGCCGCCGTCGCCGAGCGGGCGATGAGCCGCATCGTCCGCGACGACATCGGCAGCATCATCTGAGACGGGGGCTGCTCAGACTGCCGTCTCGCGGATGAGCCGCAGGACGCGCTCGGGGTCGTCGGCCATGGGTACGTGCCCGCTGCCGGGCAGCGGCTCGTGGCGGGCGTACGGCAGGCGCTGCTGCGCGACCTTGGCCTGCGCGTAGGGCAGGATGCGGTCCCGGGTGCCCCAGGCGATGGTCGCGGGGACGGGCACCTGGCTGTCGAAGCGGTAGATCACGCCCTCCTTCGCCGTCCGCTCGAAGGCGGTGGCGTGCTTG
>LUMW01000213.1_pt1 | contig 15933 bp, 10 predicted proteins | sample 729761 | NCBI WGS metagenome assembly LUMW01 (sample SAMN03860302, study PRJNA289734) | marine metagenome | biome: seawater column; feature: ocean; material: water; isolation source: Red Sea water column Station 192 - depth 500m | place: Saudi Arabia: Red Sea | collected 2011-10-15 | depth 500 m
AGCCTATATAGCGGATACCCCCACAAAAAGAACTCAAGGACTCATGTATGTGACTGATTTACCTGAGAACGAAGGAATGTTATTTGTCTTTAGACCGCCGAGATATGTATCAATGTGGATGAAAAACACTGTCATCAGTCTTGATATAGTATTTATAAAGGCTGATGGCACAATTACTCATGTTCATCAAGAGGCAAAGCCTCTCTCTTTGCAGAGCATTCCATCAATTTATAAGGTCAAGTGGGTACTGGAACTAAAGGCAGGTGTTGCAGAAAAATTAAGTTTGAAAGCAGGTGATAAATTGGTTCGAGGGACAACGGATTAAAGCGGACCTTTTCTAAGAATGGTCCACCATCTTGCAATATTGATCAAACTCATCAAAGATGCTGCCACGTAGGTGCAAGCTGCAGCGGTTAATAGTCTTCTGGCATGAACCTCATCCCCTTCCTTGAGAATATTGCCTTCTTCCAGCATCGGCAAAGCTCTACCAAAGCTTGCATTCAATTCGGTCGGCAAGGTAATCAAATGAACCACAGCGCCTAGACCCAGAGTCAACAAGCCACCCAAAAACATCAACAATCCAGGCCCTGGAACTCTGGTTATCAGTGCTATGAATGGCGCTGTCATCAAAATGAGAGCTCCAAACCGTTCTGCAGGTGCCATGGTTTTGACCAGAAGCGTGCGTAATTTTAAAGGCCTGTAACCGGTTGCATGTTGATGCGCATGACCCACTTCATGGGCTGCAATGGTAATGGCTGTTAATGACTTGGAATCGTGTTTATCAGCAGTTAAGCGAACTGCCTTTGCAATGGGGTCGTAATGATCGCCAATCTCAGTGGATTCAATTTTGATGTCTTTTATATTCAGTGCCTTCAACAACTTGCCAGCAAACACAGCACCGGTAAATGGGTAACGATCGTCTGGCTGGCTGTATTTTCTCATGGTCCCTTTAACCCACAAGCTGGGTCCAATCAGAACCAAGAGAATTATGCTAAATATAATCAAGTAAGACATTTATACATCCACAATCCTCAGGGTATCTTTACTGAATTCTTCTTACTTTTATGGTTGAGTTAACACCTTCTACATTGAGATTGTAGGTACCAAAAAAACTTTTTTTAATAATCACTGTTGGATTGTTCATTCTAACGATTAGCAAGCCTTCGCTTGACTGTTGCCATATCTGACCATTCTCCAATTGAAATTTTGTATAGCCTGACCAACCTTTGAATTCCCCAAGGATTCTACTGGTAATTTGGTTTGTCTCATCTTCAACTTGGGCAATTCTTTCATTGCCGAATGTTTCTATACTTTCATCTATTTCCTTAACGCTGCTTGTACCAGATGATTGTTGAGATATAACATCGGTGCTATCATCGGCTACCGATTCATTTCGTGCTACGTCCTCTACTTGATTCCTGTTTCTACGCAATCTAAATTTCTTGCGAGTAGTTTCTGCAGGTTTTGACACGACAGGCTTCTGAGTCAATCTGTCGTAACATTGCAATCGAATGAGGGAAACTTGGATGTTAGAACATTCTTCTATTTGATCCTGCAATGTTTGGGCATGGATTGGTCCACCAATGCAACAGAGAATCAAAAAGATAACTAAGTGTGAAAAATATGTTGTATTTATCATGTAAACAATTCCTTAACCGAAAAGATTGTGAGTGTATGATACTCCGAGTGCAGACGATATCACAACATAGGTTTTATAGTTTAACTAGACACTATTGTGCGTTAAATCTATGAATATTTGTTGTTACAATACAACATTCTGCTGAAATTCATTTAAATCTGAACAATTTTTATAGATTTGGATGGGTTTGCTGTCAATATTTAGCTTGCTTAAGTCATGCAATTCCTTGAAAATGAATTTAGTTTATAGAGAAAGGCTCTGCTGTGCATATATAGTGGGTATTGTGCCTTACTCAGTTTAGTTTAATAACTCTGAAAATCAGGGGGAGAGAGTAATAATGAAAATAAAGCTATTTGGAAAAGCTTTGAGTACCTTTGTCGTTTGTGGAGTTGCAGCTGCGTTGTTCGCAGTTCCTGCATGGTCCCAAGACGAAGACGAAGATGCTGCAGAGCTTGGAACGATTGAAGTAACGGGTTCTCGGTTGAAACAAACCGATATTGAGACCGCAAGTCCAGTTACCATCATATCAAGAGAGCAAATTGCATTGTCAGGTTTCGCAACGGTTGCGGAAGTATTGCAAACAACGCCATACAACTCATTTGGGTCCTTTAGGGAAACCTCTGGGTACGCCAATGGACAAGCAGTTGTTAATAACATTTCATTGCGTGGCTTGGGCTCAGCAAGAACTTTAGTATTGATAGACGGGCGAAGAATTGCTTCAACCGGTGCATCTGGAGGTAGTGCTCAAAACTTAAACCAGATACCTACATCAATAGTGGAACGAGTTGAGATCCTTCGCGACGGTGCATCCGCAATTTACGGTTCTGATGCAATTGCAGGCGTTATCAACATCATAACCCGTAAGGATTTTGATGGCATGGAACTCTCCTTAACATCAGGAAGACCTATTGCTGGCGCGGAATATGTAAGAGCAAACCTCACTGGTGGTATTTCAAACTCCAGAGGAAACATGTACTACACCATTCAGCATTACGGTCGACAACCACAATATTACAACCAAATTGAGTATGCTGCTCATGCCTACAATTACGATTACTTTAGTTCATTCGGCTACCCAGGTTCTGCCTATGTTTATGGTAATGATTTTGGCATTGCAGGTTATTTGGTTGATCCGAGATGTCCTGAAAAACCTGTGGGTGGAGCAGGAGATGATGGAACAAACAGTAGTTCCACCTTCCCCAACTCATACCGATGGGCAGGTGCTGCAGGTGGCAACATGATGGGTAGATGTGGCTATGACTTTGCACAAGACATTATCTCTATACCACGAGTCAAACGAAACGCACTGTTGTTGAAATCAAACTTTGAGCTGACCCCTGATATCGACGCTCATACTGTGTTGATGATTTCTCAAAACGATTCTGATTCCAGATTTGCAGGCACACCAATCACCTCACCATATCCAACAATGTATGGAGACAATCCACACCATCCGTTAAAAGCGTATGGCTATGACTGTGATGCCAATGAATGTGGTACAGCTATTTTGCTTGCACGCTCAGTTCCCAATGGAACACGCGACAACAATGTCATTGAAAACATTCAAGACTTAAGAATGGGTCTTAGTGGGGTATTGGACATTGCTGGTGGCTTGGAATGGGAAGCAAATGTTCAAGTAGTCAATAACGACACTGACAACATGACAGAAAATCTGGTTAACAAAGCACTGTTACAGGCAGATTTAGACGCTGGCACACTTGACTTGTGGAACGTCAATAATACAGGCCTTGATGCAGTTGCTGCACAAATGAGGGGTTTTAATCACACCAAGCTTTACCAAGCTAATTTGAAACGAACTCAGGGTGATATTATTGCCAGACTTGATATTGGAGAATTGCCAGGCGGGCCCGTTGGTATGGTTTTTGGTGTTGAATATGCACATTTGTCTTTTGAACAGATAAACGACCCTGCATCCAATGCATTGATCATCGCTGGTACAGCCGGTGGTGACAACATAGAAGCTGAGAGAGCGCGTAAAACTGCTTTCTTTGAGGTCGGTATGCCAATTTTAGATAACTTAGATGTCAGTGTTGCAGGTCGTTACGACGATTACAGCACCACAGGTATTGGCAGCAATTTCTCACCGCAGATTACACTTGCATACAGGCCTATTGACTGGGTATTACTCAGAGGTACTTATGGTGAGGGTTTCCGTGCAGCGGCTATGGATGAAATGTACGGCAATATGTCAGAAAGTTTCCCTAGCGGTATAGATATCGTTGGTTGTCAAACTGGTGTCTCAGTTTGTACGGCAACCCAATATCGTGCACTCTACGGTGGTAACCCTGATCTAGCACCTGAGGAATCGGAGCACTACACCTTTGGTGCAGTGTTTGCCCCACTCCCAGGCCTAACCTTACAGATAGGGTTTTGGCATACTGAATACGACAACTTGATTACCACATCGAGTATTAACCGTGAATTTGCAGCTGAAGCAGCGGGTCTCATAAACTACGTTTATCGATATGGCCCAGGTGAAGAAGGTCCAGCTGGATCAGTTAGATATATTTCACTGCAATACAACAACTTTGCTGGTGTTGAAGCAGAAGGTTTGGATTTGGATATGACTTACATCATTGACACTGAAAATGCCGGTCGCTTTGACATGGGTATCAGTGCAGCGAAATACACCAAGTATATTGTGCAAACCTATCCTGAAAGCCCTAAAGATGAGTACCAAGGTGAGCTAGGATTGCCAGATCTTAGAATCAACCCTCACGTTTATTGGGGTAAAGGTGATTGGAATGCAGCATTAACCGGTTATTACCTCTCAGGTCAAGACGAGGACTATGGTGGCACTAATTACGCTGTAGGCAGTCACATGGAGTGGAACCTCCAAGTTGGATATCAACTTCCATGGGATGCCAGCATCACAGTTGGTGCTCTTAATATTACCAATGAAGAGCCTGAGCAAAACTCTGACTGGTACGGCTGGGAGCCTTTTGATTTTACCCTTTACAGCACAATGGGCAGAACGGCTTACATCCGATACAGCCAGAATCTCTAATCTGATAGAGATTAAACTAAACAAAAAGAGCGGGCATTTGTCCGCTCTTTTTTTTTGCTAGAAAGAAATTTTTACCGATCAATATCTTGACGTAACTGTGCTGCTAGATCCTTGCCTTTTTTGATTTGCTTCAAGCTCATTCTTTGTTTCAAGGAAAATAATTCTCTCTTTGCATAACCAAGAGCAAATAAACGATTGAATTCTTCATATTTTAAAACAGACTTGCACTGGGGGACTGTTTTGTCCTGATCCTCCCTTTCTTGTTCATAGCGTTTTTGGATATCTTTAAATGCACGATCCTCCATATTGTCAGAGACTAACAACAGCCAGGCATAGGCTTTGACTAAATTTTTTTTCACTCCCTTTGCATCCCTGTAGGACAATCCCATTCCAACTTGCGACGCAAGATGATTCTTCATTGCAGCTTGTTGATAGAGAGCAAAAGCTTGTTCATAGTCTTTTCTAACCCCAACCCCATAACGATACAGTCTTGCCAAGCCATTAATGCCGTCCAGATTTCCTTTCTCTGCAGTTTTTTCATACCAAACTTTGGCCTTTCTGGCATTCTCAGGAACAACCTCGCCAGCCTTGTACATTTCAGCCATCGCCAGCTGAGCCTTGGTGTAATCCTGTTCGGCAGCCAAGCTGATCCAGTTGAATGATTTCTTGTAATTCTTGCGAAAGTCGCCGTGTCTCGTTCTAGAATACAAAAATCCAAGCAAAGTTTGAGCTTCTGGGTCTCCTTGGTTGGCAAAGACAGTGCATGCTTCAATGGCTTCAATACATTGATTGCTCTGAATCAAATCCTTACACCCAGACTGGATATCCATTTCTGCATTTACTGACACACCGGTAATTACCAGGAAGAATACGATCAGATTTCGCAGTGTAGTCATGGGTTAAATGTTAACCAATTTCATGGAAATCAACTAGACCTTTGTTTGTTTTTTAGATAAGGTTTTATCCCTTAACTAAGGAGATTTTATCAGATGAGATACGCTTTAATTCTGTTGATATTTTTCACCAGTAACATGCTTAATGCTGTTGAGAGATTCCCTGTGGACCATTTTTTCAAAGATCCATCCATGCTCGATCCTCAGTTATCTCCGGACGGTAATTATTTGGCTGCACTGTTGCCATACAACATCAATGAAGAAACTCAAAGCGTCTGCAAGAGAAGGACCCAGAATTTTCTCAAAGATCTGGAAAAATATGCTGCAAAAGAGCTGGGCATAAGAAGAGTTGATGTGAGTACATTATCCCCTGAATTCATTCAAGATCTAAAAAGAAAATACGCACAAGCCGAAGAAGGAGTTCACTTCTGTGATCTCAGCAGACGCAACATTGCTGTCATCTGGTTGGCAGACCCAGATCCAAATTGCCAACAAGGCAACTATGCCTATTGCGAAAGATTGCGTGTAACTCAGCTGAGAAGCCAGAATGTTTCTGGTTTTTATTGGGTCAATAATGAAAGAATTGTTTTTGAAACCGGTGGCAATCAACTCAACGCCATGACGGGTTTCGTTGATTCCATTGGTATTTATGCAGTCAATAAAGATGGAACAAGAGCCAAACAACTGGTTGAGCCAACAGATGCAATGACCAACCATAAAATTATCAGCACCATCCCAATACATCGATTGCCAGAGGATCCGGATCATGTATTGGTAATGCGGAACGATCGCAAGCGTTACTATCTGGACGTTTATCGGATGAATGTATACACCGGTAAATTTTTCCGGGTTTTAGCTCAGCCAGGGCCGGTTACAAATTGGGCGGTAGACAACAATGGAGTGGTTAGAATGGCGACCATGCAGGATGAAAATTCCCTCTCTTATGAAACTCAGATTATGTACAGAGACAACGAAGACTCGGAATGGGTAGAAGTTGATCGGTTTGAAGGCATACAAAACGGATGGAATAGCCTTGGATTTACAGAAGACAATGAAAAAATATACGTTACCTCCAACCTAGGCCGTGATACTTATGCTCTGAGTATTTTTGACCCAGCAACGGGAGAACTGGAGGATCTATTTGAGAACGAAGGGACAGACGTCACACGAATAGGTATGACTGAAGATGGGGAAGTAATAACAATTCTCTACAGAGATATAGACACCAAACCTAAACGACATTATGTGAACAGTAAATGGAAAGATATTTTGGAGAATCTTAACACAGCATTCGGTGTTGATTTTATTGGGATTGCATCAATGAGCAAGGATCAACAAAAAATGATTCTGACAATTGGAGATGACAGAAATCCAGGTGATTATTATCTTTATGACAGGAACAAAAATCAGATTGCTTATTTGGGTTCAATAAGACCATGGGTTGACCCGAAGACTATGGCGGAAATGCAACCGATTGAATTCGAAGCCAGGGACGGGGAAACAATACATGGCTTTTTAAGCGTGCCCGTTGACAGTGATGGCAAAAATCTCCCCTTGATTGTTAATCCACACGGTGGACCTTTTGGTGTTCAAGATGTTTGGCGCTACAACGCGGAAACACAGTTTTTTGTCAATAGAGGTTATGCGGTGATGCAAGTCAATTTCAGGGGTTCAGGTGGATATGGCAAACGCCATGAAAGAATTGGCTATAAACGTTGGGGCTTGGAAATGCAGGACGACATCAGCGATGCTGTTAACTGGGCAGTGGAAGAAGGTATTGCCGATAGTGAACATGTGTGCATTTATGGTGCCAGTTATGGCGGTTACGCAACAATGGCTGGCATTACTTTAACCCCTGAGCTTTATCGATGTGCCGTTAACTATGTTGGCGTATGGGATATCAAAATGCTTTATGAACAAAATGGCAGGTGGGTAGAAAGAATGAAGAGATGGTTTCAGAATCATGTGCTTGATCCGAAGGAGGATATAGAACAGCTCAAGAAAACTTCGCCTAATTTTCACATAGATAAAATTAAAGCGCCTTTGCTCATTGTTCACGGCAGACGTGATTACAACGTTCGCGTTGAGCAAGCAGAAACCTTGATGGATGCACTGGATGCAAAAGATATACCCTACGAAGTTCTTATCAAAAAAGAAGAAGGACATGGATTTAGGCTCGAGGAAAATCGAGTTGAGCTGTACACAATTATGGAAGAGTTCTTTGAAAAGAATCTATCTAAACCCTAGCCTACGGGGTGCCTACCTCAGTAATTCCCACACTGCACGATCGGCTTGGGCGATGGCAGCATCCACATAAGCAGAACCCTGAGCATCACTATTGGCAATAGCGATGTTACCGAATGGTTTTCTGCCTATCACATGCGGATAGCGCTCATCATCAAGGCTCCCTGGCATCTCTCCGTCAAAGTACTCAGCATCAAATAAATTGTTGTATTCATAGGAATAGCCATGCGCCCATCGGTTGACGGTGATGGCTGCAACGTCGTCTTCATCAAAGTCTTTGCCAAACATGCCTCTCAGTTGATCAAATAATTTGTCTTCATAATCTTGGTAGGTCATCTTCAGTATGTCGTAACGTCCAAGCCGGTATTGTTCTCTATTGGTATAACCCTGATTGGGTCGCGTAGGTACATGTTGCATCATGAACACCACTGGATCTTCAAAAGTCTGGGGAAATTGATAGTCGCCGAGGCTAACTGGATAATCAACATAAAAGCTATTATAAAAACAATTTGGACACTGTAGCGTATGGACCCCTTTTTTTTCTATCATACGCCAATTCTTCATCGCTACCTGTACCCAAACCAGTGGCACTTTCACATTGTATTTAAGGGCCTCCTTCTGTTGCTCTGGCAGTTGGGGACACAGATCTGGAATGATGCCATTGTTGCAAGCAAGAATGCATTGCTTGGCATGAACTTTGTACAGAGCCCCTTGTTTTACATAAATAATTACGACTCCATCTTTTGTATTGGTGGTCGATACCACAGTGCTGTTCAAGCGGATATTGGTATCTTGTCCCGGCTTATCCAGCATGGAATAGTCTGCTTTAGCAGTAACAATATCTTCCATAGTGTTCCCAGGCATTGAATTCGGAATAAGCCTCCGCACCAGTAATCTTGCAATTGTTGCATTGCCGTCGGGAAAGTGAAAAATATAGGGCTCATTGGATAACTCATTTTTACTCATGTAGTCACGAATACTCTCATCAAAATTCTCAATGTCGTACATGAGATTTTTCTGATCATTTATTTCATCGCTTGAACCATCTTCTTCCGTAAAGCCTAGCCCGGCAAAACCTGGCAATCCGTCACCCCAGCAACCACTAGCAGGAATGGAATCATTACCCACTCCCCAAAGACCCCATAGTAGGCTGTGAAAAAGACCAATCACCTCATCGCCAATTTTGTGGTAGGTCCTTAAATAATCTTCGTAACTCATGTTGTCTAACAAATAATATTTCTCCTCGAGATTCAATTTAGGGAAAAAATCAGTCCGATCTAAAAATAGCCTAATAAATTCTTTTTTGGATTGGTCTGAAATTGGCAACTGGGATGCAACTATTTGAATATTATCAGGTTTTATGGACTCCTTATAAGTAAGATCGTATCTGAAACTAGGTACATTTTTAACGATCCGACTGACTCCATAGGTTGCTTTGTCAAAATAAAAGCCTGTATCAAGTTTTCTGTTCTTGAAGTAATCAAAATCATACGCCGTATAAAATTTTTCAAAATCTATACCAAGGTCGGACAATAATTTTTTTGAAACCTCCTCATAATAGCTTGGTGACTCCACAGATTGACTGCCCCCATAGGCAAGCATCGTTCGGTCATTCACAACAAATTCGTTGCGTTTGGCATGGCCTCCAAAATCATCGTGATTGTCTAGGATAAGGATTTTTGGGACTTTTCCCGTGCGTTCTTTAAAAAAATGAGCGGCTGACAGTCCTGAAATACCACCGCCAACGACAATTAAATCATAACTCTCGCCTAAATCTTCAGCCTCATCAACAAAGCCACTGCCGGTAAATGCAAGCTTATGGGCGTCATTAAAAGAGCCCGGATGATTGCCTCTGATTCCTTTCAATAAAGGAGGATAGTAGTCAGATAAAGGATCCAAAGGGTGCAGCAAGTCAATGGGAGTCAATGTCCCGGCAATGCCTAAGCTTACTCCATTTAGAAAATCACGACGTGAAATACCTTTATGTGCATTTTTTGACCGTTTCATATGCAGTTAATTGATTTGATGTACCGTAACCCCATCGATCATAGTGCGTAAAATACGGACGTCGCCAATTGCATCAACCGGTATACGAAAAAGATTTTGCTCAAGGACAATTAAATCAGCAGCCTTGCCCACTTCAACGGAACCGGTCGTATTTTCCTGATGCATCAAGTATGCTGCATTGATGGTGTAAGCCCTAAGCATCTCGTCCAAATCCATTCTCTCATCTTCATTCAGTACCCCTTGAATCAAATTGTCTGGGTCTTCTCTTCTAACTGCTGTTTCAATTGCAACCAATGGATTCATAGTCGATACAGCCCAATCGCTCCCACCCACAATCATGCCACCAGACTCATGAATACTTCCTATGGGATACATTCGATTGACTCTCTCGGGACCGACTTCAGGCAAGTTAATTTCCGTTATGTAAGGTTCAGGAAAAGCCCAAACCGATTGAAAATTTGCAATAACCCCCAACTCGGAAAATCTTGGAATATCTGCTGGGCTGATGAGTTGCAGATGAGAAATATGGTGGCGATTATCGGTTGGTCCATTCACAGACAGGGCCGTTGCAAAAGCATCCAAACCTGCACGGACGCCTCGGTCTCCAATCGCATGCATATGTATTTGAATGCCCTGTTGATCAAAGCGTGTGACTGCTTCATTCAGCTCTGTTGGTTTCAGATTGAGTTCCCCCATGCTCCCTGAGTCCAAATAAGGCTCAAGCAATGCGGCAGTTTGTCCTTCAAAAACCCCATCAATAAAAATTTTGATGCTGTCCACATTAATTCTTGAGTGTTGGTATCGCTGTCTATTTGCAAATACCTCCTCAAAGCCCTCAGGCCCTTGGGTAAATCCTGTGTGGCCATACTCAAGGCTGGTAATCATTCTCAAATTAAGACCGCCTTTTTCTGCCAGTCTCTTGTATGTTGCCAAATGCTTGTCTCCCACGCTTGCAGCTATGATTGAGGTAATGCCAAAACTGTGTGCCAACTGTTGAGCAAACAACAGCCCGTCATCGTAAATTTCTTCGCTGTCTCTAGGCATAATTTCCTTAACAAGACCCATTGCTGCTGGTTCTCTGAGTGTTCCAGTTGGCTCACCTGTGACTGGATCTTTTTCAATAATGCCCAATTCAGGATTTGGAGTGTCTGCAGTTATTCCTGCCAATTCAAGTGCTTTGGAGTTTGCCCAACCCGAATGACCATCCTCCCCATCTAGGTATATGGGTATTTCCCGACTCACAGCATCCAAAAGCGATTTATGAGCATTACCAGCTGGAAATAAAGCAAGATTGTAACCGGCACCTGCAACCCATCCAGTGCTCATAGTTAAATTACTATTGAGGCATTGCTTGACCTTTTCTTGAATGGCTTCAATGCTTGGAGAACCAAAAACAGGACACTTCAACTGATCAATGCCAGACCAGATTGGATGTGCATGAGCATCATGAAAAGCAGGCAACAACATCTTACCTTCGAGGTCTGTGACCGTTGTTGCATCACCAATGTATTCTGAAATCTCAGAGTTGCCTCCAACTGCAACGACTATTCCGTCTTGAACTGCGACCGCTTCGGCCCAAGGCATGGTTTGATTCATGGTGTAGACGCCTCCATTTACAAATACTTGATCAGCATTTGCTTGTGTAGACTCCACAGCTGCTTCACCGGTTATGCTCAAAAAGCCTGTTATCACCATGCAGGTCAATGCAACCGACGTTTTTTTCATAACCACACTCCTAGTTTGATCTTACCCAATGGTAAATAGGCTTGTGAAAGACATCAATGATTATTGTGGAGATTTAATATCCACCCATTGTCGAGTCATAACCCGATCAATATCTGGGGGTAAGATTTTAGCTAGAAAGAGCTTACGCATCAGTTCTTCCTCAGGATAAATACCAGGGTTATTTAATGAGTCTGCTTTGATCAGAGATTTTGAGGGAATGTTTGCATTGGCAAAATTCACCTTGTTGCTGATTTCAGCAATGACTTCAGGTTTCAAGATGTAATTGAGAAACTTATGGGCATTTCCAGGATTGGGAGCATCCGCTGGTATGGCCAACATATCAAACCACATTAATGTTCCCTCTTTGGGGATTTTGTATTCAATTTGCACACCATTGCCTGATTCACTGGCTCTATCCGCTGCTTGCAGAACGTCCCCAGACCAGGCAAATGCCAAGCAAATATCACCATTGGCAAGATCATTAATGTATTTGGATGAATGGAAGTATTGGATATAAGGGCGTACATTTTTGAACAGTTCTGTCGATTGCTCTTGATAATCTTTGGGGTTTTGTGAATTCGGGTTCAAGCCCAGATAATGCAAAGCTGCTTTAAACATTTCGCTTGGAGCATCTAAAAATGCTACTCCACAGTGCTGAAATTTAGCAATAATCTCAGGGACAAATACCACATCAAGAGTATCCATTGCAAAATCTGCACCCATAATTTCTATCGCCTTTTGTTTGTTGTAACCAATACCTGTTGTGCCCCATAGGTAAGGAATGGAATGAGCATTATCAGGATCAAGATTTTCCAGTAAACTCATCATCTCTGGATCCAGGTTATCGTAGTTATAGAGTGCATCTTTGTTAAGCTTCTGATACACACCGGCTATTATTTGCCTCCCCATAAATTCACTACTGGGGCCAACAATATCGTAACCTGTGTTGCCTGAAAGCAGCTTACCTTCAAGAACCTCATTGCTGTCATAGACATCGTAAGTCACATCGATGCCTGTTTCTTTCTCAAACTCTCTGATGGTAGAATCAGCTATATAATCAGACCAATTATAGACTCTAACTTCTTGTTTTATATTGGTTTCTTCTTCATTGGTACCGCAAGAACTCAGCCCCAATGTAACAACAAAAATTACCAGAAAACCAGTCAGCAGATTCTGTTTGTAGTCAGTTTTTTTCACAGCCTGTCTCGAATTGAATAATAAAGCATCCCTAGGTAAAACCCAGGCCAACGCAATAAAGTTCCGCCTGGGAAAGTTGGTATCTTTATCTTGCTAAAAATATCCAACCGGTCTAGTGTTCCACTGATTGCCTCCGCTATCACTGTCCCTGCCAAAGATGCCAGCGCAATACCATGTCCTGAGAAGCCATGTGCAAAAAATACATTCGGTTCTAGTTTTCCTAAGTGAGACATACGATTCACTGTTACCGCAATTGACCCACCCCACGCATAGTCTATTCTCTTCTGTGTCAATTCTGGATACACCTCAAGCATGGTTTCCCGAACATAATCTTTCAAAGGATGTGGAAACTTTCTTGTGTAATTCTCTCCTCCTCCGAACAACAAGCGATTGTCAGCAGACATTCGAAAATAATGAATATGAAATTTGTTGTCATGGACGCATACATTTTCTCTATTGATATAATCTGCTTCAGATTGCTCAAGAGGCTCTGTAGCCAACATAAAATTATTGACTGGCATAATTTTCCCGGCAATGCGTCGTTCAAGTTTGTCCAAATAAGCATTGCATGCCAAGACGATTTGGTCTGCAACAACTTGGCCATTTTCTGTACTGACTGTTGAGGGTTGGTTCTTTGAATAGTTGATTACCCGTGAATCTTCATAAATATCAACTCCAGCATCCTTGGCAGCCTTAGCGAGTCCCAAGGCATAATTTAATGGGTGTAAATGCATGCCACCCATATCAAGCGTGCCCCCACCTTTAAAAAGCGGGCTGTGTAACATTTCAAAAACTTCTGTTTCACTCAGACAACTAATATGTTCGTAGTTGTAATCGGTGTTTAATTTATCGACATATCTTTTGAAATGATCAGCATCAGCCGGGTTGTCTGAAACCTTCATACTCCCCGGAGTCAAATCACAATCAATCTGATGCTGATCAATTCTATTCCTAACAATTGATTTTGCCTCTTCTGCTGTTGCCCAAAGTTCCTGTGTGAATGATTTCCCATACTCAGACTCTAATTGCAGAACATCTTTGTTGTGACCACTGCCCACATGACCGCCATTTCGCCCTGATGCTCCCCATGCAATTTTATTCGCCTCCAAGAGAGTAACCTTGTAGCCTCTTTCTGCTAAATTAACTGCTGAAAGCAATCCAGTAAAACCTCCACCAATGATACAAACATCAGCTTTAACTGACTCGGTGAGCTGCGGATAGGATATTAAATCTTTTGCAGTAGCAAGGTAATAAGAGTCTGGGTGATCAGAAATTGACTGCATATGCTAATCACTCAACATACAGATTAGATTGTCTTTACAGCAGCCGCAGTAGCATCGAGTGTTGAAATCGCTTTAGCAATCAGTTCATCAATCTGTTCGTGGGTAATAATTAAAGGAGGAGCTATAATCATGGTGTCACCAACTGCTCGCATTACCAGGCCATTTTCTATTGCCAAATCTCGACAAAGTGAGCCCACATTGTGTTCAGCAGGAAATTTTTTTCCTGTTTTTTTGTCTTTGCACAGCTCTAATGCAGCTACCAATCCTTTTATTCTTGCTTCACCAACTAGTGGATGATCGCTCAAGCTTTGCCATCGTTTTGCCAAATAAGGTGCTGTATCATCTTTCACCGTTTCAATCACGTTATCTTCAGCCAATGCTTTTATATTAGCGATTGCAACCGCACAAGAAACAGGATGTCCCGAGTAGGTAAATCCATGGACAAATTCTCCGCCTTTTTCAATGAGGATATCTGCAACCTTATCGTTGACCAATACTCCCCCCAACGGAAGGTATCCTGAAGTTACCCCTTTGGCAAAGGGGATTAGATCCGGTTTAATTTTATACGTGGTACTGCCAAACCATTCACATAAACGGCCAAAACCTGTAATGACTTCATCAGCAACCAGAAGAATTTCGTTCTCATCGCAGATTCTTTGGATTGCAGGCCAGTAGGTTTCCGGCGGAATAATCACCCCTCCAGCACCTTGGATAGGTTCAGCAATGAAGGCTGCAATTTTATCAATGCCATGGTGATGAATGGCTTTTTCTAATTCCTCAGCAATGGCTAGTCCAAATGTGTTTGGGTCCTGATCTCGGCCTTCCTGAAACCAATACGGTTGTGCAATGTGGACAATGTTGGGAATCGGCATCCCTGCTCCTTGAGCGTGCATTGCCTCCATACCACCAAGGCTTGCAGCAGCAATTGTGCTGCCATGGTAGGCATTCTTCCGAGCAATAATAATTTGTTTTTCTGGCTTATCTTGAAGTTGCCAGAATCTTCTAACCATCCTAATCACTGTATCGTTAGCTTCAGATCCAGAACCAGTGTAAAAAACACGACTAAACCCATTAGGAGAAATATTGCTCAAAATTTCACCCAGCTCTATTGCAGGAGGATGCGCACATTGGAAAAAGCTATTGTAATAGGGTAATTCCTGCATTTGTTGATGGGCAGCTTCAATTAATTCAGCACGACCATAACCCAGATTCACACACCACAAACCTGACATGGAGTCCAGAATTTGGTGTCCCTCAGTGTCCCATATGTAAATACCCTTGCCTTTGGTGAACACTCGGCTACCCTTCTTAGATAACTGACCGTGATCTGTAAACGGATGTAAATAATGACTACTATCCAAGTCCTGCCAATGCTGCTGTTTCTTAGTCATATCTAAACACTCAATAATAAATATTCACGTTCCCAAGGACTGATAACTTCAAAGTATTTATGGTACTCGAATTTTTTAATGGCTAAGTAAATTTGTAAAAATCTTTCGCCCATCATCATTTCCATTGCTTCGCTTTTTTCCAGTAATTCAATGCCACTTGTTAGGTTTTTAGGTAGTTTAAAAGGTAAATTATAAGCATTAGAATCCTCAGATGCAGTCGGTTGAATCTTCTCTTGCATACCTAAATAGCCACATGCCAAAGAAGCAGATATCGATAGATAAGGATTGACATCTGCGCCTGCAATTCTATTTTCAATTCTACGATTCTCAGGTGCAGACGAAGGTACCCTGAGCCCTGTTGTTCTATTGTCATAACCCCACTGCAAATTAATGGGTGCATTTTGCCAACGGGTAAAACGTCGGTACGAATTAACATAAGGTGCATTGAAAAGTATTGATTCAGGTATATATGTTTGCAAACCACCGATAAAAAATTTAAACAACTCGGTTTCTTCGCCGTCAGCAG
>LUMW01000629.1_pt1 | contig 15915 bp, 12 predicted proteins | sample 729761 | NCBI WGS metagenome assembly LUMW01 (sample SAMN03860302, study PRJNA289734) | marine metagenome | biome: seawater column; feature: ocean; material: water; isolation source: Red Sea water column Station 192 - depth 500m | place: Saudi Arabia: Red Sea | collected 2011-10-15 | depth 500 m
GGTCAGGCGGTGGCGCCCGTGGCTGCCATCAGGACCAGCACCATGACGTAGCAGGACAGGAGGATTCCCGACTCACCCCGGGAGATCTGTCCACCGCTCCTCATGAAGATCCACACCAGCCAGCACATCGCGAACATGGCGGCCAGGGCCTGGATCGGGACGCTGGCGGCCTCGTCGAACGGCCGGGACCCGTTGGCCAGGAAGACCGCTGCGCCTACCAGAAGCGAGTTGAAGAGGTTGGAGCCCAGCAGGTTGCCGACGATCAGGCCCGACTCGTTGCGTCGGGCGGCCGCCAGGACCGTCACCAGCTCGGGAAGCGAGGTCCCCAACGCCACCAGGGCGAAGCCCACGAAGCCTCCCGTCCACCCCAGGTCCTCAGCGATGCCCGTAGCCGACCAGACCACCAGCCAAGCGAACCCGACGGTCCCGGCCAGCCCGAGGATACTCCAGACCCACGGGGCCGACCCCTCGGCGGTGTCCGGCGCCGGCGCGCCGCCGAAGCGCTCGCCCAGCCGGAGCACCAGCCACAGGGAGCCACCGGCGAGCACGACCAGCAGGACACCCCACAAACGCGACGGGGCATCCAGCCAGACGATCAGGAAGAAAACCGTCACACCGCCCGCCGAGAGCACCGCCTGGCGGCTCACCTCCTTCTCGAGGACGATCCGCCCGAAGACCAACACCGGCACCGCCAGCACCAGGGTCAGGTTGGCGAAGTTGGAGCCGACGATGTTGCCCACCGCCAGGGCGGTGCCCTCGGCACCCTCTGTGAGGGTCGCCAGGGTCGAGACCACCAGTTCCGGGGCGCTCGTCCCGAAGCCGATGATGAGGGCGCCGGTCACCACCGTCGAGACCTGCAGCCGGGCGGCCACCTGGGCGGCGCCCAGCACGAACCGGTCGGCGGCGAGGGTCAGCCCCGCCAAGCCGACCGCCAACAGCAGCATGTTCACCAGCACGGTGCGACGCTACCGGTGCCCCGGCGCCCGGGCTAGAGGCCCTGCTCGGTGAGGTTCTCGAGGTGGTCGGGCTCGACGAGCACCTCGCGTGCCTTCGAGCCCGTGGAGGGGCCGACCACACCGGCCTCCTCGAGCAGGTCCATGAGTCGGCCCGCCCGGGCGAACCCGACCCGCAGCTTGCGCTGCAGCATCGAGGTGGAGCCCAGCTGGCTGGACACCACCAGGCGGCGGGCCTCCTCGAAGAGCTCGTCGTCGCTGGAGGGGCCGTCCCCGGTGCGCGCCGGCTCGGCGGTGATGTCATCGAGCGGCGACGGGGAGGGTGCCGGTGCCGGGGCGTCGGACGCCCTGGAGGTGCCGTCGCCCTCGCCCACGAACCCGCCGGCGGCGGTGCTGTCGACCACCGGCGTCTCGTCGGTGGCCTCGTCGGCCGATTCGGGCCCGGTGCCGCCGGTCCCGCGGATCGACCGGGCCTGCTTGCGCCAGGCCGTCACCACCTGGCGGACCTCGTCCTCTCCCACCCAGGCGCCCTGGATGCGCTGTGGCGCACTCGAGCTGGGCCCCAGCAGGAGCATGTCGCCCTTGCCGACCAGCCGTTCGGCGCCGGGCTGGTCGAGGATGACCCGGCTGTCGGCGAGGCTCGACACCGCGAACGCCAGGCGGGCCGGGATGTTGGCCTTGATGACGCCGGTGATCACGTTGACCGATGGGCGCTGGGTGGCGACCACCAGGTGGATGCCGACCGCCCGGGCCATCTGGGCGATGCGGCAGATCGAGTCCTCGACGTCGCGGGCGGCCACCATCATGAGGTCGGAGAGCTCGTCGACCACGATGAGGATGAACCGCATCCGCTCGTAGCGGGTGGGCTCGCCATCCTCGTCGGTGAGGCCCAGCGGCGCCTCGAGGTCGCCCCGGTCGTAGGCGGCGTTGTAGCCCGTGATGTCGCGGAAGCCGCACTCGGAGAGGATGTCGTAGCGGCGCTCCATCTCCTTGACCGCCCAGTGGAGGGCGTTGGCGGCCTTCTTGGGGTCGGTGACCGGCGCGGTCAGCAGGTGCGGAACGCCCTCGTACTGCCCCATCTCGACGCGCTTCGGGTCGATCAGGATCATCCGCACCTGGTCGGGCGTGGACCGCACGAGGATCGACGTGACGAGGGCGTTGATGCACGACGACTTGCCGGCCCCCGTGGCGCCGGCGATGAGGATGTGCGGCATCATGGCCAGGTTGAGCATCACCGGCCGCCCGTTGATGTCGCGGCCGATGGCGGCCTCGAGCGGATGGGTGGCCTTCGCCGCCTCGGTCGAGCCCAGGATGTCGCCCAACGCCACGGTCTCGCGCTCCTCGTTGGGGACCTCGATGCCGATCGCCCGCTGCCCGGGGATCGGGGCGAGGATCCGCACGTCGGCCGCCGCCAGCTCGTAGGCGATGTCCTTGGCGAGGTTCGTGATCCGGGCCACCTTGACGCCCTCCGCCACCTGGAGGGCGTAGCGGGTGACGGTGGGGCCGACGGTCATGTCGACCAGCCGGGTCTCGACGCCGTGGGCGTTGAGGGCATCGACCAGCCGCTGGCCCCGCGACTCGACCGCCCTGGCGTCGACGTCGTGGGTCGCCGAGCGGGCCAGCCCCTTGGCGGTCGGCAGGGTCCAGGACGAACCGGCGGTCGCCGGACCCAGTTCGATGGTGAGCTGCTCGCCGGTGGCGGGGTCGACGGCGGCGGCCTTCTTCCTGCGCCGCCGCTTCGGCACCGACTCCTCCGCAGGCGCCGGATCGCCTTCTTCCTGCGCGGCCTCGGGGGCCGGCTCCGGCTCCGGCTCCGGCTCCAGCTCGGGCAGAGGCGCCGGCGCAGGTGCGTGGAAAACCGGTGCGTCGGGGTCGCCGGGCGGGGTCATCAGGTTGCCAAGGCCGTCGCGGAACGCCCGTCCGACCGGCCGCAGGCCGCGCACGGTGCCCGCCGCTGCCTGCCGGACCGTGGTGCGGGTGACCACGGCGAGGCCCACCAGCACCAGGCCGACGAGCAGGAGCACCGCACCCCAGGTGGCCACGGCGGCGTCCAGACCGCCGCCGACGCCGAGACCCAGCAGGCCGCCGGCGCCACCGAGGGCGTCGGCCCCGTCGTCGATGCCCGGCGTGCCACGCCCGAGGTGGAAGAGTCCGGTGAGCCCGGCGAGGAACAACACGCCACCAACGGGCATCCGCCTGGTGATCTCGCCGAACTCGTGGCGCTCGCGGAACATGGCAAAGCCCAGCAGGACCATGGCCACCGGGAGCACCAGCTTGGTGAGCCCCACCGTCCAGCTGGCGGCGTCGTCGACGACCCGCCCGACGATGCCCGCCCGGTCGAAGTAGATGGAGAGGCCGGCCAGGAGGCCTCCCAGCAGGAGGCACAGGCCCAGCAACTCGCTGCCGCGGTCGGCGAAGGCGGCCCGCAGCATCCGCCGGGTCAGCGGCTCGGTGCCGGAACGCTCCCGGGGGGTGTCGGCACGGGTCGTCGCGCCCTTCGTCCTGCCCGCTCCCCTGGTGGGTGCGGTGCGCTTGGCGGAACGCCCGGTGGACGGGCGCGCGGACTTGCTGCTCATCGTGGTGCCAACGTACCACCGGGGGGTGCCCGGATCGGGGTGCCCCCGCCCGCGTCGCGGCAGGTCAGCGGCCCTTTCGGCGGCGAGCGTTCCCGGACTTGCCTGCCTTGCCCGCCTTGCCGGATCGGCGATCGCCCCGGTTGCCGCCCGCGTCCCGGTTGCCGCCGGGCCGGCCCCGCACCTCCACCACCGGGACCAGGGCCGGCCGCCGTCCGGTCCCCGACGACACCAGCTTCCCGGTTGCCCGACGGGTGCGCCGCGTCAACTCCTCGGCGTCGTGCACACCCTCGGCCAGGGCCGCCTCGACCGCCTCCCGGACCGCGCCGGCCACGTCGGCCCCCCACCGGTCGCGCTCGGTGGCGTCCACCCAGCCCCGGCTCTCCACCAGTGGCGGCTCGGCCAGCCGCTCCCGCCCGAGGTCGACGACCACCCGGACCAGCACGAACCCCTCACCCGACAGCGAGCGCCGCTCCTCGACGAGGTCCTCCCCCACCGGGCGACCCCGCTCGTCGACCATCACGTACTCGTCCGAGACCCGGCCGGCGAGCTCCAGCCCGTCGTCGGTGAGGCGCACCTGATCGCCGTCGGTACAGCGCAGCACCCGGTCGGGCGCCATCCCCCGCTCCAGCGCCAACTCGTGGTGGGCGACCAGGTGGGCGTACTCGCCGTGCACCGGGATGAACAGCTCCGGGTCGGCCGCCTCGTGCAGCTCCCGCAACTCCTCCCGCTTGCCGTGGCCGGTGGTGTGCACGCCCAACTGGCCACTGTGCACGAGCTTGGCGCCCCGGCGGGCCAGGGCGTTGTGGAGCCGCGACACCGCCGCCTCGTTGCCCGGGATCGGGTGTGACGAGAACACGATGGTGTCGTCCTCGCCGACCGTCAGGAACCGGTGGCGGCCCTGTGCCATCTGGTTGAGTGCGGCCCGCGGCTCGCCCTGGGGGCCGGGGCAGACCACGCAGGTGCGGGCGGGATCGAGGTCGTCGAGGTCGTCGGCGGTGGCCAGCATCCGGTCGTCGATGCGCAGCAGGCCCAGCTGGCGGGCGAGGGTCACGTTGCGGACCATCGACGGGCCCAGCACCACGAGCGTTCGGCCGGTCCCTGCGGCGGCGGCGGCCACCTGCTGGATGCGGTGCACGTGGCTGGAGAAGGCGCCCACGACGATCCGCCGGCCCTCGTGCTCGGCGAACACCTGCTCCAGTACGCAGGTCGGTGACCCGCCCGTCGACCGGCGTCGGGTCCAGCTTGAAGTCGCTGGAGTGCAGGATCCGGCCCTGGGGCGTCCCGAAGATCGTCATCAGGCCCTGGGGCGTGGAGTGGGTGACCGGCAGGAACTCGCAGTCGAAGGGGCCGATCCGTCGACGGTCGTGGTCGGCCAGGGTCACGAGTTCCGGACGGGGCAGGCCGGCGAACTCCAACTTTCCGGCCACCATCCCGAGCGTGAACGCCGACCCGTAGATCGGCATCTCGACGTGGCGAAGCAGGTACGGCAGGCCGCCGATGTGGTCCTCGTGGGCGTGGGTGACGAGGCAGGCCTCGATCCGGTCGGCCCGCTCGAGCAGCCAGGAGAAGTCCGGCAGGACGGCGTCGACGCCCGGCAGGTCGTCGGGGAAGAGCTGCCCGCAGTCGAGGAGGACGATGCGTCCCTCGCACTCGAGGGCGGCGCAGTTGCGGCCGATCTCCCCCAGGCCGCCCAGGAACGTGAGGTTGACGGATGCGGCCACGGGCGTCCCGGTCGGAGGAGCGCTCAGCCGCGGCCGAGGTCGGCCAGCACCCGCCGGGCCTCGTCCTGGAGGTGGTCCGGCTCGGGCCCCATCGGCAGGCGGCAGTCGCCGCCCGGCAGGCCCAGCACCTTCATCATGGCCTTGCTCGGCACCGGATTGGGCCGCAGGTCGCCCGACTCGAAGTCGTACGACGGGATCAGGCGGCGGTTGAGTTCGCGGGCGGCCTCGTGGTCGCCGGCGAAGAAGGCGTCGAACATGGCGACCGTCTCGGGCGTGGCCCAGTGGGTGGCCACGCTGATGGTGCCCACCGCCCCGACCGCCAGCAGCGCCAGGGTGAGGGCGTCCTCGCCGCTGTAGACCTCGAAGCCTTCGGGGGCGGCGCCGACCAGGCGGGTCGTCTCGGCAACGTCGCCCGCCGCGTCCTTGACGCCGACGATGGTCTCGACCTCGTCGGCGAGGCGCAGCAGCGTGCCGGTCTCGATCTTGCGGCCCGACCGGGGCGGGATGTCGTAGAGGATGACCGGCAGGTCGGAGGCCTCGGCAACGGCGGTGAAGTGGTCGACCAGCCCGGCCTGCGACGGGCGGTTGTAGTAGGGGGTGACGGTGAGGATCCCGTCGGCACCCACCTCGGCACATCGCTCCGTGTTGCGGACCGCTGACCTCGTGTCGTTGCTTCCGGCGCCGGCGACGACCGGCACGTCGACGGCCCCGACCACGGCCTCGACGAGGGCGACCTGTTCGTCCTGGGTGAGGGTCGGTGACTCGCCGGTGGTGCCGGCCAGCACCAGGCCGTCGTTGCCCTGCTCGACCAGCCAGCGGGCCAGTTCGACCGCCCCCTCGAGGTCGAGCGACCCGTCCTCGGCGAACGGCGTGATCATGGCGGTCAGCACCCGCCCGAACCGGGGTTGCGTCATCACGTGGACTCTCCCTCCCTCGCCCGCTCGATGCCGAGCGTAGCCAGCAGGTTCTCGTGCAGTTCGAACCACACCGTGTGGTACGAGTCGATCATCGGCTTGGTGAACCACTCGACCTCGCCGGCTCGGGACCGTAGCCGTCGAACCGCTCGAGCAGGCCGGCCAATTCGGCGCAGACGGGCTGGACGACCGCGTCGGCCTCCCCGAGCCGGGCGATGACGGCAGCGTCGTGGTCCGGATCGGCATGGTCGTTGACCACCTGCTCGTCGTCGACCGTGCGCAACTGCCAGTCGGTGCACAGGGCGAGGAACCCCTGGTTGACCTCGAGGAAGCGCCGGTACAGGCCATCGACGGCGCTGCGGGCGCCGGCGGCGTCGAGCTCGGCGGCGACCAGCGCCTCGCCGTGCGTGCGTCCCTCAGGGGTGAGCATCCAGCCGGCCATGCGCCCGTCGCGGCGGCGGACGTACCCCGCTTCCTCGAGTGCGCCCAGGCGGGCCGCCAGGTCGGTCCCGTCGAGGCCCAGGGCGTCGGCCAACTCGGGCGTGTCGGCGAAGCCCCGCACCCGGAGCCCGTGGACGGCGCGCAGGTCCGGATCGTTCGTGACAGGCATGTCGGCCTCGGGCTCCCGCCGTGCCAGGCGCACCAGCACCAGCGGATAGCCGACCAGCCCGATCGTGGTGAAGACGAACCACTGCACGGCGTAGGAGAGGTGCGGGCCCTCGCCCAGGTCCGGCGCCGGCAGGGCGTACGGCACGTCGCCCAGCGGCTCGGCGTCGAGGTGCACCGGTGGGAGCAACGTGTCCCACCGAGCCGAGAGGTCGGCGGCGTCGACCCGCTCGACCTCGTCACCGTGGCCGCCCCGGGAGGTCCCCGACGCCCGCAGCAGCCCCTCCACCTCGACCTCGCCCACGGGCGGGGCCCAGGTGTCGGCGACGCCCTCCAGGTAGAGCCGTCGGGGCACGAAGCCCCGGTTGACGGCCAGGTCGCCGGAGTCGGTGGCGAGGAGCGTCACGACGTGCACGCCGGGCAGGCCGTCGCTGGACCGGTTCACGACGTAGACCTGCCGGGTCGGGTCGAACGTCCCGGTGACCAAGGCCGCCCGGAACTCGAGGTCGTCGAACGACGACCGCACGCCAGGCTCGAAGGCGAGCGGCTTGAGGTCGGCTCGGGCCTCGACGAGTGCGTTGTGGGCCTGGCGCTGGTCGAGGCGCCGCAGCTGCCAGAGGCCCAGGTTCACCGTGGCGACCAGCAGGGCCACGATCGTCAGATGGGAGGCCACCCACCACGGCCGCAACAGCCGTCGCGCCCCGGGCCAGGCGCTCACGCTGCGACTCAGAGGCCGAGCAGCGCGTCGAGGCCGACGGCGCAGCCCGTGCCGTCGACGCCCCGAGCCGCCAGCACCACGCCGGGCATGAAGGAGTCCCGGTCGATCGAGTCGTGGCGGATCGTCAGCGTCTGGCCGGTCGTTCCCAGCACGATCTCCTGGTGGGCGACCATGCCCCGCATCCGCACGGCGTGGAGGCGGATGCCGGCGGGTCCGGCGCCGCCCCGTGCCCCGGGCACGACCTCTCGCTCGGTGGGGTCCTCGGCCCAGTCGGGCGACGCCGCGGCCATGCGCTCGGCGGTGGCCAGGGCAGTCCCCGAGGGGGCGTCGACCTTGCCGTCGTGGTGCAGTTCGATGACCTCGGCGGTGTCGAACCAGGGCGCCGCCATTTCGGCGAAGCGCTGCATCAGCACCGCCCCGATGGCGAAGTTGGGGACGATCAGGCAGGCGCTGGACGTGAAGGCGGCGTCGAGCGCCGCCCGGTCGTCGTCGCCGAGGCCGCTGGTGCCGACCACGGCGTGCACGCCGGCGGCAGCCAGCACGGGCAGGTTGGCGCGTGCGGCGTCGGCCACCGTGAAGTCGACGACCACGTCGACGCCGGCGGCCACGACCGCCTCGACGCCATCGAGCACCGTGCAGCCGGCGACCTCGTCGCCGACCGCCATCGGATCGGCCACTGCCACCAGGTCGAGGTCGGGGGCCGCCGCCACGGCGTCGCAGGTGGTGCGGCCCATGCGCCCGGCGGCGCCCAGCACGCCGACGCGGCGCGCGACCGTGCCGTCGGGGGTGTCCATGGCGGCGAGGCTAGCGCCCGGCCGTGGCGCGGCCGGGGCGGATTCGGTGCAGTCGTCGGGCCGTGTCAGGCACCCGGACCGACGACCGCCACGGTGGCGTCCGGGGCCAGCACCTCGGCGAGCACCGCGTTGACCTCGTCGAGGCGGATCGCCCGGAGGCGCTCGACGAACTCCTCCAGCGGTTCGACCCGCCCGTACAGGCTCTGGCCGTTGCCGAGCCTCGTCATGCGGCTGCCCGAGTCCTCGAGGCCCAGCAGGCGTGCGCCCTCGAAGCCCCGGCGTGCGATCTCGAGCTCGTCGGCGGTGATGCCGTCGGCGGCCACCTCGGCCACCTCGGCCTCGACCACCCGACGCAGCTCGCCAGCCCGGTCCGGGTCGGTGGCGGCGTGGACGGTCAGGGCGCCGGCGTCGCCGTACAGGTGCGGGCCGGCGAACACGTTGTAGGCGAGTCCCCGATCCTCGCGGACGGCCTGGAAGAGCCGGCTGGACAGGCCACCGCCCAGCACGTGGGAGCCCAGCGCCAGGGCGCGCCGGCGGGGATCGTGGCGGTCGAGCGAGCGCCACCCCCACGCCACATGCACGGCCTCGGTCGGTCGGCGCAGCGTGCGGCCCTCCGTGGGCAGCCGGTCGGGCGGCGTGCGCACCGGTGCCTCGCCGCCACCACGGTCGGCGAATGCCGCGGCGACCCGTTCGACCAGGCGATCGTGGTCCACGGCGCCGGCCGCCGCCAGCACCAGGTTGGGCGCCCGGTACCAACGGTCGTGGAAGGCGGCGATCGACCTGCGGTCGAGCGCCTCGACGGTCTCCCGGGTGCCGAGGACCTCCCGGCCCAGGGCGTGGCCCGGGAACAGCGCCTCCTCGAGCAGCGTGGCCGCCACGTCGCCCGGATCGTCCTCCTGGAGGTTGAGCTCCTCGAGGATCACGCGGCGCTCGGTCTCGACGTCTTCGGGGCGCAACGCCGGGTCGCAGAGGACGTCGCCCAGCAGGTCGACGGCGAGGTCCTGGCCGTCGGCCGGGAGGCGGGCGTAGAAGGCCGTGAACTCCTTGCCGGTCGCCGCGTTCATCTCGCCACCGGAGGCGTCGACCAGCTCGGCGATGGCACGGGCGGACCGCCGCTCGGTCCCCTTGAAGAGCAGATGCTCGAGGAAGTGCGACGCCCCGGACGCCCGGTCGGGCTCGTCCCGGCTGCCGACGCCGACCCAGACGCCCACCGAGACGGAGTGCGCCCCCGCCCAGTGCTCGGAGACGACGGTCGGGCCGTCGTCGACGAAGGTCGTCTCGACCGTGGACGCGGGTTGTCCCGCGTCCACGGCCGCGACGTTCGGGCCCGTCGTCCGGGCCCCGTCGGTCAAGGCGCTCAGCGTCCCCGGCGGCGGCCGCCGCCACCGCCACCGCGGTTGGGGGCGGGTTTGCCGAGGTCGCCGTGCACGTTCTCGAGCTCCGAGGCGAAGGCGTCCTCGAAGCTGGCCTCGACGACGACCACGTCGTCGTCGGCGTTGCCGTTCTCCTCGGCGACCGGGGCCTCCTCGGCGACCGGGGCCTCCTCGTCAGCGGCGTCGTCGGCCGGGGCGGCGGGCGCCTCGTCGGCGACCGGCGCCTCCTCGGCGGCGGGCTTCTCATCGCGCTGCGGGGCGTCGCCGGCAGGCTTGAGCGAGATCTTGCCGTTCGGGTCGACGTCCTCGACCACCACGTCGATCTCCTGACCCAACTCGAGCACGTCCTCGACCTTGTCGATGCGCTTGCCGCCACCGAGCTTCGAGATGTGCACGAGGCCGTCACGGCCCGGGAGGATGTTCACGAACGCCCCGAACTTGGTGATGTTGACCACCTTGCCGGCGTACCGGGCACCCACCTCGGCGGTGGGCGGGTCGACGATCAGCATGATCTGGCGCTTGGCCTCCTCGACCTTGGCCCGGTCGGGCGAGGCGACCGCCACGACGCCGACCATGCCGTCGTCGTCGACGCTGATGTCGGCGCCGGTCTCGGCCTGGATCGTGTTGATCATCTTGCCCTTCGGGCCGATGACCTCGCCGATCTTCTCGACCGGGATCTCGAAGCTCTCGATCTTCGGGGCGTGCTCGCCGACGTCGGGCCGCGGCTCGGCGATGGCACCGGCCATGACCTCGAGGATCGCCAGGCGGGCCTCCTTGGCCTGGTTCAGCGCACCGGCCAGGACGTCGGCGGGGATGCCGTCGATCTTGGTGTCGAGCTGCAGGGCGGTCACGAAGTCGGACGTGCCGGCCACCTTGAAGTCCATGTCGCCGAAGGCGTCCTCGGCACCGAGGATGTCGGTCAGCGTCACGTACTGGCCCTCGTGGAGCACGAGGCCCATGGCGATGCCGGCCACCGGCGCCTTGATCGGCACGCCGGCGTCCATGAGCGACAGGGTCGACGAGCAGACCGAGCCCATCGAGGTCGAGCCGTTCGACGACAGCACCTCGGAGACGAGGCGCAGCGTGTACGGGAACTCCTCGAAGCTCGGCACCACCGGGTACACGGCCCGCTCGGCGAGGGCGCCGTGGCCGATCTCGCGGCGCTTCGGGCCCCGCATGAAGCCCGTCTCGCCCGTCGAGAACGGCGGGAAGTTGTAGTGGTGCATGTAGCGCTTGCGGTCGATCGGGTCGATGCCGTCGATCATCTGGTCCATGCGGCCGGTGCCCAGGGTCGTGAAGTTGAGCACCTGGGTCTCGCCGCGCTGGAACAGGCCCGAGCCGTGGGCGGTCGGGATGACCCCGACGTCCGACGACAGCGGACGGAGGTCGGCCGGCCCGCGGCCGTCGATGCGGACGCCCTCGGACACGATCCGCTGGCGGACCGCCGACTTGGTGACCGAGCGGACGGCGGCGCCGATCTGGCGGTCGGCGTCCTCGACGTCGGCGAACTGCGGCGCCAACTCCTCGAGCAGGGCGGCCTTGACGGCCGACTCGGCCTCGCCCCGCTCCGACTTGTCGGCGATGGCCTGCGTCTCGGCGATGCGCTCACGGCCGGCGGCGTCGACGGCGGCGAGGATCTCGTCGCTGTAGTCGGCCGACACCGTGTAGTCCATGGTCGCGGGAGCCCCGACGGCGGCCACCAGCTCCATCTGGAGCTCGACGACCTCGCGGATGAACTGCTTGGAGAACTCCAGGCCGTCGGCCAGCACGGCCTCGTCGACCTTGGGCGCACCGGCCTCGTAGACCTCCCAGGTGGCCTCCGTGCCGCCGGCCTCGACCATCATCACGGCGACGTCGCCGTCGTCGAGCAGGCGGCCGGCCACGACCATCTCGAACGCCGAGTCGGCGCCCTCCTCGTAGGTCGGGTGGGCGACCCACTCGCCGGCAGCCGACCAGGCGATGCGCACGGCGCCGACGGGGCCGTCGAACGGGATGCCCGACAGCATCAGGGCCGCCGAGGCGCCGTTGAGGGCCAGGACGTCGTGGGGGTTCTCCATGTCGGCGCCCATGACGGTGCCGACGATGTGGACCTCGTTGCGGAACCCGTCCGGGAACATCGGCCGCAGCGGGCGGTCGATGAGGCGGCAGGTCAGGATCGCCGACTCGGGCGCACGGCCCTCACGACGGAAGAACGAGCCGGGGATCTTGCCCGCGGCGTACATGCGCTCCTCGATGTCGACCGTCAGCGGGAAGAAGTCCGCCCCCGGTCGTGGCGACTTGGCGCCGGTGGCCGTCACGAGGACGGTCGAGTTGCCGAGCTGTGCAAGCACGGCACCGCCGGCCAGGCCGGCGAGGCGACCAGTCTCGAACGAGATGGTCTTGTCGGTCCCGCTGAAAGTGTGCGAGACGCTCTGGGGATTGCTCATGAAGTGGTTTCCTTGGGTTGGTGTGGCCCCGGGGGTCCCTCCCCCGTGGCGAACCGACGATGCTGGGCGCCCGCCGGCCTCCAGTTCCCAGTCGGATACCTCCCGACCCGCGCAGGCCCCCGGAATCCCGGTGGGCGCGCGGCCGAGCGGCACGCAACTGGCACTGACGGCCGCCGGTAATCCGGCGTCGTCGATCAGGTTGTCGGTGAACCCGCGATCCGCGGTTCGGCCCCGACGCGATCCGGACGGCCCGGAGGCCGTCCGATGCGAATGCCTGCTAGCGCCGCAGCCCCAGCTTGGCGATGATCCCCCGATAGCGCTCGACGTCATTGTCCATGACGTAGTCGAGCAGCCGCCGCCGCTGGCCGACGAGCATCAGCAGGCCCCGCCGGCTGTGATGGTCCTTCTTGTGGACCTTCAGGTGCTCGGTGAGGTGGTTGATGCGGTCGCTGAGCAGAGCGATCTGCACTTCGGGAGAACCGGTGTCGGTCTCGTGCAGACGGTGCTCGACGATCGTGTCGGCCTTGGGCGGCAGGTTGGTCGGCATGGGATTCCTCGGGTGTCGGACCCGGCCTCCTGGGACGCTGTGCGCCACCGGAAGCCATACGGCGGGCCGGAGGGTTCCTGTCCGACCCGAACGACCCGGTCGGGTCGTCCTCGGGGAGAAAGGCTAGCGGTGGAACCCCGGACGCCCACCTGGTCGGGTTCCCATACGGCCGGGACGAGGCAGCCGTCCGGATGACCCGGTCACGCCTGCGTACGCTCTCCCCATGGAGCCTGCCATCCACCCGCCCGGCCGCCTCACCCACCTGGCACTGCCCTGCGGGGACCTGGACGCCTCGGCGGCCTGGTACGAGGCGCACACGCCGCTGCGGGTCGTGCACCGCCGAACGGACCCCGACGGGCAGGTGGCGTGGATCGCCGAGCCCGAGCGGCCCGGCACCCCGTTCGTGCTGGTGCTGCTCGGCCCCCTCGAGGCGGATGCCGGTGCGCTGCCGCAGGCCACGCTGGCGCCGTTCGCCCACCTCGGGATCGAGCTCGACAGCCGGAGGGCCGTCGACGAGGTCGCTGCCCGTGGGCGGGCCGCCGGCTGCCTCGCCTGGGAGCCCCAGGACCTGCCGGCACCCGTGGGCTACATCTGCGCCCTCGCCGACCCCGACGGCAATCTGGTGGAGTTCTCGCACGGCCAGGATGTGGCGGCCGTGGTCGAGGAGGCCGGCGGCTGACGCGACCCGGCCGCGGTGAAAGGCGTCGAGGGCTGACCCCGATCAGGCCAGGCGGCGCAGGAGCTGCACCAACTCGACGGCGGCATCGACGCAGTCGGCGCCCTTGTTGCCGCGGGCCACGTCGGCCCGCTCGACGGCCTGGGCCATGTCGTCCGTCGTGAGCACGCCGAAGATCGCCGGCACGCCGGTGTCGAGGCCCACCCGGAGGATCCCCGAAGCGGCCTCGCCGGCGACGTAGTCGAAGTGCGGCGTCTCGCCGCGGACCACGCAGCCCAGGCAGACCACGGCGTCGACATCGCCCGAGGCCGCCATCGAGCGGGCCGCCAGCGGGATCTCGAAGGCGCCGGCCACCCAGGCCAGCGAGATGTCGTCGTCGGCGACGCCCAGCTCCAGCAACCGGGCATGGGCACCGTCGAGCATCTGCCCGACGATGGCGTCGTTGAACCGTGCGGCGACGATGCCGACCCGCAGGCCCGAACCGTCCAGTTCGGCCGAAAGGTCCCTCATGCGCCGACCTCCCCGCCATCGTCGAGCAGGTGTCCCAGCCGCTCCCGCTTGGTCTCGAGGTAGCGGAGGTTCTCCGGGTGCGGGGTGGTACGCAGCGGCTCCCGGCCCACGATCTCGAGGCCGTAGCCCTCGAGGCCCCCGTACTTGACCGGGTTGTTGGTCATGAGCCGCATCTGCGTGAGCCCCAGGTCGGACAGGATCTGGGCCCCGACGCCGTACTCTCGGGAGTCGACCGGCAGGCCCTGGCTGAGGTTGGCGTCGACCGTGTCGAGGCCCTCGTCCTGGAGCTCGTAGGCCCGCAGCTTGTGGCCGATGCCGACTCCACGGCCCTCGTGGCCCCGCAGGTACACGATGACGCCGGCGCCCTCGCTGCCGACCTTCTCGAGGGCGGCGTCCAACTGCGATCCGCAGTCGCAGCGGATCGACCCCAGCAGGTCGCCGGTCAGGCACTCGGAGTGGACCCGCACCAGCGGCGCCTCGACCGACGACAGGTCGCCGAGTACGTAGGCGACGTGCTCGTCCTCGTCGAGGGTCGACCGATAGGCGTGGGCGGTGAAGTCGCCGTACCGCGTCGGGATGCGTGCCGAGGCGAAGTGCTCCACCAGCTTCTCGTGCTTGCGCCGGTAGCGGATCAGGTCGGCGATCGAGATGAGCAGCAGGCCGTGCTCCTCGGCGAACTCGATGAGATCGGGGAGGCGGGCCATGGTGCCGTCGTCGTTGACGATCTCGCAGAGGACCCCGACCAGCTCCCGGTCGGCCAGGGCGCACAGGTCGACGCCGGCCTCGGTGTGGCCGGCCCGCTTCAGCACGCCGCCGTGGCGCCCCCGCAGTGGGAAGATGTGGCCCGGCCGGGCGAACTCGGCGCTGTGGCGCTCCGGGTCGGCGAGGGCGTTCACCGTGAGCGACCGGTCGTGGGCCGAGATGCCCGTCGAGGTTCCCTCCACCAGATCGACCGACACGGTGAAGGCCGTCCGCATCGACTCGGTGTTGTCGAGCACCATCAACGGCAGGTCGAGTTCGTCGGCCCGATCGTCGGACATCGGGGCGCAGATCACGCCCGAGGTGTGGCGGATCATGAACGCCATCTTCTCCGGCGTCATGGCGTCGGCGGCCATGATTAGGTCGCCCTCATCCTCGTCGTCGACGACGATCAGGAACTCCCCTCGGGCATAGGCATCGATGGCCTCTTCGATGGTGGACAGCGGCATCAGCCGGCCCCTTTCTCCTCGAACTCGATCTGGGTGGGTCCCCCCACCGGGGCGGGACCCGTGGCGGGTATCCGCCCGGCGGCCAGGAGGCCGGCCACGTAGCGGGCGATGACGTCGGCCTCGACGTTGATCCGGTCGCCGGGGCTCCGGCGACCGAACGTCGTGACCTCGAGGGTGTGCGGGATCAGGGCCACGTCGAACGTGGCCGTCCCCGACGACGGGTCCACGGACGCCACGGTGAGGCTGGTGCCGTCGAGGGTCACCGAGCCCTTCTCCACCACCTGGCCGGCCAGCTCGTCGGGCAGGCGGAAGGTCAGGCGGCGGGATCCGTCGGTCTGGTCGGCCACGCCGGCCACCTCGGTGACCGTGTCCCCGTGCCCCTGGACCACGTGGCCGCCGAAGCGCCCGTCGGCGGCCAGCGGGCGCTCCAGGTTGACCGGATCGCCGGCCGCCAGGTCGCCCACCGTCGTGCGGTCCAGCGTCTCGGGCACGGCGTCGACGGCGAACCAGCCGTCCCCCCACTCGACCACGGTCAGACAGCAGCCGTTGACGGCGATCGAGGCGCCCAGGGTGACATCGTCCAGCACGGTGGAGGCATCGACCACGAGGCGACGTCCGTCGCCGACCGCGTCGACCGATCGCACCGCGCCCAACTCCTCGACGATCCCCGTGAACATGCGTCCCGACACTCCCCTGCCGAGCCTCCAGGGGGAGGCCCGGGTCGATCGCCCCCGGGGAGGAGGCGACGGGAGTCGACGGGACCCGACCGACCACGCGGGACCGACGACGGGCATGGCCCCGAGGGTCGCCCGGTCGGTCCGCGGCACGGCGGCCGCATCCGACGTCCTCTCCCATCCGGACTGTGACCGTCGGCCCAGGACTCCCACCTGGTC
>LUMW01000687.1_pt2 | contig 15839 bp, 21 predicted proteins | sample 729761 | NCBI WGS metagenome assembly LUMW01 (sample SAMN03860302, study PRJNA289734) | marine metagenome | biome: seawater column; feature: ocean; material: water; isolation source: Red Sea water column Station 192 - depth 500m | place: Saudi Arabia: Red Sea | collected 2011-10-15 | depth 500 m
GTGCTGCGGGTCGAGCCGCTCGTCGGCGGCACGAGCGCGAGCCTGCCGCGCCTGGTGGGCGGCGCGGTGGCCCGGCGGCTGCTGCTCGACCCTGCCGACCTCGACGGCGCGCAGGCGGTGAGCCTGGGGCTGCTCGACGCCCTGGACGACGACCCTGCGACGGCGGGTCGGGAGCTCGCGGCACGGGTGGCGGCGACGCCTGGGCAGGGCGCGGCCGTGCTGCGCGCGCTCGCGACCTGGGAGCGGACGGGCGACGTCGCGTCGGCGCTGGCCGACGAGACGCGGCTGCGGGCCGTGGTCGACCTGCACGACTGAGCCCGACCCGCCCCTGGTGCTGGGCGGGAGCCGGGGGTGTGGACGACGGCCGGGCTCAGGCGAGCCGGCGACGCTCCTCCGCCTGCTCCTGCCAGGCGAGCAGCTCGGTGCGCGCCTCGAGCTCGGCGCTCTGGCTGGCGGCCAGCTCGTCGCGGAGGCGACGCACCTCGGCGCGCGTGCTCTGGAGCGCGGACCGGGTCTGGGCGAGGTCGCCGTCGAGCAGCACCGTGCGCTCCTCGGCCGCGGCGTGCGCCGCCTCGGCCTGGGCGAGGGCGGCCTCGGCGGCCTCGACCTGGGAGACGAGCGCGGCGATCCGCTCGTCTCGACGCTCGACCTTGCCGGTCATCGTCTCGGCGAACGCGATCTGCTCACGGCCGCGACGCGTGGCCTCGCGGCTCCGGTCGTGAGCGGCGGTGGCGCGGTCGCGTGCCCAGTCGCGGCGCACCTGGGCGGTCTCGTTGGCGAGCAGACGCGCGGCGACGGAGCAGGCCGCGACGGCGTAGACGACCGCGGCCGCGAGCGCGACGACGGTCGAGACCACGATCGCCGCCGTGCCGGCGACGAGGGCGGACACGATGAGCACGACGGCGGCCAGGGTGCGCACCGAGCGCTGGCTGCGTCGATCGGCGGGACGGGAGGTGGTCATGGCGCCAGGGTAGGTCGGGCGGCGCGGTCGTCGTGGGAGGCGCACCGTGCCTGGTGGGACTGGTGGTGCGGGAGGGAGGAGGCGGCTACGACAGCGGCGGCGTGCGGCGGGCGAGGCACCCGACGAGGTGGTCGTCGACCATGCCGGTGGCCTGCATGAGCGCGTAGGCGGTCGTGGGCCCGACGAACTTCAGGCCACGGCGCTTGAGCTCCTTGGCGAGCGCGGTCGACTCGGCCGACGTCGCCGGCACGTCGGCGACCGTCCGCGGCGCGGGCGACGTGTCGGGCGCGAACGACCAGACGAGGTCGCTGAGGCTCTCGCCGAGGTCGAGCACGGCCCGCGCGTTGCTGATGGTGGCCTCGATCTTGGCGCGGTTGCGGACGATGCCCTCGTCGGTGAGGAGCCGCTCGACGTCGGCGTCGGCGAACCGTGAGACGAGCGCGGGCACGAAGCCGACGAAGGCCTCGCGGAACGCCTCGCGCTTGCGGAGGATGAGCGACCAGGACAGCCCCGACTGGAAGGCCTCGAGGCTGAGCCGCTCGAACATCGCCCGGTCGCCGCGCAGCTCACGACCCCACTCCTCGTCGTGGTAGCGGCGCAGTCTCGGGTCGTCGCCCCACGGGCAGCGCTCGAGGCCGTCGGGGCCGGTCACCGTCATGCGCCGATCCTGCCAGGCACGAGGAGCTCCTCGCTACGATGCGCCCGCCCTGCCGTCGCCGCTGGAACGGAGATTCCCAGGTCGACCTGGGAATCTCCCGCCAGGCGCGGTTTCCTCAGCGACGCCCGGAAAGCTCTCCGTGCTCCGCTGAGAGAACCGGGTCAGGCGTGTCGACGCTGGCGCGAGGCCTCGTAGAGCACGACCGACGTCGCGTTGGCCGCGTTCAGCGACGACGCCGTCCCCGTGATCGGGATGTGCACCATGACGTCGCAGATCTCGCGCCACGCGGCCGACAGCCCCCGCGTCTCGTTGCCGGTGACGACGACGGTCGGCGCCGTCAGGTCGGCGTCGGCCAGCTCGACCGGTCCGTCCTCGTCGGTGCCGACGACCTGCACCCAGCCGAGACGCGACCGGAGGTCCTCGACCCACGCGAGCACCTCGTAGGGCGAGCCGAGCCGGACGGTGGGCACCGTGAGCGCCGAGCCCGTCGACGCCCGCACGGCCCGCGGCTCGTAGGGGTCGCAGGCGTGGCCGCACACCACGAGCCCGCTGCCGCCGAACGCGTCGACCGACCGCGCGATGCTGCCGACGTTGCCGGGGCTGGTCGGCCGGTCGAGCACGACCGCGAGCAGGTCGGGGCCGGCGGGCAGCCGCGCGAGGTCGTCGGCCGGCTGCGCCACCACCAGCACCACCTCGGGACGGTCCTGCTCCTGCTCGGCCAGCTCGGCGAGGAGCTCGGCCGAGAGCGTGTACTGCTCGGCGCCTCGCCCTACGGCCCGCGCCACCGCCTCGCGGGCCCACTGCGACGGGTCGCGACGGTCGTCGTGCAGCACCGCGACGACCTCGAGCGGCGACTCGAGCGCGACGGACACCGGCCGGACGCCCTGGACGAGCAGCTGACGCAGCTGGGTGCGCTTGCGCCGGTTGGTCAGCATCGCCTCCCACTGCTGGAAGGCGGCGTTGCGCGACGTGACCCGCACGACGTCAGCTGGACGCGACGGCGTCGAAGTGCGCGACGGCCTCGTCGACGTCGTCGGTGAGCAGCAGGAGGTCGAGGTCGGACTCCTTGATCTTCCCGTCGGGGAGCATCGTCTGGCGCAGCCAGTCGACCAGGCCCTGCCAGTAGGCCGTGCCGAACAGCACGATCGGGAAGGTCGTCACCTTGCCCGTCTGGGACAGCGTGAGCGCCTCGAACAGCTCGTCGAGGGTGCCGAAGCCGCCGGGCATGACGACGTAGCCCTGCGAGTACTTCACGAACATCGTCTTGCGGACGAAGAAGTAGCGGAAGTTGATGCCGAGGTCGACCCACTCGTTGAGACCCTGCTCGTGCGGGAGCTCGATGCCCAGGCCGACCGACACGCCGCCGCACTCGCTGGCCCCGCGGTTGGCCGCCTCCATCGCACCGGGGCCGCCGCCGGTGATGACCGCGTACCCGAGCCCGCAGAGCTTCTCGGCCACCTCGCGCGCCTTCTCGTACATCGGGTCGTCGGGCGTGGTGCGCGCGGACCCGAACACGGCGACGGCCGGGCCGAGCTCGGACAGCGCACCGAAGCCCTCGACGAACTCGGACTGGATGCGCAGCACGCGCCAGGGGTCGGTGTGCACCCAGTCGGTCGGGCCGCGCGAGTCGAGCAGGCGCTGGTCGGTGGTGCTGCTGGGGACGTGGCCGCGGCGCAGGTGCACCGGGCCCTTCTGGTAGCTCATGCGGTCAGCCATCTCCTGAGGGCGTCCTCGACGGAACGCAGGTGCGCGACGGGGACGTGTTCGTCCTGCTTGTGGGCGTAGATCGGGTCGCCCGGTCCGTAGTTGACGGCGGGGATCCCGAGCTGCGTGAACTGCGCGACGTCGGTCCAGCCGAACTTCGGGCGCGGCTCGGCACCGAGCGTCTCGACGAACGCGGCCGCGGCGGGCTGGTCGAGACCGGGCAGCGCGCCGGGCGCGGAGTCGGTGACGGTCAGCTCGAAGCCGTCGAAGACCTCGCGCAGGTGCGCCAGCGCCTCGTCCTCGGACCGGTCGGGCGCGAAGCGGTAGTTGACCGTGACGATGGCGAGGTCGGGCACGACGTTGCCGGCCACCCCGCCGCTGATGCCGACGGCGTTGAGCCCGTCGCGGTACTCGAGCCCGTCGATGACGACGCGGCGCGGCTCGTAGTCGCGCAGGCGCACGAGCACCTCGGCGGCGTCGTGGATGGCGTTGTGACCGGTCCACGACCGCGCGGCGTGCGCACGCTCCCCTCGGGTGACGACGTCGACGCGGATCGTGCCCTGGCAGCCCGCCTCCACGGACGCGACGGACGGCTCCATGAGGATCGCGAAGTCGCCGGCGAGCAGCTCCGGACGTTCGCGCGCGAGCCGACCGAGCCCGTTGAACCGCGCGGCGATCTCCTCGGCCTCGTAGAAGACGTAGGTAACGTCGCGTACCGGCTCGGCGACGGTCGCCGCGAGCTGGAGCGCGACGGCGACGCCGCCCTTCATGTCGCAGGTGCCGAGCCCCCAGAGCGTGTCGCCGTCGAGACGCGTCGGGAAGTTGTCGTTCGCGGGGACGGTGTCGAGGTGCCCGGCGATCACCACCCGCTCCGCCCGACCGAGGTCGGTGCGGGCCACCAGCGTGCGCCCGTCGCGCACGACCGTCAGGTGCGGCGCCGCGAGCAGCACCGCCTCCACCGCGTCGGCGATCTCGGCCTCGTCGAGGCTCTCCGACGCGATGTCGCAGAGGTCCGCGGTGAGCTGGACGATGTCGCGGGTCGGGTCGAGCACGGCCATGGCGCCCACTCTAGGGCGCGGTTGCCTGTCCCCCGCGGGTGCGTCGGTGTGGCTTCTCGTCGACCTGCGGCTGCGTCGGGGCGGCTTCGTGCTCGGGTGGGGCTGCGCTGGCGCGGCTTCGACTCGTCCTGCGCTCCGAAAGGGCCTCGACCGAGCGGCTGGCAGCGGCGGCGGCTCGGGTTCTCGGGCTGTGGCTCGCGTCGGACGCAAGAATCTGCGTTTGCGCTGGCCATCGGTGGATCTGCCACCTTCTGAGCGCTCTACGGGTGGCAGATCCACCGCCGAGCGGGCCAGACGTGGCAAGGCTTCTCCCTTCTCGTGGACCGTGCCACGAGAAGGGAGAATCGTTCGTCACCCCAACGCAAAGGGCACCCAAGATTCTTCATTCGCGCGTAGAGGATTGAACGCTTCTGCGTCGGTGACGGGATCCCGCAGCAAACGCAGAAGCCTTGGCCTTCAACCCACCAACGCAGATCCTTGGGTCCCACGCGGGCCACAGCCCGAGACCCCAGACCAGCGCCGTCGCCAGCCGCCCGGTCGAGGCCCTTTCGGAGACCACCCCCAGCACCAGCCGAAGCAGCGCACCAGCAAACCCAGACCCCCCCGCGGCAGCGCAGCCGCAGGTCGACGAGAAGCCTCGCTCACGTTGCGCCAACCGCCCTCGCGCGTAGCGTCGAACGCATGGAGATCAGCGACGCCCGCGTGCTCGTCGTCGGGGCCACCGGCGCACTCGGTGGGGGCATCGCGCGGGCGCTGCACGGGGCCGGGGCGCGGCTGACGGTCACCGGACGCGACGCCGACCGGCTCGCGGCCGTCGCGTCAGAGGTGAAGGCGCCGGCGTACGAGCTCGACGTCGTCGACGTGGAGCGTGCCGCCGCCACGATCGGGGAGGCCGTCGAGGCGCTCGGCGGGCTCGACCTGCTCGTCGTCGCGACCGGGGTTCCTGCGTTCGGGCCGGCCGTCGACACCGACCCTGCCGTCGCCGAGGAGCTGTTCGCCGTCAACACGCTCGGCGCGACCGGCGTCGTCCGCGCGGCCCTCCCCCACCTGGACGGCGGGGTGGCCGTCGTCCTCTCGGCGATCCTCGCCGACGCGCCCACCGCCGGCATGGCCGACTACTCCGCCGCGAAGGCCGCCCTCACGGCGTGGCTGACCGTCGTGCGTCGTGAGCGTCGCCGCAGCACCCGCATCGTCGACGTGCGTCCCCCGCACCTCGACACCGACCTCGCCGCACACGCACTCGCCGGCGAGCCACCCAAGCTCCCAGAACCCCTCCCTGCCGCCGAGGTCGTCGACGCCGTGCTGGCCGCCGTCCGCGACGAGAAGGCCACCGAGGTCGTCTGGGACCGACGAGAAGGGCTGGTGGTCCGATGAGCGAGGATCTGACGACGTCCGACGTCCTGCGCGACGCGTTCGGGCGGGTCCGCGAGCTGGTCGAGCAGCAGTGCGCCGACCTCGACGAGCGCACCGCGAGCTACCGCGTCGACCCCGACGCGAACACGCCGATCTGGCTCCTGTGGCACCTGGCGCGCGTGCAGGACGACCACGTGGCCGGACTGGCCGGCACCGCCCAGGCGTGGGACCGCTGGCGCGACGACTTCGACCTCCCCTTCGAGCCCGGCGACATCGGCTACGGCCACGACAGCGACCAGGTGGCGGCCGTCCGCAACGACCCCGCGCTGGTGGCGCGCTACCACGCCGACGTGCACACGCTGACCCTCGCGTACCTCGACCGCGTCGACGGTGCCGAGCTGGCCCGCGTGGTCGACGAGGACTGGGACCCGCCGGTCACCGCCGGGGTGCGCCTGGTCAGCGTCGTGGGCGACATCCTGCAGCACCTCGGTCAGGCAGCCTTCGTCGCGGGCGTCGCCGAGCGTCAGGCCGCGGACTAGCCAGACGCCCCGACCGGACCTCGCCCGCCGAGACCGTCCCCGACGCGACTCAGGACCCGGGAGCGAGGCGCTGGAACAGGACGTGGTCCTGCCACCGTCCCTGGATGCGCAGGTACTGCGGAGCGATGCCGAAGCGCTCGAAGCCGCACCGCTCGAGCACGGCCTGCGACCGGTGGTTGTGCACGAGCGTGCCAGCCTGCAGACGGTGCAGGCCGAGCACCTCGAACGCGTGCGCGGCCGCCTCCTCGACGGCGCGGGTCATGAGCCCGCGACCCTGCACGTCGCCGGCGAGCCAGTAGCCCAGGTGGGCGTTCTCGAACGCACCGCGCACGACGTCGTTGAGGTTGAGCTCGCCGACGACCTCGCCGTCCTCCTCGACCACCACGAAGTAGGCGCCCCGCCCCTCGGCCATCGCGATCAGCCGCGCCTCGACCACCTCGAGCTGCCCCTCGACCGTGTAGAAGCGGTCGGGACGCGACGGGCTCCACGGGTCGAGGTGCGCCCGGTGGTCGGTCCAGAGCCGGCTCAGCACCTCCGCGTCGGCGGGGTCGAGCACGCGCAGGACGCTCACGCGTCGGCTCGCTCGAACACGCAGAACTCGTTGCCGTCGGGGTCGGCCATGACCGTCCAGACGATCTCGTCGTCGGGTCGACGCAGCACCGTGGCGCCGAGCTCGACGAGGTGGTCGACCTGGACCCCCTGCTCGAGCGTGACGTCCCAGTGGATGCGGTTCTTGACCGTCTTGGGCTCGGGAACCGAGCAGAACACGACACCCTCGCACGGCAGCCCTGGCACGTCCTCGACCCAGCTGAACCCGCCGTCGGCGTCGGTGCCGCCCCGCCCTCCCCACAAGCCCTGCCACCAGGCGGCCGCCGCGCCGTGGTCGACGACGTCGACGCAGACCTCGTAGAGCCGGTACGCGGGCACGACGTCGCGCACGAACGTGCAGAGCTCGTCGCCCTCGGGGCCGGCCACGACGGTCCAGCGGAACGCGCCCTCGGCGCTGAGCCGCGACGTCCCCGGCGGCACCTCCTCGGCGGCGTGGACGTCGAGGTGCACGCGGTCCTTCACGGTCTTCGGCTCCGGGACGCGGTTGACCCAGACGGTGTGCCCGGGCGTCGGCCCCACCAGGTGCGCGTCGTCACCGTCGAGGACCACGTCGAGCCCGAGCAGCGCGGCCCACGAGGGGGCCGCCGAGGCCGGGTCGCCCGCGTCGATGCAGAGGTCCTTCCAGGTGACGAGAGGCATGCGTCTCACGCTAGACCCGCTCGCCGACAGCGGCCAGCCACGGCTCGATAGATTGGCTCCCATGAGCGAGAACAGCGCGCACGGGTACGGTCTGGCCACCCTCACCGAGGACGGCGACGTCCTCGACGTCTGGTTCCCCGAGCCCCGCCTCGGCGTCCCGGCCCACGACCCGGAGCCCGAGGAGCTCACGGCGCTGACGGGGGACGACCCGGTCCGCCAGGTCCGCAAGGCGGTCGTGCACGTCGTCGTCGACGACCTCGCCGCCGCTCCTGCCGACACCTACGACGTGTGGCTGCGCCTGCACCTGCTGTCGCACCGGCTCGTCAAGCCGCACGGCCTCAACCTCGACGGCCAGTTCGGCCTGCTCAGCAACGTCGTGTGGACCAACTTCGGCCCGTGCGCCGTCGAAGGGTTCGAGCAGGTTCGCTCGCGTCTGCGCATCCGCGGCGTCGTGACCGTGTTCAGCGTCGACAAGTTCCCCCGCATGGTCGACTACGTCGTGCCGTCCGGAGTTCGCATCGGTGACGCGGACCGTGTCCGACTCGGTGCACACCTCGCCAGCGGAACGACCGTCATGCACGAGGGCTTCGTCAACTTCAACGCCATGGGCACGCTCTCCGGCGGCGGCACGCAGGTCATCTCCATCGGCAGCGGGAGCCTGCTCGGCGCGAACTCGGGCATCGGCATCTCCCTCGGCGACGACTGCGTCGTGGCGGCGGGCTGCTACGTCACGGCCGGCACGAAGGTGCGCACCCCGGACGGCACGGTCGTCAAGGCGGCCGAGCTGAGCGGCCAGGACAACCTGCTGTTCCTCACCAACAGCGAGACGGGCCAGGTCGAGGCGCGACCGCGGGGCGAGCGCCGCGGCATCGAGCTGAACTCCGACCTGCACGCCAACTGAACGAGGTGCCCTCGCGTCGTCGCCCGACGGTGGGTCCGTCTGCCTAGGGTGGCGCCGTGAAGCTGCGCTGGGTCCTCCTCGTCACCGTGCTGGTGGCCGGTGGGCTGGTGGTGACGGTCTTCACCGACCGCCAGCCGCGTCGCAGCGAGTACTGCGTGGCCCGCGTGGGCGACACGGTGGCGCAGGTCGACGTCGAGCAGGCGCGCTGGTCGTCGCTGATGGCGGCGCTCGCCCAGAACCGGGGTCTGCCGCCGCGCGCGACGACGATCGCGATCGCGACCGCATTCCAGGAGTCCAAGATCCGCAACATCGACTACGGCGACCGCGACTCGGTGGGGCTGTTCCAGCAACGTCCGTCGCAGGGCTGGGGCACGGTCGATGAGATCATGGACCCGGCGTACGCGATCGGGAGGTTCTACGACGGGCTCGAGAAGGTCGACGGGTACACCCGCAAGCAGATCACCGTGGCCGCGCAGGAGGTGCAGCGCTCCGCGTTCCCCGGCGCCTACGCGCAGCACGAGGACTACGCCCGGGCGCTGTCGTCGGCGCTGCGCGGCTACAGCCCGGCGGCGTTCACGTGCCAGCTGAACCCGGTGGGCGGAGGCAACGTGCGCAGCGTCGCCGCCGACGTCGACGCGGCGTTCGGCGAGATCGAGCACACGAGCGACGAGGCGCAGGACGAGCTGACGTTCCGGTTCGCGGGTGCTCGGGCCGACGTGCGGGCGCGGGGCTGGGCGCTCGCGCACTACCTGGTGGCCAACGCCGAGCACCTGAAGGTCGCCGCCGTCTCCTTCGACGGCCGCCGCTGGAGCGCCGAGGACTCCCCCGACGGCTGGGTGCGCGACACCGGCGCCCGCCCCGACCGGGTCGTCGCCTCCCTGCGCTGACCCGTCGGCGGTAGGTGACGCGCGTCAGACGGGGTCGGTACCGCGCGCGACCTACCTGCACACGTCGTTCCGCGCGTCACCTACCGCCCTGGCGGGGGTGCCGGGCCGTGGGCGGCAGAGGGAACAGTGACACCCGCCCTACTCACGAGTCACGAAGCCCGGCCATACTGACGGGCAGTCCCGCCGTCTGCAGGAAGAGAAGCCACGTGCGCAACCCCCGTGCATTCCTCCGTCCCCTCGCGGTCGGAGCTCCCGCTCCGCTGTCCGAGGTGCCGTTCCGTCCGTCCCGGATGATCCACTTCTTCGACCCGAGCAACGAGAAGATGGCGGCCAAGGTGCCGGACATCGCGAAGAAGGTCGACATCATCCTCGGCAACCACGAGGACGCAATCAAGACCGAGAAGAAGGAGGCCGCGCGTCAGGGTCTCGTCGACATCGCGAAGGCGACCGACTTCGGCGACACGCAGCTGTGGGTGCGCGTGAACAGCCTCGACTCGCCGTGGGTCCTCGACGACCTGACGACGTTGGTGACGGAGATCGGCGACAAGCTCGACGTCATCATGGTGCCGAAGGTGGAGGGTGCGCAGGACATCCACTACGTCGACCGGCTGCTGGCGCAGCTGGAGGCGAAGGGGAACGTGCAGAAGCCGCTGCTGGTGCACGCGATCCTCGAGACCGCGCTGGGCATGACGAACGTCGAGGAGATCGCGGCGGCGAGCCCGCGCATGCAGGGCATCAGCCTCGGCCCGGCCGACCTCGCGGCGAGCCGTCGGATGAAGACGACGCGCGTCGGCGGTGGTCACCCGGGCTACCTGGTGCGTCAGGACCCGACGGGCGAGGACCTGACGGAGGGTCGCACGACCTACCAGCAGGACCTGTGGCACTACACGATCGCGCGCATGGTCGACGCCTGCGCCGCGAACGACATCCTCCCGTTCTACGGTCCGTTCGGCGACATCAAGGACGTCGTGGCGTGCGAGGACCAGTTCCGCAACGCGTTCCTGCTGGGCTGCGTGGGCGCGTGGAGCCTGCACCCGGTGCAGATCGACATCGCGAAGAAGGTCTTCTCCCCGAGCGCGGAGGACGTGGCGCACGCGAAGGAGGTCGTCGAGGCGATGGGCGACGGCTCCGGTGCGGTGATGATCAACGGCAAGATGGAGGACGACGCGTCCTGCAAGCAGTGCCTCGTGATGCTCGACCTGGCCCGTGAGCTGGCCGAGCGCGACCCCGAGCTGAAGGAGCTGTACGCCCTGTGAGCACCACTCCCGCCCCCATCCGTCCCCGCCGCTCGGTGCTGTACATGCCGGGCGCGAACGAGCGCGCGCTCGAGAAGGCGAAGTCGATCGACGCCGACGCGCTGATCCTCGACCTCGAGGACTCCGTGGCCCCCGACGCGAAGGAGCAGGGCCGCGAGAACGTCGTCGCGGCCGTGCGGTCGGGCGAGTACGGCCACCGCGAGCTCGCGATCCGCGTGAACTCGATCGGCACCGAGTGGCACGACGCGGACGTCAAGGCGGCGAGCCAGGCCGGTCCCGACGCGATCCTCGTGCCGAAGGTCGAGTCGGCGGAGCAGGTGCTGGCGCTCGTCGCGGCCCTGGAGAAGCACGGCGCGCCGGAGCACACCCAGCTCTGGGCGATGATCGAGACGCCGCGCGCGCTGCTGCACGCGGAGGAGATCGCTGCCGCGCACGAGCGCCTGACGGTCGTCGTCATGGGCACCAACGACATCGTGAACGAGACGTACGGCCTGCACGTGCCCGGCCGCAACGCCACCGTGCTGACGTCGCTCGCCTGGACCCTGCTGGCCGTCCGCGCCGCCGGCAAGGTCGTCATCGACGGTGTCTACAACGCGGTGAAGGACCCGGAGGGCTTCGAGGCCGAGGCGCGTCAGGGTCGCGAGATGGGCTTCGACGGCAAGACGCTCATCCACCCCTCGCAGGTGGAGCCCGCGAACGTCGCGTTCGCGCCGTCGGCCGATGACGTCGAGCGCGCGCAGGGCCTCATCGACACGTTCGAGGAGGCGAAGGCCGCCGGGCAGGGCGTCGTGACCTTCAACGGCAAGATGGTGGAGGAGCTGCACGTGCGCGACGCGCGGCGCATCCTCGCCTTCCACGAGGCGCTGCAGGGTCGCTGACCACCCGCCGAGGGGCCCCGTCCGCGCGGACGGGGCCCTTCGTGCGTCCGGGGTCAGCCGACGACGGCCGCCGCGACGGCGACGGCGGGCACCGACAGCACGGTGGTGGCGAAGACGGCGTCGCGCGCCAGCACCGTGGAGCGGTCGTAGCGCACGGCGATGACGAAGATGTTCTGCGCGGCGGGCAGCGCCGCGAGCACGGTGACGGCGAGCAGCGGGGCTCCCTCCATGCCGAGCGCGAAGCGGCCGACCGTGTACGCCACGACGGGCTGGACCACGAGCTTCAGCGTCACGATCAGTGCGAGCACCGGTGCGCTGCCACCGCTGCCCGGGCGGGGTCCGAGCCGCAGCGAGACGCCGTAGGCGATCAGCATGGCGGGCACCGCCATGGCCCCGACGAGGCCGAGCGGCTCCAGGGGCGTGCGCAGCGGTCGGGTGACGAAGCGGTGCCACGGCACCCGGTGCTCCGCGACGGCGACGTCGAGCACCGCGAGGGCGATCGGCTGCAGCACCAGCATCTGCAGCAGCAGGGTCGGCGCGACGAGCGCGGCGTCGCCGAGCACGTAGGCCGCGATCGGCAGGCCGAGGTTGCCGGCGTTGACGTACGCCGAGCAGAGCGCACCGACGACCGTGTCGGCGAGATCCTGGCGCAGCACCAGCCGCGCCACTACGACGTAGAGCAGGACCACCGTGACCACGGCGCAGCCGGTGGCGACGAGGTTGCGCGACAGCACCGCCGAGACGTCGGCGTCCTGCAGCACCGTGATCATCAGGGCCGGGCTCGCGACGTAGAACGCGAGCCGCGACAGCACGACCTGGGCGCTGAGGTCGAAGACCCGCAGGTGCGCCAGCAGGGCACCGAGCGCGATCAGGGCGCCGATGGTGGTGAACCCCTCCAGGACGCCGCTCATCGCGCTCATCGTCGCAGAGCGCCACCACGCCCTCCCCCGCGCCCTCCTCCCGCGTTCTGTGGACTTCGTGACGGTCTCTGCGCGGAGAACCGTCGCCATCTCCACAGAACGCGGGGTGGCGCGTCCCGGGACGACGAGGGGCCCCGTCCAGGCGGACGGGGCCCCTCGCGACGCGTGGCGTCTACCTCTGGGTCAGCATCTGCAGCCGGTGGGCGTCCTGCACCGCCTGCATCTCGCGGCGCTGTCGGACGGTCTCCAGCAGGACCTGACGGTCGGTGTCGGACATCTCGTCCCAGGCGCGCTTGCGGCGGGCACGGGAGCGTTCGGGCTTCCTGGCCATCGCGTTCACCCCCTCTCCGGATGTCAAGGTGACGTCGTGTCCGTCTCGGTCGCCCCGGGTCGGGGACGTGGCGATCTGGGTGGTCGTCGGGGTGTCTGCGGGCAAGGTGTCGATGTCGTCGTGCTGGTTCATTGCGCGCCTCCTCTCTGTGAGTCGGGTGGGTGGGATCGAGGACAGGGGGGGATCGAAGGGACGGGAGTCGTGGGCGGACACGAGAAGAGCCGCTCAGGACACGGGGTCCGGAGCGGCTCGGGGGCCGGGCAGCTGGTGCCGGCTAACGAGGGACTGCTCCGAGGACGTGGGGGCCGAAGGACGCGACGGCGGACGCGCGATCGAAGGCGATCGGGGTCGTGGTCTGGGTCATGCGGCTCACCTCCTCGGGCGGTCGGGTGAGAGCAACGTAGCGCACCGCGACGCCGGGGCGCCACCCCCGCGTCGGCGCGTCGAGGAGACCGGCACGGACGACCGGCTCACGGACCGACGTCGAGCGCCTCGTCGATCTCGTCGCGGGTGGCGCCGCAGACGTACAGCAGGTCGGCGGCGATCGAGCGGACCTGGGCGGTGATGGCGGCCGTGTTGAGGGTCATCGTGGCGGGCAGGGCCTCGACCGCGATGCGGACCGCGTCAGCTTCGCGGTTGCGGAGCCAGAGCGCGTCGGGGCCCGTCTCGCCGTGGCGCAGCATGGCGCTGGCGCGGCGGGCCAGCACGCGGGCGTCCCGGATGGCGTTGTCGAAGTCGCGCACCGCCCCGACGTAGAGGGCCAGGTGGTCGCGCTGGCGCCACCGCAGCGGCGACATGCGCGCGATCTCGCTGACGTTGGCGGCGGTCGCGTCGAGCGACTCGATGCTGCTCTGCAGGCCGCGCGCCCGCGTGAGCGCGTCGTCGGCGACCGTCGAGTCCGCCTCACGCAGCGCCCGGCCGGTGCCGCGGAGGACCGACGCGAGCTGCCGCAGGAGCCGCTGCACCTCGGCGTCGATGTCGCGCACGGGGTTGCGCGGGATCAGCAGCACCATGGCCATGCCGCACAGGCCTCCGACGAGCGCGTCGAGGAACCGGGTCAGGGCGGGGTTGCCCGCACCCGGCACGGGCACGACGGCGGCCAGCAGGACGGCCGAGCTGGCCGCCTGGGTGAGCGCGAGCCCGCGGATGCCGGTGAGGGTGGCCGCGGCGACGGTCAGGAGCACGACGAGGGCCATCTGCGCCGGACCGCGTCCGATGGTGAGGATGATCAGCTCGCCCACCAGCACGCCCAGCGCGACACCGACGACGACCTCGAAGAGCGTGCGTCCCCGCAGTCCACCGCCAGCGGTGATGACGACGACCGCGGCGATGGGCGCGAAGAACGCCTGCTGGTGGCCGAACACCTGGGTGGCCACCAGGAAGGCGAGCGACGACGCAGCCCCGAGGCGCAGCATGAGCCGCCAGCGACGACGCAGCAGACGCAGGCGGTCGGCGAACGTCTCCTCGCTGCGCAGCAGCCGGATGCGGCGCAACGGCACCTCACGTCCGGTCCCGCTCATCCGTCCTCCGCTCCCTGGGCGCGGCCCGTGGCCGCCACCGTCCACCGCACCCTCACAGGTACAGGCCGGTCTGGCCCTCCTCGATGCGCTCGGAGGCGACGGCGTGCAGGTCGCGCTCGCGCAGCAGCACGAAGCTCTCGCCGCGCACCTCCACCTCGGCGCGCTCCTCGGGGTCGAAGAGGACGCGGTCGCCGACCTCGACCGCGCGCACGTGCGCACCCGTCGCCTCGACCTTGGCCCACGAGAGGCGCTTGCCCATGGCGGCGGTCGCCGGGATCAGGATGCCTCCGCCGGAGCGCCGCTCCCCCGCCTCGTCGTCGAGGGAGACGAGCAGCCGGTCGTGCAGCATCCGGATCGCGAGCTTGCCGCGCTCGGCCATGGTCAGCCCAGCACCTTGCGCAGGACGACGACGGCGGCCACCGTGCCCACGACGCCGAGGACGACCGGCACGACGTTCTCGTAGCGCAGGCTGCCGTCGGGCGCGACGAAGCGGCCCTTCACGTCCTCGAGGGTCCGGCGGGCGATGTTCTTGGGGTTCGTCCGGTCGACCAGGGCGTCGACGGTGTGGGCCAGGCGCTCGCGGATCTGCTCGATCTCGTCGACCAGCTCGTCGCTCTGTGACGTCACAAGGTGCCTCTCGTCGGGTCGGACTGACCTTGCAAGGATAGGACCCATGACGACGCGACTGCAGCCCGGTGACACCGCACCCGACTTCACCCTCCCGGACGACACCGGCGCGGAGGTGACGCTCTCGGACCTGCGCGGCCAGAAGGTGATCGTGTACTTCTACCCCGCGGCCATGACGCCCGGCTGCACGAAGCAGGCGTGCGACTTCTCCGACTCGATCGACCGGCTGCAGGCCGAGGGCTACACGGTGCTCGGCATCAGCCCGGACAAGCCGGAGAAGCTGCAGAAGTTCCGTGAGCGCGACGGCCTCACCATCACGCTGCTCTCCGACGCCGACAAGGCGGTCATGACGGCGTGGGGCGCGTTCGGGGAGAAGAAGCTGTACGGCAAGGTCGTCGAGGGCGTCATCCGCTCGACGGTCGTCGTCGGCGAGGACGGCACGGTCGAGCTGGCGCAGTACAACGTGAAGGCGACGGGGCACGTGGCGAAGCTGCGCCGCGACCTGGGCCTCGACGCCGCCTGACCCGCACCCGCCCGCCCGCCACACCGCCGAGCTGCTGATTCCCATCAGTCCATGGGAGTCAGCAGCTCACCACGGTTGTGCCCCGCTCACCTGCGGAAGCATCCGCAGGTGAGCGACGGGCAACCATGGTGAGTGCGGGACGCGCCGCCCACTAGACTCGGGCCGCACCCGCCGGTGTGGTGGAACTGGTAGACACGCAGGATTTAGGTTCCTGTGCCCCTGGGCGTGCAGGTTCGAGTCCTGTCACCGGCACCGGGGCACTCACGTGGGCGACACACCCGGCCGGAGCGCGTCGTGCGGCGAGCCACCGGACCGGCACACTGTGCGCATGGTCCTCGTCATCGGTGAGTCCCTCGTCGACATCGTCGAACGGTCCGACGGCTCCCGGTCCGAGCACCCCGGCGGCAGTCCCGCGAACGTCGCGGTCGGGCTCGGTCGGCTGGGCGTCACCCCGGTGCTGCCCACGAGCCTGGCC